>Ga0187859_10000383_pt1 | contig 29842 bp, 15 predicted proteins | sample June2016WEW_10_1_2_FD_133019 | JGI IMG/M metagenome (GOLD analysis project Ga0187859, IMG submission 133019) | Peatland microbial communities from SPRUCE experiment site at the Marcell Experimental Forest, Minnesota, USA - June2016WEW_10_10 | ecosystem: Environmental > Terrestrial > Soil >...
CCGGATGCAGAGGCGCGGCCGACTCTGGCGGTGGTTCGATGGGCGTAGCCGGCGGCGTGATACGCGGTGTAACTAGCGCGGCCGGATGGGGCACGCTCGGCGGGCGATCTACATCAATGGGCTTAGGTTGAACAATGAGGGGTTCAATCGTTGTATCTGCGGTTGTATCGGCGGGCTTCGCCAATGCGGCGGCGGGTGGCGGGATCACTTCGCGAATCGGTGGCACCGTTACTGGCGTTTGCAGCGGAGGAATACTGGGTGTTGGTTCGGCAGGACGCGCGGCCGGAGCAGGCGATCTTTCTATCGAGGCTGGTGTTACGGGAGCTGCGGTCCGTGATTCTTCGTGATGGGGCGCGACCGCTTCCGCGGTTCGGGTAGCGGCGGCGACTTGGCGCCTGAGTTCGAGTAACTCGCGATGCAGCGCATCGTTCTGCCCGACCGTCAACTCCCTTAAGGCTGTGATTTGCTGGCGGAGTTTTACCTGCCGCCATACGAGGAAGACGGTCAAGAGCGGTGTGGCAATAACCAGCAGTATGAACGGTACTAGTAAGAGCTCCACGTTCGGCACTTCTCCTGTAGGTGCACGACGCCGTAAGCCTAAATAGTAGAACGCATAGCAACGCCGGTCTTGCAGTTTATTCTTTCGTGCAAACTCGGAAGTAACTGGCGTTCCGTAGGTTGTGACTGGTGTAGCGACGCGCTTCATGACAAGATGAGCACAACCCGCAGGAATTACAAGTAGTTACCAAGGTTTCCTTATGAGCGAAGGTGTCTCCCTAACAGAGGTTGAGGCTCCCCAGATAGGAAGCACGGAGAATCCCGCGAAGCCGGCTCTTCCAGCTTCGTGGCAACGGGGATTTTGGGCGTTGGTCGCCACTCAATTTCAAGGAGCCTTCAATGAAAACGGCCTCAAAAACCTGGTCGTCTTCATCATCCTTGGTATGGCCATGGAGACGGCGCACCGCGATCGGCTCGTCCTGGTGGTCGGGACTCTTTTCTCGGTTCCATTCATTCTCTTCTCGATGACCGGTGGGTTTCTGGCGGATCGTTACAGCAAGCGAACCGTCACCATCTGGACAAAGTATTTCGAGATGGCCGTCATGGTGCTGTCCATCGTCGGACTGGGCTGGCAGAATCTGAATCTCGAAATGGCTGCCGTTTTCCTGGCAAGCACGCAGGCGGCGCTCTTTGGTCCCTCTAAATATGGACTGTTACCTGAGTTGCTTCCGGACGCGAAGCTTTCCTGGGGGAATGGGGTGCTGGAACTCGGCACCTTTCTGGCGGTAATTGCGGGCGGAGTTTCTGGCGCGTTTCTGGCGGACGTCTTTCACGGCCAGCAGAGTTGGTCGGGGGTGATCTTTCTTGGTCTATCGGTTGTTGGGCTGCTTTTTGCCCTTGGAATCACGAAAGTTCCGGCGGCTGATCCCGGCAAGAAATTTCGAGCCAACCCGATTGGCGATCTGTGGACACAAGGACGCCTCATTCGACACGACCGAGTGCTATGGCTGGCGGTTCTGGGCAACACATATTTCTGGTTTCTCGGGGCGCTGCTGACTGCCAACATTGTGTTCTACGGCAGCGATGTGCTGCATATCAGTTCGACTCGAACGGGAATTCTGCAGGCCGCGGTCGCAATTGGAATTGGCTTAGGCAGCCTGGCTGCTGGTTATCTGTCGGGCGGCAAGGTCGAATATGGTTTGATTCCGCTTGGCTCCGTCGGAATGACCGTGTTCGGGGTCCTGCTGTCGGGACACGCGCTATCGTTCACTCATGTGCTCTTGCTGTTAGCCGCTCTTGGATTCTCGGCCGGTTTCTTTGCGGTCCCGATCAATGCTTTGATTCAGCACCGCCCCGACGAAAAAGACAAAGGCGGTGTGATCGCGGCTGCAAACCTGCTGTCATTTGTGGGCATTGGCGGAGCGGCGGGGGCCTACTACGTCTTTCAACATTATGCCCACCTGAGCCCGCCCGCGATTTTCCTATCCGTTTCGCTGGTAACGGTGGCGGCGACGATCTATGTTTTATACCTGTTGCCCAACGCCCTGCTTCGCCTGCTTCTTTGGATCGCGACCCACACTCTCTATCGAATTCATCTGGAAGGGCGCGACAACATTCCAACAAAAGGCGGGGCGCTGATTGTACCGAACCACGTGTCGATGGTCGACGCGGTGCTGCTGATTGCCTCGATCGAGCGGCCGATCCGCTTTTTGATGTTCAAGGGTTCTTATGATCACCCGCTGGTGAAGCCGTTTGCCAAAATCATGGGAGTAATCCCAATTTCATCGCAGCTTCGACCGCGCGAGATGATTCAATCACTACGCACTGCGACGCAAGCTTTGAAGGACGGCGAGATTGTGTGCATCTTCCCCGAAGGGCAGATGACTCGCATCGGCCAAATGCTTCCCTTCCGGCGCGGCATGGAGCGAATCATTAAGGGCGTGGATGCGCCAATCATTCCGGTGAATCTCGGCGGCGTGTGGGGCTCGGTATTCAGTTTCGAACGCGGAAGGTTCTTGTGGAAGCTGCCGCGCAGATTTCCCTATCCCGTCACCGTGACCTTTGGCAAGCCGATGCCATCGACTACGGGCGCGCAAGAGGTGAGGCAGGCGGTGCAGGAGTTGGGCGCTGACGCTTATCAATTTCGCAAACGCTACATGCGGACGCTGCATCGTTCTTTTGTGCAGACGGCGCGAAGGCATCCATTTCGTTTTGCCATGGCGGATGGCCGCACTCCGAAATTGAGCTTTGGCGGTGCGCTGACACGCACTGTTTTTCTGGCGCGGCGGCTTCGTCCGGTTTGGCGTGAACAGAAGATGGTCGGCATTTTGCTCCCGCCATCTGTTCCAGGGGCGTTGGTGAATCTGGCCGCGCTGCTCATGGGGAAGGTTCCTGTAAATCTCAATTACACGGCTTCCAATGAAGCGCTCGCGTCGTGCGCGCAACAATGCCAGCTGAAAACTGTGATTACTTCACGAGCGTTTCTGGAACGGGTGCACATTCAACCGCCCGGTCAAACCATCATGCTCGAGGACCTTGCAGAGAAGCCGCGATTTGCGGAACGGCTGACGGCTGCCTTCGTCTCGTGGCTGCTGCCCGTGCGTCTCGTCGAGAAGGCTGTCGGAGCCCGCGAAAGGGTGGGGCTCGACGACATTGCTACGATCATTTTTTCCAGTGGCAGCACTGGCGATCCAAAGGGAGTCGTGCTCACTCACTACAACGTGGCCTCGAACGTCGAACAACTGAACCAAGTCTTCATGCTTGGGCGTAATGACAAGATCCTTGGCATTTTGCCGTTCTTTCATTCATTCGGATTCACAGGGACACTGTGTTTGCCTACGACCATCGGCATGGGCGTAGTCTTCCATCCCAATCCATTGGAGCCGCGCGCGATTGGTGCGCTCATGAGCCAGTACGCTGTCACCTTTTTATTGGCGACGCCGACGTTTCTCCAGACGTACATGCGACGATGTTCGCCGGAAGATTTTGGCAGCCTCGAGTACGTGATGGCAGGGGCGGAGAAACTTCCCGAGCGAATCTCCGTGGCCTTCGAAGACCGGTTCGGAATTCGTCCGCTGGAAGGCTATGGCTGCACCGAGTGCTCGCCGGCGGTGACTGTAAACACGAAGGATTTCCGCGCCGCTGAATTCCGCCAGGTCGGCGCAAAGCGGGCCAGCATCGGCCATCCGCTGCCCGGAATTAGTGTGAGAATCGTAAACCCCGAGACATTCGCCCCAGTTCCTCAAGGAGAAACAGGATTGCTGCTGGTGCGCGGGCCGAATGTCATGCAGGGATATCTAAATCGTCCCGAGAAAACCGCGGAGGTTCTGCGCGACGGTTGGTACAACACTGGCGACATTGCGGCGATGGATGAAGATGGCTTCATTCGCATCACCGACCGCCTGACTCGATTTAGCAAGATTGGCGGAGAAATGGTTCCTCACATAAAGGTCGAGGACGTGCTGCATGAAATCGCCGGGGCAACGGAACAGATTTTTGCTGTCACGGCTGTGCCCGATGAGAGAAAGGGAGAACGCTTGATCGTGTTGCATACGCTGCCAGACGACAAACTTCAAGAATGCCTCACGCAATTGGGCAAATCGGAATTGCCTGCCCTGTGGAAGCCGCGCGCCGATCAGTTTGTTCACGTCGATTCGCTGCCTTACCTCGGCACGGGAAAGATTGACCTGCGGCGATTGAAAGAAATCGCGGTGGGAGTATCGGCGTGAACGGTGGCATAACGGAGGACAAAACTGCCGCCTATTCCCATGGTCGCCGCAACGCACGCGCTTTCGCGATTCGCTTGGCCGTTACCGGCGTTGCGCTGGTGATCTGGTTCTGGACGCAATCTTTGATCGGCACTCGCCCAGCGGGCGCCAGTATTCGCGATGGTTTACACACTGCAACAGCGGCGGCGAATTCCTACCTGCACACACATCCAGCGACAGCGAACGCTCTCTTGATTGCGAGCTCGGCGATCATCGATTTGCTGGGAATTTTTCTTCTCGCAACATGGATCTTCGGAGCCGCGGTGCGGCCGTTCCTCGGCTTGGTAATCGTGCTCGGCCTTCGCCAAATCATGCAGGCATTGGTGGCGCTGCCCGCGCCACCAAACGCGATTTGGCACAATCCGGGATTTCCTTCTTTGCTGGTGACCTATGGCGTAGCCAATGATTACTTTTTTTCGGGTCATACCGCAATTGCCGTCCTGGCAGCGACCGAGATGGCTCGAGCGGGCCTGCGTTGGCTGACAGCGCTTGGCATTGTGATCGTGATTTTCGAAGTGCTGGCAGTCCTTGTGCTGCGCGCACATTACACAATGGACGTTTTTACGGGCGTCGTGACTGGGTTGTATGCTGCGCACCTGGCTGCCGGCATTTCGGACGCGCTAGAACGCAAAAAACTGGATGCTTGATTCGAGGCGTAGGGTAAGCGCTTTTTAAGCATTCGCAAGTCCGCACGTGCGAGAGTCTTCTATTTAGTCGGCGGCTACCTCTGGCGCCCACTCCTGGGGCTGCATTTGGCCGCGCAATTGACTTTCGAATGCCGCCAGCTGGGCCTCGACATCCTGCTCTGCCTTGCGCTTGCGGATGACTTCGTCGCGATACCGGCGCAGGAAGTAATCGATGGTTTCGACGCGAATTTTGATCGAGCCCGAGGGCTTGTTCTCGTCGAGATCTTTGAAGCAGAAGTAGGGCGTACCCGACTGCTCGATGATGCCTTCGATCACTCCGTAGATCGGCGCGTCATGTCCGCACTTGAAGCTGGAGATTTCGAGCGCGACCAGATTCGGATGGCGCGCGGTGAATTTTGCCGCCCAGACTTTGTGATTGGTACTGCAAGAGTACGAATTCTTCCAGGCATCGCTGATATCGAGAGCGTGACTGATAACGCCGGAGCGAACTTCGTCGCCGAACAGGCGCTCCAGCAGATCTTCATCGAGCGGCAACGTGTTCTGCGAAAAAATTGGATAGCCGAGTTTCTGGAACTCTTCCATGATTTCGTGATTGAGACCGGGATCATGGTGGTAGGGACGGCCGAGCATGACGATGCCAATGCGGTCTTCGCGTTCCAGTTGGTCCATTACCTTGCGGGCGCGTTTGCGAATGCTGCTTTCATAATCCGCCAGCGCCTTGTAGCCCACTTCGACCGCGCGATCGTTCTCTTCTTGTGACAAGCCGAGAATCGGCTGCCATGCCTGCAGCATCTGGTGAGCGAAGAGCTTGCGGTCGGCAAAATTCAGCACCGGATCGAGGTACTTCACGTTGTGCTCGGCGAAAACGTCATTCTCTTTGGTGAACGCGGCTTTCACCGTTTCCGGCGTCGCGGTCACAGTGGGACACGCATTGGCGGCAACAATCTTCATGAGCGGCGAGGTCAGCACGTCGTACATGGGGAAGAAAATGACGTCGAGCGGCTTCTTGCGATGCTTTTCCTGAATCAGGTTGTAGACGTGGGAAATGCCGATTTTCGCGGGGAAACAGGGGTCAATAGCACCGCGGCTTGCGCCGGCCCGATAAAGGTCCGAACTGGTGTAGTCGGAGTAAATGACGTTCTCTGGCTGCACACCGAGGCTCTCCAGGTATCCGTTGAAGAGCGGGGCGTAGCTGTAGATGTTGAGTACGCGCGGGATGCCGACACGAATTTTCTTGCGATTTTGCATCAGCGGAATGCGCTCTTTAGCGGCCTTGTTCCAAAATGTGGCGGCGGGAATGGGGTCAGCCACGCTCTTCGCATTCACTGGGCGGAAAACTTCATGGGCCGCGAAGTCAACGAAGTTCGGATACTTTCCCTTGATCTCGTCGAGGCCGGCCTTGATGTCTTTCATATCGTTGACATCTTCCACCAATCCCTTTTCACAGGTTGCGATGATGAGGCGTTGCTCGCCATGCATCAACGGGACTTTCGTGACTTTCTGAATTGGAACGAAAGCAAGATCGTCTTTGGGCGCAGTGCGTATGTCGATGAAAGTCCGGAGGCAATTGTTTTTGCAGAAATTGCAGCGCGTCGCTTCGTTGCGCGTCGAGCGGTACTGAATTTTTCGTACCGCATCCAAGCCAACGAAGGTGGTCTGCTGGCCGTTGCGCCACAGGCGCAGAGATTCAGCCGCCGCGCCGATGGCGCCCGATTCACCGCAGAACTCGTGCACGATGATCTCAGGCTTCTTGCCGGCAGCGCGGAAGCTGTTATTGATGAAATCAACTTCGGCTTTGACAACCGCCATGTTGTTCTGCGTTCCGCCTTGCAGAACGAAGCGAGTACCCAGCGCGGCTAGGTTCGGGATGCTGGCAACGTAGAGGAACACGTTCTTCGGCAGGACGGCTGCCAACCCGGCGAGAATTTCCTCCGCGCGCCAGCCCTGACGTTGAAAGTTGACGATGTCCGACTGCATGAATACGGCGCAGCCATAACCGAAGACGGGCATCGATTGCGCCGAGAAAGCCAGATCGGCATATTGCTCGACGCCCAGGCCAAATCCTTCCGCGGTCGATTGCAGAAAATATCCGTTGCCCGCTGAGCATTGCGTATTGAGTTTGAAATCTTTCACGCGGCCATTGTGAAGAATGATGATTTTGATATCTTGTCCGCCGACATCGACGATGACGTGAGGATCTTCGTAGAACTTGAGCGCTGATTCGGTGTGGGCTACGGTTTCTACGAGCGCGACATCGGCGTGGAGGACATCTTTCAGAATGTCCTTGGCGTAGCCGGTCGTGGCTACTCCGAGAACTTCGAGTTTGGCATTCTGCGCTTCGACCTGTCCGCGCAGATTCTCGAACATCTCGATCGTGTCCTGGATCGGGTTTCCGTTCGAGAGCTGGTAGGCCTTGCACAGAATCTCGCCGCGATCGTCGAGCAACACGGCCTTGGTCGAGGTCGAGCCGCCGTCGATGCCGATAAATCCACCGACGGTCTGACCCTTCTGAAAAGTCGCCGGCGTAAACTTCTTGCGGCGGTAAGCTTCTTTGAATCCGTCGAGCTCTCCTTCTTTTGCTGTCAGGCCCTTGGCGCCGGACTTCGCTTTCTCTTCCTGCCGGCCGAAGTCGATGTAGTAGAGCAGCTTTTCGTAGCCCTGATAGCAGCCGACGCAGTCGTCTTCGCTCTTGCCGAATTCGATTGCGCCCAACGCGGCGAAATATTGCGCATTATTCGGAACCTTGATCAGGTCTTCGGGCTTCGCGCCGTCGGGGATGGCAACTTTGCGCTCCTGCCACATGCGTGGAATGTTTGCCTGCCACGCTTCGCGCATGCCTTTGATGAAACTGTTTGGCCCGCCTAGCAACAAAACATGTGGCCGCAGCGTGTGGCCGCGGGTTAGAACGCTCAAGTTCTGGAGGACGATCGCTTCGAAGAGCGATGCCATCAACTCATCTGGGGGCGTTCCCACTTTTTGCAGGCCGTTGATGTCGGTCTCGGCAAAGACGCCGCACTTCCCTGCCACCTTATGCAGCTTGATCCCGTGATAGCCCTGCAGGGCAAGCTCTGCCGTGGGAATTTTCAGCTTGGCGTTGATCTTGTCAATAACAGCGCCTGTGCCGCCGGCGCACTTGTCGTTCATTGAGGGGATTTTTTTCTTGCGCCCCGTCTCGTCATCGTCTTTAAAGACGATGATCTTGGCGTCCTGACCACCGAGTTCAATTACGGAATAGACTTCGGGATGCAGCTTCTCGACCGCCAGCGATACGGCAGTGACTTCCTGCACAAACTTCGCGCCAATCTGCTCGGCGATCCCACTGCCACCGGAGCCGGTCATAAACATGCGCGTGTTATGCCGGTTAATGCCGACTTCGGCTTCCATGCGCCGCAAAAACTCTAATGTTTTTTCCGGCTGCTTGGTTTCGTGGCGTTGGTAGTCCTGCCATAGAATCTCGTCGGTCGCGGCATTCACTACCGTGGCTTTGACGGTGGTCGAGCCTACGTCTAATCCCACGAGGAATTGTGTGTGGTGGTCGTGCGGCTTTTGATAGGGAGCCGGAGTAATCCGCGCAACCGGGATAAACTGGGCCGGCTCCTGACTGTGTCCACTCGAATGGTCGTGCATTCATTTCTCCGATCAAGCTTCAGCGGGAACGGGGAGAGGGCCAGCAGCCGTATGCACTGCTGGCCCAGATCGGGTCAAGCCGCTTCTTTGAGAAGAGAGGCTCCTGGTATGCGACTGCGACGCGCGGGGAACCATGACGACCGATCGCTATTGATACGATCGTTCACGTGCAGGATGAACTGCGCCGCCGTACCGGCAATCCCCTCGCGATGCGGCACGTGGTAGAAGGGTCGCCGTAGCTCGGGATGCTCCTCCATATATTCTCGAATATCGTCAAGCGTTTTCCCAGTGGACTTGAGGCACTGCTCGAACTCAGTCTTGGCTTTTACTTTAGCCTCGCCGAGCGCCATCTGCACGCGGCTGTGCGCGTTGACCTCGCCTTCGCCCGAGGTTTCGATGGGCAGGAAGATCATGTCTTTGAATTTGTTCACCACCGCCGATTGCACCCCGTCGGATTGAGACGAGGGCATGCAGCCGAATGGCTTTAGCGCCAATACCATGTGGCAGAGATGGTGAACAGTGTAGTAGACATTCTTGCCGACCTCGAGATGACCTTCTCCGCCGCGCGCGAACTGGTTGTAGAAAGGATGCGCCATTTCGGCCAGATCGGTTTGCGGGACGAGGTGGTGAGTGATGCCGCCGAGATTTTTAATGGTGCGGTGATAGAGGCCGTTCCACATCCATTCGCCAACGCCAATGCCCATCAGCTTTTTGCGCAGTCCGAAATCGTTCGCGATATGCTTTTTCACTTCCCACCATTGCGGATTGCGGTGCGGGCGGTTGACGGGCCACTTCGCCTTGGCGTGCGCCTTGGCCTGATACATGAGGTATGCGACCCAGGTTGCGATGGGCTCGACCAGCACCTGCGCGCCTTCGCGCTCGAGGAACTCGAACATGTGGAAATTGCCGTCGCCCTCGGTGATCTGCGCCCAGAACTCGCCGGTAATCTTCACCACCGGCTTGACCTTGGTGCGGTCGACTTCTACGCTGTCCATTTTTTCTCGGGCTGCCGCGAGAGCATTGAGATAGTCTTTCCCTCGCAAATGCTCGTTCATCTTGCCGAAGACATTAAAAGTGTTTCGCAGGATCTTGTTGCTCTTGAACTTCGGCTTGGCCCAGTCCGGCGCCCGCTCTTCAATCTCAAACGATCTCCGATTTCTCAGGTCTTCGCAGAGGCCATCGACCGTCTCGCGAAACACTCGATCGGTCTCGCCCTTCTTCACCTCAAACGGACGAATCTGGTAGATAAGGTCGTTGAACACGTCGCCCAAGTGCATGGCGTTCAACATGCCGAAACCGAAGTCAATGGTGAACTTCAATCCGGGCTCGCCGGAGGCGGCTTTGATTCCGTCGCTGTCTTTGAAAAGCAGGACGCGGAAGCCATCGAAGCCGGCGTTCTTCAGCGCGAAGCGATACTCAGCTTCATACATACCGAAGCGGCATGGGCCGCACGAACCGGCAGTAAAGAAAACGTAATTGTCCAGAATGTCTCTGCGAGGAACGCCTTCCTTTTCGAGGAATTGAAGATACTGCACGAGATTTCCGACCGTGAAGTATGTCGGATTGCACTGTCCGTTGTTGCCGAACTCCTTACCGGTCTGGAAGGCAGGCACGTCGGGGACGGGAAGTTTTTCGCAGCGATATCCGCAGCCTTGAAATACGGCGCGAATCAGGTCTTCGTGCTTCCAGGTAAAGCCGCCGAAAAGAATCGTCACATTGCTGCGTTCTTCGGCCGTAAATGCACGCTCCACCGGCCGGTGAAAGTGGGTTGGCCGGTCGAGGCCGGCGATCTTGCGCAAACGCATGCGCTCTGCTGCGAGGCGTTGTTGAATCTCCTGATCATTTTCGATCTGGACGAGCTTTGTTGCCATACCGGTCTCCTGACTTTGCGAATAAATTTTCAGAAGCTGTTTGGGTCCCCGGGGTTTTTCTCAATTTATGCCATAACCATGCGATGCATTCAAGCGGGTTTTATGCACAGAACGGATTCAAAAATTGGTTAGATCCGAGCCGGATCGAATATTTTCTATGGACTCCGAGTCATCGACGATAGGGTTAACTCTGTAGTTGCAAAACAGGCACGATCGGTTGCATAAAATTCTTGTTCGCCTTTAATCGTGGTTAAAGTAACGGTTGGGAAGAGGTTCGGTTCGCGAGGTGAATTAAGATGTTAGGGAGCTTCCGCGACAGTTGACAGTGGAAGGCGAAATTCACTGCCGTCGGATTGAGTCACGGCTGTGTTCGGCAAGCGGCTAAGGATCAATGCCCGAACCTGCGACCATACGTGGGGGTCGCATTCGATCTGAGTGTGGCCTTTACTTAAAAGACGACCTCGCCAGGAGAACCCGTGACATACTTCCGGTTCACCTTTATATTCCCACAGGAAATTGCCGAGGATTGCTGTGCGTTTCGGGTCGGCGGGCACTATCCTTCGGCGGCCGTGTATAAAACCGTGGGTCTGGTAAACATTCAGAGCCTGACTGACGTTGGGTGGAATGAGCCAATCGTTTTGAAACGGCTTGGCGACGCTGTCGATTTGTATGGTGAGCGTGACCGGGAGACCCGCTTGCTCTAATTTTCGCGACAGGCCGACCACCGCCGAAGCGCCCCAACTGTGGCCAAACAGTATTATGCGAGCCTGGCGCTTTTCATCATTGGGCAAGGTCCGGTCCTTCTGTGCGCCCAAGAGGCGGAGAATGGTCTTATAGGCTTCGCCGACTTTGCGGTTTTCGAAAAGGCCAAAGTAAACATGGTCGGGATTCCCGTGGCGAAGATCTTCGATCAATTGAACTTCCGGGTGGTGCGGCTCATCGTGCGGGACAAAGCCTCCCAGAAAGCCGATCACGATGACGGGGGTGCAACTCTGGTTCAGAGCCGAAACTGCGGATGATCCCGACAAAATATCGGACGCGCCAGCCGTGTATCCTGGCGTTGGAAGCGCAACCACGCATATCAAGGCGAGCAGAAACACAACCATTTCAGGGCGCGGCTTACCCCAACGAGATGACGCTGCGTCGTTGAAGAGCTTTGGGAAACCTAGTTTATTTGTCCCTCCGCCCATGTCCGGCCCCGAGCAAAACCAATACAGCATACAGCAGAAGATGTCTTTATGTCGTTCTAAAAATCTTGTGTGCAGGGCGGTCAGCGGGCGGGTTTTCACGTTTTCGCACACCGCATTCTCTGAAAATCAGCCCATCGATTCCTGGTGAGCTTTGATTCAATCAGAAGATCGAGGAGGAGAGAAAGTCTCTAGACTCAGATTCCAAAGGACTTGCGATTTCCATGTGTACTATCGAGGGGTTTTGCCGCGTTTTGCGGTGAACTTGCAGCGTATTTCTGCTTTCAACGAAGATCAAACTGAGCTGGCGAAATTCATCATCCTCCGCTTCCCCGGGGTTCATCTGACGACCAACCGGAAACTACTCCATTCGTCGACACAAACGCGTTTGTCGGTTACAACGCTGCTTTCATTTATCGCAAGTCGCGCGCAGTGGATGATGAACGATCACATCGTTTCTTCCTGCTCTTCCCCTTCTTTTTGGCATTTTCGTTGACGAGACGTACCGCGGCCCCGGCAAGGAAGACCACGAACGCAAGCCACAGCACAAGGAAAGCTGCCTCGAAGACTTGCTCGCCTTGATCGAAAAACCGGTCCCAGGGAAATGCGGATGCCGCCGTGGCAAAGAGCTGAGGTTGATCTCCAAACACTCTCTCTGTGTAAACCAGAGTGCGGCAGACTGAGAATCCTATCTTCTAGACTTGAGCAACATCTTTAGCACAATGTCCGAGGCTATCTTCTGGGTAACGTTGCCTTGGTCAACTGCGCAATTAGTGCCGCCTTCATGCTTAGTTCTTCGCGATATCGGTGCGGTTCCACCATCCGCCGCCCAGAGCTTGAAACAACGCGGCGGTATCGGCATAACGATTTGACTGAGCCTGAACGAGGTTTATCAGCGCTTGCTGATAGGCTTGCTCCGCGCTTAGCAGCGCGAGGTAGTTGGTGTAGCCGGCATCAAGTTGTTTCTTGGTCAGGTCGAGCGTGACGCTGGCAGCGTCTTTAGCCGCGGCCGCAGCCTTCAACGCGTCAGCGTCCTGTTGCAGCGCATGCAGCGTGTCGGCGACATTCTGAAAAGCTGTCAGAACAGTACTGCGATATTGTTCGTCGGCCTGCGCATAGGCGGCCCTCGCTGGCGGGCGGGTTTCCCAACCAGGATCTGGCCGAGAAGTTTGAGCTGTCGAGTCTGCAACTGCCGCAGGAGTTGCCGTTGAGCCTGCCTTCGCAATTAGTCGAGCAGCGTCCACAGGCGCCGGAAGGCCACGTTTGGTCAAGGAAGGCGCGGCGGGGTTTGTGCCCGCCCAATCCTGGCCATAAAACTGCGCCAGGCGATGAAAAAAACTGCCGGTCAAGGCATGGTCGCTGTTGGCGGGCGGACTCTGAGCGTTCGGAGGCGATGCATTTTGCTGAGGATCCGAGTCTCCTGAACTCGACAAAGTTGGTGCGGTCTCCAAATCACCACCAGCTGTTTCTTGACCATGGAGAGGCAGCGTCAGCGCCACGGCGGCCAGAGCCACCAGGAGTGCCCGCTTGCCAGTTTCTACCGTAGATTTGGATAGACGGTTCATCGACCTCATCCACATGTCTTTATGTCTTTTCTCTTTCCCTCTTAAAATGACCCGTCTATCACTGCGGACGAACGGAGATGTTCAGCTTGCGAATTCGATACGCGAGAGTCGTCCGTTTCATCCCGAGCCTTGCCGCGGCACCGTTTGGCCCGCCGATGACCCAGTTGGAGGCCCGAATCGCCTGGAGCACCCGATCGCGTTCCGCCTCTTCTGCTGTGCTCAGCTTCGGATTCGGGCTCGGGAAAGACGCCTGTTTCAGTTCGGCCAGGGGCGGCCTAAGAACGCTCCCGGGCGACAGGATCACGGCCCGCTCGATAAAGTTCTGCAGTTCACGAACATTTCCCGGCCACGAATAGTTTGCAAATATCTCCATGGCGTGGGAAGGAATCGATTCGATGTTCCGGTTCATTCGCCGGGCGTACTTGTCGACGTAGTGGCGCACCAGGATCGGTATATCCTCGCGACGATCGCGCAATGGCGGCACGTGGAGAGGAAAGACGTGCAATCGGTAATACAGATCGTGTCTGAACTTCCCTTCCTCACACATCTGCTTCAGGTCGCGATGAGTGGCGGCGATCACACGTACATCCACCTGTTGCGTGCGCGTGCTGCCCAACCTTTCAAATTCGCGCTCCTGCAAGACGCGCAACAGTTTCGGCTGCAATTCCAATGGAATGTCGCCCACTTCGTCGAGAAACAGCGTACCTTTGTCGGCAACCTCGAACCGGCCGGCCTTGCGCATGATGGCGCCGGTGAATGCTCCCTTTTCGTGCCCAAAAAGTTCGCTTTCCAATAATCCGGAAGGGATGGCCGCACAGTTCAGCTTGACAAACGGCCGATCCCGGCGGGAGCTGAGATTATGAATCGCTCGGGCGATCAATTCTTTGCCCGTCCCTGTTTCTCCCTGGATCAGCACGCCGGAATCGGTAGGCGCCACAACCTCGACCTGCCGGAGAACGCGCTGAAGGGTCGCACTCCTGCCGACGATTTCTTCGAAGTTGAGCTCGTTGCGGATCTCATCCTCGAGGTACACTCGCTCCTCGCTAAAGTTGTCCTTCAGCTTTCGCAGTTCGCCGTAGACCAGTGCATTCTCAACCGCGACGGCTACCTGGCCCGAAACCTGCACCAGGAAATCGATTTCATCTCGCGCATAAGCGGTGTCTTCGTGCTTCCCGAGTGCGAGAATCCCCAGCATGCGGTCCCGGCCGGCAAGCGGGATGACACAACTGTTCCTGAAACCTGACACCGACAACATCGGATCGCCCTCGGTATCCACCTCGTCCATTTCTTCGGAATTTCCCACCCAGGGCTTGCCGGTGAAAAAAACGCGAGCGCCAAACATCTCGCCCAAAACGTCGACTGCCTCTTTGGCGAGCATGTTGTCCTCAGCCATGTCGCAAGCGCTTACGCCAACCCGGTCATCCTCAGGATCCAAAAGTCCAACCATCGCAAGATCTGACGGGATGACTCGCCGGATCCCTGCCGTCACTTCACACAGAAGCTCGTTTAACGGCAGATTGGCCATCACACCGTTGCTCACGTCGCCGAGCAGCTTGAGCCGCGCACTCTGCACTTCCAGCTCGGTCTGGTTTCTGCGCGACGTCTCGCGGCTCAACGCGTGAGATATGGCGAGGGCGACCTGATCCGCTGCCAAGGATAAGAAGCGCACCTCCTCATCCGAATAGTCGTGCGGTCGCGAACTGGCTATGCTGAATACTCCGAGCGCTCCATGCGGCGTGCGCAGCGGCAATCGGCAGAGAGATCTATATTCGATTCCCATTCTCTTCAGCGCTTCTCTCCGCACTGCGAACCGATCATCCAGCCTCCAGTCGGCAATACACAGCGGCTGTTGTTGCCGGTGAACCCACCAAAAAGTCGTTTCTTCGATCGGAACATCTGCCGGGGCGAACTGCCCGGCTCCAACGGAGTGCCAGAGCACTTCGCTGGTCCCTTGCTTGAAAACGATGACATCGAGGAAATCGAAATCGAGCAGAGGGCGCAGCAAAGCAGCGAGGTTGCGCGACAGGTCTTCCGGCGTCAGGGAAGCAAGAGATATGGAGAGGCGCGACAACGCTTCGTATTGCTTGGCCAGGGTTTTCGATTCCGCTAACGGCTGCGACAAGAGCATTTTTGGTAAGGAGCTCGTGAAAGAATCCTGCGGTCTCAGTCCAAACTCAGCGATACTCATTTGGTCCTCGCTATCTCCGGGACGGTGCGCTCTAGATTGATTCCCGTGCTCCGGTTCCACTTTGTCTCCCAGCTTCGTACCTATTGAACGCAGATTAATGAATTCGCAGTTGCTTGTCGTAATCGGGCAGTCATGATTCGGTGGAGATTGCCTGCATGTCCGGATTGGCATTGATGACGGTGGCCATTCCCTCGCGCATCACAGGAAGCTCGTCAACACTGAGAACACGTACTTGGTTTTTGATCACTGCCTCGTCCTGTTTCATCACCAATCGGCGCTTCGCAAATCGCGTGCCCACTTCGCAAAAGAACTAGATGAATCTTGTTGTAGCAACTGCATTTCCAATCGCGACGGAGGCGATAACCATCGCAAATCATTGATTTGAGCTTGCAATCGGGAATAGATTTGCTCTTCGCGCTGGAAATAGACGATGGCAGCTTCAATTCCGTAACCGGCGGTGACACGTGACACCTTGACACGTGACACCCGTGCGCCGCTTAACCGAGGCTTCCCTTCTAGATAAAGTTGCCCTCGTAATTGTCTTGAAGAAGAGTTAAAGACCAAGAGGAAAAAGGGAGGCATCTGGCGGAAGTATCGGTGGTGTACTCAATTGGAGGTTTGCAAGTTTAATAAGAAGGGCGGACACCGTGCTTTATCTATGTACGCTCCAATACTCCTTCTCGCTTTCGTCTGCCTCGCGTTTGCGTGAAGGGAGCCACCAGACACGTTTTGACACGGCAATGTATAACGCGAATGAGAGCAAAATGATAATTGCTAACGCGAGCCACTCACTCGCGTGAGAACCAAGAATATCGCGCCTGAACCAGCTCACTAAAAACTCCTTCAATCGATAGCGACAATTAGGAACAAGCGTATAGGCGCGATTTCACCGCGCGTTAAGCCGGCACGATATGACTTTGCCATTGAGTTTCCGCACACTGTCTCACGCGGATTTTCGTACCGCGACCGGAAACTCCAGCAGCTTGCCACGTTCGTTCGGCGGCAACCACGTTGAAACCTTGCGAAAACCCTGCGGAATATAGAATTCGATTATTTTTGCCATACATCCTCCGAAGTACCGCTCGCTCAACCAATGAGAGAAAGAGCACGCCGGATGCCAAAGCGTTTCTTACGTGAAGCGTCGTCGGTTGCAAGTCACTGGAATGCCGCTGACGTAGAGGATGCGGTGCAGGGTGAGACACTCACAAGATTGCAAGAGATGGCAGCCCGACGAATGGCAAAATACTCAGAGGAGGGCCGAAAACGCCTCACGCAACCAAAGGTGATGATTCGGTCACTTGGGTCGGCAAGGTGAATTGAAATGTTGCTCCTCCTCCATCGTTGGCAGTGGCCCACAACCGACCGCCATGCGACTCCACAATCGAACGGCTGATGGCTAACCCCATGCCGCTGCCCTGCGGCTTGGTAGTAAAGAACGCAGAAAAGATCTGATCCATCTTCTCCGCTGGCAATCCCACGCCGGTGTCACTGACCGAGAACAGCACTTGACCATCCTGCCGCTCCGACTTCACCGTAAGCTCTCCGCCCTCGTCCCGCATGGCTTCGATGGCATTGAGCATGAGGTTCATGAAGACCTGCTGCAGTTGGACGCGGTCTGCCTTGATTTTGGGCAGTTCGCCAGCAAGTTCGGGCCGCATGGCAACGGAGTATCGAATAGCCTCACCGTGCAGCAAGGTGAATATTTCCTGGACGATTTCGTTCACGTCGATCAGTTCACTTTGTGGAGGAGACTTCCTATACAGCGACCGGATACGATCGATGATCTCAGCCGCGCGATGCCCATATTTATCGATTTTGGCTGCTGCGGCACGGGCCCGATCAAGGTTGGGCGGCTCATGCGCGAGCCATTCAATGCAGCTGTTGGCGCTGGTGATGGCGGCAGCGATGGGCTGCTTGATCTCGTGTGCCAGCGACGCGGCCATTTCCCCCAACGTGCTCACACGGTTAACGTGGGCTAGATCCGCCTCGAGCTGTCGCAGCCTTGCACGTTCTTGCTCAGCTCGTCTACGCTCAGTGACGTCGATCACAGTGCCCACAAATTCAACGAGGTGGCCGGACGTGCTCAGAACAGGATGAGCTACGACGTGAATGTCCCTGACGGGGCCATCCGGATGCACGATGCGGTACTCCGCCTCCCACTCTGCCGTGTCGCGGATCGCCGTCTGGATTAGTTCCCTGAAGCGGGGTTGGTCGTCGGGATGAATCCGCTGAAAGAATTCTTCGAATCGGGGCAAACCATCCTGCGGATCGAAACTCAGAACACGGTAGCATTCCTCCGACCAGTACCTGATATCCTGGTCTGGACTCCACGCCCAACTGCCTGTCTGGCTGAGTCTCTGCGCCTCTGCCAGGTACGCCTCGCGGCGCTGCAACTCCTGAGTCAGTTGCTCTTGCTCGGTCACATCCATGGCGGTGCCAAGAAACCTTTTGAGAACTTCGCCTTCAAGAACGGAAATTCCGACGCAGCGAATGTAGCGTTGCTCGCCGTCGGGGCGAACAATTCGTTTTTTTACATCGCAGCCACTGCGTTCCGCACACATTCTTTTTATGGTGTCAGCCATAGAATCGCGGTCTTGTGGGTGAAGGGTGGCCAGATACTGTTCAAGTATGGGAGCTCCCCTCTGCGGATCCAGGCCGTAAATCTCGAACAACTCCTGAGACCAGTACTCAAAAAAACCAGAGGGGTTATAAGCCCAGCTTCCCATGCGGGCGAGGCGCTGCCCTTCAGCGAGATAAAATTGGCTTTGCTGAAGCGCTTCCTCGGCGCGCTTGCGGTCAGTAATGTCCTGGACCGTGCCGAACATTTGGCAGGGCCTCCCCGACGCGTCTTTCTTCATATCGCCCTGACTATGCACCGTGCGCAGTTCGCCACTGGGACGGATGATTCGGTGTTCTACGTCCGTGCGCAATCCTCCGCGAACGGCCTCCTCGGCCACTCGGAACACAAATTCCAAATCATCGGGGTGGATCAGTTTTTGTATAACAGCTATGTCGATGGGATACTCCTGCGGCCGCAGTCCATAGATGCGGTAGGTTTCGTCTGACCAGATCACGCGATTCGACGTCAGGTCCCACTCCCAGTAGCCGACATGTGCAATCCGCTGGGCTTCTTCAAGCTTCGATTTGCTGTCTTGCAAGTCGCTAGACACCAACTGCAGGGCTTGCTCGGCGCGTTTGCGATCTTCGATGTCGGTCGTGACCCCATACCACTTGACGATGTTTCCATCTTCATCGCGGAGCGGCACTCCGCGGTCCAAATGCCAGCGATACTGTCCATCCGAGCGGCGGAAACGCACCTCATCCTCGTGAGGCTTGCCGGTAGAGACCGCTTCCATCCATTTACCTAAAAGTCGCTCAAGATCATCAGGGTGAACTGTCGCTTGCCACCCTGATCCGGCCGTCGGTTCCGCCGGTGGCCCCGCGTACTCGGTGAATCGTCTGTTCAGATAATCATTTGAGCCGTCTGGCAGAGTACTCCACACTATCGCCGGAATGGTATCAATCACTTCGCGAAGCTCTTTTTCACTCTTTCGAAGAGCATCCCGCTGACGCTCTAAATGGCGGAGTCGAAGGCGATAAAGTCCAGTAAGCACTGCTAGGAAGAGAAACACGCCTAGAGAGCGAAACCATGCGGTCTGATAGAAGGCCGGGGCAACCGCGAAGTCCAGCGTCGCGCCCTGCTCGTTCCACACTCCGCTGCTGTCGTTATTGGTCGCGATTACACGAAACCGATATTTCCCGGGACCCAGGTCCGTATAAAAAGCTTCGCGACGAGTGCCCACATCCTGCCAATCACGATCATGCCCGTCAAGTCTGTAGCGAAACTTCACCTTTTGGGGAATGAGAAAACTCGGCGATGTGTAGCCAATTTGGAGATCACGAGTCAAAGGCGGAAGTTGAAGACCTTCTTGTGGTTTGTATTGCTTTCGGTCAGCAACCACCGACTCGACGTAGACCGGCGAAACAGCCCCGTCACCCGAGAGATGTGACGGGTCGATCATCTGAAGAACCACACCATTTACAAACCACAGGCGCCCGTCGGGAGATTTCGCGGCTGGATTGAAAGACACCCTACCTGGTCGAGCTCCGTCCAGCGTATCGAACAGTCTTGCGTGAACGATGGTATCTGGATGAATCCACCATCGTTGGACGTCCGAGGCTGCAATCTCTATAAATCCACAGGACGCATTGAGCCATAGGTTTCTGTTGTCGTCCACCGCGAAGCCGTTGACCCCGTCGCAAGGAAGTCCGTTTTCTTTGCCCAAGTGCTGAACGTTTCCGGCGTGGAGCATCATAAGTCCGTCGTCAGATGCGGTCAGCACTGACCCATCGGGATCAACAGCAATCTGATAGGCCCACGATCCGCGCTTCAGCTTCAAGGGAGACGTATGCGCAATACCGTCGCGGAAAAACGTCAACTCACCTGTGACTGCACCCAGCCAAATTCCGCCCTTCGGGTCGGCCGCAATGGCCTTGGCCTTCGGAACTTGAGGTTGGGAGAACTGCTCGCGAACCTTGAAATCACGGATGCGGATGAGTCTTCTTGCTTGAGCGTCTTTGCATTCCGCCCAAATATTACCGTCGACATCCTCTGTGAGACCGAGTACCAAACCCAGCGGGTGATGATCAGGCTCCGGGATATGCCGGAAGCGGCCATCTTTGTAGATGAAGAGCCCGTCGTCAACGCCAACCCAAATGTTGCCCTGATGGTCTTCGAGCAATGAACTCACTTGCTGTCCCGGCACGCGAACTGAGGAACGGACTCCGTTTCGAACAAAATCGAGTGTTCCGAGAGTTGCCACCCAGACCGTCCCGTCTTTAGTGGCCATGACCGAAGCGGTGCCGGTTGATCCGGGCCCCGTGGAGGTCGAAAAGGTAGTGACTGGAAGATCGCGAAAATTGTCAATTCCATCGGACGTGGCTGCCCAGACTATACCGTCGTCGCCTTCGTACAGATCAAAGACGGTGTCGCTGGATAAGCCGTCCGCTCGTCCAAAATGGTCGACGGTTTGGCCGTGAATGCGGTAGATACCATTCCCAACCGTTGCAATCCAGAGGTTCTTATCGGAATCCTCCACGAGCTTGTAGATAACGAGCTTGCTTCCGTCGAAGTTTGGCAGAACTACCGGCGTTAGAACACCATTGCGGAACCTTTCAAGCCCAAGCCCCGGCCCCCCCGACACAATTCCGACCAATAAGGAACCATCGGAGTCCTCGACAAGACTGCGGATGCCGACTTGTCCCACGTTTGATTGAAGCTGCTGAAAGCTGTAGATCTCGGGGGCCGCACCCATTTTCCAATGCAGCAATGACGTGTCGCCTCCGATCCAGAATCCCCCTTTCCCATCAGGGATGAATGAAGAAGACATGCCAATCGTTATACCGTCTGCCTTCCCGAAGCAACGGATTTTCGTATCCGTTGCATGACATAGAACTCGGTCCGAATCCTGGTGAGAAAGAGTCCACACAGATCCGTCAGAGTCTTCGTAGATCCTAATTATCGGAACATCGTAATGGGAGATGACGACATTGTCTTTGATGTGAGAGAACTCGTTTCGAGTGGCAATCCAAAATTCTCCCGCTCGCACGCTGACAGGGTGGAAAATTGGTGTAGAAGGGGTCGGAGCCGACCAGGGAGTAAAACGGATACCGTCAAAACGCAAAGCGCCACTGTTACCGCCCACCCAGAGATACCCGTCTTTTGTTTGTGAAATCCAAGACGGAGTGTTCGGCAAAAATCCGTCTTGTATTCGCCATGCAGTATGCGCGTATTGGGTAAGGCGTTTGTTCGGATCCAACGCTTGAGCGGCGGTTAACGTGAGCCACAGCGATAACAGGCAAACCAGAAACGATCGCAGAACATGGAAGCCCCGGGCTCTCGAGGTGCACATGGTGCGGGGCAACGTGGAATCGAGATGGGCAACCATAGCTCAGAATCTTACCAAACCTGACCTCGGCCGGATGTCAGCTCGCACGCTGCCGGATTAACGGAAAAACACTCACGGACAGAAACGCCTCACGCAACCAAAGGTGATGACTCTGTCACTTGCGTCGGCAAGGTGAAGTGAAATGTTGCTCCTCGTCCATCGTTGGCAGTGGCCCACAACCGGCCGCCGTGCGACTCCACAATCGAACGGCTGATGGCCAACCCCATGCCGCTGCCCTGCGGCTTGGTCGTATAAAATGCAGAAAAGATCTGATCCATCTGCTCCGCTGGCAACCCCACGCCCGTGTCACTGACCGAGAACTCGATTTGACCATCCTGCAGTTCTGACTTCACTGTAAGCTCTCCGCCGGAGTCCTTCATGGCTTCGATGGCGTTGAGCATGAGGTTCATGAACACCTGCTGCAACTGCACACGGTCTACCATGATTTTCCGGAGTTCGGCGGAAAGGTCCGTGCGCATGGCAATTGAGAATCGGGTAGCCTCACCTTCCAGGAGCGTGAGCATTTCGTGGATAATTCCGTTCACGTCGACCAACTCACGTTGTGGAGGAGACTTCTTGTAGAACGAACGTATACGGTCGATGATCTCAGCCGCACGATTCCCATACTTATCGATTCTGGCTGCGGCCGCACGGGCCCGATCAAGATTGGGTGGTTCGTGCGCCAGCCATTCAATGCAGCTGTTGGCGCTGGTGATGGCGGCAGCGATGGGCTGCTTGATCTCGTGTGCTAGTGATGCCGCTATTTCGCCCAACGTGCTCACACGATTGGTATGTGCCAGCTCGGCCTCCAGTTGTCGCAGTTTTTCACGCTCTTGTTCGGCAGATTTGCGCTCCGTGATGTCGGTCGAGCTGCCTACGAACCCCTCCAAATCTCCGGCGTCGGAAAGGACGGGATGGCCGACAGTGTGGATCCACTTCACCATTCCATTCGGTAAAATGATACGGAATTCCCGATCGTAATCGGCTTTATCCTCGATTGCCCGTTCGATGATGCTCTTCCACTTAAGGCGATCCTCCGGGTGTACGCGTTCGTAACAATCTTCCATCGTCGGCGCTCCCTCAGCTGGATCGAAGCCGCAAATCCGGTAAAACTCCTCGGAGAGGTGCACCACCTTCCGATCCGCTACGCGCCAAGCCCAGCTGCTGGTATGGGTCAACCTTTGCGCCTCGGCCAAGTGCGCTTGCCGACGCTCCAGTTCATGGGTCAGCATTTCTTGCTCGGTGATATCGATCGCGGTACCAAGAAATCCCTTTAGCGCTTCGCCTTCAAGAACGGGAATTCCGACGCAGCGAATGTAGCGTAGCTCGCCGTCGGGGCGAACAATTCTCTTTTTCACGTCGCAGCCACTGCGTTCCGCACACATTCTCTCTATGGTGTTAGCCATAAAATCGCGGTCTTGTGGGTGAAGGGTGGCTAGATACTGTTCCAGTGTCGGGGCTCCCTTCTGCGGATCGAGCCCATAAAGCTTGAACAGTTCCTCAGACCAGTACTCAAAAAAACCAGACGGGTTAAATGCCCAACTTCCCATATGGGCGAGACGCTGCCCTTCGCTGAGATACCGCTCACTCAGGCGCAGCTCCTCCGTTAATCGCTCTTGATCTGTAACATCCATCCCTGTCCCAAGGAAACCCTGGAAAGTCCCCCCTTGCGTTACCGGAGCACCCACACAACGCACGTGACGAATCTCTCCGTCGGGCCGCACAATTCGTTTTGTGAAGTCGAATGCAAGATGGTCATCCAACATTTTCGCAATACCTTGTTTCATGAAGGCGCGATCTTCCGGGTGTACAAGAGCCAAATATTCTTCTACCGTTGGCGGCTTGCCACCCGGATCAAGACCATAAATCCGAAACAACTCGGAGGACCAGTATTCAAATCCAGCTGCGTTGAAGGCCCAACTTCCCATATGGGCAACGCGCTGCCCTTCACTGATATAAAACTGGCTTCGCTGAAGCGCATCCTCGGAGCGTTTGCGATCCGTAATGTCTTGGACCGTGCCGAACATGTAATAGGGCTGGCCTGACGCGTCTCTCTTGACCTCACCCTGAAAGTGGGCGATGCGCACTTCGCCCGTTGGCCGGAACAAGCGGCAATCAGCGTCAAAGCGGTTACCGCCGCGAGCCTCTTCCATGCCCCGCTGCCAATCTTCGGGGTGAATCTTCTCCTGCGCCGTAGCCAAGTCGATGGGACGTTCCTGAGGCTGCATTCCATAGATGCGATAGGTTTCGTCGGACCACTTTATGCGATTGGTTACGAGGTCCCATTCCCAGTAGCCGACATGGGTGATGCGCTGGGCCTCTTCAAGCTTGGCATTGCTTTCTACCAGATGAGCCTCACTGCGCCTGATGACGTCGTAGAGGTTGTGGAGTTGCTGAGCGGCGTAATTGAAAGCTCTGGCCAAATCTGCGAGTTCATCATTCCCAGGCAACTTGAGCTCGTATCCAAATTCACCGCGGGCTAATGCCTGCGCCGCCGCATCCAGCTGTGCAAGTGGTCTGCTGATTCTGCCGGTGACGTACCAGCCCAGCATTGCGGCCATGAGCAGGATCAGCAGGGCGGTTATGGGAAGCATCAGGTAAAGCTGGCGCCGCGACCGCTGAACTCTCTCCAGAGCCCGGGCCCGCTCCTGCGCAACTTCTTGTTCGACGTCGGCCACCAACGATGAACTTAATGCAATCAAGGGCGGCACCTGACCCGCCAATCGAAAGCGTACGGCTTGCCAGTCGCCGGTTTTCACCAGTTCCAACATGGTGTCGATTTGGGAGGGCAAAGCCGCGCGGACGACCTCGAGTCTATTCAGAATCGTCGGATCATGGCTGGGATCGCGCGCAGAGCTAAGCGTCTGTCGGGCGGAGTCAGCATCTCTTAAGAAGTTGTCGCGCAAAATAGTGGCTCGAGAGACGAATTCGCGAGGATTTTGGTCCTGCGCCAACGCGGTCAAGGTTTCACGGAAGGTTACAACATCCAGGTAAACATGGATGATCGCGAGGGACTTCTGATCCGCCTGGTAAAAACGCGAAGCCCATGTCTCGACCCGCTCGAGCTGCATCACAGCGATGACATCACCAAGTATCATCAACAGGGCGATGGCCGCGAAAGACGCTACCAAAAGAGACCTGATCTTCCACTCGCCAAGACGAAAGCGATTCCGAGAACCAGTCCCTGTCAGCGGTTCGCGATTCGTGAAGTGCACAGTGGCTTGTGCCATCCTTCGGCCTCAAATTCCGCCTAGCGTCGTATTGACGTTATCTAAGACACCGTCTGATTTGTGTAGCACGGCGGCACGACGCGGCAAAATAGCGGACTTTCCACGGGGCCTGTTGCTTGTGTCTGGAGCTGGCGCATTCAGGCGGGTGATTTGCGTTAGTTCTGCCTGTAAATCGGACAGTGCGCTGGCAGTTTTTGTGCCTGCCAGTATTTCATGGACAGTGGTGAAGTACGCGCGCGAGAAATCAGGATATCGCTTTCCAGTTTGCGTCGAGGGCCGCCAGACTTTGTCTTGGCGGTAGGTCTTTAAAATGGTTGAATAATATGGATTTGCAGCCAGCATTGCTGGGTCGTTGTACAACTCAGGTATGGTTGGCGATCCGCCAATCTTTCGGATGCGATTGAGTTGAGTGTCGGGTCTGCACAAAAAGCGAACTAGCATCGCTGCTTCTCGCGGATAGAGCGAGTGCCGGGAAACAGCGTAGGCTCTGCCCCCCACGGTTGCTGCGATTCCGGCCCTCCCTCGAGGGAGGGAGGCTATATCAAACTGGTCCCTGGTGATTGAGCCTTGGATAAGCTCTCCAAAATGCGAAGTCGCCCAATTACGCATGAAAGCTGCCTGTCCTGCTTGCCAGATGTTGTAGGCATCCCACTCTTTATATGCGACCACGCCCGGCGGTGATATGGTGCCTACCCAGCGTGTTGCTCTTTCCAGCGCCCGGGCAGTTGCCGGGTTATTGACCGTTACCATGTTGTTCTCGATGATTGACCCGCCTCCCTCTGAAGCCTGCCATTCCAGAGCGTTGCAGGTCAGGGACTCAGACGATGCTCCCTCCCATACGAAACCCCAGAAGTCCTTTTGGCCCTTTGCCCGCTCGCCGGCCTGAATCCTTGCGGCGACAGTTTCGAGTTCTTCCCAAGTTCGCGGCGGAGTGCGGTATTGGTAATGTTTTAGCAAGTCAGTGCGATAAAACAGCAAGCCGACGTCGACGAGGCATGGCAGCGCGACCAATTTGCCATTCACGGTATTATTTGCGATCAGCTCGGGGAAGTGCCTCGCGATCTCTTGTGCAGGCACGAAGGCATTCAGATCGAGCAGATTTTCAGCAAGAATTCCTGGCCAGATCACATCGACGGAATAGACGTCTGGAATCTTCGCGCCACTCTCCAGAAGGCTGCGCCACGCGTCCAATGTTTCTACTGCCCCTTCGGGTGCAGGGAGAAGCTTGACGCGGATGCCGGTTTCCTTGGTGAACTGCTCAAGTTCCAGGTTGCGCCGCTCCTGGAAGGAACGATCGAGCCAGGTTTGATCAATGAGTACGAGGGTGACATCAGCAAGCGGTTGAACCGTCCTCCGGCAAGCTTGTCCGGCCATAAGGAGGCAAGCAGCAACGCCGCGGAGGAAGGACCTTCGTCCGACGCTCTGAAGAAACTCTGGAAATTCGGACCGGGAACTGGTCGCAGCCGATTCGTCGTTAGTGTGGCGCATGGTTCAGCCTCGACGGTAGATATCAGAGCCGGCGAGCCTCACAATCAGGTTCCGAAGTCGCTGTCCGACACGTATGCCGCTCGAACCGTTCGCGCTTGCTGACCTCTAACTTTATTCCATGTGCAGCTGCCAGTTCTACCCTCAAAACTGAGCATCTCCTTGCGCGACTCCGGGAATGCTGGCTCCTTCCTGAGAGGTAGGTCGCGAGATTCCCAGCCTTCTCATCTTGGCAAGCAGTGTGGTTCGCTTCAGTCCCAGTTGGGCCGCGGCGCCGCGCGTTCCACCGACGATCCAGCCGGCTTGCTCAAGTGTTTCCAAAATCAAAGCGCGATCCGGGTCTTCCGAGGTCATCGACGAGTGGAATGTTCGGGTGTCATGCAGACTGGGGATCATGAGCTCGGTTTGCTTTTTGTGGAGTGGGTTTGGGAGCACGCTGTCCCGCGAAAGGATCACCGCGCGTTCCACCAAGTTCTGCAACTCGCGAATGTTGCCAGGCCACGAATACCACTGGAAGGCAGCCATGGTTTCCGGAGGAATCGAGTCAACTTGCTTCCCCATGCGGCGGCTAAACAGCTTCACGAAATGCGTGACAAGGGCAGGAATGTCTTCCCGGCGCTCTCTTAGTGCAGGCAACATGATCGGGAAGACATTCAGTCGATAGTACAGATCGCTACGAAATTGCCCGCGAGCGACCATCTTCGCCAGATCCCGATTGGTTGCCGCCACCAGCCGGACATCCACTTTGTGCGTGCGACCGCTCCCCAAACGCTCGAATTCCTGCTCTTGAAGTACACGCAGCAACTTCGGCTGCAACGCGGGAGGGATGTCGCCCACTTCGTCCAAGAACAGAGTGCCTTTGTCGGCCATTTCGAAGCGCCCGACCTTCTGCGCAATGGCTCCGGTGAAGGCACCCTTCTCATGACCGAACAATTCGCTTTCCAGAAGATCCAGCGGAATGGCCGCACAATTAAGCTTTATGAGAGCGCGCCCGCAGCGCTGACTGGCGTTGTGAATGGCATGAGCAATGAGCTCTTTTCCTGTACCGGTTTCTCCTTCGATGAGGACAGTCGAATCTGTGGGCGCAACCTGCTCCACTTGGTCGAGAACAGATTCGAGGGCAACGCTATTGCCGATGATCCGCTCGAACGTGCGCTCGGCCGAATCTAGATTAGGGTTCGGGACTGCTGCATGATCTCCCACAGAAACCTCGCCACTTAAGGCTCCCCACGCGACTGCAATAGCCAAGGCTGCTCACATATCAAGTGCCGCACGGACCCTTTTGAGCAACAGGTGATGATCGAACGGTTTTGCAAGGAACTCGACTGCTCCCTCTCTCATCGCTCGAATTCTCATCCTGGCATCTCCATGAGCTGTGATGAAGATGATTGGAATATTGCAAGCCTCTTCTTTCAGCCTGGCCTGCAACTGCAGACCCGACATCTTCGGCATACGGATATCAACAATTAGGCATGCAGCCCGAGTATGCAAATCGGATTCGAGGAATTCTTCCGCGGATCCGAAACACCGTGCGACCAGGCCAGCCGCTTCCAGAAGGTCGCGCAGTGAATCTTGCATGGCCTCGTCGTCATCGATGATCGCGATTAATTTGGACGTTCGGTCCACCGACATGTGGTCAGCTTAGGTCATCACTTCACTTGGAGCAATCAAACTTTAGGCTGATTGAACCAGACTTTAGGAGGTTAGATCCTTACTATCGATAATCTTGGGAGGGAAACATCGATTCGCGCAAAGTCGGCTAGGTGCTGGACTTGAGCTTATCCGCCATTCTGACAAGCTCGGGCAAGGATTTAGCCTGCATCTTTTTCATCACCTGGCTCCGATGCATTTTCACAGTGGCTTCACTGGCATCGAGCTCCGCTGCAATTTGCTTGTTAAGCATCCCGGAAACGACCAGGCTCATTACTTCGCGCTCCCGAACGCTTAATCCATTCTGACGTTGCCGCAGTTCAGCAATGTCACGCTGCTTTTCGCGGACGATGCGATCTCGAGTGAGCGATCGCTGAACCGCATCGAGCAGATCCTGCTGCCTGAATGGTTTGGTGAGAAACTCAACCGCGCCAGACTTCATGGCCTTGACCGACATCGGAACGTCGGCATGCGCAGTCAGAAAGATGATTGGAATAGTTACTTTCCCTCTTTTCAGTTCGTGCTGAAGGTCTAAGCCGCTGATGCCGGGAAGTCTCACGTCAAGAATCAGGCAACTGGGACCTTCAGTTCGCGGACTCGATAAGAACTCCTGTGCAGTTCCGAAGGACTTGGAATGCAAGCCTACGGACTCCAGCAACTCATGGAGAGACTCGCGCACATCTTTATCATCATCGACAATAAATACGGTTGGCACATCTAGCGTGCTCATAACGACGGGCCTCGATCAGAAGGAAAGTCATTAAGCGCCGGTTGACAACGCCGGATAGATTGTATCGGATGATGCAAAGTGGAAGACGCGCAGCCCAGGCGTTTGGAGGGTGGAACTTGACGATGTGGCACACAACATCCGAACGGCGCCCGCGACGCGGGGTGGAATGAAGGCGTATGAATCGTTGAAAAAGTTGAGGTGTTCTTCAGCCTATTGACCGGCAAGAAATCCTTGACTCAATTACCGACGAGCAGAACCAGCTACAAATACACGTGAACTTTCCGATCAACAAGCGACAGACCCAACCTGGCACAAGGGAAACGCACTTCTTCATCGATTCTACCAATCAAGGTATTCACTTCCGCGCTGCGGTGAGCAAAATCCCGTGTCGGCTTGCCAATCGGATTTGTCGAACGCATACACCACACGCAGCGTCTTCGTGTCATGCAGACTTCGGTTCTCGTTTGGAAACGGAATGATCTTCCCGCGGCGCCCTCGCGGAATCCATTGTCTGCCCCGCCTTCGCAACTTCTCAGGTACGTAGAACTCAATCGGTTGTGCCATTGCATCGAACCATTTTCAACCGCACTCGCACCGAATCTGATCGCAGAGCTTAAACTTCCTGCCTAGTCGCCTGTATGCTGCACGGCGGCGAATCTTCATTCCGTACAAACTTCACGGTTGTTCCTTTGCCTCGTCACCGTAGACCTACGCAATTCATCTGCCATCACGTTCGATTGAAATCGAAATCAAATTTACTCGTGAAAGGAGGTACGTGTGTCTATTGAACTCATCTTGCACAACGCCAAGATCGCCACGAATGCGGTGCCCTCGTTTGTCGAGGCGATCGCTATTTCTGATGGAGAGGTGACTTCCATCGGCAGAAATGACGAGATTCTGCGTCTCCGCGAGCCGGCGACCCGCGTTATCGACGGCCGGGGGCGCACCGTCATTCCCGGATTGAATGATTCTCATATGCATCCGATCCGCGGCGGGCTCAACTACAACCTCGAGTTGCGCTGGGATGGCGTACCTTCGCTCGCCGACGCTCTGCGCATGCTGAAAGAGCAGGCGGCGCGGACGCCGGCGCCGCAGTGGGTCCGAGTTATCGGAGGGTGGACAGAGTTTCAGTTCGCCGAACGCCGGATGCCAACGCTCGATGAGATCAACGCAGTAGCGCCGGACACACCGGTCTTCGTGCTGCATTTGTACGACAGAGCGCTGTTGAAAGGAGCGGCGCTTCGTGCTCTGGGCTATGACAAGAGTGCTCCGGATTTTCCGGCCGGCGAAGTTCAGCGCGACCGTCACGGGAATCCCACAGGTCTTCTCATCGCGAAGCCGAACGCCAATATTCTCTACTCCACCTTGGCTAAGGGGCCGAAACTTTCTCGCGAGGACCAGCTTAATTCTTCACGGCAGTTCTTCCGCGAACTGAATCGTTTTGGAATC
>Ga0187859_10000386_pt1 | contig 29808 bp, 59 predicted proteins | sample June2016WEW_10_1_2_FD_133019 | JGI IMG/M metagenome (GOLD analysis project Ga0187859, IMG submission 133019) | Peatland microbial communities from SPRUCE experiment site at the Marcell Experimental Forest, Minnesota, USA - June2016WEW_10_10 | ecosystem: Environmental > Terrestrial > Soil >...
GCCTTCGTGCGTCGGCCGCGGTGTGTCGGGGCGGTCATCGGCCGGCACCAAGCGCGATGCCAGCGCGTACCAGCCGGGGCGCTTCCGCCACGATGGCGTAACCATTGGCGGCGATCAGTCGCAGCGCGTCGTCGGTCAGCGTCTTCGTGCAAGCAAGAGTAGCAAAGAATACGCTGGTCGGGCACGCCGGATAGATCGTCTCGTTGCCGTAGACCTGCCGGACTGAGACGGTGATTTGCTTCGTCATCTTCATATCCTGGCCCCTGGTGATCGCCCGAGGCGCGGCGTGTCGTTGATCGGCGGGCGCACCATAGGCACAGGCCCGGTTGCCCTACAAGCATTTGTTTCCCGGCGGGCAATCTTTTTGCTTGCGCGGGGCCGGGCGCCTGCCTATGGTTCGCTCATGCAGTTGTCGGAATACCTCGCGGCGAACCGTATCAGGCTGCGCGACCTCGCGGAGAAGGTAGGCATTTCCGCGCCGTCGCTGTCGAAGCTGGCGAACGGCGTCAACAGTCCTCGCCTTGAAACGGCCCGGAAGATATCAGAGGCGACGGCTGGCGAAGTCACCGCCGAGGACTTCATGCAGCGGCGAAATGGAGATACCTGATGCCGCCGCAGCAGCCCTCTGCGCACGGTCGCATCCTCGGCGCCGCATTCGCGCGCATCGCCGACGAGATGGAGCCGAAGTGTCCGACCGTCCCCGACCGCTGTAAGACCTGCGCGTTCCGGCATGGCACGATCCCCAGCGGCATGGCCGGCACGCTGGTGCAAGCGCTGCACTGCGTCATCGGGACCGATCCGGCGCCGTTCTGCTGCCACCAGTCACTCAAGGACGGCAGGCCGACGATGCTGTGCGCTGGCTACATGCTGGCGAAAATGGCGCCGTTCGAGCGCGTCAAGGACGAGATTTGCGTGGCGCTTAGCGAACTCGACGCGCGCCGTGAGCCTCAATCCGCAACCGACTGAAGGAGCCGCCAATGGCCGAACCCCTCACCGACGCCGGATCGAACGGCCTGCGCGCCGATGAATACCGCTCGATCATCCGCGAGATCATCGCCGACGAGATCGAGAAGAACAAAGCGGTCGGCCGCATCAGGGCCAAGCTGAAGCGGCTCAAGGACGCTGGCGCCAACCTCGATGCGGTGTCGATGCTGCGGAAGCTCGGCAAGCTCGACGAGGACGAGCGCGTGCTGCGGCTGGAGGCGCTGGTCAGGTACGCCGGCTGGGAAAACATCAAGCTTTTTGAGCCCGGCGTGGACCCGGCGGCGCAACAGGCGGAGTTTTGGGAGGAGGGCGATCCCGACATTCGCCAGGGGCACAAGGACGCGGTCGTGCATAGCGATGGCTGGAATAGCCGGCTGGCGAAGGGTTCGCGCGAGGACAACCCGCACGTGGCCGGCAGCCGGGATTTCCAGACCTGGGATCAGGCGTGGCTCGACGCCGAATCGGACCTCAACGCCCAAGGCAACACCGCCAAGGTCGCCAGCACCGAGCGCAAGCCGCGTGCGAAGCGCGCAAAGGGTGCGACCGGTCCGCTGAACGATGAAATCGCCGGGGCGCTCGCCGACGCCGGCGTTGAGGTCGAGGAAGCGGCGGCCGACTGACGTGACCTTCGCCGCCGGCCTCGCGACGTTCTTCGCCTGCTGCGCCGTGTTCCTGCTAGTGATCGCCTGGGCGCTGCACACGCGGGATGAGGCGAAGGCGCGGCTGTTCTGCGTGGTGCTGGCGGTGATCGCCGGCGCAACCGCTTTCGGGGCCTGGGCCGGCCCGCACTGGCACGGATGACCACGTTGCTGCCCTATCCTCAGCGGATCCAGCGGAAGCGGGAGCGTGGCTGGCGCGCACCGCCGAACGTCGTCAGCGTGTGCCGGCCGGGGCGGTTCGGCAATCCTTGGCGCGTGAAGTTCGATCCGACGTGTCTGATGTGGGAAGTGCGGTCCCCAACAGGCGGCGTGATCGGCATGTTCGAGAGTAGGGCAGATGCGCACAAAACGGCCGTCGAGCAGTTCGCCGTCAACCTGCCGGCCGCCGAACTCGCTGCCGCCCGGGAACTCCTGGCCGGCCGCAACATCATGTGCTGGTGTCCGGCGCCCCCGCCAGGCATCCCCGATCGCGAGTGGTGCCATAGCGGCTGGCTGCTCGACAACGTGCCTCTGCTGCGCCTGCGTTGCGAGGCAGCATGAGCGACGACCCCGAGGAATGGGAATTCGAGGCCGACGACGACGACATGGACGGCTTCGATTGCCATATGGGGCCGGACGGCCAATGCGGCGCAGCCGGCTCCGAGATGTGCGATTTCGAGTGTCCGATCATGGCCGCAATCCACCGAGACGATTACGCGGTCCGGCAGAAATATCTCGACGACCAAGCGACCGAGCGCGCCCTCATGCAGGAACGCGAATTCGCCAGCCGCCAGCTTTCGTTGCCCCTGTGACCGCGCTGCTGGCCGTGGATTGCTCAACACGCGCGATGGGTTGGTGCGCCGATCGCCACCCGCTGCGCCCGCTGGACGGGTCGCCGGCGTATGGGCTGATCCTGCTGCCGGGCATGGCCTCCCTGCCGAAACTCTACGCCGCTGTGCGCAACTCGCTGGCCGACCTGATCGAGGAATTCGCGCCGGCGACGCTGGCTTGGTGTCGGCCGAAGTTCGGAGCCGGGCAGACCACCGAACAGGCGCTCAACGGCGTGGCCTCGGTGGCGTATCTCTGCTGTCACGATTACGGCCTGAAGCCGCTGGTCGAGACCGAGAGCCATGTGCGGAAGATCGTGCTGGGGCGCGGTAACTTCGGCCTGCGAGATGCGAAGGGGCGCGAGATCAAGGGCACCGGAACCGATCGCGCCAAGGCTGCGGCGCTGGCCTGGTGCGCGGCGCACGGCATCCGCACAGACTCGGATGACGTGGCCGACGCGGCGGTTCTGCATGCGTACGCGCGGCGGCAGTCGGAAGCTCGCGAGCGCCGGAGGGCGGCGTGACCAGCAAGGGGCGACGGTTCGGGCCCTACACCGAGGCCATGGACGCGACGATCGAGCGCGTGCGGTCTGGCGGCGGCACCTGGTGCGACTGCGCCGAGGCCATCGGCATGCTCCGCAGCGAGGCGAGCCTGGTGCGTCAGCGCGCACGGACGGCCAGGTTGCCCTCTTACCAATCGAAGCCTCGGTCGAAGCCGCCGGAGATCGGCGTCCGCGCGCCTGAACCCGCCCCGAAGGTGGTTCGTGCGCCGACGCTGGCCGAACTCGTGCCGCTGCGCAGCCTTCGATGACAGACGATCGCCAGCAGCAGAAGAAGGACGCGGCCGAGAAGCACCAGGTCGAGCGCGATCGCCTGCGCCGGGCGTGGGCGCGCGAGGGCTACAATTCCAAGGCGCATTTCAGCGGCATCGCCGGCGAGGGGGAGATACAGGTGTTGCTGAATTTCGGTGCCTGGGAGCACCAGCATGTCGATCGGACCTGGACGACCAGGGAGCAAAAGCTGCCGGCCATAATGGCGATGCTCGACATCTCGGACATCGTCCGGCGCACCGGCGGCTACGTGAGGCAGTGATGAGCGCACCACGCCTGAACAACTCGGACCTGCGCACGCTGGCGGCATGGGCGCGAGAGCAGGGATGGCGATGGCGGCACTGCGGGTCGGGGCACCTGCGATGGGACCATCCCGAGGTGACGGGCCCGGTGTTCACCGCCGGTTCGCCGCGGTCGAACGGTATTTTGAAGGAAAAACAGAAGCTCCGCACGGCGTTGCGGCGCGCGCGGGAGGTGAAGGCATGACCGAGGACAGTTTCTTCACCGGGTGGGAGAAGGTCATCAAGGCCACGCCGAAGGGCAACGCCCGCAGTTCCGGCTACGTCCGCAACAGCCACGACTGGCACCAGGAAAGCGCGGCGTCGGTGGACGCCCTGCTGGACGTCGAGCGGTTCGATGGCGTGGTGTGGGACCCGGCGTGCGGAAGCTATAATATCCCCGATCGATGTGTGGCGCGGGGTCTGGAGGCCGTGGGCAGCGACATCCTTGATCGGAGCGGCCGCGGCTTCCTCGTGGATTTCTTCGCAACGGACCACCTCCTGGCCCCCTTTATCGTGACGAACCCACCTTTCGTTTACGCGCAGAGGTTCGTCGAGCACGCGCTGAAGCTCGGCGCGGCGAAAGTCGCGATCATCCAGCGGCTCGCCTTCCTCGAAGGCCAGGAGCGCGGCAAGATGTTCCGCGCCACCCCGCCGGCGCGCGTGTGGGTGTTCAGCAGCCGGCAGTCGATGCCGCCCGGAGGGATGGACGTGCCAGCGCAGAACCGTTCGACAGCGTACGCGTGGCTCGTGTGGGACGCTGCAACCCCGACCATGCTCGGCGAGACGCGGATGAACTGGCTCCCATGACCATCGTCGGCGGCAGGCCAGCGCGGCCGCAGCTTAGATCGGTTGCGGGCGAGCTAACCGCAAAACGGACCGCGCCCGCGACCGGCGCAAGAGCCGCCCGCGTTGCGTTCCTGCGCGAAAGCGTCGCGCGGCTGCAACGCGAGAGCCGCGCCAAGGACGAAATCGCGACAATCCTCGGTATCAGCCGGTTCGCGGTGCGCGCATTCGACCGCGACATCAACACTCCGCAACCGCGGCCGGCTCCCGAAGCGGCGTCCTCCAAGCCGCCCGGCATGCCGGCACTCCGGGCGCATATCGAGAAGCTGTGGGCGGAGGGACATTCGACGGCCGAGATCGCGCGACGCTGCGGCACCACCAAAAACTCCGTGGTCGGTCATGCGAACCGGATGGGGCTGCCGGCGAGACCGTCGCCGATCAAGCGCCACAATCCGGCCAATCCGCCCCCGCCGCTGAAACCGCTGACCGGTCCGCGTGCGCCGAAGCTGGTGCAACTGCTGCCCGATGGGGGCGCGGCCACGCCAGCCGCTGAGCAGGCCGCGATGCCGCCACCGAAGTCCCCATTCATCGGCTCCAGGCCCGGGCTGGGCGCCCGCTCGCTGGCAGCCGCGCTGCAGGCGGCGGCGGACGCCGCACCGTCTCCGGCAAGGGGGCGGCCGCCCAATACTCCCGACCTGGTTCGTCCGGCTGCGGTGCCGCTGTCATCGCGCCAGGGCTGCCAATTCCCCATGTGGCCGCACAACACTCGCGCGCCGAGGCCGCCGAAGTTCTGTGATGCGCGGCGGCGGGAAGGTTCGAGCTATTGCGCGACGCACCACGCCAAGTGCCACGAACGAACGCCGGCGTATCGCCACTGACGATGACCGACCTGGACGCGATCATGGCGAAGGCGACCGAGGACCTGAAGCGAGCGGCGTTTCGGCAGGGCTATGAGGCCGGGTATCGGAAGGCGTATCGCTCGGCGATCGATCTGCTCTCGATGCAGACCGTCGTCGATGCGCGGTTGCACGGCGATGTTGAGACGGCCGGCCTTTTGACCGAAAAAGAGATCGCCGATGAGGCGGCCAAAGAAGCCGAATGGGAACAGACGGAGAAGGATTACGAGCAAGCGCAGACCGAAGAACTTGCTGCCGCGGTCGCCGCAGGGGTCGCCAAGGCCCTGGCCGCGCTGGAAGCCGAGCGCCCGCTGATCGCGCCGTCGCCGGAGCCTGAGCGCCGGCCGCTGATGATCGAGGGGCCAGCGGTCGAAAACGGGCCCGAACCGGTCGAAGCGGCCAACTATGCACATGACAATACCACCGATCCGACGGTCGAGCCGGCCGGCGGTCGCGAGTGGCGCACCGACGCGAGGAAGGAAATGCTGCTGCGGCTCTACCCGGTGCCCGGACACGTGTCCGGCATCCTGGACGCGGTGAACGCGCTTCCGGGTGAGCCGATGACGGCAACCCAAATCTTTGCTTGGGGCAACGAACTCGGCATGAGGCGACCGCGTGTGCCCAGGGGCGGCTATACGCACGGCAAACCGACGGAAGCGCTGGCGCCTGCAACGGATCAACGCCCGGTGCGCCAAGATCGGCCGGCCGCCGTTCGAACTGAAGCACGGGCCCGGCTGGCGGGCGTCACGATGAGGAGGACCGACCGATGAAGCTGGACGCAACCTGGATGACGGTGGCGACGCGCCGCGGCAAGGACGCGCCGTGGGCCTGGGCGCTCAACGCGCTGGAACGGATCGTGCTGACCAAGATGATCGACGAGCGGAAGGCGGACGTGCGGGTGGATCGCCGGCCGGGCGGCTTGCAGTACATGCACGCGCGGGATCGGGCTGCCGCGTTGGTCGCCAAGTCGCTCGGTTCCGGCCATGCTGAGGCCGTCCCGGTGTCGGTAGAGTCCCCGGCTGCCCCGGTCAGCGCGACACCACCGGCACCTCGTCCAGCCGTTCCAGCGTTCCGCCACTGGCGCGTGCCGGTCGTGCCGCTGCCGCGCGCCAGGCCGGTCGCCCCCGAAACCTATGCGCCGTTCTCGGGCGAAGCTGCCCGCTGGACCGGCCCGTCGCTGCCATCGAAGCCGCGTCCGCCCGCCCGCAAGTTCCACACTGCGGCGACCGCCGGATCGGTCTTGCGAACCGGCGCGTGACGAATTAGTGTCGGGGTGCCGGAAACGGCACGGGCCTCCGCATCGACTCGGAGGCCCGGCTGAACCGAACCGGGTCTCTTCACCCGGGGGATAGTCCGCATCGCCGGGAGGTCTGGCGATGCGCACCGCAACAGCGACAGGAACTCGCCGATGCCTGGATACGATGTAGCCGCCATGCTCCCGGAACGCAAGAGCAACGCGGAATTCTCTGCCGAATACCTGGAAATGCAATGCCTCCGCCGCGCTTTCCTGCGCGCGTGGAACGTATGGCTCGGCACCGGCCCGTCGCAGTCCGACGTCGAGCAGGAGGCGTATTCGACCGCCAGCGCGCACCGGCAGATAACCGAGGTCAGTTTCCTGCCGGAGCCGCGGCCACAAGTGAGGCGCCAGCACCGCCGGGGGCGCTGACCCTGTGAGCCATTTCCATGTGACCGCCGCGTGGGCTGTACGGCTACGGGGAACCGAGAAACTTGTCCTAATCCGTCTCGCCGATCTGGCGGACCGGGACGGCGCGTCTTGGCCCGCCGTCAGCCGAGTCGCGCGTGACACCGGACTGTGCGACCGCGCCGTTCGGTATGCGATTACCGCCATCGAGAATGCCGGCTTCCTCACCCGCGAATCGCACGGCAGTCGGGGCACGATTTACCGCCTGAAACTGGCGAACGGAACCGACCGCGACGCGGCACCACATGCCGCTTTCGAGGCCGACGAAGGGGAAAATGACCGGCACGTCATGCCGCTCATGCCTGCATCAGATGCGAACCGCCCTGCATCACGTGCGGAAACGATCGCACGTGGTGCGAAATCGCCGGCACCACATGCCACCAACCCGTCAGTACCCTCCAATGTACCCGTCACAGTACCCGTCAATGACCCACCAATCGCGCGCGCGAGGAAAGTTGCGGTTGTGATCGCACCCCCGGACTGGGTGCCGCGGCAAGCCTGGGACGGCTACATCGAAATGCGTCGCAGCCGCCGCAACGTCCCGACGCCCCGAGCGATCGAGCTCATCGTCGCCGAACTCGACGCATTTCGGAAAGCCGGCATCGACATCGCGCTCGTCCTCAACACCAGCACCAAGCGAGGGTGGATAGGACTGTTTCCTCCAAAGCCAGGCGACGCCTTGCCGCCGTCGACGCCGAGCGAGCGGCCGAAACCGATCGCGGTCAGCGTGTGATGCGCCACTTCCTCGATCCTCGGAACATGCACGTCTTCGCCGAAACGCTCGGCACCATCGAAGCCCTCGGGTTGCTGCGTCCCGGCGAAGCGTCTGCAGAAATCGTCGCCGCCGTCGAGCGGCTGCCGCCGATTGTCATCGTTGATCGCTCCGGGCTGCGCGCGCGGCTGCATCACTCAATGGCCGATACCGCCGCGGCGACCCGAGTGCGGCGCGACGAGGACGAGCGAGCCGTCCGCGCCGCGGTCGTTGCTGCCGTGGCTGGCAACAAGCCGGCGGTGGTCGTGAAGGCTGCTGCGGAGGGCGCACGCGGCTGCCTCGCCATCCACGAAGCGCACGAAATAGCGCTCGACCAGGCATTCCGGGAGTTACCTCAATGAGCGACGGATGGAGCGTCTATGAGGCGAAGCGGAAGCAGAAAATCGAGGCCGAGCGTCGCGCGGCCGACCCGGTCCTGTTCAACGCCGCGGAGATCGATGGCGCGGCCGCGCTGGTGTGGTGCGACACTGAGGCCGACGTAGAGGCGGCGGAGAACGCAGGCGTAGCCGCGCCGGTCGCGCTGCTCGGCGGCCTGGGCGAGCGCAGAGACGTCGACCCGCTGCGCCAGCACTGGGAAGCGCTGGAGCGCGTTATCAAGCACGTGCTGGCCGTGTCCGATCCCGCGCTGCGCGAGGAACTGGCGCGGCGCCTGGGGCGGCACAAGTGCTGGACCATCGAGCGTGCGCCGGAGACCGACGAACCGCTCACGCCAGCCGACGTAGACGCCGCGAAGCCCTGGCCGATCGAGGGACTGCACCGCATCGAGGCTGGCACGTTGATGGCGCTGCGCCGCCGGCCGGCGCCGAGCGTGATGACCACCGGAACGCGCGCGAGCGACGCCATCCTGCGCCTGCCGGCCGATGGCAGGCTGATCGTGGTGCTGGGGTTCCCCGGCGCGGGCAAGACCAGCCTCACGCGGTTCCTGGCGGTGCACACCGCGACCGAGCATGCGCGCCGGTGGGCGATCTTCTCGCCGGAGTCGCAGCCGTGGGAGCAGTTCGCGGCGTCCTGCGCCGAGGTCTTCGTCGGCAAGCCGTTTTACCCCCGCCGCGATTCGGGCTGGCAAACGATGGACGATGCCGAGATCGGCATGGCCGAGGAATGGCTCGCGGACCGCATGACGATGGTGGTCTGCGACGCCGAGGGACAGGCGCCGACGATGGACTGGCTGCTGGAGCGCGCTGCCGCCGCGGTGCTGCGCGATGGTGCCACGGATTTCCTTATCGACCCCGTGAACGAGGTGGCGCAGGACGGCAAGGACGACCGCGAGACAGTCTACTACGGCCGGTTCCTGCAACGCTGGAAGGCGTTCGGGCTGCGCTACGGCTGCAACATCTGGGTCGTGGTGCACCCGAGCAAGCCGGTTGCGCTCAAGCCTGGCGAGAAACGCTCGGCGCCGGGGCCGTATGATGCCGCGGCGAGCGCGCATTTCGCCAACAAGGCGGACCTCGGCCTCACAGTGCACGCGCCAGATCCGGCGCTCAACCGCGTCGAGCTGCACGTATGGAAATCCCGCTCTGGCCTCTGGGCGAAGCGCGGGACGGTGGCGGAACTCGTGTTCGAGCCGATGACCGGGCGGTACACGAGCCCGACGGACCCAGCAGCCGATCGCGCGTCAGTGCCGATGGACCGTTGGTGGAGCGAGGCTTAGCCGTCGGTGAGCGTCGCCCGCATCATCCCCGGTATCGTAATCCCGTCGTCGAAGCCCACGCGCACCGGCCGGTTGACTTCTATGTCAACGTCCAGCGCCGGCCCCGTGGCGAGTTCGGCTGCCAGCCGAGCGACCGCGAGCCACTGGCGCTGCTGGTAGACGCCCTGGCACCGCAGCGGCAGTCGCGCGGCCAGATCGTAGCCCACGAACTCGGCGTAGAGCCGCTGGGCGACCGACCATTCCCGATCGGTGAACCGGTCGGCCATCAGCGCTCCCTCCGCAGCCGCAGCGTGTCGGCGATCACCATCACCGCCAGCGCCGCCACGACCAGGGCAATCGGGAGAAGCGTCATGGGCTGTCCTCCAAGGGCGGCGCCGACGTAATGACGGTGTCGGCCGGCGGCGCCAGCTTGCGGGGGCGCCCAGCGGGGCGGTCAGCGTCGGCGCAGGGCGGCGGATGCGCCATCATCCATCCGCCAGCGGCCGCAAGCCACAGGTCGATGTCAGGCGGCGCGTCGGCACCGATCCGAAACCAGCGACGGACGGAGGACTCGTTGTAGCCGATCCGTCCGGCGAAATAGCGCTGCGACCAGCCGAGCGCGGCCAGCGCGGCACCGCGCTCAGTGACGGTCACCAGCCGCGCCCTTCGGCGAGGTCGGCGCACTCGTCGCACTGATAGCCGAGCGACCGATCCCGCGGCGTCAGGCGGTTCGGCTGCTTGCAGGTCGGACACGGCAGGTTGCGCGGGTTGCCGCGCCGGACGCTCCGCAGCACCGAACGACCGCCGGGCTCCGCAAAGTCCATGTCGCCGCGAAAATCGTCGTCCATCGCTCAACTCTCCCGTGCGGCGCATTCGAGCGCGGTGTCCATCGCGACCGCGCGGGTTGCCGCCTTGCGCACCAGCACCGGCGGGGATTTCGCCTTGAACGCGTACCCGCCGGGCGCACGCTTCACGGCGCGGCCCATCCAGGCGTGATCGTATGCAGGGTCATCCCACACCACGAAAGTCTGGCCGCTGCTGGTTTCAATAATCATCGGAAAGCTCCTCGATCCGCCGGGGTCCATTCCCTCGGCAACCCTTTATCGCCGCATCATGTGGGTAATGTCAACAGAAATCGCGGCATTAATTTCGCTGGCCGCAGGGAAGGGTTGCAACCGACCGCAGCGCGAGCCTACAAGCCGGAATGGTCAGGAAATCGCCATCGGCCAAGCAAACCGGCCGGAAGCCTGGCAAACTCACTGCCAAGCAGCGCCGGTTCGCCAAGGAATATCTCACCGATCTGAATGCGTCGGCTGCCGCCATCCGGGCAGGCTATCCGCCGGCGGGCGCGGGCGTGGCCGGCTACCGTCTGCTCAAAAACGCTCAGATTGCCGCCCTGATCGAGGCCGGTTCGCAAAAGATCAGCGAACGCACGGAAATCACGCAGGAAAATATCATGCGCGAGTTCGCCCGCATTGGCTTCGCAGACATGCGTAGGCTGTTCGGCGCCGGCGGATCGCTGCGGCCAATCCACGATCTGAGCGCGGACGAGGCTGCGTGCTTGTCGTCGGTTGAGGTGGTGACCAAGCGCCTCCCGTCAGTCGAGGGCCAACCGGTCGAGGTCGAGCACGTGCACAAGCTGCGCGCGTGGGACAAGGTGGCCGCCCTCACGCAGATGGGCCGGCGGCTCGGTATGTTCGTGGAGCAGCACCAGCAACTCGGCCCCGACGGCAAGCCGGTCGCGCCCGGCACCACGTTCGTGCTCAAGGTCGAGCGGTGACGTTGACCGGCTACCGCCGCCAGCCGAGGTCGCGCCACGCCGCAGCGCGATGCGCCGCGTTGTTCCGGCTGTCTTTCGCGATCCTCTCGACATCGCGGGTGCTCATGGACCGCAGTTCGCGCGCATACCGGGCGACCAGCTTCGCGTGATCATGCGTCGGCGGGACCGGTGCATCGGCCCTTGGCACGCGGGCGCGGTCCCAGTTCATCTTCGCCACCGAACACGCTCCCCACTTGACAAGTCACTTTCGCCCGGCGAATGCTTACTGGCAACCCCCCAGTACACACCACCGTCAGTACCTCTGCTGCGGGCGCGCTCTTCACCGCGGGCGCGTGGGGGAGTACTTTCGGAGGCGCCCGATGAACACGACCCTCCACGCCGAACTGCGCTGCGACCGCTGCCGGCGGTCCTGGGTCGCCAGCGCCCGCTATGTCGCCCCGACGGCGCGCGACGTCGCCGCCACGCTGCTGGGCGAAAGGTGCCCCGATTGCGGCGAAATCAACCCGGCGGTTCGAATGCTGCGGTTCACCCAATTACGCGACGCTTGCCCCGCGCCGGCAATTCCGGCATTGTCCGCCCGCACTCGGCCCCAGGCACCGCGCCGATCCTGAAATCCGACGGAGGACATCATGGCGACCGAAGCGCGCGACCACGGCCCCGGCTCGGGCATCAAGGACGATGGCGGCATTCGGCAGCACAAGGGGATGGCGATGACCGGCAAGGTTCCCGGCATGGGCGACGATTTCGGCGTTTCCGAGTATCCCGGCCGGCGCAAGATCGACCATCCCGAGGGCGAGCCGAACGGCACGATCCTGTCCGACAGCGAGCGCAGCGGGCCGCCGAACATCCACATGGGCCGCGACTCGATGACCGCGACGCACCACAGCAACCACGGGCCGCATCACCACCCGCACGCGCACCACATGACCGCGCCCAGGGGCAAGCGGCCGCACCACGTCTGATCGCGAAACGGTCGGCAGGTCCGACGAGGAGGCCAGCGTGAGCACAACTATCGGCGCATCAGGAGCTTCCGGTCCCTCTGGCGCCAGCGGACCGCCAGCGGCGACAGGCGCAGCCGGGCCGACCGGCGCCTCCGGTGCCAGCGGCTCGACGGGCGCCACGGGTTCGGGCCAGACGGCGCCGGTTGCCACCCTCAGCGGCCCTCCGCTCGACGCCGTCGGCGTGCTGTCCACCGGCGACCCGACCGGCCTCTACACCGTCGAAATCCTCCAGAACGGCGTCTCGACCACGCTCGAGGTCCAGGGCAACCAGGGTCGCTCGATCGCGTTCCAGGCAAGGTTGCGCGAGCTGCTCGACCTCGTGCGCAGCGTTGGCAAGCCGCCCGGCACTGCGGCCGCCGCAGCAGAAGCCGCCTCCATGACCCCAGCGGCCGAAGCCGCCGCCATCGCCGCCCTGACGGCCCGCGTGAAGCTGCTGGAGGCCGAGGTCGTCGCGCTGGGCGGAAAGGTGCCCGCGCCCGGCCCCACCGGAGCCGCCACAGGCCCCGCAGGCGCGTCGGGCAGCACAGGGGCGACAGGGGCGGTTTCGGGTGCCAGCGGCGCATCCGGTCCGCTGCCCGCGGTGTTTTCCGTGAAGACCCCGGCAACGCAGGTTGCGGGCGTGGCATTCACGCTGTCCGGCACGTATGGCGGAACACCGCCGCCCGGCATCGAGACCGCGGTGGACGGGGGCGCATTCATCGCAGCGACCCTCGCACCGACGATCAGCAGCGGCACCTGGGCGTGCCTCGTCACCATCGCCAGCGCCGGCACGCATTCGATCACGGCGCGCAACGCCGGCGTCCAGGGTGAGTTCGCGACGACTGGCGGCTTCGTGGTCGAGCCGGCGTCGACCTGATGGCGATCTCGCCCCTCTCGCCGGCGCAGACCGAGGCCAACCGCGTGGCCGCGGGCGGCGCGCCGGTGCAGCCCGATCCGCCGCAGCCGCCGCCCTACCCGCTGCCGGGCACGTGGCTGGCCGCTGGTGCCGGTGCCTCCGGGCAGCTTTCCCCTGGCCAGTGCCGCGTTCAGGGCGGTGCGTGGTCCCCGTTCGCGCAGTAGGCATCCCATGGCCCAGAAGAAGCACCCCGGCGACGACGGCGACTGGAATCTCGACAGCGGCATCGTGCCGATGGGCACCCCAGAGGAGCGCGCGCGGCAGTCGATGACCGTCGTGTCGCCCGAGGTGATGGCCGAGATGCGCAAGGAGACGGCATTTCTGGCGGGGGTCACGGGCAAGCCGGACCTCAAGCGGTTCACGGATCGGCGACCGCATCCTGGGCGCAATCGGTTGGTGCCGTGATTGTCGCGGCGTTTCTGCTGGGCGTCGCGCTGGGGGTTGCCGTGACTTGGCCTGCGTGGCGCTGGTGCGCGCGGCAAGCGGATAGGCTGGGGCTGGAGTGGTTCTGATGGCGACGATCAGCGGCGAGACGCTGGAGAAATTGGCGGCCGAACTGGAGCGCTCGACGCTGCGCCTCCGCGATGAAATGGGCCTGCTTATTCAGCCGCCGCGCCTCTCCCGCGATCAGTTCCGTCACGCGGCGTTGCTGGCCGTTTCGGCATGCGCCGGCTTCATGGTGCGTGGCGACGATGAGGTTGCACTGGCCGGCTTCCCGGCGTTTCGCCCGCGCAGTGAGCACGGCGGTTCCTGATGCCCTGGTCGGCCTCCGACGCGCACGCCGCGACGCACAAGGCCAGCACGCCGAAGCTCAAGCGGCAGTGGGCCGGTGTGGCCGACAGCGCGTTGAAGCGCACCGGGGACGAAGGGCTGGCCAAGCGCGAGGCGAATGGCGTGGTGGCGCAGGCGAACGCATATGGGCCGCGTGTCAATGCCGATCACCACGGGTAGCGCGCCCAAGGCGCTGGCAGGAGGACCGATGGCGAAGCTCGATGCAGCCGATCGGCGCAAGCTGCCCAGGAAGGACTTCGCGCTGCCTGGCAAGGGCAAGGGGCCGGGCGGCAAGGGTGCTGGCTCCTACCCGATTCCCGATGCCAGCCACGCCCGCAATGCGCTCGCCAGGGTCGCGCAGCATGGCGACGCAGCCGAGAAAGCCGCCGTCCGCAAGAAGGTGGCCGCCAAATACCCGGCGATCGGCCGCCACGCGCATCACCCGCCGGCAGATCGGTGAACGCGGCCCAGCCGTCGCCGCGCGCCTCGGTCCAGTATTGCCCTGGCCTCGCGCAGCGGATGCGGGCGATCGATTGGCCAGCGTGTTTCGGCGAGCCTCGCCCGCAGCCGCCCTACGACCGCCGCGCCCAGATCATGACCGCATGGGAACTGTTCGCGCGCCAATGGGAGTTGACCGAGGCCGAGAGGCGGGTGCTACTGCTACCGCAAGCGCTCATGCATGGAGGACGGATCGATGGCTGACCCCACGAGCGGCGTCATGGCGTTCAAGGACCCGAACGACCCGATGGCCTACCAACCGCCGGCGCCGTCAATGCCGGTCGTGAAGATCGCGCCCATCGGATCGCGGCAGATCGGGCCGGGCGATGGCGGCCCGAGCACCCCGGTTGCCTCGGGGATCGGCCGCGTCAATCGGTAATGCCGCCTGCCTATCTGAAATCCTCCAGCGAGGATGCGGCCAAGATCGCGGCCGCGGAATGCTTCGGGAAGGTGGGATTCGAGAGCTACAACCTCGCGGCGACGGTGGCGCGCCGGAAGCGCAAGGAGCGGCCCCGCAAGCTCTATCGCTGCCCGACATGCGGGAAATACCACCTGAGCGCGGTCGGCTGGTGAAATGACCGTCGCCTATTCCTGCCGCTCGATGCCCACGATCAGCCGGTTCATGGCATCCGACGCGTTCATTCGCGGGCTCGTCGGCCCCCTCGGCGGGGGCAAGTCCAGCGGGTGCGTGTGGGACCTGGCGCAGCGCGGGGTGGCGCAACGGCCCGGCCCTGACGGCGTGCGGCGGTCGCGCTGGGTGGTGATCCGCAACACCAACCGGCAGCTCGAGGACTCCACCATCCGCACCTTTTTGCAGTGGTTCCCGCCTCACATTCACGGCTCGTGGCTGCCTTCCAAGGGGAACTACACGATCCGGTCGCTCAAGGCCGCAGCGGATGAGCCTGCGGCTGAGATCGAGTTCCAGTTCCGCGCGCTGGACCGCCCCGACCAGGTCGGCAACCTGCTCAGCACGGAATACACCGGCGGCTGGATCAACGAGGGGCGCGAGGTGCCGTGGGCGGTCTATGACGCGCTGATGGGCCGCATCGGCCGCTTCCCGGCGATGCGCGACGGCGGCGCGTCCTGGTTCGGGCTGATCGCGGATACCAACCCGCCCGACACCGAAAGCGACTGGTATCGGTTCTTCGAGGAGACCGACCACAGTGAGGCCATCGAGGTCATGTCGAAGGCGCTGGTCGAGCGCGGCATGCCGGCGATCAAACCGGATCAATATGCGCAGTGCTTCAAGCAGCCGAGCGGCCTTGGCCCCCAGGCGGAGAACCTGCCGAACCTGCCGCCGGCCTATTACGAACGGCAGGCCATCGGGAAGGGCGAAGATTGGATCAAAATCTATTTGAAAGGCGAGTACGGCTTCGCCGTAGACGGTCGTCCGGTGTTCAGCGACTATAGCGATGCGACACATTGTCCCGAAAACGAGAGGCTGTGGCCTCGGCTTAGTCCCGAATTGCCAGTGTACCGCAGTTGGGATTTTGGCCTTACCCCCGCGTGCGTGTTCTCGCAGATCACTGCGACCGGCCGGTGGATTGTCACCGACGAATTGATCGCCACCACGATCGATCAAAAAGGAATGGGACTAGACCGGTTTTCGGACGTGGTGCTGGAATACTGCAACCGAAACCTCCGTGGCGTCGAGTTCGTTGACGTGGGTGATCCGGCCGGCCGGTCGCGCGCGGAGTCGGACGAAAAGACCTGTTTCCAGATCGCGTGGGCGAAGGGCATCCAGATGCAGCCCGCGCCGCAGACGCTCTCGATCCGCCTCGAAGGCACGCGCAAGCCGATGAACAGCATGACAGACGGCAAGCCACAATTCGTCCTGCATCCGCGGTGCAAGCGACTGCGGCGGGCGCTGATGGGCGGCTATCACTATCGGCGGCTGCGAGTCTCCGGCGAGCGCTATACGAACGAGCCGGACAAGAACGAATACAGCCACGTGGCGGATGCCCTCACCTACGCTGGAGCATGGCTGTTCGGCCCCGCGCTGCGCACCATTCGTGGCCCGAGCGAGGATGAAATGGCCCGCGATTCCCTGCTGGTGCAGGACCGCACGCGCAGCACGGTCACTGGCTACTGAGCGGCAATCGTTGACAAACCGCCGCTTGCCGTCGCTATAGTCCGGCAGTCACGGAGCCGCAGGCATGAATTGCACCTATGACGACATCCTGGCGCTTTTCGACGGCGCACCAAAATGGTGGGACGAGTACGCGGTGCCGCGCTTCTGCGACTTTGCGCCCGACAAAGTGGCGAATATCTACGCCGATGAGGTCGCGCTGGCCGAGGTGACTTGCCAGGGCTGCCACCGACCGTTCCCTGTGGCGTTCAGCCGTCATATCGGCTACGGCGGCGCGCGTTTTGCCGAGGCAATCCCAGCGAGGGAAATGCACTACGGCGATCCGCCGAACGTCGGCTGTTGTGGCGTTGGCGCCACGATGAACAGTGAGCCGCGGCGGGTTCTCGAATATTGGTCGAGAAACTTCGCTGACCCCCGCGCATTCATGAAATGGCACCGCGATCCGTCGTTGGAAATCAGCATCGTGCCGGATTGGGTTGAAGCATGAGCGAAGCCGCCGCACTCGTCCTCCCCGAGAGCCTGAACGCCCTCAAGCCGGCCTGCCAGCGCTGCCGCTGGATGTTCCGCGATGGCGACATGGTGTGCCGCCGCAATCCGCCGCAATCGACGATCATGATGGTTCCGGCACCGCCGCCCCGTGCTGGTCAGATGATGCCGGTCACGCTGGCGAGCTTCCCCACCGTCCAGAAAGACATGTTCTGCGGCGAGTTTCGGCTTGCGACGGGGAAGATGGACTGATGGGCACCAGTTCCTTTCTCGGGATCCCGCAGGTCTTGGCTCCCGTCGCCGAGACCCTTGTCGGTCGCTGGCGTGCGAATGGTGGTCGGTACTCCGAGGCGGCGGCCGACGCCGATGATATCGCGGGTCGCCGCAAGGAACTGAAGCGGCTGATGACCAACAAGCGCCGGCGGGAACGGCGCGCGGCCAAGCGGGCAGCGAAGGCAGTCGCATGAAGGGCACCAACACCACCAACCGCCTCGGCACCACCTACGACACGCGGGAGAACGAGATGGCCGCGTTCGATGCCCTGCCGGCGCCCTTGCGCGATCTGGTGCGGCTGAACGCGACGAACCTGTCCGCCGGCAGCGTCCTGAACTACCTCGCCAGCATCGCGCGGCAGGCCGGCCCAGGCCAAGCGGTTGCGGTCACCGCGCGCAAGCTGGCGACGCTGGAGGCCAACGAGATCGAGGTCTTTGCCGGAGGCTATCGGGGCAAGCACGGCTGCGACCTGCCGCACATCGCCGCGCGCGCGACGGTGCTGCGCTACAACGGCGTGCGTCCCGGCAAGCGGCGGCGGCTGCCGCTGATCCGTGGGTTCGGACTGGCGGATACGGTGGCGGCGTGACGCGCCGTCGCATGCTGCTGCTCGGCGTTGCGACCGGCGCGGTCGTCGTTCCGCTCTTGCCGAAGATTGAAATTCAGGCAGCAGGCACGTTCTATATCACCGAGGAAACGATCGTTAATTTCAGGCTGAACCGCGATGCGTTGAAGGCGGCGGGGTTCATGCTGTTACCGTATCAGCGGATGTGGGTGCGTTACGCATGAGCGCCACGCTCGCCCCGCCGTCCCCAGGCGCGCCGCCACCACTCGCCGGCCTCACCGGAATGCCGCGGCCGCCTGCGCTCGACCTGCCCGACGACGCCGACGCGCGCCAGGCCGAAAGCGACGAGACCGCGCGCCCGGACATGGACCATGCCGACCAGCTTCGCGCGTGGATCGAAAGCCCGAACATTGCGGAGGAACTCGACGACGAGACGCGCGGCCGGATCAGCAACCGCGTGCTGCTCGACTACAATCTGGACGAGGAATCGCGCGCGGACTGGAAGCAGAAATACGACAAGTGGCTTGAATTCGCGATGCAGGTCACCCAGCCGAAGACCTATCCATGGCCGATGGCGAGCAACATCATCTACCCGCTGCTGACCACGGCCAGCATCCAGTTCGCCGCCCGCGCCTATCCCGCGATTATCCGCGACCGCGACGTCGTCAAGGGCACCATCGATGGGCCGGACAACGGCATCCCGGCGATCGATCCCCGCACTGGACAGCCGGCGCAGAACCAGGACGGCTCGCCGGTCTGGAGGCAGCCGCCGGGCCTGAAGAAGCAGCGCGCCGATCGCATCGGCGAGCACATGTCGTGGCAACTCCTGACCGAGCAGGAGGAATGGGAGCCGCAGACCGACAAGCTGCTGATCATTCTGCCGATCGTCGGCTGCATGTTCCGCAAGAGCTACTTCGATCCGTCAGTGCAGCGGAACATGAGCGAGACGGTCACGGCGGTCGACCTCTGCGTGAACTACAAGGCCAAGAGCTTCGAGACGGCGCCGCGCCAGTCCGAGATCCTGCGCAAATACCCGCACGAGATCGAGACCGCGATCCGGTCCGGCATTTTCCTCGAAGAAGACTACGGCACCGACAACGACACGGGCACCGACGAAGACGCGCTCTGCACCTTCATCGAGCAGCACCGCCGGTGGGACCTGGACGAGGACGGCTACCCCGAGCCCTACATCGTCACCGTGGCGCGGGACAGCGGCAAGCTGGCCAGGATCAAAGCGGCGTACGAGATGGACGGCGTGTTCTTCTCGCGGAACGATCACCGCATCCGCAAGATCGACGCCATCCCCTATTACACGAAATACGGCTTCATCCCGTCGCCCGACAGCGGCGTGTATGACATCGGCTTCGGGCATCTGCTGTGGCCGATCAACGAGGCGATCAATTCCAGCCTCAATCAGATGTTCGATGCCGGCCACCTCCAGAACGCCGGGGGCGGCTTCATCGGTTCGGGTCTGTCGATGAACACCGGCGCGGTGCGCTTCCAGGTCGGCGAATACAAGCCGGTGAACACCAACGGCGGCACCATCCGCGACAACGTGTTCCCGATCCCGTTTCCCGGGCCGTCGCAGGTGCTGTTCTCGCTGCTGCAATTCCTGGTCGATGCCGGCAAGGAAATCGCCGCGGTCAAGGACGTGATGGTCGGCGACCTGCCCGGCGACAACACCTCGGGCGTGGCGACGCTGGCGATGATCGAGCAGGGCCTCAAGGTATTCTCCGCGATCTACAAGCGGATCCACCGCAGCCTGAAGCAGGAATTCCGCAAGCTGTTCCGACTCAACCGGCTCTATCTGCCGATCCAGTCGGGCTACCTGCGCGGCAGCGAGTGGCGCGAGATCAGCCAGGCGGACTATCAGGCCGGCGCCGGCGTCGAGCCGGTGAGCGACCCGCAGATGATCACCGACATGCAGAAGCTGGGGCGCGCGCAGTTCCTGCTGCAATTCAAGGACGACCCCTGGTTCAAGCCGCGCGAGATCAGGCTGAAGATGCTCGACGCGGCACTGTTCCCTGATGCCGACGACCTGCTGGTGCCGACGCAGCCGCCGAACCCGCAGATTGCCGCCGGCGTGGCGACGCTTCAGCTTCAGAAGGAAGAACTGGACCTGCGCCGCGAAGAGCTTGGCATCCGCGCCGCGAACGACACCGCCGAACGCGCCAACAAGCGCCAGGCCGATTACAGCCAGGGCGTGCTGCGGCTGGCGCAGGCGATCAACCAGCTTGCGCAGGCGGCCAAGGCGGACCACGAGGTCAACCAGGGCTGGTACGACCTGCACCTCCAATCGCTGAAACATGAACTGGACGTGATGAATGCCGGAGCCGACGCATCCACTCCCGCCGGGACAAGCCCCTCAGCCGTTGCCGGAATCGCCGGAGTTGGCCCTGGCGCGGGAGCTAACGGAGCAGCAGTTCCAAATGTGGCGCCACCAGCCGGTCAGCCGCCTGCTGCTGCGGTTCCTGGCGGACTACCGGCAAATGCTGGGAGCTAAGATGCTCGCCGATTGGGAGGCGGGAACGCTGAAGCTGGAAAGCGAAGGGGAGGCGCGAGGCCGGGTGCTGGCGTGCCGGGACATCGAGGGGCTGTCGCTGGCGTCGATCCGGCAGTTCTACGGGATCGAGGGGGAGCAGCCGTGACGGAGCCGTCCTGGAATCAATCGCATGACCGCAATCCCAAGACATATCGCTGCCAGCGGTGTGGGATGTCGTGGGAAGAAATGCTCGATTTTCAGGAAATCGAGTGCAATGACGCACAGGCTGCGCAAATGCCGACCCCTGATCCTCAAGCGCTGATGGGCAACTTTAGCCTGTCCGATCTGGAAGCGAACCAACGTAGCCTGATGCTTGATGGGCTTTGGTTTCGAGCGCGGCGCCGCATTCAGCAGGCGGAATATCTGCGCCGGTGCGAAGAGGCTGGGATGTTCGAAAGTTCGCCGCGTTTCGAGCTTGTTGAGGCCGAGCGGCCCGAATGACCCTCGCCGAAGCCGTCGCCGCGTTCGAGAAGGACTTCGCGGTCAGCGATGAGGCGGGCCTCGTGGACGACAAGCTGCCCGAACGCCGCGACATGAGCCGTGCGCCGACCGGCGAACCGTATGTCGTCATGACCAGCGGCGGCCCGAAAGCCGAGGGCGACCGCATGCCGGCGTGGTTCGCGACCGAGGACCTGGCGGCCGAGGCGTGGCTGACCCAGATGTGGCGCTACAGCGACGGGCGCGGCGGCAAGGTGCTGTTCTGGCGCGAGCGGCCCGAACTCGCCCAGGGCGAATTCGTTGCGATCGACCAGGCCGGCATGATGAACGACCCGCGCACGCGCGCCGACATCACCTTGCGCCTGTTCGCCGTCTACAGCAGATTGCTCGTCAGCAACGCTCAGGAATCAGGAAAGGCTGCCGCTTAATGGCCCGATACAGAAAAAAGCCGGTCGTAATCGAGGCGTTCCAGATGACCGAGGCGATGTTCGCCGCCGATGGGCATCCGGAGTGGCCAGAATGGGCGCAGCAGGCTGTCGAGGCTCCTGCCGGAACCGGCATTGAGATGCACGGGCCGGATGGCATCGCCTGCTACATTGCGACCATGGAAGGGCGCATGGCGTGCAATTTCGACGACTGGATCATCCGCGGCACCAAGGGCGAAATCTACCCGTGCAAGCCGGACATCTTTGCCGACATTTACGAGGTCGTTGCATGAAGGACCGCGACCCCACCCACTGGATCGGCCAATGCGATCACTGCGGCCAGTCTCTCAAGCTGGACGCCGCTTCCGAAGCGGAATTGGTGGCGCAGGCGAAACGCCGCGGCTGGATAATCGACACCCACAGGGGCGAGATAATCTGTCCGGACCACATCGCTGTGGCGGACGCAGCATGAAGGATCGCGTCCTCACCTCCCAACACGGCCAGTTCGAACTGCGTGAGTGGGACGGGCAGAACCGCAGCGGCATCGAGCCGTGGGGCGACAAGGTGCTGGTGCTGGTCGATGCGGCGCTGGCGAAGACCGCCGGCGGCATCCTTCTCCCCGACGACCAGCGCGACCGGCAAACGCTTTCCAGCACCACGGGCGTGATGATCGCGCTCGGCTCCGATGCGTTCCCCGGCCAGGGGCGTCCGGTCGGCTCGCGGGTGTGCTTCGAGCGATATGCCGGCAACGAATACGCCGGCATGGACGGCGAACTCTACCGGCTGGTCAGCGCGCGCAGCATCGGCGGCGGCATGGGCATGGCTATCGCTGGCGCGAAGGCCAAGGCGGCGGCGCTGCGGTTCGCACAGCAACTCGCCGGTATCGGGGTCCATGACGTGCTCATAGCCCGCCCGCTTGGCGCGACCGCGGCCGATCGGCTCGTCGCCAGCGCGGCGCGCAACAGGAAGGACTGAGGCATGTCAACGACCACGCAGCAAGCGCTCGATCCCGAGCCGCCGGCCCAGACCGACATCGAATCCCGCGCCCGGGCGATGGGCTGGAAGCCGAAGGAGGAATACCGCGGTCCCGAGGCGGCGTGGCGCGATGCCGAGGAATTCGTGCGCCGCGGCGAGACCGAATTGCCGGTCATCCGCGAGCGCTACCGGGCAACCGAGCGCAAACTCGCCGAGGTGTCCGGCGAACTGAAACAGGCAACCGGCGTCATTGCCGACCTGACCGAGCGGTTCCGCACCAGCGACGAGCGGGCCTACAAGCGGGCGAAGGCTGATCTGATCAAGGAACGCGACGCCGCGATCGAGACCGGCGACAAGGCGGCGGTGCACAAGCTGGACGGCGAGATTGCCGAGGTCGAGCGCACGGCACCGAAGCCGCCGCCGCCCGCTCCCGCCGCGCCGGCACCGACCGCGCCGCATCCCGAGGCTGTGCAATGGGCGGCGCGCAACCCATGGTATCAGCCCGGCACCGATCTGGCGAACTACGCCATGAACATCCATACCGGGCTGCTGCAAACCGAGCCGACGCTGACGGTGGCCGAGAACCTGGACCGCGTCACCGAGGCGATGCGCGCGCTCTACCCGCAGCGCATCCCGCCGGCCGCGCGCCCCGCGCCGCGCCCGAACGGGCACGCCGAGACCGACCCACCGACCGACGACAACCCCCGCAGACAGGAGCCGGCCGCAGTGTCAGGCAGCAGCGCACCACGCGGGCCGGCGCGTCCCGGCACCCGCAGCTTCGAGGCGATGCCGTCCGACAGCAAGGCCGCCTTCACGAAATACGCCAAGGCGATGGAGGGGAAGGGCAAGCCGCTGACGAAGGAAGAGTGGGCGGCGAGCTACTGGGATCAGTTTCAGGAGAGTGCGTGATGCGTGAGCAAGTCGAATTCGCCCTGGCGCATCCGGTATTCGATCCCGAGCGCCAGATTATCCAGGGCCACTATTGGGCGCCCGAGCGATGGGTGACCGCGTGCCTCACCGTCAACATCGGCATGGAATGACAGGTCTATGCCGGAGGTCGGCCGCTGTGGCATCTGAGTATCGCAACTCACGATCCCGCGCGGCAGGCTCCGGTTCCGGTGCTCCGTTGGAGTCCGACTGTCTGGCGAAAGATGGAGGCGATGCGCGACAGGATCATGCGCGGCGTAGGCACATCGGAGCCGTTCGTGCCTGAGGATATCGCCGGTATGGCTGCCGCTCTCGGCGTGTCGCCCAAGGCAATGCACTGGCGCAAGCCGCTGTCGATTGAGGAAGTAAATCGCATGGCTCCGACCGAGGAAGTTCGGGCCAGGAAAGGAAGGCCGTAATGCCGTCAGCCCAACAGCACATTGAGACCGAGAAGGCCGACGCCGCCGCGCTCGAAGGCCGTAGCCGCGTTCCCCTCGACGAGAACGTAGCCCGCGCCCGCGCCATCGCGGATGCCCAGCGTCTTGCCGCCACGGCCACGCCGGCGCCGATGGCCTCCGGTGATCGCCAGCCGTTCGGCAGCCAGGAACAGCAACTCGCGCATCCGCCGATCCCCGGCTTCCGGCTCTACTGGTTCAACGATACCCCCGGCCGCATCGGTCGCGCCAAGAAGGCCGGCTACGAGCACGTCCTCGACCAGGACACCGGCGAACCGCTGCACCGGAACGTCGGCAAGGGCGAGCGCGGAGGCGGCCAAAACGCCTACTTGATGAAAATCCCGCAACAGTGGTATTGGGAGGACATGGCGGCCGCCCAGGCACAGAGGGAGCGCACGCTGCGCGACATCAAGGAGGGGCGCCACGGTGCGAATGTCGGCCAGAACCAGTACGTTCCGAAGCAGGGCATCCACATCGACGAACGGCGGTAGGTCCGCCACTCCGGCCGAGTAACCGGCCGCACCGCGGGGCTTCGGCCCCAGGGCGAGTCAAGCCCGACCCAGCACTCAGGCATGCGTAGCGGCGGCCAATCCCGGCCGCTCCGTGTCCGTCTCGGTCGAGAGGCTCCCCCATGCCCAACCCGAACACGCCCTATGGCTTGCAGGCCGTTTCCTATGCGTGGGGCGCCCCCTACGCCGGTGCGACGCGCACCTATTACGTGCCGGCCGGGAACGCCACCGCGCTCTTCTTCGGTGACCCGCTGCTGGGCGTGACCAATTCGTCCGATGGCAACGGCATCCCCGTCCTGGAGATCGCGGCAGCGGGTGCCAGCGGCTATATCAGCGGCGTCTTCCAGGGCATCACCAACAACGCCGGCATCCAGCCGATCACGTTGCTGCAAAGCCAGACGCCGTACCTGGCCGCCGGCCAGGCAGCCTATATCGACGTGATCGACGACCCGTTCGTCCTGTTCAAGATCCAGGAGAACAGCGTCGGCGGCGGCGGCACGGGAGGCTCGCTGGTCTCGGGTGCCGCGGGCCGAAACACCAACCTGATCGCCGGCACCGGCTCGACCGTCACCGGCTTCAGCGGGTGGCAGATCGACAGCAGCGTGCTGGAGACCACCAACACCGGGCAGCTTCGCATCATCCAGGCGTTGCAGGAGGTCGATAACGCGATCGGCGTCAACTGCAAGTGGCTGGTGAAGATCAACCTCGCCCAGATGCTGAATCTCACCGGCATCTGAAAGCCGATGGCGCTCGCCCTACAACAGCACGCCCAGCGACTGCGCCCACTCGATTGGGTCGCGGGCGTGCTTGCTCTGGTTGCAAGGCGCGCAAAGCAGCTGGATGTTGCGGCGGTCGTCCGAGCCGCCCTTCGCGATTGGCCGGATATGGTCTTCGTGCCATTTCTTCGCGATCGAGCGCGTGCAGCCTGGTGCCGCACAAATCCAGCGCTGCATCCGGCCAATGTCCTGGATGTCGGCGAAGGTGTGCGATCCGGTCGCGCCGCGCTTACGGTCACGCCGGCGCCGCTCGTGGACGCGCAGCAGAGGGCGGTTGGCCTTCGCCCACTCCTTCATGCGCTCGGCGATCTGCTCCTTGTTCGTTTGGCGATACTCGCGGCGCCGCGCGCGGACCTTCTCCGGGTTGGCCGCAACGTATGCCTCTACATGTGCGATCACCTGGGCTCGGTGCCGCTGGTAGGACGCCGCCTTGATTCGCTTGTCACGCTCAGGGTCGTTCTGGCGGCGGAGCGCCGCCCGCAGTCGGTGGCATTCGGCGCACACTTTGTTCGAGACCGAACGCATCGCTCGATGTCCCAGGTGGCACGGTTTTTCAAAGTACCACGACTGACCAGCCGCGCGGGCGGCTTGGCGAGAGATCACATACGGGGCATCATTGCTGGTAGCCATCTGGTGCGGTTCCTTCGCATCGACTGGTCAGGGCCGGCGGAGCGTTGGAAGCGCGTCGCTGGCCCGTCATTCTCTTACCACAATTGGCCCGAAATCGCAACCGACGCACCCCAGGCGTATGCGGGACTGCGTTCCTGTATGGCAGAAGGATAGGAAGTTATGGCCGTAATCACCACAGGGACCCACCCCAAAAGTCTTTGGCCGGGAATTAAGGCATGGTGGGGTCGGAGCTACGACGAGCACCTCCCCGAGTATCCGGACCTCTTCGAGATCGACACCTCGGACAAGGCGTACGAGGAAGAGGTCGAGATCACCGGCTTCGGCCTGGCCCCGGTCAAGCCGCAGGGCAGCCAGATTTTCTACGACACGGAAGTGCAGGGGCCGGTCAGCCGCTACACCCATGTCGCCTACGCGCTGGGCTACATCGTCACCTTCGAAGAGTTGCGCGACGATCTCTACGAGGTCGTCAGCAAGCGTCGGGCGCAGCAGCTCGCCTTCTCGATGCGGCAGACCAAGGAGAACATCCTCGCCAGCATCTACAACAACGGCTTCTCCGGCTCGTACAACGGTGCCGACGGCGTGCCGCTGTTCTCGGCGGCGCACCCGACGCTGAGCGGCAACCAGTCGAACCTGCTGACCGTCGCGGCCGACCTTTCCGAAACCGCGGTCGAGGACCTCTGCATCCAGATCATGCAGACGACCAACAATCGCGGCATGAAGATCAGCGCGCTGCCGCAAAGCCTGCATGTGCCGCCGCAGCTCTTCTTCGACGCCAACCGCATCTATCACTCGGTGCTCCAGAACGACACCGCCAACAACGCGATCAACGTCCTGCGCGCGACCGGCGTGTTTCCGAAGGGGATCAAGGTCAACCACTACTTCACGAGCGCGACGGCCTGGTTCATCAGGACAAATATCCCGAGGGCTATCCAATACTTCGAGCGTGATAGGATTTCATTCGACCAGGATAACGATTTCGACACCAAGAACGCCAAGGCAGCGTGCTATGAACGCTACTCGGCATTCTGGTCGGACTGGCGCGGTGCCTTTGCCACTCCCGGAGTTTGACGTTTCGCTAATCTGACGCTTGACAGTCGGACCAAACGGAGAGACAATGAAATCCTCTTAGTCAAAGGAGGATTTCGTGGTTCCAACTCTCCGTCTGTGCAAAGCGTTCGGATGTGATCGGCCCCAAGTCGGACAGGGGGTATGTGATCTGCATTATCGCCGTCTCAGGCGGCACGGCCATTTAGACCAAACGCGCCCGAAAGATTGGGGCGATCGGTCCGCCCACCCGCTCTATAAATATTGGACCCAAATTCGCCGCAACGGCACGGATGTCTGCGAAGCGTGGCACACTGATTTCTGGTCCTTCGTCAAAGACGTGGGGGATCGGCCATCGGCTGCGCACACCTTGCATCGCCCCGACAAGAGTGCGCCGATGGGCGCGGGAAATGCTGGCTGGGCAGAAAGCAAAGGCGGCGAGCCGCGCGACAAGGATCATGATGAGCGCCGCCGCCGCGGCCGCGAATGGCAGGCAGAATATCAGCGCCGCCGCCGCGCCGGTGACCCATTTCACAGTCTTCGAGAGGGGCTGAAAAAGTCTCACGGCATCTCCCTCGAAGACTTTGAGCGGCTTATGGATAGCCAGGGTGGAGTGTGTGCGATCTGCGGTCGCCCCGAACATCGTCGATCCACCAATGCGGCTCGTGCGTTTAGATTGGCGGTCGACCACGACCACGCCGCCGCTGAAATCCGCGGTCTTCTCTGCTCTATGTGCAATCACGCCATCGGTTACCTTGACGACAGCCCCGAATTGCTGGCGCGCGCGATCAATTACCTGCTCGATCCGCCCGCCGTGAAACTCGGCATCAGGCACAACGGCAAGCACAAGAAGCGGCGCATTCAACGACCCCCAAGTCCGTACGTGAAGCAGAAACCTTGAACTCCCGCCGAATTCGTGCCTATCGTCCGGCACGCGCCGCCGTGGCGCGCATCCCGGCGATGTTTCACATGAAACATCATTCCTCTTGGGGAAGGACTGAACGATGGCCGAATCACGCAAAGAGCATTCGAAGGCCGGCAAAAAGGGCGAGAAGGCCGAGCCACGCAAGGCGAAGGCGGAGGGCGGCCGCAAGGCGATGGAGAAAGCCGCCGAGGGCAAGCACAAGGGGCCCGGCGTTCACCACCATCACCATCACCACCACTGATCGCTGCTCTGGCGCGGCGCTGCGGTGCCGCGTCGCCCTCTCACATGGTCAGGAACCCGCCATGCACATCCTCCGCATCGACTACAAGACCGGCCTGCGCATCGACTTCGGCTTCCTCGAAAAGCGCGCGGCGGCCGAAGCGCTGTCGGCGATCGACGAGGCCAAATCCGGCTCGATGGTGCTGATCATCGACGACCACGGCCACGAGGGGCATATCTACAAGGACGGCGTGCTGGCGTGCGTGCTGACCGATCTCGCGGCCGAGGTGCAGGGCCAGATCGACGCGCAGGCGGCGATCGCCGGCGTGAAAGCGGTCAACGGTCTCGCGGCGCCGGAGCATCAGCCGCGCCTGTTCTTCGACCCGTCGGCACCGCCGCCGCGCACGGATGGTCCGAACCCGCCGTTTTCCGCGTGATTTATCCGAGCGGCCGGACTGCTGAGCCGGCGCCAGGTCTGCGGTGCGTGGTGCAGGGAACGGTCATCTATGTGCCGCCGGACCTGCTCCAGGCGGCACAGGAGGCGGCGATGGCGCCTGAGCCGAAGACATCTCAGGAAATCACGGCGAAGATTTTCGCGGTCAGGCTGCCGCAGGATGCCACCGTTATGGCGAAAGCCAAGAATCTCGGTTTTGCCGTGGTGGTCGATCATGACCTTCCCGGCTCAGCCCGACGTGCTGTGGCAAAGCTGGAGGACGTCGCGCGGGCGATCGCTGCCGCACCGAGGGTTGCCGGACGCACCAACAAGTTCCGCGATGACGGATGTGTCTACGAACTCGTCCGTGTTGCCGACGATGGCAGCGACCCGGTGTTGCTGGAAGCATTTCGCGATTACGACGCCGCCTTCGGTCGCCAGCAGCAGATTGCGATGGAATTGCTGGCCCGCGCTGCGCTCGAGGCGCTGCGAGAACCATCCGAGGCGATGATCGGTGCCGCCTATGCGGTTGGGGCAGATGGCGAAGGGCCGCACGATCATCCCGCGTTCAGTGACATGTGGCGAGCTGCCATCGACGTCTTGTTGGCCGATGCCTGATCGCCCGCAATACCTGAAAGCGACGCACGCCGAGGTCCGCTATAGCCCCGGCACCAAGGCGGAGCGCTGCGGCGTGTGCCGGCATTTTCTGCCGCCGGACGGGTGCGAAAGCGTGAAACGTCCGATCGCGGCCGACGCTTGGTGCATTCGGTTCGAGCGAACGCGAAAAGCCGCATGATGGCCGGGTAGGCAAGAGGCTGAAGCCGGCGGACTGTAAATCCGCCCCCGAATGGGCACGATGGTTCGAATCCATCCCCGCGCCACCAATCGCTTGCCCGCCGAGCGCCGTTCCCCTATCCTGCCGCCGCGCCAGTCATCCGCGCTCTGGCTCCTCTGAGGGCCGCTGTGTCCCAAGACGGTTGAGCCCGCGTGCAAATCGCGGGGGCACGACACGGAGGCGACGATGGCAAGATACACGAATTACCCGAACGGCGTTTCCTCGCTCGGCATCCCGACATTCGGTGTGTCGGGCCTCTTGCCGTTCACCGGCAATTACTGGTTCGTGCAGGAAACCACCACGCCGGGCGTCGTCGCCGGCCAGGGCACGGCATCGCAGCCCTTCAACACGCTGGCGCAGGCCGTGGCCGCAGCGACCCCCGGCAACAACGACGTCATCTTCCTGACCGGTACGGTGCACACCACGGCACCGCTGGTATGGGGCAGCAACGACACGCACCTGGTCGGTCTGTGCTCCCCCATGAAGCAGGGCAAGCGCGCGCGCATCAGCCCGCTCGGTGGCACCGCGGCATTCGGCCCGCTCGTCCAGGTCACCGCCAACGGCTGCCTGTTCGCCAACTTCGGCACGTTCTTCGGCTTCCCGGTCACCGGCTCGACCACGCCGATCTGCTGGCAGGACCAAGGTGGGCGCCAGACCTATAGCAACGTCGAGTTCCTCGGTTTCGGCGACAGCACGGTCACCACCGGCACCGCCAACCAGACCGGCGCGCGCACCTTCCAATTCAACAACAGCACCGGCGAGACAACTTGGCGGGATTGCGTGTTCGGTGCTGATACCCTTCAGCGCAACGCCACCAACTACACGCTGGAAATCGCCGGCGGGGCACCGCGGCTCACGTTCGAGCGCTGCCGTTTCGTGGCCGACCTCGGCTCGTCGGGCACCGGCGCGGCGCACGTCCTGATCGGTGCCGCCGGCATCGATCGCGCCTGCTATTTCGAGGATTGCGATTTTGTCGC
>Ga0187859_10000387_pt1 | contig 29789 bp, 16 predicted proteins | sample June2016WEW_10_1_2_FD_133019 | JGI IMG/M metagenome (GOLD analysis project Ga0187859, IMG submission 133019) | Peatland microbial communities from SPRUCE experiment site at the Marcell Experimental Forest, Minnesota, USA - June2016WEW_10_10 | ecosystem: Environmental > Terrestrial > Soil >...
ATCTGGCGGTCAGCACGGCGGCCGGGCCCGGTGTGGTGGCGACCAACTTGACGCCGTTGTCGCTCACTGTCACCGCATCCAGTTCAAACATGGGCGCCGGATTCACGCAGCCAGCTTCCGTCACAGGCACTTTCGCGGGGGCTGCCGGTGTGCCCGTCACCGGCTTCGTCACCAATTGGAGCAGCAGCAATCCCGGCGTGCTCACGGTGAACGGCAGCGGTCTGATCACCGCGGTCAACACGGGCAGCGCCACGATCAGCGCCATCCTAAACGGCGTGACGGGCACGAGCGCTTCCCTCACCGTCACGTCCAGTCCGCCGGTGATCACGCAGCAGCCTCAGGCCTCGGAAACTCTGCTGGCGGGTGCGACGCTCAATGCCAGCGTGGCCAATTCGGGCACCCCACCCTTCGTTTATCAGTGGTACTTTAACAATGGCGCAAATCCCATCAGCACCGCCGCCACTCCCACGCTGACCATTGCCGACTTGCAACTGACCAATGCCGGCAGCTACACCTGCGTGGTCAGCAACCAGTATGGCACAGCCCCCAGCACACCGTTAAATCTCACCGTGCTCGCCCCGACCACGTATCAGCAATCGCTGTTGTCGCTCAATCCGATTGCATACTGGCCCTTGAATGAAACCAATGGAACCATCGCCCATGACTTGATCGGCAATAACAACGGCGCCTACAACGGCGGTTTCACCCTGGCTCAAGCCGGACCGACCAACTCAATCTTCGGCTCTCCCAGCCGGTCGGCGTTGTTTGACGGAACATCGGGGTATGTTGACATTCCCGAAGGGCCGTTCGACATCACCGGGGCAATTTCCGTGGTGGCTTGGGTTGATGTTTTGACCGTGCCGGGCTTTGCGGGATTGTTCGGGCACGGCGATCCATCCTGGCGCATGAGCATCAACGGCAGTGGCGAGCCGGGCGCCTCGGACGGCAGTGCGACTGACGCGACCAGTCCCGCCGGCATTAACGATGGCAATTGGCACATGGTCGCCTATACCTACACGGGAGTTCCCGGCAATAATAACGGCCTGCTTTACGTGGACGGAGCGCTGGTGGGCGGCAATAATGTGACGGCGGCTCCCGCCGGGGACGGCCTTGATGTTTGGATTGGCGGCTCGCCCGATTATGGAACCGCGCGATTGCTGAACGCCAAAATCGCTCACGCGGCCATCTTTACCCAGGCTCTCACCGCCACCCAAGTGCAGGACCTCCAGACTGGTGTTTACACGGGCCCGGTGAATTTGAGCGTCATGCGCTCCGGATCGAGCGTCGTGCTCACCTGGCAGGCTGGAATTTTATTGCAGGCCCCCGCCGTGTTGGGACCCTGGACGACCAACAACGCCGCGGTTTCGCCCTATACCGTTCCGGTAACTGCCGGGAATCAATTCTTCAAAGTTCTGGTCAGTCCTTAGAACCGGCATGATAATCGGGCGATGCCGCAGACCATTTCGTCCCAAATGAAAAAACAGATTGGGTTTCAGGCTGGACTCGCGGCGTAGCCCCGCCCCAGCCAGCCATCCGGTCCGGCGTGGGAACGCGCATTCGCGTCTGTCCGCCCCCTGAAACAGATGATGGCAAACGGCGCTTTACGCGGATGGCTTGTCGCGTAAGATTGCGGTTGATCAGACTTTGAAGCGAAAAATTCACATCGTCCCGGTTTTATGTTGTGCCGGACTGGCGCTCTTTACCCTCCGGGCCGGCGGGGCCGATCCTGATTTGGCAGAACGCGCCGAGGCGACGCGCGTCTGGGGCGCTGCCGATGGCCTGCCATCCGATTCCGTGACGGCGATTCTCCAGACGCGGGACAATTTTTTGTGGGTGGGCACCAGCGCGGGACTGGTCCGGTTCGACGGCGTCGAATTTACCGAACTGAAGCCGGTGGCTTCCGCTGCCAACCGTCCGGTTCACGTTACGGCATTATGTGAAGACAGCCAGGGCAGTTTATGGATTGGCACGCAAGAGCAGGGTCTGTTTGAATTGGACCATGGACAAGTGCGGCATTTTTTGAAGGGGCAGGGTCTGCTGGACGATCATGTTACGAGCCTCGCGGCGGACAATCGGGGATCGGTCTGGATTGGCAGCCCCACCGGGTTGAACCTTTGGACCGGGAAGCATTTCGAATCATTTACCACGCCGGATGGCCTGCCGGATAAATTTGTTTCGGGGGTGAATGTAGCGCCTTCAGGGACGGTATGGATTACAACGCATGTCGGGATGTGCCGGTTCATCCAGGGGCGCCTGGTGCCCTACACCTTCCAGACCGAAAGTCAGGGTCGCAGTCCCGAGTACCTCGGCGTTTATGAAGACCGCAGCAGGAATCTGTGGGCCTTTGGTGATACTTACCTGATCAATTTGTCCGAGGGCAAGCGACTGAATTATTTTCGCAGTTCCCAACCGGCTTCCGTCCGCATCTGGAGCTTGTGTGAAGGACGGGGCGGACGGCTCTGGATCGGGACGAGCGGAGGCGGTTTGTTCTGTTTTGAAGACAACCGTTTTCGGCCGGTGATTCTGGGCGAAGATCGCCGACCCTACGATGTTCGCGCCATCTGTGAAGACCAGCAGGGCAATCTCTGGCTCGGCACCTCCGGCGGCGGATTGATGCGATTACACCCCCAATCGGTGCATATCATGCGGGCGGGACAAGGTTTGCCGGCCAGTCCGTCGACGGCGCTCACCTTGGACGCCAACGGACGGATTTTTGTGGGTCTGCAATACGGCGGCTTGTTCGTGGGGGAATCTGGAAGATTCGACCGGCTTGGGGGTGACAATGGATGGGAGGTGCAAAACCTGGTTTCGTCCGTGTGCGTCGCTCGGAATGGAACCGTGTGGGTGGGCACCCTGGGCGACGGACTGTATGGCCTGCGAGACCGGCGCAGCATTCATTTGACCACTGCGGACGGCCTGGCCGATGACACCGTGCTGGCGGTGTGCGTTGATGCCGAAGGCGGCGTTTGGGCCAGCACCAGCGCCGGCACCCTTCATCATTTTGTGGGTGATAACCTGGCCCGTTTCGACACGGCGCAAGGACTGCCGGGAACGCCAGTGACGGCCATGATTCCAGCGGCGGCCGGCGGACTTTGGTTGGGAACCCAGGACGGTCAAATCCTGCGGGAAAATAATGGAAAATTCAGCGTCATCGAGGCGGCAAACATTCCCGGCCAGCATGCCGTGCTGGTGTTGTACGAAGGGGAACCGGGCTGGCTCTGGATTGGCACAGCCGGCGGCGGTCTGACTTGTCTGACCGACGGAATTGGGATGAACTGGAACATCAGCAATGGCCTGCCCAGCGACGTCGTGGCTGGAATAACCGAAGACGGCGCAAGAAATTTATGGCTGGCCACTGAAACGGGAATCTATCGCGTCAACCGCAGCGACCTTCGCAAATCATTGGACCATGCCCGCATTCCACTCGTTAGCCAGTGGATTTCCGACGCGAAGACAGTCCCTGAATCCACCACCTTTGACGGTGGGACACGCGCCGCGCTGGCACCGGATGGAGAACTTTGGTTTGCGACCTCCGAAGGCGTTTTAAGCGTGGACGCCCGCCAGTCGGAAATCGAGCCGTCGGCATTTCCGGTTTACATTGAGGACGCCGCCTTCAACGGCCAGCCGCGGGTTCCCCTGCTCTGGGGCGCATTATGGTCGGCGGTGACGACGGACAACGCCCCCTTCAAAGCACCGGTGGATTTACGGTCGCTGGAAATTCGATTTACGGCCCTGGATTTTACCTCGCCGGAAGACGTTCAATTCCGGCATAAGCTGGTAGGTTCCGATTCGGACTGGGTGGATGATGGTCATGCGCGGTTTGCCCATTACAGCCGGTTGTCCTTCGGGCACTACCGTTTTCGGGTGGCGGCCCGCAACGGCGACGGAAAGTGGCGCGAGGCACCGGAGACATTCGACTTTGTCGTTCCCACGCCGTTCTATTTCCAAGCCTGGGCGATCGGGCTTTATTGCCTGACGGCGATTGCCTTGATAGCGGCAATTGTCCGCACCGTGTCGCATCGGCGTCTGCGGAGCGCCCTGGCCCGGTTGGAACAGCAACAATCACTTGAACGGGAACGGATGCGCATCGCCCGGGACATGCATGATGAAATGGGATCGAAGTTGACCAAGATTTCATTTCTGAGCGAACACGCGCAGATGGATGCAGCATCAGCCGGGCAGCACGCCGAAAAAATCGAGGCGATTGCCCAAACTTCGCGGGATTTGCTGAAAACGATGGATGAAATTGTCTGGGCCGTCAATCCGCGCAACGACACGTTGGAAAATCTGACCGCCTACCTGAGCGGCTACGCCGTTGAATACTTTCAAAATACCCGCACCGAATGCGAACTCCGGTTGCCCCGGGAAATCCCTCATTACCCTTTGTCATCGGAAACACGGCACAACCTGTTCCTGACCTTCGAAGAGGCTTTGAACAACGTCCTCAAACATTCCGCCGCCACGAAGGTGAAAGTGGAAATGACCATCAACGCGCCGGAACTTGAACTCAAGGTCACCGATAATGGCCGGGGGTTTGAGGTGTCGGCGGAGGCCAACGGCCAGGTGCGGGCCGGCCGGGGGGGCAATGGATTAAGGAACATGCACCAGCGGCTGGCCGCCATTGGCGGCGACTGCCTGGTATCCAGCCGGCCCGGCGCCGGTACCACCGTCACCGTGCGGGTCCGGCTAAGCAAAATATCAACCAGCGAATCATGAAGAAAATCATCACCGTTTCCATCGTGGACGACGAGGCCGACCTGCGCGGGCACATTGCCGGCTATCTCGCCGCCACGGGGAACATCCGGTGCAAAAGCGCCTACGCCAGCGCAGCGGAGGCACTGGAACATTTGCCGCAGGACAAGCCGGATGTGATTCTGATGGACATCAACCTGGGCGACATGGACGGCATCGAATGCGTCCGCCGATTAACCACGCTCGTGCCCGAAGCGCAAGTGCTCATGCTCACCGTTTTTGAAGACACCGATCAGATTTTCCGCGCGCTGGCCGCCGGCGCGAGCGGATATTTGCTGAAACGTCTGTCGCCGAAAAAATTATTGGAAGCCATCGAGGAGGTTTATGCCGGCGGTTCGCCCATGTCGGCGCCCATTGCGCGCAAGGTGGTCCAGTCATTCAAAATCGCCCCCGCGCCGGGCGATGCTTCCGTGGAGCTTTCACCTCGTGAGCGGTCGGTGTTGGACGGACTGGTGGGCGGACTGGCCTACAAACAAATCGCCGATCAACTGGGCGTGAGCATTCACACGGTGCGAAATTATATCCGCCGCATCTACGAAAAACTCCACGTGCACACCCGCACGGAAGCGGTGGCGAAGTTTTTGCAAAAATGAAATTTATTTTCCCCAGCACGCTGATGAACATTTTGGGTCGGGCGGCTTTTATTCCGGCAATTCTTGTGTCGGCGCGCGTCGCCGAAGGCGCCGTCTGGCAGCCCGCGAAGGCGCCGCTGATGACACCCTGGGCGGCGGAGGTCAACCCGACCAATGCGTTGCCGGATTATCCGCGCCCGCAACTGCTCCGGACGGCCTGGGAGAATTTGAACGGGCTTTGGGATTACGCCATTACGCCGGATTCCGTGGACCAGCCTTCATCGTTCGAGGGCAAAATCCTGGTTCCGTTTCCGGTGGAGTCGGCGCTTTCGGGAGTGATGACCAATTTCGCGGAACACACCAGGCTCTGGTATCACCGGACATTTGCCGTGCAGGCATCCTGGCGCGGCGAGCGGGTGCGGCTGCATTTCGGCGCGGTGGACTACCATTGCCAGGTATGGGTAAATGGTCGCGAAATCGGCGAGCATCAGGGCGGCTATGACGCGTTTACGTTCGACATTACGGATGCGCTGCGCTGGAACGGCGCCGAGGACATGGTGGTTTGCGCCAGCGACCCCACCGATGATGGCGATCAGCCGCGGGGCAAGCAGTCGCTCAAGCCCGAAGGCATTTTTTACACGGCCACCTCTGGCATCTGGCAGACGGTCTGGCTGGAACCGGTTCCGGAAGTGTGCATTGAGCGGCTAAGGTTCACTCCGGATATAGACGCGCAGGCGCTGCGCCTCCACGCGGCGGTCAACAGCTTTTCTGAAAATCTCCAGATCGAGGTTGTGGCGTCCGCGGGCGCCAAGGAAGTCGCCCGGATCATGGGTCCGGCCAATGCCGAATTGGTTTTGAACCTGCCGAATCCGCATCTTTGGTCGCCGGATGACCCATTTCTATACGACCTGAAAGTGACGCTGAAGGACGGGAATCGAATTCTCGACTCCGTTTCCAGTTATTTTGGCATGAGAAAGATCGCGTTGCGCACCGATGACCAGGGAGTCACGCGCATTGCCCTGAACAACCAATTCATTTTTGAGCTGGGCGCGCTGGACCAGGGATTCTGGCCGGATGGTATTTACACCGCGCCGACCGATGCGGCGCTGCGCCACGACCTTGAGTTCCTGAAGCAGGGCGGTTTCAACCTGGTCCGCATGCACGTCAAGGTGGAACAGGCGCGGTGGTATTACTGGTGCGACAAACTGGGTCTTTTGGTCTGGCAGGACATGCCCAGCGGCAACAACGCCACCGCCGCTTCACGCCAGGAATTTGAAATTGAACTGCAACACATGATCCAGGAGCTGTACGATCATCCGGCCATTGTTCAGTGGGACCTTTTCAACGAAGGCTGGGGACAGTTCGAGACGGAGTCGTTGACGAAATGGATCAAGGCCATGGACCCGTCGCGGCTGGTGGACGATGCCAGCGGGTGGACCGACATGCGCGTGGGCGACCTCGTTGACATGCACAACTACCCCGGCCCCGATTCGCCGGCACCCGAACCCCATCGCGCCGCCGTGTTGGGGGAATTTGGCGGGTTGGGACTGACGGTTCCGGGCCGGACCTGGTCCAGGAATTGTTGGGCGTACGTGATGTTGACGAATCGTGAGGAACTGGCGGCGCGTTACGCCCCTGAAATGAAGCGGGTCTGGGAATTGCACCGGCTGCGCGGCTTGAGCGCCGCTGTCTATACCCAGACCGCCGACGTGGAAACGGAATGCAACGGCCTGCAAACCTATGACCGCGCGGTGGCCAAAATCGCTCCGGCCGTTCTGCAGGCGGCCAATCAGGGCGGATTTTGGGGAATGCCAATGAAAATCATTTTAGCAGACGCCCTGACCGGGCAAACCAACTGGAAATACACGACGGAAAAACCCATCGGCGACTGGGTTAACCCGGGGTTTGATGCTTCCACCTGGAACGAAGGAGTTGCCGGGTTCGGCACCACCGGAACGCCGGGGATAGTTGTGAACACGACATGGAACACCGCTGACATCTGGCTGCGGCGGCGATTCACTTTGAAGCCGGAAGACCTGTCGGGAATCATACTGCAAATTTTTCACGATGAAGACGCGGAAGTTTACTTGAACGGCGTGCTGGCCGTGAAACTTCCCAGTTTCATCACCGATTACGATCAATTCGAGATTTCAAAAGCGGCGGCGGCGGCGCTTCTACCAGGCGAAAATACCATCGCGGTTCATTGTCACCAGACCACCGGCGGACAGGGCATTGACGTGGGCATTTTCGCGCCACAAACGGGGAATGAACCGGACAAGAATGGGAGCTAGGGGAGATCGCCGAATTAATCGTTGCCCAAAGCTTTTTGCCAACCCGAATCGCCGATAATGACTTTACGTTTAACCGTCTTCCATCACCTCAAGACTGGTTTTCGGCCTGTGCCAGGACGAAAGTTTGGTCCCGCTGTTTTTTTGGTCTTATGCTTGTTTGCCGGTTTTGATCAGAACGCCATTTTCGCTGCCGGCCCACCTGCATTTACAAATCCCGTGGTTGAACAGGGCGCTGACCCGTGGGTAATCCGGTGGCAGACAAATTATTATTTCTGCCAATCCCATCCCGACGGCGTCTGGGTCAACCGGGCAGCGCAGCTTGAGAACATCGGCCAGGATCATTGGCAGCGCGTCTGGCATCCTTCGCCGGGAACCGCCTGCTCCAAACAGATTTGGGCGCCGGAACTTCATTTTCTCCAGGGCAAATGGTATGTCTATGTGGCGGCGGACGACGGCAATAATGCCAATCATCGCATGTACGTTTTGGAAGGGACCTCCAGCGATCCGCAGTCCCCGTTTATCTTCAAAGGCAAAATTGCCCCGCCCTCGGACCGGTGGGCCATCGATGGCACCGTGTTGCAGATGCCGGATGGAAAACTTTATTTCATCTGGTCGGGCTGGCCGGGCACCAACGACGGCGTACAAAATCTGTATATTGCACCCATGAGCAATCCGTGGACGATCAGCGGCCAGCGCGTGTGCATTTCGCAGCCCGACCGGAACTGGGAACAACGCGATTTCCCCCGCATCAATGAAGGACCGGAAACACTCTGGCACAACGGCCGCCTTTTCATCATCTATTCGGCCAGCGCCTTTTGGGACGACAGCTATTGCCTGGGCCAACTGACCTGGACCGGCGGCGACGTGCTCGACACGCATTCCTGGATCAAGAAGCCCGAACCGGTTTTTAAACGCTCCGCCGATGTCTTCGGTCCTGGACACTGCTCCTTCGTCAAGTCGCCGGACGGCAGGGAGGATTGGATTGTTTATCACGCGCACACCGGCCCGGGCACCAGGCGGCGCGACGTTCGCATCCAGCGTTTCACCTGGAATCCGGATGGCTCGCCAGACTTTGGCATTCCCGTTTCGCCCGGAGTGCCATTGCCGCCGCCTTCGGGCGAATAATCAGATGCGCCCCTCTCGCAAACGCTTAAGGGCCAAGGCGGATGCGGTAGAATCTTTGAGGTCCGTTGGTGGCGGTGAAGTCCGTCCAGATAAACGGTAAGGAAACGGGGGCATAATTGGTGAACAATGGCAACCATGCCGCGAACGGCGCCAGATTGGTCGTCGAGTCAATATAGTAATCCGGTCCGGAATCTCCATTGACGCCAAAGGTAAACAGGCCATTGGTGAAAGTCGGTGAAATGATCGCCGGCATGGCTGGAGACAGCACGGTGACCAGAACATATTGCGTGGCGCTCAAACTCGGAGAGCCGCTGTCAGCAGCAATAATGGAAAATGAATAGGTCGCATACGACTGCGCGATGGTGGGACGCCAGGTCAGCACTCCACTCGCCGGATCGATGGCCACGCCGGCAGGAACTCCTGAAACACTCCAAGTGACAGTCCGGGGCGGCGCGTAAGGATCAACCGCCGAATTGCTGACGATCAATGTCTGTCCGGCAATCAGATTGGTGCTGGTGATTGAATTCAAGGTCAGGGACTGATTCATCACGTCGGTGATTTCCGGTGCGCTTAGGACGCGATTGAAAATCTGCACGTCGTCCAGCGCGCCGGTAAGGTAACCTCCCGCGACCCCGTTTTGGATGCTGCCCAGCCGCAGGTTCAGTGACGAAGTTTTTGGGCCGAACGGCCCGGTGGCACTCGCTTGCAGGACGCCGTCCACATAGAGTTGCATCAGCCCGGTGTAGGCACTCCGCGTGGCGGTGATCTGGTGCCACTGGCCGTCATTGATCGCCGTCGTCGAGTTAATCGTGGTGTCGGGATTGCCGACCCCGAAAGCGGCCGTGTTGCCGGCCAGCGAAATGCCAAAGTCATCCGACCCTCCAGCCACTTCCCCGTCCACCAAACCTTCGCCGGTCCACCATTGACCGCTGCTGCTGGCCACCAGCGTGTTGCCCTGGCCACTGCTGTCGGCGCCCAGATTTGTCGCGTTGTTGAATTGCCAGTAACCCACCGTCCCGCTGGGAATCACTGAATTGCTGAAACCGGTTTGGTAGCTCGCAATCTCCGCCGGGGTCAGCGCACGGTTTACGATCAGCAGGTTCTCCATCCAGCCTTTGAAGTTCACATCCCCCGTCGTCTTGCCCACGATGAAATTGTCGCCGCTCACATTGGGAACACCAGAAACGTGGCTGCCAAGATTCACTCCGTCCTCGTAAAGGGTCCGGTTGGTGCCATCAAACGTCACCACAATCGCGTGCCAGTTGCCATCTGCCGGATTGACAGCCAGGTTGTCTATGTAGAAATCATTAGCCCACCAGTAATTGTCCAGGCTGTCCGGATTGCTGTTCACATCACCCAAACGCAAATTATTGCAGTCTCCACCGGTATTGTCACCCCAGCCGACAAAGCCGCCGTTGTTCGGACAGCCCGTGTCCGCCTTCTCCCAGACCGCAATGGTGTAGGGGCTCCCGCCGGCGGGCACGCCGCTGGGAAAGGCCCCCGAAAGCGTCGTCAGCGTGCTGCTGCCACCGAGATATACCGACCCGCCTAACTTGCCGGAACTGCTGTATTCCGGCGAATTGAAATTGCTGCCGGTCGCCGTGGTTTTAACCCAGAAAGCAATGGTCCAATCCATCCAGTTTGGACGGGGTATGATCGCATAGTCGGTGCTGGTGCCGTTGAACTGAAGCGCATTGCTTGCCGTGCCAAACCGGTCGGCCACAAAAGTGCCGCCGATGAGAGTGCCGGTTTGACCGGACGCCGTGTCCGCCAGACTGCCGTGCAACGGATAGTGCACGGCCAGCGATGTCACGGGAGTGGCGGGAACCTGCCACGCCAAAATGCCGCCGGAAAACCCGCTCTGGAGCTGGATGACCAATCGCACTGCGGTCGTTAAAACCGGATTGAAGGACACGGTATTGAAGGTATTTGCGGCTGTGCCGTAGCCGTTGGCGCCAGTGACCGTCACCCAATTGGTGCCGACGAGATATTGCACATACCACGACTGCGGCACGTTGCAGCCGCCGCCCAACGGCACGTCGTCATACCAATAGACCGACAGCTGACCCACCTGGCACAAGCCGTTGAAAGTCGCCTGCACCCACTCCGCCGTGCCCTGATGACTCCACCAGGTCATGCGGGTGATTTGTTCGCTGGAATTGGTGGGCTGCACGCCAAGGTTCATGGCCGAGACGGTGTCGCTGGAATTCACATAAGAGGCGCTTGGCGAATAGGGCGCGCTCCACTGAGTCGCGGTCGGGCTCGTGCTGACAGTCGGGAACGCCGAAATGCGCAGCCGGGCCGCGCCCATCGGCACCAGCGTGACCGTCTGCACCGCCTGCGTGCTGTAAACCGGACTTGGCCAAACCGCACCGGCGACGTAGAGACTGTCGAGCGTCCAGGCCGGAATCTGCCGGGCCTGGACCTGCAATTGGATCGGCGTCGTTTGCAGTGAAAATGGATTCGCCGCCATCGGACCGGGGTTGGTCACGACGGTGAACGAGGCCGCCGGATTGATGCTGTTCAACACGAGGCCATAGTTCCAGGGAGTCGTGGGATAGGCCTCATATTCCGTCCACGGCGCGGCGTTGTTTCCATAAGGCTGCCAGTTTTCCTGGATTTGCAGGGAGAACGTGAGCGGGCCGTAGTTGACCGAAACGCAATTGTTGTTGGCGGTCCAGGTCTTAACAGTAATTTGACGCGGGAAATGCAGCACGACCTGATCGCCGTTGTTCCAAGTGCGCTGGATGCAGACGTAGGAACTCGGCTGGCTGTTGGTCGCAACGGCCAGGCCATTGACTTGAATCCAACTGTTCGAACACCACTGCGGCACGCGCAGATAGAGTGGAAAATTCACGCTGTTGGTCGCCGTGAGACTCAACTGGATCGTGTCGTCGAACGGGTAGCTGGTGGTTTCGTTCACGCTGACGGTGCTGCCGTTGCCGACGCGCGCCTGGACGGCTGTCGGCGCATAGAGCGAGGCGCAAAGACCATTGTCCCAGGTGGCCAGCCACGTTTCCTCGCAGAAATAGGGCCAGCCCATGCCGTGATTGTGTTCGCAGCAGTAAAAATTAGGCTCGTTGGGGCTGTAGGAAAACCAAGGATTGCCTCCGTTGTCGATGTCCGGCGATTTGGTTTCATCGTCCAGTTCAGGCTGGTTGGGCGCGGTGAGGTAATGCAATCCCATCATGTTGGTCCGCAGCGCCGCCGGCAGGGTGTTGGCGGCCAGGTTCTCGCACCGCTCCGCCCACACCGGACTACCCGTGATCCGGTCAAGAATTTCGAAACTGCGCATCAACTCCACAATGCCGCACGTCTCAATGGCCTGTTGCGGACCATAGTAACCGGAGCGGCAATTTTCATCCCCGCCAAACGCCCCGCCCGGCACCTGGCCATATTGACTAATGACGGTCTGATAGTTGGCCTCGGCAAATTGGAATTGGGTCGGATTACCGGATTGCTGCCAGAACACGGTGGGGGCGCGGAAGCCTTCGGCGATGTTCACGTTGTGCCAGTTCGGCAGCGTACTGGGCGTGTCCCATCGCGCCATGTTCACATAAATGTTCGTGGCCAGGTTCAGCAACCAGGATTCGCCCGTCCGGTTGTAGAGCCAGTAAATGCTTTCGATGTTGTCCCCCATGCGCATCATCGGCCAGTAACCCGCGCCGAAATCGGTGGCCGGCAGGCTGTTCTCCCAAAGACAATAATTGCGAATCAAATTCAAGGCATTGGTATCGCCGGTGTAATCGTAATAGGACCGCATAGCGTCGAGCATCGGCATGTTCGGCCACAAATCCGGCACATTGATCCCTAAATCTGAGTCATTCGTCCCGTCCGAATAGTCCTGTGCCGGGCCGAAATAGCCGTTGGGCCGCTCCGAGTTCATGACCCCCTTGATCCAGTGGGCGGCATTCGTGATGACCGTGTTGTCCTGAAGGCAATAACCCAGGTCAATGTAGCCGCGCAGCCAGTAAGGCACGCGCTCCCAGCCCTGCGTCGTGCCCGACCCATTGGTCGTGGTCCAATCACTGGTCGGGAATTTCAGAAACGGCGAAATCTGTTCCTGCAACCCGTTCAAGCCGTTGCGCTGGTTTTGCAGCATCGTCAGCAACCAGCCCTGCGGCTGAATGCCGCCGGGCGGCAGGCGCAGAAGCGGACTCGGTTCCAACGGCGCGCGATTGCCAATATAAAGTCCGCCGTATCCGCCGGCTTGAATATTGGTCACGTCAGTGACGGTATCCGCCCTGGCTTCCGTGATGTGGAAATTGATTGCTCCGACCAAGAGAACTACAAGCCCGCAAAGCAACCATGCCCCGATTTTACGGGTTGCGGTGGAATTCATAGGACAAAACCTAGTCGCATTGATTCCAAAGTCAATTGGAGGCTGTGTGGCCACTTTATGCCATAGAGTCCTGTGGGCGAGGGCAGTTTACAGTCTCTGAACCCGGGCCCACTGGTTGAAGTGCGCGGAACTTTGCGCATTCTTTGCCGTCGAAAAGCTGCACGGCAAACGGGAGCTTTAGCGTCACCCGTATCGATTAATCCAACTGTTCCTGATGAGTTTTATCTCCTCCGTCTTGCCATGGACTTGATGCGTGCCGGGCTCCAGGTAAGTTACGACAAATCTGGTGCCAACCGGGTTTGTTAATCATGACTGCGAGTGTAATTTATTGCTGCTTGATATACTTTCGTCGCAAGCTCTCGGGCCATTTAGCAATAAGTGACGCTGATATACCTGTGGCCATTTTATGCCACATGACATCCTCCGATAAGAAGTTTAGAGTCGCCACATGTCCACAAGCCGAATGCATTGGAGTGTCATGGTATTTCCAAATTCAAAGGCTGATTTGAATGGGGCATCGGTAATCACCAATAAACCAATACTTGAATGAAAACCCTTCTTAAAGCTATGAAACCAAGCATAAATGGAGAATCCGCGCGTCATGGGTCTGCCCGTGTTGCGTCCAGGCGTCTGATCGGCATGATTCTGTCCTTCCTTGCTTTACCTTGTTTGCTCTCGGCACAAACCCTTCAGCACAGATGGTCATTTAATGAAAGTGGTGGCACCACTGCCTTTGATTCGATTGAAGGCTCCAATATCACACTCTTTGGCAGCACGAGCCTAGGGGGTGGCGTTCTGACGTTGCCGGGAGGCGGCGGCAACTGGGCGCAATTTCCCAATGGGATACTTTCCAGCAACAACTCAATCACGATTGAAACGTGGCTGACGGATAACGGGGGACTGACATGGGCGCGCGCTTGGTCCTTCGGTGGCAGCACCACCGGGCCGAATAATAATTTTATTCAGAATAACTATATTGACTTGATTCCAAAGAGCGGGCCTGGCCCGCTCTGGACTGAATTCAACCACAATGGCAACGTAGATGCGGAGGCACCTTCACAGTTGCCGACGGGAACGGAACAATACACTGCTGTAACCTACGATGCGCCGAGTCAAACCATCAGGCTCTATCTCAACGGCGTCCAGGTGGCAATTGCCACGGGTGTCACCATCACGCCGGCAAGCTTGGGCTTCACGTATAATAATTTTATTGGACTCGACCAGTGGAACGATGCAGTCTTCAACGGCACCTTCGATGAAATGCGCATCTGGACTGCCCCTGTTTCACAACGGTATCTTTCCGCCAGCGCAGTGGCCGGTCCGAGTGTTTTAATCAACAACCTGACTCCCACATCGGTCAGCGTCACGGCGGGTCCCAGCGTGATAATCACTGGAACCGAACAAGCCAACGTCACCGTTCAGCTCCCGCAAACCGGCTCAACCAATCTCCTGGCAACCGCCGACGCCACCAACTGGGTCAGCAGCAATCCAAGCGTTCTCGCGGTGAATAGCAGCGGTGTGATCCTCGGGGTTGGCGTCGGCAGCGCCACGGTCAGCGCCACGGTTGCGGGTGTCACCGCTACCAGCGGCACCATCACCGTCACCGGCCCCCAGACCCTTCTGCATCGCTACAGCTTCGTTAGCGATGCTTCCGATTCAGTGGGCGGCGCCAATGGGACATTGGTCGCACCCAACGGTGGATCTGCCGCCACCATAAGCAGCGGCCTTGTCCTGCCGGGGGGTGGGGGCGGTGCGCCAGCAGCCTATTCAGGTTATTTATCTCTGCCCAGTGGGATACTGACCAACACCACTTCGCTAACCGTTGAATGCTGGTTGGCGCAGAATACGGCAAATACGTGGGCGACGCCTTGGGACTTCGCCGTGCAACCTGGTATAAACTTCGCGTTGATCCCACACCCAGGCAACAATGGCAATAACATGGAAGTGGCCTTCACGCCAAACAACAACGAGCAGGATTTGCAATCGGCTGTTTCATTCCCGAATGGTTCAGAGCAATACGTTTGCTTAACCTACAACAATTTCACCCTGACGGGCAATCTTTACACCAACGGAGCCTTGGTGGCCACGACCACTTTCCCAAATAGTACTTATTGTCCTGGCAGCATTGGAGGCGCAGGCGGCACGACCCAAAATTGGTTAGGAGCCGACACATATGGTGATACGCAGTTTCAAGGCACCATCTATGAGTTCCGGATCTGGAACGGCGCCTTGTCACCCGTGTATGCGGCGATCGCCGCTGTTGCCGGCCCCAGTGTCGTGGTGACCAACCTGACTCCCACATTGGTCAGTGTCACGGTCACCAATACGAGCATGATTGGCGCTCAAACCCAGCCGGCCACCGTTACTGGGAATTTCGTGAACGCATCCGGTGTCAATGTCACCGCCGGCGCCACCAACTGGACGACCAGCAACCCAAGCGTTCTGTCGGTAAATAGCAGTGGTTTAATCACCGCGTTGAGCGGCGGCACCGCCACGGTCAGCGCCACGGTCAATGGTGTCACCGGAACCACCGCAACGATCACTGTCGCCGATACCCAGCCAAGAGTACAGGGACCTGCGAGTCTGACCGTGGCTGTGGGTGATACGGCTTACTTTTCCATCCAGGCTCTCGGCGGAGGTTTGGGCTTCCAATGGAGTTTTAACTCCTCGCCGATTACGGGCGCGACCAATACCTCGCTGACTGTGACCAACGTTGGCTTCACCAATGCCGGAAATTACAGCGTATTGGTTACGAACAACCTCGGAAGCACCAACGCCACTGCAACGTTGACGGTCCAACAAGCGGTCCTTGATCATCGCTACAGTTTTGTCAGCGATGCTTCCGATTCGGTGGGCGGCCCCACGTGGAACGGGCATCTGGTGGCGCCCAACGGCGGAACCGCCGCTACCATAAACAACGGCCTTTCCCTTCCCGGAGGGGGTGGGAACAATAATGGTTATGTGGCTCTGCCCGGTGGAATACTGACCAATACCACCTCGCTAACGGTTGAATGCTGGGTGACGCAGAATACCGCACAGCAGTGGGCGACAGTTTGGGACTTCGCCAACGACGGCAGCCATAACTTCGAGCTGTGCCCATTTCCGCAAAGGGGTATACTCAACCTGGACGCGGCCATCACCCCACACGGCAACGAAATTGACACCGTTACGGGTTCTCTATTCCCGAATAGTTCGGAGCAATACGTAACCTTCATCTTCAACGCGGCCACCTTGACGGGTAATATTTATTCCAACGGATTTTTGGCGGCTACCCAGACGTATCCCGATGCTACTTATATTCCGGGCAGCATTGGAGGATCAAGCGGCACGTCCCAAAATTGGTTGGGGAATGACACCTACGGTGATGCGCAGTTCCAAGGCACCGTCTATGAGTTCCGGATCTGGGATGGCGCCGTGTCACCCCTGTATCTGGCGATCAGCGCCGCTGCAGGTCCCGGTATCGTGGTGACAAATCTGACTCCCACATCGGTCAGCCTCACGGTCTCCACAAGCATGATTCAAGGTCAAACCCAACAAGCCGCCGTGGTTGGAAACTTTGTGAACGCATCCGGCATCTCGGTCACCGCTGCCGCCACCAACTGGATCAGCAGCAACCCCGGCGCTCTCACGGTGAACAGCAGCGGTCTGATTACCGCCGTCGGCACCGGCAGCGCCACCATCAGCGCCACGGTCAACGGCGTGACCGGAACCAGCGCTTCCATCACGGTCCCGAACAGTGCGCCGGTCATTACGCAAGAGCCGGAAGCCAGCGAAACCCTTCTGGCAGGCGCGACGTTGAGTATTCGCGTGGCCAATAATGGCACCCCGCCCTTTACCTATTACTGGTTCACCAACAGCAGCCCGAATCCCATCAGCGTCTCCGCCTCGCCGACGTTGACGATTCCCAACATCCAACTGGCCAATGCCGGCAGTTACTCCTGCCTGGTCAGCAATCAGTACGGCACCGCCCCCAGTTCGGCGTTGGCTCTCACAGTCGTTACCCCCACCACCTATCAGCAGGCCATTGTGACGCTTGGTCCGGTTGCCTTCTGGCCCCTGAATGAAACCAGTGGCACGATCGCTTATGACGTGATTGGCGGTAATAACGGAACCTACACCCTCTCCAGCGTCGTCGGTTCAAGTTACACACTGGCCCAGCCGGGACCAACCAATGCATTTTTCGGCAGTCCCAACTATTCCGGGCAGTTTTTGTCGGCGTATGTTGATATTCCCGAAGGTCCGTTCAACATCACCAACGCGATTACCGCGGTGGCCTGGGTTCAACTGATCATCACACCGGGTTTTGATGGATTGATCGGGCACGGTGATGCTTCCTGGCGGACGAGTATTGATGGGCAAGGCCAGCCTGGCGGTAACGATGGCACCAGCGCCTCCGGCGATGCGCAGGATCCCATTGCCTCCCCGGGCATTAATGACGGTAACTGGCATATGGTGGCCTATACCTACACGGGCGTCACCAACCAGAACAACAACGGCGCACTGTATGTGGATGGCGTGCTTGTGGCAAACAACACCGTGGTGACGACTCCCCCAGGAGACAACCTCGACGTTTGGATTGGCGGCTCGCCCGATTATGGAACGGCACGATTGCAGCCGGGCGCCAACATTGCGGATGCGGCTGTCTTTACCAACGCGCTCACCGCTGCCCAAGTGCAAGGCCTCTACAACGGTGTGGCCGTCCTGGGTCCGCAGACCATCACCATCACGCACTCCGGATCGAACGTCGTGCTCAGCTGGCAGCATGGAACGCTCCTCCAGGCGACCAGCGTGAGCGGTCCGTGGACCACCAACAACGCCGCTGCCTCGCCGTACACCGTTCCGGCAACCGGTGGGAATAAGTTCTTCAGGCTTCTGGTCAGTCCTTAAAACCAGGGTGTTAACCGGGCGAGAACCCGGAAGTATCTCAGACGGCCGGAGCCGAAAGGCTCCGGCCGTTTTCCTGGGAGGGTGAACAACCTGCCGGCATTTCAGCTAATGGCAATCATGATCCATGCAGATCAAGTGCTGCACGAAGTTCAACCGATTCAAAAGCAATGGCGGCCTCGCTTCGAAAACGGCAAGGCGGAGTACGATTTTCAGCCGCATTCGTTCACGGTCATCAGGCTTGATCAAGATAAAACAGACACACGGCTTTTCTGCGGCCATGAATCAGGGCGGTGGCGTCAAGGAGAGCTTTTGGCGCAGGGCTTGTACGTAATCCAGCGCCATGGCATTGGTGGGATTATGCTCAAGAACTTTATCAAATTGTGCGAGGGCTTCGGGATATTTTCCTTCATTGACCAGCGCCATGCCCAGATTTAACCGGGCTTCGGGCAGATCCGGCATGATTCGCACGGCTTCGCGAAATTGCGCGGCGGCGTCGGCCGGCTTGCCGTCGCGCCCCAGCTCCAGGCCGTACAGAAAATGCGCCTGAATTGAATCCGGCGATAAGTTGACCGCCTCGGAATAGAGTTGTTCAGCCTCGGCACGGCGTCCCAACGCCGTTAGATTTTGTCCCGCTTCCATATACAGCGCCGCGTCCGAGGGATTCAGTTTTATGGCATCCTCATAATTGACCGCTGCCGCTTCATACCAGCCACGGCTCTCACAAAAGCGGGCCAGCATTTTTAACTCCGGCGCGCGCTCAATTCGATTCTCATTCAGCAGGGCCTTGCGATAACAATCTTCCGCTTCGGCTTTGCGGCCCATTTCCTCATACATCTGGCCCAGACCAAGCCAGGCCAGTCCAAAACGCGGGTTGACGGCCAGGGCATGCCGGTATTCGCGAATCGCTCCCTCACGCTGTCCGAGGTCTTTCAGCGACTGCGCGAGATTTTGCAAGGACCACACGTCTTCGGGATTCAACTGGAAGGCACGGCGAAACGCGGCCGCCGCCTCTTCATACTTCTTTTGTGTCGCCCGTATGACCCCCAGTTGTGCCCAATCCTCCGGACTGCTGGGCAGCAATTGAACCGCGCGCAGCGCGTTGGTCGCGGCACCCGCCAAATCACCGGTTAATTGGTACAACACCGCAAGCTTTTCGCGCAACACGGCATCGTCGGGTGCCACCGCCAGGGCGTCTTCGCATGAGCTTTGCGCCGCCTCAATGCCCGGGGATTGGGTTGCCGGGATTAATTGATCCAGTGCGGTTTTCAGGTTTTGAATTTGCGCATCGTGGTTGAGCTGACCGGTGAAAGGCGGTTTGGTCAACCGGGAAAACATGTCGGCCAGGGCCTTCTGCTTGTCCCAATCGGACCAGGCCAGTCGCCGCGCGCAATCCGCTTCGGCTGGCCAGGGCTGGCCGGCGGCGACTGGCGCGGTAATTTTTTCCGGCAATAAAATCTCCAGCTTCGGAGCCATCGTGCGGGCCAGAAGATAATTGCCGTCGAACGTCAGGTGAACCTGATCGTAAAACAAGCTGTCGCCCGGCAACCCGTTCGGGGTCTGTTCGGCAAAAGCGCGTTCCGCGTCTGCCAAAACGACCCGCCGATTGTCGCAATTTGAAACCGTCTGCCGGACCAGGGAGTTCAACCGGCTGTCGCAACGGAAACGGAGGGTGTCCAGGTCGCGCGCCGCCGCAAACTGACTTTGCGCGTCGGCGGTTTCGCCGAGCACCAGCGCGCAGCAGCCTTGGCGAAAACGAAGTTCTGCAAAACCACCATCCATTTGCGCGGCGTCATGATACCAACCCGCGGCCTCCCGGAATTGGCCGGCCGATTGCGCCGCAACGCCTTCTCGATAAAGCAATTCCCATCGACTTTTATCCGAATCGGTCAAATCCCGCCGATGCGCCGAGCCAAATGGCGCACAATCCATCAAGTTCACCGCCACGGTGCTGACGACAATTCCGGCGCCGCAGTGCGTTCCCATCCCGATAATGTCCGAGAGATTCCGTGCAAAATGATCATAGACCACGCTCATGCGTGGGTCGTCGGCCCGAATCTGCTGATTGAGAAACATTTCCATGCCGCCCCATTCGCTTTTGCCAACGGGCGGCTTCCCAATTTGCGAACCCAGCGTGTCAATGAGTTGGCCGATGCGCGTGGTCTTCAAAGCCAGGTTGGCGCGAATCAATGGAAGTGGCGGGGCTTGCTGGCCGAAAACTGTGCCGGCGCCAAACGGTCCGACGACTTCATTATTACCCATGTAAATCACCCAAATATCGGCATCGGCGGCGGTGCAATCACGGGCAATCGGGAGAATGACGTTGGAATTAATCGCGACGATTGCGGCATTCACCACCTCGAAATGCGTGCCGGGATGGCGCAATTCCAACATGGCCTCCAACATTCGCGGCAACCCGAACTCAGGTTGCGGATCGCCCAGCGCGGCGGATTCGCCAAAAACAACTATGCGAACGGTGTTGGAGCTTTTGATTTGGGGGAGGCAAATGGGTTCAGGTATCCGGGCCATGGCCCTCCCGAAAAAGCGCCAGCCAAACCGGTTGTTCTGTACAAAAACCGCCTTTCCATCCCGCTGTGACGACAGCAAAAATCCCGTCGGGTAGCCAAAACCAATGAGGCGCAAAACCAGTTCCATCGTTCCCAGAAAGGCCAGCGGAAAACCAATCGCACCCAGCAATCGAAAGCACCACAATTTCCGGCGGTTCAAGCGGAATGAACCAGAAGCCGGTCCGCCTTTTTGCGAATCCGTACGAATGCCAGCGGATTTCCTCTTCCGGGAAGCTTTCATGCGTGACTGATAGCCTAACCGTCTTTCGCTTTAAAGTCATTTCAACTTGCAGTTCATTTCTGCCACCGGAAAAACCGGCCTCCTCAAAAATGAACGGGTGCCCGCCATGGGTCACCGGCATTGGGGGGAACAAGGGATGCCACCATCCGTATGGCAGCCTGAGGGTCGTTTCGGCCCCAACGTTAAGCTGTTGTCGACCGATTGAACGTGAAAGGGGCAATCGCGCTAATCTAAACATTGCGTTTGTGCTGTTTCGTGATTTTTCAATAAAAACGGCCAAAACCGTTGGCGTGGGGGCGGTTACCGCCGAATTTAAACTTTGGCTTCAGAGCGATCGGAGCATGACCCAAGACCAGCGGGACTGTATATCTAACAGACGCAAAATATCCTCAATGTTTATGCGGGTGAAAATGTAACCGGATGTATTGGCGTCAATTGTTCTAAAAACGGTTTTGAATCAAAAATCCGTCAATTTGCCGAGATTTTGAAAATAAACTCAGATTTTTATTTAGAAGTCTGACGGTGATTCTGTTTTAAGAGTGTCGTTTTGAGAAACGACACCGTTGATTCAGATTTCCATCTCTGTACCATTTCACTTCATTGACAGTTCCCCGGACAACAAAATCGGCATTTCCCGAAATTCGAGTGTTTGGGCGATTGAGTGGTGCATTGGCTGCGGTCTGTCTGTCCATTTCATATTTTTCCACAACGTCATGTACGGCAAATCCGATGGCAACGATGATTTCGATTGCAACCCCAGCCATATGGTTGGCGTTATGAGATTGGCCGCACACGTTTGGTTCCGGGTGGATTTGAAGGCAGAGAAGAAACTTTCGGGGACGTAATTTCCATTTTCGCCGAAAGAGCGAATCTTATTAAATGGGATTTGCCAAAGAAAAAAAGATTGGAATTCGAGGCTTTGTGTGCCGCTATAACCGCTATTGAGCATCCCACAGTCTATGGCCCAGACGACCGCAAAAACGCCCAAAAATCTATTGATGCGATAATTGCCTTTCTGGAATACACTTTTTGACGCCATTTACAAATAAATGATAGTCAAACCAAGCATTCCGTGAGTATCGAATTCAAATGCGCCTGTCAGTCATGCGGCAATCACATTGCTTTCGCTGAGGATGCCACAGGACAAGAAATTCCCTGCCCGCACTGTGGCAAGCCGATCACGTTGGGTTTGAATTTGGTTAATGTGCCAGTCGCCGCAATGAGCGATGAACAACATGAAGCCTTGTTGAATGTTCAGGTTGAAAAACTCAGGAAAGAACGGGACGAACATTGGGCAAAAGGTGAGTCATGGCCGCCTAGCCAAATAAAACACGACCAACCGTTCCCGATTTTCACTTGGATTCAAATTATCGTAGTGCTGGCCGTTGTTGCTATTGTCGCAATCGCATTTATTAAATTTGTGCTTTTTGGGGCTTCCCAATAACATTTCACAAGTCTTTGGCCCCGTTCTAGCTACCGTCTTTCTGCATCTGTTGGGTATATAGTCCCGCAAGACCAGTGTGGCCACTTTATGCCACATGACGGTTGTCGTCTCTGCAGGTAAGTTTTGATTGTCCATAAAATTCACAGGCGCGTTGGCTGACAACGCACAATGTTATTATATTGCCCTGATTGATATGATGGTATGAAGTCAACCAATCTCCTCGCCGGACCATGAAAAACATACCGCCTCCGCTCAGCCCTGTTTCCAGCCGCTTATCCACAGGACCATTTTCCCGGGCATTCACCTTGATTGAGCTGTTGGTGGTGATCGCGATTATCGCGATTCTTGCCGCCATGCTCCTGCCTGCCTTGGCCAAGGCAAAGCGAAAAGCCCAACAGGCCGGCTGTATCAGCAATGAGCGCCAAATGGGCCTCGCGCTGGTCATGTATGCCGATGATAACAAATACTATCCCAATTGTCTTACGAAGCTGATGGCGGGGCCGGCCCAATATGTATGGCAGCCGCGCATTTTGAGTTATATGGGAAACAATCGCAAAGCCTTTTATTGTCCGGCGGCCCTTTCCCAAAGCGTCTGGGATACCAACGGGAATCCGACCGTCAAAGCAGTGATTGGTGAGGATGGCAAACTTAGTTATTTTGGCATTCTCACCGGTGATCCCGGGAACAATGGAACTCGCTTTTCATACGGTTACAATGATTGGGGCCTGAATCTTGGTTGGCCTACTTGTCTGGGGATGGGCGGAGATGCTGGAGCCAACCAGGTAAAAGAGTCAACGGTGCGCCGTCCTTCGAATATGATTTCGATTGCCGATGTCCGCTCGGATACGCCGGCCGGCCAAATCGAATATGCCGCCAATACCACCCCACCGACTTCGTGGACTTCAGGGCAGGATGCACCGTGGCACCCGCAGGTTCCTTGCAACCGCCATGAGTACTATACGGACATTATTTTTGCGGACGGTCATGTGGAAAGTCCATTGCGAAGTGATGTCATTGATCCCAACAATAATATCTGGCGCGCACGCTGGAACAACGACAACAGTCCACATCTCGAAATGGCCTATTGGTCGATTCCAAACCCAAACGCGCCCGAACAATAACCGGCTGTCAGCCGGCCGATTTAACTCGTCTTTTAACTCGTTTTGATGGAAAACCTTTCATGAATAAATTTTTTGGCCCCCTGAAATTTTTTTCACTTTTGTTTGCCTGTTTGCTCGGGGGTTCAAGCCATGTTTACGCCGGGGCGTTTCGTCCGCCCGCGGTGCCACTGGTGACCTTTGATCCCTACCTGAGTGTCTGGTCGGACTCAGATTGCCTTACCGGCGACGTGACCCGGCATTGGACCCGCCGCGAACATTCCCTGGTCAGCCTGATCCGGGTGGACGGCAAGACTTACCGGCTCATGGGCATCGAGCCAAAGGATGCACCGGCGCTGCCGCAATTGGGGGTGGAGGTGACGCCCACGCGAAGCATTTACCGGTTCGAAAACGCCCAGATCCACGTCACCCTGACTTTTATGACCGCGGCGCTGCCTCACGACCTGGACGTGCTGGCCCGGCCATTAAGTTACCTCACGTGGACGGTCAGTTCGGTGGATGGCATGCCGCACGCCGTGTCCATTTATGACAGCGCCAGTTCCCAGTTGACCGTCAACCAGCCGGACGAAACGGTGGATTGGTCACGGGAAAAGGCGGGGGATTTGATCGCGTTGAAAATGGGAACGGACGCGCAACCCATCCTCGGTTCCGAGGGGGACGATCATCGCATTGACTGGGGATACCTCTACCTGGCGGCGACAGCCGGCCAAACCCAGGCCGCCATCGGCGCAGATCAAGACCTGGTCAACGCCTTCGTCGAACGGGGCGGACTGCCCGCGCAGGACGACACGCGAATGCCCCGCGCGGTGGATGATGCGCAGCCGGTAATGGCATTGGTCTTCGACTTGGGGAACGTCGGGACCCAGCCGGTAAACCGTCACGTGATCGTGGCCTACGACGAGATTTACGCGATCAAGTATTTTGGCAGGCAATTGCGTCCCTATTGGCGGCGAAATGGCATGGGACCGGCGGAATTATTGCAGAAGGCAGAAGAAGATTACCCGTCGCTGCTCGAGCGGTGTGAAAAATTTGACCGGGATTTGACGGCTGACCTGACGTTGGTCGGCGGCGGGCAGTATGCCCAAATTTGCGCGCTCGCTTATCGTGAATGCATCGCCGCCTGCGGTCTGGCCGCCGATGCCAATGGACAGCCACTGTTTTTCACGAAGGAAAACACGAGCAACGGCGACATTTCCACCGTCGACGTTATTTACCCCATGGATCCCATCTGGATTCTCCTCAGTCCCACCCTGGCCAAGGCCACCTTGGTCCCGATCCTGGACTATGCCGCTTCGCCTCATTGGAAATTTCCCAACGCGCCGCATGATCTGGGAACCTACCCCCTGGTTTTCGGACGCGATGACGGCGGCGAAGGCATGCCCGTTGAGGAAAGCGGGAACATGATCCTCCTGTGTGACGCCATCGCCCATGCCGATGGCAACGCGGATTTTGTGAAGCCCTGGTGGCCGCAGTTGACGCAATGGGCCGATTATTTGGAAAACTATGGATTGGATCCCGAAAACCAGCTTTGCACGGACGACTTCATGGGGCATCTGGCGCACAACGCGAACTTGTCGGTGAAAGCCATTCTGGCCCTGGCGGCCTATGGTGACCTTTGCAAAGCGCGGGGCGACGAGGCCACGGCCGGGAGATTTACGAAACTGGCAAAAGCCGATGCCCAACACTGGATGAAAGTGGCTGCCGAGGATGATCATTACCGCCTCGCTTTCGACAAATCCGGCACCTGGAGTCAGGAATACAATCTCGTCTGGGACCGGATTTTGGGATTGAACGTTTTTCCGCCGGAGGTGGCGCGAAAGGAAGTGGAGTTTTACAAAACGGTGATGCAGCCCTACGGTTTGCCGCTGGACTCACGCACGCACCTGACCAAGACCGACTGGTCGGTTTGGACCGCCACGCTGGCCGACAACCAGGCGGATTTTGCATCGTTCATTGCGCCGATCTATGAGTATTTGGACCGTACCATCCTCCGGGTGCCGCTGATGGATTCCTATCTGACCGACCGATTGGGAGGCGACCCGCGTCCACTGTTTGTCGCCCGCCCGGTGGTGGGCGGGTTCTTCATCAAGATGCTGACGGACCCGACAATCTGGCAAAAATGGAGCAGTGGTGACCGGGAGGAACCAGGCCCATGGGCGCCGTTGCCGACCCCGCCCAAAATCACGGTGATCCTTCCGGCGGCGGACCGAAAGCCGGCGCTTTGGAGTTATACAATCCAAACGCCGGCGGCGGACTGGATGAAGCCCGATTTCAATGATCTCGCCTGGAAACGGGGAGAGAGCGGCTTCGGCACCGCCGGCACGCCGGGGGCGATTATTGGCACCATCTGGCGGACCGATGACATCTGGCTGCGGCGTGAAATTGATTTGCCCGTTGAAAGCTATGATGACCTCGAGGGCTGGCTCCATCATGATGAGGATGCGGAAGTTTACATCAATGGCGTCCTGGCCCTCAAAACCTCCGGCTTTATCACACAATATGATACTTTTCCATTGACGCCACAAGGCGTAGCCGCGCTGAGGCCCGGTAAGAATTTGATCGCCGTGCACTGTCACCAGACCGTTGGCGGACAGTATGTGGATTTCGGGCTGGTGGATGTTCAAACCAACTAAGCTGTGTGAGAGTTGTCATCGAGACAACGGCGGTGGCGATTTTCGCCGGGCTGGTTATCTTCCCGGCGCCCGCCGGCGCATTTGAATTTCCGTCGGCCACCAATCTTCCACCCACACCCATTGTCACCAACCATCCGCCCCTGCTGGCAACGCTGTTTGTCGCGCTCCCACTGGGCAGTGTCAGACCGCAAGGCTGGCTGCTGACCCAATGCCAGATGCAGCGGGATGGGATCACGGGCCACGCCGAAACGCTTTACGCCAATGATTTGGGAACCAACAGCGCCTGGCTGGGCGGCACGGGCGAGAACTGGGAGCGCGGTCCTTATTACTTCAAGGGTCTGGTGGCTCTGGCTTACACGCTGAACGACGCCGGCCTCAAACAGAAGGCGCAAAAATGGATGGACTGGCTGCTCGACCATCAATGGTCGGACGGTTACATCGGCCCCGCTTCAAACAACGACTGGTGGCCGCGGATGGTCGCCACCTACGCCTTGAAGGATTATTACGAGGCCACCGCCGATCCGCGCGTGCCCACCGTCCTGGGCAATTATTTCCATTACATGCTCGCCAATCTTCCCTCACGCCCGCTCCAGGCCTGGGGCAAGGCGCGCGCCGGCGACGAAATGGCGGTGGCGCTCTGGCTCTACAATCGGAATGGGGACACTAATTTGCTGACGCTCGTCAACCTGTTGCATCAGCAGGCCTACGATTGGCCGGATATTTTTTCGAGCAACACTTTTCTGTCTTACGACACCGACTTTCAGCCCAAGCACAACGTCAATGTGGAACAGGCCCTGAAGATGCCCGAGGTTTACTATCAATTGTCGCATGAAATCTCCGACCGCGACGCATTGAAACTGGGATTGGACAACCTGATGCGGGAGAACGCGCTTTCGTGCGACATCAACAGCGGAACGGAATTCCTCGCCGGCGATTCGAGCATTGAAGGCGTGGAGTTGTGCGCCATAGTCGAGTCCATGCTCAGTCTGGAAACGGCGGTGCACATTACCGGCGATCCGTCCCTGGCGGACCGCCTGGAAACGATTGCCTACAACGCCTTGCCGGCCGCATTGGCCAACCACATCAAAGCCATCCAATACTACACGCTGGCAAACAACGTCATTGCGGTCCCTGGCGGGCATGGGTTTAATCAGGATTACGATAACGCCACGCTTCCCGGTCCGTACTCCGGCTATCCCTGCTGCCGCTTTAATTTTCAGATGGGCTGGCCGAAGTTTGCACAAAACTCCTGGGCGGCCACGGCGGATGGCGGATTGGCGGTGATGGCCTATGCGCCGACGGTGGTGAATGCAATGGCTGGAGGCGAACAGGTCCAGATCACCGAAGACACCGGGTATCCATTTGAAGAACAAGTGCGGCTGCAGGTGTGCGTGAGCAATCCTGTCGCCTTCCCGCTGGTCCTGCGCATTCCAAGCTGGTGCCACGATGCGGCGGTGACGGTTAATGGATGCGCGCAAAGCGGGATTGCGCCGGATACGTTCTTCCGCATCAGGCGCACGTGGGCCAATGGGGACATGGTGGTCGTAAAACTGCCGATGCCCATTGAAACGGTCACCGGACCTAGCCGGGCAGTGGCCATCAATCGCGGCCCCGTGGTTTACTCGTTGCGCATCGGCGAAGACTGGACGGTGCGCACGCGCGATCCGTCGGGGATGGGTTTCAATGAATACCAAGTGACCCCGACGACGCCCTGGAATTATGCGCTGCAATTGGATCCCTCCCAGCCGGCCGCGTCGCTGACTTTTACCAATTATGCTGAAACCACGCCGACCAACCCGTTCGATCCGGCGGAACCCTCGGTTGCCTTGCTGGCCCAGGCGCGGCAGGTGCCTTCCTGGACCATTGGCTGGCGCGGCACGCAAGCCTTCGAACCGCCGGTCAGTCCGGTGGTCTCAGCCAATCCGCTGGTGCCGGTGACCTTGGTGCCGTTCGGCTCGCAGCATTTGCGGGTAAGCTGGTTCCCGTATTTGGGACCCACCGCGCCAACCACCGGCTTCTTCACCGAAAACTTCGACTCCACCTGGTGCCAGCGCTGGACAACCTTTGGCGGCAACTGGTCGGTGCACAATGGGATCTTGAGCACGGCGCCGGCTTCCGCAAATGGCGCCAAAGCCGTCGAAATGGCCACCGCTTTCACCAATTTCACCTGCGAAGCCGATGTTTCGGTGGGACCGGTGGGCAACGCGGGTCTGATTTTCCGCGTCAGCCATCCGGACATCGGGGCGGACGCATACTGCGGTTATTATGCGGGCATCAACGCCCAGAACAGTCAACTCGAGTTCGGCTATGCCAGCAACGGCTGGTACTCGATTACCAATCTGCCGATGACCATTGCGGCGAACACGTTCTACCACTTGAAAGTCCAGGCGGCCGGTTCACAAATACGTATCTATGTCACGGACACCAACAACCCGGTCCTGGAGGTGCAGGATGGCACGTTCAGCAGCGGCATGATTGGGGTGCGGGACTATTGCACGGACGGGGACCGGTCGTTTTCGGGCTATTCCAACCTGGTGGCGAAGGAGTTTTCCATGGCCGTCGGGGCTGCGCCGGCGCCGTATCGTCCTTTCAAAGGCAACGCGTGGGACGCCGGCGGCCATGGCCAGAACGTGACAATTTCGGACAAATTATTGATTTCAAGAAACCGACGATTATGAATCCGGGCCGCCCCCAAACGAACCCGGAATAAGCCGAACGGTTGGTGGGCATTCCGCTTTGGCTCGCGGCAGGAAGCTGGTTCGGGGCTCTGGATAAAAATAATGAACGCAAACAGATCGCGCATGCGCGACTCAATCTGGCAAACCATGGGCGGCGCCGTTCTTCATAAACTTATGCACCTAGTTTCTTAAGAGTGACCAACTGGCTGCAGCGATTCCACCGCGCCAGTGCGCCGGAAGAGTGATGGCGGGAGAAATTGGTGCAAATCGAGGAAAAACTGGCATGAACAAACGCGTGCTCATCAAAAAAATCGTGGCCCGGCTGACGGAGGAACTGGAGGTTTATTTCCGGGCGGCCCGGGCTTCGCGCGCGGAAGCCACGCACGAACAGAGCAAGGCCGAGAACAAATACGACACCCGCGGGCTCGAGGCCTCCTATCTGGCCCGGGGACAATCCCGGCAGGCGGCGGAAATCCAGGATGCCATCGCCGCATTCGAAAAGCTGGATGCGCGCCGGTTTGGAGTGGGCGAACCCATTGATGTCGGGGCCTTCGTGGAACTGGAATTGAACGCGGAAAAAACGGCTTACTTCATTGGCCCCCGGGCAGGCGGCACGGAAGTGCTCCATGACCAACGGGAAGTACTGGTGATTACACCACAATCCCCGTTGGGCGAACAGCTCCTGGGCCGGAAACAAGGCGAGGTCCTGAAATTGAAACTCGCCGGCGCTCAAAACCAATATCACGTGACAACGGTTGCCTAGCTCTTTGACTCGTTTTTTTGCACGTTTTCTATTCCACAAAATCTGCGTTTCATCTGTGTTCATCTGAGGCCAAATTTCGGTGAGTTTCGGATAAGCCGTGGTTAGCGGGGAGCCTGCCATAAGGCTGAGATTGAGGCCATGTCCAGCGAAGCTGCAGCTTCACCTGCCGTTCCTCCGGTCCCCGCCGACGTTCCAGGCAGCGCCATTTCGTTGCTGGGCGTGGATTACGTGCACATGAAGACCCGGGATGGCGGCGACCTTTATCTGACGCATTTTGGGGCGCCGTTCTGGCAGAATCTGTTGCCGGAGAACTGGTACGCGCAGGAATGGTTCGAAACCAAACGCGAGCGGCTGGAAGGCACCAGCACGGTTTACAAGG
>Ga0187859_10000390_pt1 | contig 29770 bp, 28 predicted proteins | sample June2016WEW_10_1_2_FD_133019 | JGI IMG/M metagenome (GOLD analysis project Ga0187859, IMG submission 133019) | Peatland microbial communities from SPRUCE experiment site at the Marcell Experimental Forest, Minnesota, USA - June2016WEW_10_10 | ecosystem: Environmental > Terrestrial > Soil >...
GACCCTCTCCGGCGACGACACCGATGAGCGGGTGCGCCGTCTGTGCGCGAAGGGGCGGCATCCGATTCAGCCGGACCTAGAAAAAAAGCTTGGCATCGAAGAGCTACAAATTAAAGTGGCGGCCATCTGCGTCTATCACACGTTTGTGGAGACTGCTCTGCACGCGCTAGAAGGCAGCGGAATCCATGTCGCTGCCGTGTCAACTGGCTTCCCTGCTGGCCTGTCTCCACTGGCGGAACGAGTCAACGAGATTCGCCGATCGGTCGAGGCTGGCGCTCATGAGATCGATGTGGTGATCACCCGTGCACATGTTTTCGGCGGCCGCTGGCAGGCGCTCTATGACGAAGTAGCGGCGTTCAAACAAGCCTGCGGATCAGCGCACATGAAAGTCATCCTAGGCACCGGCGACCTGCTCACCCTGCGCAACGTGGCGCGGGCGAGTGTGGTTGCGATGATGGCAGGCGCTGACTTCATCAAGACTTCGACGGGCAAAGAGCCAACGAACGCGACTTTGCCGGTTGGATTGGTAATGACGCGTGCCATCCGCGAATACGCGCAGCAAACTGGAATGGCGGTAGGTTTCAAACCGGCGGGCGGCATCCGCACGGCGAAACAGTCGATTGACTGGCTGGCGATGATTAAAGAAGAGCTCGGCCCATCGTGGCTGCGCGCGGAAATGTTTCGCTTCGGCGCCAGCGGATTGTTAGGCGACATTGAGCGGCAACTGGACCACTATGCGACCGGACGGTACTCGGCGGACTATCGGCATCCAATCGCGTGAAACAGTATTCGTGCGTAAATAGATAATTTGTCATTCTGAGCGTACCGGGGTCCCAGCGCGCCGGCTTTTGGCGCGTTGGGGTGGGGAGCGAAGGACCTGTTTTTTGCTAGTCCTGCGAGACAGCAGGTCCTTCGCTTCGCTCAGGATGACAATTGAAATTAAGCAAGAATCGAGCCATCGCCAATGAGCATTGCTGAAAAGTTTGTGAGCATGGAGTACGGCCCCGCTCCGGAAGATTCGAAAGAGGCGTTAGCCTGGCTGGAGCGTCATGGCCATCGCCTCCAGCATTTCATCGGCGGCCAATGGCAGGCGCCCGCGGCGGGAGAATACTTCGATACTGTCGATCCTTCCAATGGAGAGAAACTCGCTTCGGTCGCGCAGGGCTCGGCGGCCGACGTTGCCGCCGCCGTCAAAGCCGCGCGAGCGGCCTCATCGGGATGGCAGGCACTCACTCCGCACGCGCGCGCACGTTATCTCTACGCCATCGCCCGGCTGGTGCAGAAACATTCGAGGCTGTTAGCGGTTCTCGAGACGATGGACAACGGCAAGCCCATCCGGGAAAGCCGCGATATCGATATACCGCTCGTGGCGCGGCATTTCTATCATCACGCAGGTTGGGCGCAACTTCTCAATCAGGAATTTCCCGAATACGTCCCCTGCGGAGTCGTCGGCCAGATCATTCCGTGGAATTTCCCGCTGTTGATGCTGGCGTGGAAGATTGCGCCCGCTCTCGCGACCGGCAACACCGTCGTTCTGAAGCCAGCCGAATTCACGCCGCTCACCGCGCTCGTCTTCGCCGAAATCTGTCAGGAGGCTGGCTTGCCCGCCGGAGTAGTCAATATCGTTAGCGGAGACGGCTCAACCGGTGAGGCGCTGGTCAAACATCCTGATGTCGACAAGATCGCCTTCACCGGCTCGACCGAAGTCGGACGCGCGATTCGCGCCGCCACGGCTACGAGCCACAAGCGCCTCTCGCTTGAGCTTGGCGGAAAGTCTCCATTCATCGTCTTCGAAGATGCTGACCTCGACAGCACCGTCGAAGGCTTAGTCGACGGAATCTGGTTCAATCAGGGGCAGGTATGTTGCGCCGGCTCGCGCCTTCTGATGCAGGAGAGCATCGCCGAAGTGCTCATCGCCAAGATTCAGGATCGCATGAGCACGCTGCGGGTCGGCGCGCCGCTCGACAAGGCGATCGACATTGGAGCAATCGTCGCCGGCGTGCAGCTTGATCGCATTCGCAAGCTGGTCGATCAAGGCGTGGCCGATGGAGCCACTTGCTGGCAGCCGCAAATCGCGTTGCCGTCGCGCGGCTTTTATTATCCGCCGACGCTGTTGAGCAATGTGCATCCGACGTCGATTGTCGCGCAACGGGAAATTTTTGGACCGGTGCTGGCGGCGATGACCTTCCGCACGCCGTCAGAGGCAGTCGAATTGACGAACAATACGGTTTATGGATTGGCCGCCTGCGTTTGGAGCGAAAGCATCAACGTCGCGCTGCACGTTGCGTCGCAAATCAAGGCGGGAGTGGTATGGGTAAATTGCACGAATCTGTTTGACGCCACCTGCGGCTTTGGCGGCTACCGCGAAAGTGGCTACGGACGCGAGGGCGGACGCGAAGGCTTACTCGAATACATGGAGCCGGCGTGGTTCAAGAATGCGCCGATGCTGCCCGCAGAAAAAACGCAAGCGCACGAATCCAAATTGGACGAAGCTTCGGACAATTCGCAAAGAGCCGACGAGGGCCCTCCTCCCGCAATCGACCGCACCGTGAAACTTTACATCGGAGGCAAGCAGGCGCGGCCCGATTCCGGTTACAGCATGGAGGTGCGAGCCTCCGACGGTCGGCTGCTGGGCGAAGCCCCGCTCGGCAATCGCAAAGACATTCGCAACGCTGTGGAAGCGGCGCGGAAAGCCAGCGGATGGGCGAAGGCCACGGCGCACAATCGCGCCCAGGTTCTTTATTATTGCGCGGAGAATCTTGCGCAGCGGCGCAACGAAATTGCACGGCGGCTTGCCGACTCGGTGGGCGAAAAGCAGGCTGCCGCGGAAGTGGAGCTCAGCATTGAGCGCATCTTCTCATATGCGGCCTGGGCCGACAAGTTTGACGGCGCGGTGCACAATCCTCCATTCCGCAATGTTGCGATCGCGATGAATGAGGCGATTGGGACAGTCGGTGTGATTTGCCCGCGCGAGGCGCCGCTGCTCGGATTTATTTCTGTCGTGATGCCGGCGCTTGCGATAGGGAACACGGTGGTCGCTGTGCCTTCCGAAACTTATTCGCTGATCACCGGCGATCTTTACCAGCTCTTCGATACCAGCGATCTGCCTGGCGGCGCGGTGAATATTGTGACCGGCTACGCCTCGCAACTTTTGAAGACTCTCGCCGAACACGACGACGTCGATGCCATCTGGTGCTTTGGCGATGAGGCCAGCGCGGCGGCCGCTAAGGCGATGTCGGTTGGCAATCTGAAGCAGGTGTGGACGAATGAAGGCCGCGCCATCGACTGGTTCAACCCGAAACTGGCCGAGGGGCGCTGGTTTCTCGAGCACGCTACCCAGGTTAAGAATATCTGGGTTCCCTACGGCGAGTGAGTCATTGAATCATTTAGACATTGAATCATTAAGTCATTGGAAACTGCGCGGCTCCGTGTCCCCTAATCTCTCAACGACTCAATGATTAAATGATTCAATGGATTCCATGATTCAATGAGGTCGATCCGCAACCCCCGAGTCAAAATCTGCTGCATCGGCAGCATTGACGAAGCTGCCTTGGCCATTGAGGCTGGCGCGTCGGCGCTTGGGCTAGTCTCCCACATGCCCAGCGGGCCGGGGGTCATCAGCGATGAACGCATCGCCGAAATTGCGGCGACGGTTCCGCCCGCGATTGGAACATTCCTGCTGACTTCACGACAGAGCATCGCCGAGATCATCGAGCAGCAGCACTTTTGCCGCACGAATACGATCCAGCTCTGCGATCATCTGACACACGGCGCGCACCGCGACCTCAAAGCGGCATTGCCGGGAATTTCCGTGGTTCAGGTTATTCACGTGACCGGCCCGGAATCGGTCGCGGAGGCCGAGCGGGTCGCGCCACATGTCGATGCTATTCTGCTCGACTCCGGCAATCCGAAACTTGCGGTCAAGGAATTAGGCGGCACGGGCAGGACGCATGATTGGACGCTCAGTCGCAAGATCCGGGAACGTATCGATATCCCGCTATTCCTCGCGGGAGGACTTACGCCAGAAAATGTGGCCGATGCAATCCAGGCAGTGGGTCCGTTCGGAGTCGATGTTTGTTCGGGCGTGCGCACCGACGGCGAGCTGGATGTGGGCAAGCTGGAGCGGTTCTTCGCAGCGGTGCGGGGCGCAAGTGCGTAACTCGGTCTTGGAATAGGAAAGTCAGTGCAATGCCAAGAGTAATCAGAACGGTGATTCCCCGGATCAAGAAGTCCTTGCGAGAGCGCGGCCTCGTTACCAGCCTCTGCCGGAGCGTTCTCTTGCCTATTCATCTTTTTAAAGAATACTGCGCGGCCAAGTCGCTGCGTCCGGACGATCTGGTCAGCGAGTTTGACCATAAGTATGGAGTCGACACGGAAGGCGGCTTCGGAGGATGGACCTATCTCAGCGATCTCGACATTCCCGGCCCGAACTGGATCGACGGGAATGATTATTTGGCGATCAGTCCCGAGCGCTTCGAATGCGTGATGGCCAACTTTGATATCGCATTCGACGACTTCACATTCATTGATTTTGGCTCTGGAAAGGGACGCGCCCTGCTCCTGGCGTCCGACTATCCATTCAAACGGATCATAGGCCTGGAGTTCTCACCGGAGCTGCACCGGACCGCTGAAGAGAATATACGACGCTATCGTTCTCCGGCTCAGACGTGTTCCGACATCCAGTCTGTGAACACGGACTTCGTGGACTATGCATTGCCTCCGGAAGCGTCGGTGCTGTTTTTCTTTCATCCGTGCCGCATCCGTGTGCTGGCGATGGCCTTGGCGGGGATTGAGCGGTCGCTGCTCGCATCGCCCCGTCCGCTCTACGTCGCGTACGTCGCCCCTACGCTGGAGCAACAGCAACTCTTCGCATCGGCCAGATTTCTGGAGAAAATTGTCGATAACGAGGATTTCAAGTTCTGCCTTTATCGAGCTGCCTCGTAGAAGACATCTTGCGCAGCCTTGAGGGCATTCCCTTCGCGGCTACTTCAAGATCGCCGATCCGATGGCGAATGAGGAAACGACTAGCAGAGTTAGAGCTGCGACAGCGAGGGCCGCGACCGTCAGGCATCCATACGGAATCGGAATGTGGCCTAAATACTGGCGGCTGACTTTTGCCATTTCCCTTGCATGACTAGCGTGCATTCTAGTACTCCCGTCGTGTGCTCCTGTTGTGCACTTCGTCTATTGGATGCGGGAGATCCAAACGCGAACGCGGTATCCCTTTTTTGGCTGTAGCGTTTCAAATCAGCTTCGAGCCGTGTGCGATCGCGGTATCGCGTTGACTTTTCTTAGCCCTACAGGCAAACTCTCAATTCGCGCATGATCCACGTTTGGGACGTACGGTGAAGCCCTTTGTCACCGCTGCAAACGAGGCGAACAGACTCACGACGGGCTCAGGAATCATTTACTTTATGACCGCAGACCGCGTCTCCTATACGCTCGATTCGACCCTGGAGACGGTGAACAGTGCCGAAGAAACGGCTGGCCGGATGGCGACCGAGGCCGGTTTTGACGATGAGGAGGTCATGAAGATCTCCATGGCGGTGCGCGAAGCGGCGGTGAACGCGGTGTTGCATGGCAATGCCTACGACCCGAGCAAGAAGGTTACATTGGCGTTTGAACGCACGACTCGCGACTTGGTCATCGTCATTAAAGATCAAGGCAAAGGCCTCGACGCCAGCAAGATTCCCGACCCACTGGCGCCCGAGAATCTGATGAAAACCTCGGGGCGTGGTATTTTCCTGATACGCTCATTCATGGATGAGGTGGAAATCCACCCCTCGCAAACGGGCACCGAACTTATAATGATCAAGCACGTCCACGGCAACCCCGCGGACTCCAAGGAGGCTCCTCAGTGACAATGAAGTCCAGCACTCGACAGGTGGATGGTGTCACGATTGTCGATCTCAGCGGCCGCATCACCCTCGGCGAAGGCAGCGTAGTGTTGCGCGAAACCGTGCGCGACCTGCTTTCCAAGGGACAGAAAAAGATTCTGCTCAACCTCGGCGACGTGAACTATATCGACAGCTCCGGCATCGGCGAGCTGGTTAGCGCGTTTACTACTGCCAAGAATCAAGGCGGCGAACTCAAGCTGCTCAACCTCACCAAGAAAGTCCACGACCTGCTGCAAATCACAAAGCTCTACACTGTCTTCGACGTGAAAGAAGACGAAGCGGGCGCGGTGAAGTCGTTCACGAAATAACCGATGCGGTGCTTGAAAATGTGGCAAGCCGGGGCTCGTCCCCGGCACTGCACCTTCTAACGCCGAAGCTGGGTTCCTTTTTTGGAACGGCGGCGCGAAAATTCCTCCGAAGATGAGCTCCGTTTCTCTCCTCCAGACCTACAATCAAAACTGAGGGCGCACTTCTCGCCGCCTCAGTCCATATGCGTTTTCTCCCGCCACTTTTCTTCTCACTGATTATTTTTGCGATGAGCACGACGGCCGCGGCTGGCAATATTCCCGCGCACGACTGCGTGTCATTCGACGAGGCAAGCAAGCACGTGGGGGCAAGCCAATGCGTCCGTGGAACCGTATTGCACGTGGAGACTGGCACCAAGGGGGTGACTGTGCTCAACTTCTGCAAACGGCCGAAAGCCTGTCCCTTCACGGTGGTTGTGTTTCCCGCCGACCTCAAGAAGATGGGTGACGTGCGCCAGCTCGAAGGGCAACAGATCGAGATTAAGGGAACCATCCAGGACTATGATGGGCGAGCCGAGATCATCTTGCGCCGCTCCAAACAACTCGGCGAAGGCGCCTTCTTATTATTTCCTATGGTACCCACCGAATACGATGTAGAACGCGCCGGCCGCAACGCAACGAAGGCAAAGCGTGAAAAAACTCCCAAGGCGAAGCACGTTAAAGAAGAGGCGCCGGTTCCGATCGAAGAGTCAGGCGAGCCGCAGTAGGATCCACCCAGATGTTCAAATGATCAATGAGCGCAATTGCGAACTTCACACCATCCCCTTGCGCAGTTCCTCCAGCGGATACCTGGTTCCTCGCCACACAATTCCATCGTTCCAGAATGTGTGAAGCATCGACCGCAGCAGGCTGTATACAAACAGGGTGGTGCTCACCGGATGCAGAAAAAAGTAATAGCATGGGACTGCCGATCTGACCGACATCCCGTAATAAATCCCAAACAGTGAAACCAGCGCAATGACATAAGGGACTCGCGCCCATCCATGGGCAAGCAAAACGCCAAGAAATGGCCCGAGATTCAGAAAGCCCAAGCCGAAAATGGAAATCACGGTTCGCCACCATTGAAAAGAAAGTACGGCGAAGAAGTTCTTGGTGAGATTGTTGACGATTCCAAACGCGCCTTTGGCCCAATGAAGCGAAATCAGGTCTTCGCCAAAAACGTTGCGCTGGGCGAATCCGGCGTTCTTAACCACCTTGCCGAGCTTCATGTCGTCGACCACTTCCATGCGCAAGGCGCGATACGTTCCCACCGCTTCATAGACTGAGCGCCGGACCATGTTGAAAGCGCCCACGCCCATGTGATCGCGCGCTTTCGGATCGGCCACTTTCCAAGGACGGTGTCCGAAGACGAAAAGCGCCTGGAAAAAGGCGATCATCATTCTTTCGCTCGGTCGCTTCATGATCATCCGCGGGAAAAGCACGACGTGATCGGCACGCTCGGCTTCGGCATAGGCGACGGCGCGCCTCAGCGAATCGGGCTTAAATAGCACATCGGCGTCGGTGAAGAGCAGCCAATCCCCCGTTGCTATCTGGCCCGCCGTCCACATCGCATGGGTTTTCCCCAACCATCCCGACGGGAGTTCCGACACATGTATGATCTTCAGCCGTGTGGAGCGGACACTCCTGTCCGCTTCTGTCGCCAGTACAAGAGCTGTCGGCACGCGGACAGAAGTGTCCGCGCCACACGATGCAGCCACTGCTTCCATGATCTCGCCGGTGCGGTCGGTCGAGCGATCATCAACCGCAATCACTTCGTAGTTCGAATAATCCAGGGCAAGCAACTGCACGAGCGTCTGACGGATATCTTCTTCTTCATTCCGCGCCGGAACAATAATGCTGACGCGCGGCTCTCTCGCGCCGACCGATCGGAGATCCCATTCCGGCCGCGCGATATCAGTCACATGAGGCATGCCGATCGCCGCGTCGACGATGCGCGACAACCAGGCCAATGCGAGAACTCCGCCTGCAATCCAATTAATAATTTGCCAATGCATGCAGCTAGGAAGATGCTCCTGAGGGAGCTCGCGACGCCGCCGATCGCGCGCCGATCAGCACCGGCGGCGCAAATCGCATCCCATAAAAAAGGACTAAGGCGGAAATCACCATGGCAATCACTGGCAACGCGAACGCCGCCTGCAGCGAGCGCCGATCGGCGACCCATCCCATCATCGTAGGCGAAGGCACATCACCCAAAAGGTGAATGATGAAAATGTTTACGGCAATGGCAGTGGCGCGTATATGAGCGCCGACCGAGTTGATCACCGCCGCATTCAGCGGAGATGTATTGAGCAGCAAAAAGAAAGCCGCCAAGGCGATCGCCGGCACCATGGCTCGGCCCCGGGCAGAGAGCGCGACAATCATTACAGGAACGCCCAGCGCCATGCTGACCGCCGAAACCAGGTAATAAGAACTTTTCATTCGGGGCAGCAGGTAATCGCCCAGCCATCCACCGGCCAGCGAGGCCAGAATTCCATCGACGACGATGATGATGCCAAAAATAAAGTTGGCTTGCTCGAGCGAGTAGTGGCGCTCGCTGTAAAGAAACTGCGGCATCCAAACCTGAATGCCGCCCAGCGAAAATGTCATTGCCGCCATGCCCAAAGTCGAGGTCAAAAACGCCGGATTGTGCACCAGACCGCGGACGGTCCCACGCTCCGGCGTCTCTTCCAGCGAATCAAATTGCCCACGCTCCGGCTCCTTGAGAAATAGCACGGTCAGCGCCAGCAGGAATCCGGGCACTGCCGCGATGTAGAACGGGAACCGCCATCCGTGGTGCGGAGCTAGACTACCGCCCAGAAGATACCCCGCAGCCGAACCAACCGGAATCGCCAGGTAGAAGATGCCGAGAATGCGTCCGCGCATTTTTTCTGCGAACAAGTCGGCCACAAATGTTGGCGCGATGGTGACGAATGTCGCCTCGCCAATGCCTACCAGAGTGTGTCGAATCAACAGTTGCGTATAAGTGTGCGTAAAGGCGGTGAGCAGCGTAAGGCCGCTCCAGAAGATTGCGCCCATCGCGATGATGAGCTTGCGCGAATAGCGGTCCGCCAGTGGCCCCACGAACGGCGCGGCGATCATGTAAAAGCCGAGGAACGCGCTGGTGAGATAACCGATCTGAGTTTTGCTCAGGTGGAACTCGTCCTGCACCAGGGGCTGCACCGCGAACAGCACATTGCGGTCCGCATAATTCAGCAGATTGAGTGCGGTGAGCACAAGCAGCGTGCTGCGAGTGTGGAGTTTGGTTTGCGTCACCGGTCGAGCGAATATAGCATGGCGCGGAGGAGTTTATGGTGCGACCCAGAGCGGCTGAGTCGAGCATTCGCGAAGTCTTGTTGGAGATCTATGCGGCCAACGACCGCATGAACCAGCTTCTCCTCAAACACCTTGATGCGCGCGCCTGGCGAGCGAAAGCGCCGGGCGTGAAGGCGACCGAAGGACGCACCATCGCGGCAATCTTTGCCCACATGCATAACAATCGCCTGGTTTGGCTGAAATGGTCGGCGCCTCATCTCAAATACCCGGCGCCGCTTGATCCCGCTCGCTGCACGATCAAGCAAACAGCCAGTGCCTTCAGGAAAAGTGACGCGGGCTGCCTGAAGATGCTGGAAGACGCGTTATCCGAAAGTCCGGATCGACGAGTGACAACCTTTTCGCGCGGCAGCTGGGCGCCACATTGGCCGGCGGGGCCGACGATGTTCGCCTACATGTTCGCCCACGACGCGCATCACCGCGGCCAGATCATCGCGCTCGCTCATCAACTCGGCTACCGTTTGCCGGATGAGGGGGCCTACGGGATTTGGCATTGGGACAAGATTTGGAAAGAGTTGGGCTTCGCTAAGGGCCCTAGATAGATTTCATTTTACTTGCTGCTTTTCTTTCCTCTCGGCCATCTTGCGATCACCACCGTTGAAATGCCTCCACGCGGACGAAACTCACCCTTGACTTCAGCCCATACCGGCTTGGCCCAGCGCACGACATCTTCCAGCACCTGATTCACGATGTTTTCCTGAAAAATTCCCAGGTTGCGATACGACTGCAGATATTCCTTGAGCGATTTCAATTCCAAGCAGAGGCGATTGGGCTCGTATCGGATCACGATATTGCCGAAGTCGGGCAACCCTGTCTTAGGACAAACCGAAGTGAATTCGGGATCGTCGACAACGATTTCATATCCAGCAAACTGGTTCGCCCAGGTGTCAATTTCCGGGAAATCGTGGTCGAGGCCGGCGCTGGCGTGCTCGGCGGTATAGCGGGGCGACGCATTGCGGGCCAAACGGGAGCGGGAAGCTTTTGCCATTTGATTATTGTACCGAGAGAGGCGCCTCGATTTGCAGGACTACGAATTTCGCGCCCGCTCCTCCGACTCGCAAATCAACCGTCATCTTTGACGCAAACGAACCACCCGCTGCATCTAAACAGGCAAGTCCCGCGTGCATTTGTCTGCGTCCCGCCGTGGGTGGATGATATACATTGAGGTTTGTGCTTTTCTTTGTATGCCCTCGAATGGAAACAGTTCGCGAAGCCAGCCGCGGCGCTGGTGGGTAACCGCGCTTGCGATTTTGGCTGCGGTGATTGTGCTTGCCGCTTTTGTCTCGCGCCGCGATGACTCCGTGCCCGTGCGCACGGCTATAGTCATGGAGGGTTCGATTCGTAGCCTGGTTTCCACCAATGGAAAAATCGAACCGCTCAACAACTTCGAGGCCCACGCTCCGGTCGCAACCAGCGTGCAGCGCATTCTGGTCAAAGAAGGCGAAGCGGTCAAGAAGGGGCAATTATTGGTTGTCCTCGATGACGCTGAGGCTCGCGCCCAAGCCGCTCGCGCTCAGACCTTGTTAAAAGCTGCGCAGGCCGACCTGAGCGCCACCGAACGCGGCGGCAGCCAGGAAGAAATGCTGAACCTCGATGCCCAAATGGTGAAGGCTCGCACTGATCGCGATTCCGCGCAACACAATCTGGACGCGCTGAAAAAGCTTGAGAGCGAGGGCGCGGCCACAGCGGGAGAAGTGCGGGAAGCGGAGAATGCGCTTGCGACCGCCGACGCGCAACTTAACTTCCTTCGCCAAAAACAGACAAAACGATATTCCAATGCATATCTAGCGCACGTCGAGGCGCAGCGCACCGAAGCGGAAGCAACCTACCAGGCGGCATTGGACGTCCTCGCCAAATCAAACGTCCGCGCTCCATTTGACGGCATCGTCTACGCGCTGCCCGCGAAGCAGGGCGGCTTCGTTTCGGCAGGAGATCTGTTGTTGCAAGTTGCAGACCTCCGCAAGGTGCTGGTGCGCGCCTTTGTCGACGAACCCGACGTGGGCAGGCTTGCTCCCGGAGATCCGATTGAGGTCACGTGGGACGCTGTCCCCGGCCGCGTGTGGCACGCCTCTGTGACCGCAGTCCCTTCCACCGTGAAGCTGCACGGAACGCGCAACGTAGGCGAGACCACCAGCATTATCGATAACAAAGACTTGAAATTACTCCCGAACATCAACGTCGGAGTAACCATCGTCGTTGCCCAGCGCGATCATGTGCTGGTGGTGCCGCGCGAGGCGGTGCGCGTGGACGACGTCAAACCCTATGTGCTCCAGGTCTTGGGCCATGAACTCAAACGCCGCGATGTGGAGACTTCCCTTTCCAGCCTCACACAGGTTGAGATCAAGAGTGGGCTCTCGGCCAACGACTTGGTTGCGATCAGTTCAATTAACGGCAAGCCGATTGGTGATCGAACGCAGGTCAAGTTTTAGATGATCAGTCGCGTTTCCAAAGGTTTCCTGGTTTTGCTCATGTTTATTGCTTCGCTGACCATCAGCGCGGCAGATACGCCTCAGGACATGCTGGCAGCCGGTCGCATCGATGATGCCATCGCGGACTTAAATGGCCGCCTTTCCACCGCGCCATCGGACGCCGAGTCCGCCAACCTGCTCTGCCGGGCTTATTACGCCCTCGGTGATTGGGATCGGGCGGAGTCTGCTTGCCGAAAAGCTACGGCGCTGGATCCCGGCAACAGCCATTTCCATCTGTGGCTCGGCCGCGTCTATGGCGAGAAAGCAGACCGCGTAAATTTCTTGTCGGCTGCCGGCCTTGCCGGAAAAGTTCGTGGAGAATTCGAGCGCGCGGTGCAACTCGATCCCAAAGATGTGGATGCGCGCCTCGATCTGGCCGAGTTCTACCTGGCCGCTCCCGGTATCGTTGGCGGCGGCGAGCAGAAAGCCCGCCAGCAGGCGCAGGCGATTGGCGCCATTAACCCTGCCCGCGAGCATTGGGTCTACGCCCGCATTGCTGAACAGAGAAAAGACGATGCGGTCACCGCAGAACGGGAATATCACCAGTATATCGACCTCAGTCATGGCGACTCGGAGGCGTGGCTCAATCTTGCACTGTTTCTACGTCGTCAAAAGCGCTTCGATGAAATGGAGCTGGCCATCGTAAAACTCAGCCAGGCGCCGATGACGAAGCCCGACGTGCTGGTGGAGGCAGCCCAGATGCTCTCCAGCGGCAATCGCAATTCTCCTCTCGCTATGGAAATGCTCCATCGCTATCTAGCCACCGGCACAGTCGAGGCGGCGCCGGCATTCAAAGCTCGCTATCTGCTCGGCTCACTGCTTGAAAAACAGGGCGACAAAGACGGGGCCGCGCGCGAATACCGCGCGTCCCTGGCGCTGGTTCGTAACTTCAGCATGGCGCAGAAGGCGCTCAACCGAGTTGCGCACTGAGGATGGCGAGACTACTTCCCCCTGTCGCCGCATCCCCGATAACTTTCCGAGCTACTCCCGGCCATGCGTCGGGCACACTACAATTTGTGCATTGCGAATTCGTTCGTTTCGGCGCGCCACAGCCTGCTCCATTGATGCCGGTGCGTTCTTTGCTGCATCTACCGATTGAAAGTTTTGGAAATAGTGCAACTTGCGAAAACCATTCACCACCAAGGTCGCGAAGCTACACAAAGAATGCCTGCGAGCAAACCCTTCGTGTTACTTAGTGTCCTTCGTGGTTTAACGTCTTGTGCATCGTCTTCTGACCACGAAGGTGAAGAGATGAAATTCCGATTGCCGCAGCGTGCGCGTTTCACATATCTGTTAGCCTCCCTCATCGCGGTCCTACTGGCCGCCGCGCTGGGCTATGCCGAACCCCTACCGCTTGAGCGCGCCATTCGGCTAGCGCTGACGCACAGCACCAGTTCGGTGATTGCCGACGCCGATGTCCAGCGTGCGCTCGCTTCCTACCGCGAACTCCGCGACAATTTCGTCCCGCAGCTCTATGTCGGCTCAGGACTCGGTTGGACCTATAACTACCCTCTGAGCATCGAAGGAAGCGCACCGGCACTGGCGAATGCCATCGCGCAGAGTTCGGTATTCAATCCCGCGCAAAAGCAGTTCCTCGGCGCAGCGAAAGCGGAATGGCATGCGGCCGAATTTCAAGACAAAGACCAGCGCAATGCCACTATTCAGGACGTCGTCTTAACCTACGCCGAGCTCGCAAAGTGGGAGGCAAGGCTCGTTCATTTGCAGCAGGATCAAACCCAGGCTGAGCACATGGAACAAGCCGTGGCCGAGCGCTTGCTAAGAGGCATAGACAGCGCCGTCGACCTCAATAAAGCCAAGTTGACGGTAGCCCGGGTTCGTCTTCATCAGGCCGAAGCGCGTGGCTCCGCCGACGTGCTTCGCCGTCACCTGTCGAACCTGACCGGCGTGCCAGCTTCGAATATTGATATCGCGCCAGAAACAATTCCGGCTCTGCCGCCGGCTGCTGTGCCAGAAGATCTTACCGAACGAGCGGTCGCCTCCAGCCCCGCCGTCAAAGTCGCCCAAGAACATTCTCTCGCAGAGTCAATGAAGGCACTCGGGGAGCATCGCTCTTTATTGCCGTCGATCGATTTCTCCGCCCAGTATGCCCGCTTTTCCACCTTCAATCATTACGCCGAATACCTGCCGTATGGAAGCTTTAGACCCGACAACGCCACGATTGGCGTTGCCCTTAAGATCCCGCTGTTTAATGCCAGCCAACGTGCTCGCGCCGACGCGGCCCAGGCTGCGGCTCTCAAAGCGAAGAACCAGGCGACCGCCGCTCGCAATCAGGTCGCCGAGGAGACACTGAAACTACAGCGTGCTGCAGAGCAACTTGAGGCCGCTCGCGATGTGGCACAACTCGAACTTCAACTCGCCCAGAACGGCCTCGAAGCCGCCCAGACTCGCGTCGACGCCAAGACCGGGACGCTCCATGAATTAGCCGACGCCAGGGTGCAGGCAGCGGAGCGCTATCTGCTTTTTCAAGATGCCGATTTCGAGTACCAGCGGGTTCGCTTGAATCTTCTCCGCGCCACCGGCGACCTGGAAAAATGGGCGTTGCCCGGCGGCGCTTCCCCAGCGCCCGCTTCGAAATAGCATGGAAGCGAAAACCGCGTCCCCCGGCGGACGCGCGATTCTCGCGCCTCAATGCACTAAAAACGACGTTCAGCGTGGTTCTTTTGCGCTTTGGCCCCCGCTAAGGCACACTTGGACAAAGAGTTCCAAGCCTTTTCGCACTAGGGAATGTACCTGAATAGTAGCGTTACGCCGTCGTAAGAGCGGCCGCCAGAGTGTTAAAATAGAGACTCCCAATATGCCATTGAAAACGCTGTTCTTGAATCCTCCCTCCTTTGAGAATTTCGACGGCGGTGCCGGTTCGCGCTGGCCCGCAACCCGTGAGATTGAGTCGTACTGGTATCCGGTCTGGCTCGCCTATCCGACGGGCATGCTCGAGGGCGCACGCCTGCTCGACGCGCCGCCTCACCACATCACGGCGGAGGAGACGATCCGCACCTGCAAGGACTACGAACTGCTCGTGCTTTTCACCAGCACGCCAGGATTCGCCGGCGATGTCCGCATCGCCGAAGCCATCAAAGACAGCCATCCCCACATCAAGATTGCCTTCGTCGGCCCCCATGTCAGCGTGCTGCCCGAAAAATCTTTGATGGAAGCGAAGGTCATCGACATCGCCTGCCGCAAGGAGTTCGATTATTCCATCGTGGAGTATGCTCAGGGCAAGCCGATCGAGGATATCTTAGGCATTTCCTATCGCAAGAATGGCGGAGTCGTGCACAACCCCGACCGGCCGACCATCCAGGATCTCGATTCCCTGCCTCACGTCACCGACGTTTACCGGCGCGATCTCGACGTTCGCCGCTATAACGTGCCATTCCTGCTCCATCCCTTTGTCGCGCTCTACACCACCCGCGGATGCCCCGCCCAGTGCACCTTCTGCCTCTGGCCGCAAACGCTCAGCGGACACCCATGGCGCAAGCGCTCCACCGATGACGTTGCTCGCGAGATGGCCAAGGCGAAAGAATACTGGCCGTATGTAAAGGAATTCTTTTTCGACGACGACACCTTCAACCTGCAGGCAGCTCGCACTGAAGAGTTGTGTGCCAAATTGAAGCCGCTAGGGCTCACCTGGTCTTGCACTTCTCGAGTCACCACCAGCTACCAGACTTTGAAGGCCATGAAAGAAGCTGGATGCCGCCTCCTGATTGTTGGCTACGAGTCGGGCGATCAGCAGATTCTGAAAAACATCAAGAAAGGTGCGACCGTCGAGCGCGCCCGCCAGTTCACCAAGGACTGCCACAAGCTCGGCCTCGTGGTGCACGGCGATTTCATCCTTGGCCTGCCGGGAGAAAGCCGCGAAACTATCAAGAACACGATTAATTTCGCCAAGGAACTGGACGTGGAAACGATCCAGGTTTCAGTGGCGCACGCCTACCCCGGCACAGAGATGCACGAGTTCGCGATGAAGAATGGCTTCATCACCAGCGAGTCGAAAATGGTGGACGACGGCGGCCACCAGATGGTGCAGATCGAGTATCCTGGCCTGCCCGCCGCCGAACTGATGGAAGCAGTCCATCACTTCTACGACCAATACTATTTCCGGCCGAAGGCGGCTTACCGCATTCTGAGGAAGGCGATGTTCAATAACTCAGAGCGCAAGCGCCTGTATAAAGAGGCACGGACCTTCCTGAAACTGCGCGCGCAGCGCCACAAGTGGGTTAAAGAGAACCGCAAAGAAGCGCCTGCCCCAGAACCGGCCAAAGCCTAGAATTGAGGCATTGAATCATTGAGTCATTTAGACATTGAATCATTAAAGGTTTCGAATGTCTCAATGTCTCAATGTTTCAATACTCAATTGACCTTTCGTAAATATCTCGTTCTGGCCGGCATCACCCTCTTCAGCACCGCGGGCGATTCCCTGTTGGCGCGCGGCATGAAAGACGTTGGCGCTGTCTCTCTACACAATCTGCCTGGGCTCTTGCTCGCCATCCTTAATCCCTGGGTAGCTCTAGGAATTCTTTTCCTCCTGACATTTTTCACCTGCTACATGTCCGCGCTGTCCTGGGCCGACCTCACTTACGTGTTGCCTGCCACGTCGCTGGCTTACGTATTAGTCGCACTCGTCGGCCATTTCCGGTTGCACGAAGTAATTTCTCCCACACGCTGGCTGGGCATTGCACTGATCGCTGCAGGAGTTGGTTTCGTCGCCGCCGGTCCTTCGCTTACGCCGCGTCACGCTCATGATAAACGCCCTCTGCATGATGCGATGACCGAAGAGGTGAAATTGTGAGCGACCTCTACGCCTGGGCTGCGATTGCGCTTATCGTCGTCGCTTCGACAACAGGGGACGTCTTGCTTTCCTATTCGATGAAACGAGTCGGTGACGTCGGCGAGCTCTGGAAGCAACGCGGCGCGCTCGCCGTGATTGGTCGCGTGCTTTCGACGCCCACCTTCGCTCTCGGAGTGGCCGCCATGGGCGTCGCCTTTTACAGCTTGCTCTTTGGTCTCTCCTGGGGAAATCTCAGCCTCGTCGTGCCCGCTTCCGCCTCGCTGACTTTTGTGGCGAACGCCGTAGCCGCACGCATCTTCTTGCACGAGCGCGTAGGCCGCCGCCGTTGGATCGCAGCCCTGCTGGTAGCTGGCGGGGTTGTGCTGATGGCAGTCTGAGATGTCCGAAGATCGCGGCCCGAGTCTTTTACAGTCGCGGTTGTCTCTTCCGTTAACCGAATAAATTCACGGCGATGACAAATGGCGAAGAGTCGGCGTCGCGATTCTTGTCGCCGGGCGGAGACTCCAGATAACTTTCCGCAGTCTCTGGCTGCAAGGTGATCCCCGTAAAAGGGAACCGCGCGCTCAGCATCTCGGCGTGAAGTTTTCCTTTTTTTAGTTCTTTTCTAAATGCCTCGTCACTCATCTCGCGGCGGACGGATTTAAGCTTGTTCATGATCGCCTGCAGCCTTGCCAGGTCAGTGACTAGCCCCGAGAGTGAGTCTTTTCCGCCCGCGCTCAGGCGGACGAACTCCAAGGCAGCACTCGAACGTCCGCGAATCGCGCGCACTTCGCTGACCGCGCGAAACGACGCAGCGTTGACGCGGACCACGATTTCGGCCCTCGCCCCACAATCGATCGGCAGCGAAGTGTCAACACAACAGCCGTGAAGACTCAGATCGCGAATCGTTCCCGTGAGCAGGATGCCGCTCGAAGGAAGGCAATTAATCTCGGCGCGGCCCGTGCAACTAAAACGAGGACTACGGCGCCGATCATCCTCAGGGGAAGACTCAGCCATATTGATGAAATCGTACGTCGCGCGCGAACGCTTGAGAATGGCATCTAGGTAATGTGGAATTCGGAACGGAAGTAATTAAAGTCGCCGAAGTAAGCGCCCAGCGAAGGTCGCTTTCAGGCGATATCTGACGAACGCGTAACACACGGCACGAAGGATCACGAAGTAAAGGTAGATTCTTCCTTCGTGGACCTTAGTGGGCTTCGTGGTCACCGCCTTTGCAGATCGCACCACACCGCGGCAAGGTGTCACTTGAAGAATCTCATCAACCCACTCGGCGCCAGATCGGGCACGAGAAAGCTGAAATTCTTGCGTCCGGAAAATCGCGCCACCGCTTCCGCCGCCAGATAGCCGCTACGCACGGCACCCTCCATGGTGGCCGGCCAGCCGGTCGCAGTCCAATCGCCAGCCAGAAAAACTCGCGGCCACGCTGTTTGCGGCTTGGGCCGATACTGGTCGATTCCCGGACGCGGCGAATACGTCGCATGCACTTCCTTGATCACAGTCGACTTCAGCAATACCGCGTCGGGCGCATTGGGGAAAAATTCCTGCGCTTCCTTGATTGCCATTTCCACAATTTCCGTTTTCGACTTTTCCACCAGACTTCGCGAACAACTCACCACGAGCTCAATGTAGCTGCCCGCTCCGTCGCCCTGGGCCTCTTGGCTTCGAGCAGCAATGATCCGCGATTTATGAAACATCCACTGAATCGTGCGGTCGAGCAGCACCGCGTGATCAAGATCGCTGATCTGCCGGTCGAACCATAGATGTATGCCGGTGATGGGCGAAGTCGAGAATTGCGCAAGCGCCGTGGCCAGAGGCGCGGCCGACGTCGTATCCGGCAAAACGCGCCCGAGCGCATCGAACGGCAGAGCCAGAACCAGATAGTCGAATCTCTGTTCCTGCCCGTTCGCGGTCACGTTGACCTCGAAACTTTCCATCCGAAATGACTCCACACTCGCCCGCAGCTGTATCTCGCCTCCGCGCGCGCGTATGTAATCCCCCGCCGTGCTGTACAACTCTGTCAGCGGCACAGTCGGAATTCCCATGCGCCCCGCCACCGCCGATTTAAGAAAAGACTCACGCACCACCTGTGCCGCGTACGGCACGGAAACCTGATCCAGTTCTTCATTCAACGCACTGACCAGAATCGTCTTCCAAAAACGCTCGATCGCTTGCGGCGTTTGTCCATGGCGCTTCAGCCAGTCTAGAAACGACTCGCCACTGTCTGGGGGCGTGGAGGGAGCCAGCGCCGCCATGGCGCGGCTTATTGCCATCTTGTCGTGAAAATTCAAACACTGAGCGCGAAGAAATGAAGGAGCCGTATGCAGCGGCGCCGGCAAAGCCGACGGTGCAATCTCCGAGGCTCGGCCGCCCGGCTCAAGAAACGTCAGCTTCTCATACCAGCGAATCTTGTCCTCGACTCCCGCACGCCGATAGAAATCGAGAAGGTTGGTGCAGCAGCCGAGCAATACATGCTGGCAATTATCGACAACTTCGCCGGTGCCGGGATGCTGATACGAAGAAGCGCGCCCGCCAAGGTAGGGCCTCCGTTCAAATAACGAGACGCGAAACCCGGCCTCTGCCAGCGCGCATCCCGCAGCCAGGCCCGCCAAGCCGCCTCCAGCGATTGCGACTGTAGAATGTGGGGAACGTGGCATCACAGCAGGCGCTTGAGAATCCCTTTGCCCATGACGGTGAGCTTCTCGCGAACGCTGAGCTGCACGCGCTCACCGAATACGTCATACTGCTGCGCAATAATTTTTTCGAGCAGGCTACGATAAATCGTGATTAGCACCCAAAGGGCTGGCTGACTGTCTTCATTTACCAGTGGAATCAGCTCTTCTCCGGCGCGATAGGATTCGAGGGCACGATCTGCCTGCAGCGCCAGCAACGGGCGAATGCGTGCGAGATCGATTTGAGATGCAGCCAAATCGGCGGCCGAAAGGCCAAAATGCGCCAAGTCTTCCTGCGGAAAATAAACGCGGCCCATGCCGACGTCTTCTTTGACGTCGCGAACAATGTTCGTCAACTGAAATGCCAGGCCGCAACGTTCGGCAAGCGGCTCAGCCGCGGGATCGCGATATCCGAAAATCTTGATGCAGACCAATCCAACTACCGACGCCACGCCATAGCAATATTGACGCAGCTCGTCGAATGTCTGGTAACGCGCAACCAGCGGAGCGTCGCCAGCATTATGCGGCGCGCTGTCATCAAGGTCGGCAGCCGTTCCGAAGGCGAGCTGATCCAGCAGGCCAATCGGAATCTGATAAGACCGCTGCGCATCGCTCAGCGCCAGCAGCACTGGGTCATCGGTCGGCTGCGCGGCTAAAGCACGATGGACTTTATCCAGAAATTCCGCGAGCTTGTTGTGGCGATCGTCGCGGCTGAGCGTAGCGTCGTCGGCGATATCGTCGCAGTGCCGCATGAAGGCATATACGGCGCTCAGCGCATTGCGCTTCCGCCGCGGCAGAACCATAAATCCGTAGTAGAAATTCTTCGCCGCCGCGCGCGCGATGCTGCGACAAACGGAATACGCCATTTCGATCTGCGAAGCGGTAGGCGCAAACGGGATCGGCGCATTACCTACGGCAGCCGTCATCCCAGTTTCTCCCGTCGATTGGGAAGAAGTTTCCCGAGTGCCGCGCCAGCGACCAAAGCCAGTTTTCGGGATTTGGAAATTACGGGACGCCGGCCGAGCACCGCGTAGCTCTGGCGCTCGATGGCTTGGAGAATTTCCTGACCGCCGCGGCTGAAAAGTTCGATGTCGGCGGCGAGCGCCCGATCAACCTTCGAGACGAGCGGCAGGCCTTGTGCGAACCATTCCCGCGCCCGTTCAACTTCAAATTTCATCATGGCGCAGAACGCGGTCGTATTTTGGTCGTTACTAATTTCTTGCTCACTCACGCCGAACCGGCGCAAATCTTCGAGCGGAATATAAATTCGTCCCTTGGCAAAATCCACACTCACATCTTGCCAGAAATTTGCGAGCTGCAACGCGGTGCATGTGTAATCGGAAAGCTGTTGGCGGTCGGCATCGCTGTATCCGCAGACATACAGCACAAGATGGCCCACCGGATTTGCTGAATTCCGGCAATAGGCCAGCAAGTCATCAAAGGTGTCATAGCCGCCGACCGTTTGATCTTGCCGAAATGCGGTCAAGAGATCAGAGAACTCGTGTTTCGGAATTTCAAAGGCGCGCACCGTCTCAGCGAGCGCAACAAACACAGGATGCCGCGGATGCCCGTCATAGCACGCGTCTAGCTCCATCTCCCACTGATCGAGCAACTGTAGAGATACAGCCGTATCGCCGACCTCGTCGCTCAGGTCGTCCGAAATGCGGCAATAGGCATATACATTGAAGAAATGTTGGCGCAACCGCGACGGGAGAAACCAGGAAGCAACCGAGAAATTCTCGTAATGCGAACGCGCCAACCGGCGGCAATATTCGCGCGCCTCCCCTAGCGTGGGCGCACGATCAGGAATGGCATACTCCGGCGGCAGCGCACTCCATGCAGAGGAGAGCGACGCAGTCGGCGGATGGCTGGCTGTAGTCGTCATCAAATATCTAAAAAAATGTCATCTTGAGCAGAGCGAAAGACCTGCGGATTTGTTCGTGGCGCCTAAACACAGAAGTCATTCGCCCAGGATGACAACCACGACTGATTGTCGCAAATAAATAGTCGGCGCCTGCTAGTGACCCGGAATAATCGCGGTTTTGATCTCCCCGCCGCGATTCAGCATGTGTCGCAAAACATCTTGCAAGCGAGAGAGCGGCGCTTCGCCGGTGATGTAATCGTTGCCGCAAACTTTCTTCTCGGCGATCAAACCGAAGGCGCGGCGCACCGTCTCGGGCGTGTGATGGAAGGTCGCCTTCAAGGTGATTTCCGAATAGTGCAGGCGGTTGGTATCGAGTTGAACTTTCGTTCCCGCCGCGCATCCTCCGAAGAAATTCACTGTGCCGCCCTTGCGCACCATCTGTACTGCCCACTCCCAGGTTTCCGCGCGGCCGACCGCTTCTATCGCCACATCGGCGCCCCGCCGTTCCGGACTCAACTCGCGCACGGCCTCGACTGCATCGTTGACCTTGGTGATCTGCACCACTTCGTGTGCGCCCTTCTTACGCGCCAGCGCCACCTGTGAATCGCGTTTCACCACAGCAATCACGTTGCAGCCGATCGCTTTTGCCACTTGCACAAACATCAAACCAATGGGTCCGCCGCCAATCACGGCAACGGTATCGCCGATCTGAACCCCTGTTTCATGCAGACCGCGTAGCACGCAGGCCAGCGGCTCGGTCATCGCGGCATCTTCGAATGTCACATTCGCAGGCACGACGAGCATGTTGGTTTCTACAATGCGCCGCGGAATCCGTATGTACTCCGCGTAAGCGCCATTGTTAAACAGCAGATCTTCGCAGAGGTTCAGTTGATGCTTTGAGCAGTAAAAGCACATGCCGCAGGGCGCAGAATTGAGCGCGACGACGCGCATGCCCTTCTTAAATCCGCGTACGCCTTCGCCCACCTCTTCGACGGTTCCGGCCAGTTCATGCCCGAACAAGGCCGGCGGCACAATCATGCGGGCATGATAACCGCGCTGGTAAACCTTCAAATCCGTGCCGCAGGTCAACGCTACGTGGACTTTGACGAGAACTTCACCGTCGCCCACGCGCGGGATCGGCACTTTTTCAATCTTGATGTCCTCTTTGCCATAGAGGACCGCGGCTGTCATCTTGCCATTCACAATAAGTTCCCTTCCAGCGCTGCTGCGCCCGGCTGGATGACAATCTTCATCGAGTCCGGCTGAGGATGGGCGGCCAGATTCAGCGCTTCCACACCGCTCGATAGCGGGAAACGGTGGCTGATAAGCCGTTCCAGATCCATTTCACGACTCATAACGAACCGCACCGATTCCTCCTGCAATTCCACGGATGCGCTGTACGATCCAAGCAAAGCCTTTTCGTCCACGCATACTGCCGCCGGATCGATCGTCGCCTCGCCTCGCACTGTCTGCGCAAATAACAACACACGACCCCCCGGACGCGTTGCATCTATGGCGGGCCGAATCAGGCCGTTCCCGCCCACTGCCAGAATCACAGCGTCGGCTCCCCGCCCTTCCGTCATTCTGCGCACCGCTTGCCCGGCGTCAGCCTTGGAAGCGTCAATAGTATGTTGTAAGCCGAAGCTATTCGCTATTGTAAGCCTCGCCGGATACAAATCGGAAGTAATCACCCGTGCCCCTGCCCGCTTCGCCAGTGTCGCCAGTATCAGGCCAATCGGGCCCTGTCCCATTACCAGGACGGTCTCCCCCGCTTCGAGGCGAAGCGTCTCGACACCTTTGATGCAGGTATTCACCGGCTCGGCAAAACAGGCCTGCTCGTAGCTGACGCCGTCGGCGATGCGCACGGTACCCTTCTCGACGATCCAGTCCATGACCCGGACATATTCCGCAAATCCCCCGCCCGAGGGTTCAAACCCAGCCGTGCAGCCGACTTTCTTGTAAGTGGCGCACTGCGCAAACGTCTTATGCCGGCAGTAAAAACATTCTCCGCAAGGAATGTGATGGAATACAACCACGCGGTCGCCCACGCTGAATTTGTGAACCCCTTCGCCGACTCTCGCGACGATGCCAGCCGTCTCATGGCCAAAAATGCGCGGCGCGGAGTGCGATCCCGTCGCGATCTTCTTCAGGTCAGTCCCGCAGATCCCGCAAGTGTGGACGCGCACCAGAATTTCTCCGCGGCCGATGTCAGGCACAGGAACTTCTTCGAGGCGCACATCGTCGATGCCGCGATATACCGCGGCACGCATCGTCGAAGGAATTCTTGAAGGAATCTCGCGCCCTTCGAGCTCCAGCGTCTTATCCACGCTTAGCGGCGATGTTTGAGCCATTACCATAATAGATGTGACGATCTCCCCTATCGCTTCCCCATAACTTGAGTATGGGACTGAGTGCCGGTACTCGTATGTGCGCCAGCGGACGGTTCGTCCTTTGTTTGCCTCAAGTCTCTTGGATTCAACTCAGGCACCGATGACGCATTCCGCAGCGCTGGACGACTGCAAGTTTCGCGATCAAGATAGCCCGCAAGCGCGTCGCAAAGAGCTTGGCTTGCCTTGGCGCTGTTCCTCGCTAACGCAATCGTCCCTGGCCAAAGCCACGGGCGCAGCGCGACGTGACTCGCAAATTTGGTAGAGCGAAACGTTCCGTCCGCCGCGACGAATCGATCCATTCTCGCCGGCATGATGAAATCGGCGGCATCGGAGATCGCCTTCACGGCTGCAAATTCGACTCCGCGCGCTTCCGCGCCTTGCGCTACTGCGGCGGCTTCCATGTCGACGGCGGCGGCGTTATAACTCTTGGCCAACCGACTCTTCTGATCTTCGCTGGCGACGGTCGCCGAGCTCACCAAAATTCCTTCGCCGGATTCGATCTCTGTCCGCGCGCTGTCGGCGGCATTGATCACGGTGCGCGGCCGCAAAACGTCTCCAACCTTCAGGGAACAATCAAGAGCGCCGGCAAACCCAACCGAGATGAGCAGCGTTGGCCTAATTTCCTGAATAATCGCCTCGGTCGCGCGCCGCGCAGCTTCTGGTCCGATGCCGCCGCAGATCAGCGCCGTTTCTCCGTTTGTAAGAACATTTTCAAAGAGACGATATCGCCGCCCGCCATGTTCAATCATCCTGACGTTCCAGCTTCGAATCAACGGCCTTACTTCCCGCTCCAACGCGGCAATGATCGCAATCTTAGGCATAACCATTCGCGCGGAACCACTCTACCGATCGCCGCATCGCTCCATCCACAGCAACCGTCCGCCAACCCAGTTCGCGCTCAGCCTTTGCCGAACTGACAAACATCATCTTGCGTCCCATCCGCACCGCGTCAATTGTGGCGCGCGGTTCACGGCCAAGGAGTCGGCCGGTGATCATCTCGTCGACCACTCCGGTAGCGAATGCGAAAACGTAGGGCAGCTTCACCGTCGGCGACTTCAATCCTGTAATCGCGGCCAGTCGGTCGAGAATCTGTTTCAGCGTTAGATTCTCTCCGCCCAGAATATAGCGCTCGCCTCGCCTTCCCTTCTCCAGCGCCTGAACATGGCCGCGTGCACACTCTGTCGCATCCACCAGGTTCAATCCCGTTTCCACATACGCCGGAAACTTCCGCTTCAGAAAATCGACCACGATTCGTCCTGTCGGAGTCGGCTTGATATCGCGCTCGCCAATCGGCGTCGTCGGATTCACAATCACGACGTCGACTCCCGACTTCGCCGCTTCAACTGCCACCTGCTCCGCCATGAATTTTGAACGCTTGTAGTGCCCAATCATGTCTGCGATACCGACCGGACTCTCTTCATCGGCTGCACGGTCATGATTCAAACCCGAAGTGAAGCCCATAGTTGCAACACTCGACGTGTAGACGACCCTGCGCGCACCCTGTTTCTGCGCCGCCTTGAGCAAAGACCGCGTGCCCTCGACATTCGAGCGATACATTTCGTCGGGATCGCGCACCCACAGCCGGTAGTCGGCGGCCACGTGAAATACGACGTCGCAACCCGCTAACGCCTTCTCGATCGACGCTGCGTCTCGCAGATCGCCGGTAACGCGATCGGCCCTCAGATCGTCGATGTTGCGCAGATCGCTCGTGGGCCGCACCAGCAGCCGCAGATCGGCGCCCTGTTCGGCGAGGGCACGCGCAACATGACTCCCCAGAAATCCGGTGGCGCCGGTGACGAAAGCGAGCATTTAGCACTTGGCATTTAGCACTTGGCATTTAGCACTTGGCACTTAGCATTTAGTCCCTAACCTGGGTTCGCTAACTGCCAAATGCTAAGTGCTAACTGCTGCTCTTCTCCGCCATAACTTTCGAGTAGGTGGTCAGCGCGATCAGCGGGAAATATTGCCGGTACAGGTGATACTTCAGATAGAACACGCGCGGGAAGCCGGTTCCGGTGAAGAAAGGCTCATCCCACGAGCCGTCTTTTTTCTGGGTGCGCAGCAAGTACGCCATGCCCCGCGCCACGCATTCGCTGCGCGTATCGCCTACGGCCAGCAGTCCCATAATCGCCCACGCAGTCTGCGACGCCGTGCTATCTCCTTGGCCGCGCAGGTTCGGATCATCATATGATCCGACTGTCTCGCCCCAGCCGCCATCGGCGTTCTGCACAGAGCGCATCCATTCCGCCGCCTGCTGGACCATGGGGTCGTTGCGATCGATGCCCATCGCTTCCAGGCCGCGCAGTACCTGCATCGTGCCGTAGATATAATTCACGCCCCAGCGGCCAAACCAGCTTCCATCCGGCTCCTGCTCTTTGCGAATAAACTTGAGAGCGCGCTTTACTGCGGGATGATTCTGGTCGTATCCATAGGTTGCGAGGCATTCCAGAATGCGTCCGGTGATGTCGACGGTCGCCGGATCGAGCATGGCGTTGTGGTCGGCAAAGGGCACGTACTGAAACACCATGCGGTCGTTATCTTTGTCGAACGATGCCCAGCCTCCGTTCTTGCACTGCATCGACAGAACCCAATCGATCGCACGCTGCACCGACTCTCGCTGATAACGGCCATTCGGATGTTCGACGCGACTCAACCCGAGGCAGACCATCGCGGTATCGTCGACGTCAGGATAGAACTCGTTGTTGAATTCGAAATACCAGCCGCCCGGCTCGCCTTGCGGATTCTTGATCTTCCAGTCTCCAGGCTTGCGCACCTGCTTCTGCAACATCCAGTCGGCGCTCTTGACCATGCGCGGATCGCTCGCCGGAACGCCGGCCTCGCCAAGAGCAAACAACGCATACGCCGTATCCCACACCGGCGACATACAGGGCTGCATACGGAAAGTGTCGCTCTCTTCAATGCCTAATTTTTCAAACTCATCCATGGCGCGGATAAATTGCGGATCGTCGACCGAATATCCCAGGCAGCGCAGCGCGATGATGGCATTCATCATCGACGGATAAATCGCGCCCAGACCATCGCTCATCTCGAAGCGCTCGAGCATCCACTTCTCTGCCTTGCGCAGAGCAAGCGAACGCAGCGGTCGAATGTGCACACGCTCGAACCAGTGCGTCAGGCGATCGAGAAACAAAAAGAAATTGCGCCACGAAATCAGTTTGTCGGCCCAATGCAAATGCATGCGCGACTTGTCGCGCCCTCCGACAAAGAGCTCTTCCACTCCCATTTCGTCGGGAATTTTCTTGAACGGCTTTTTCGCGTAGCAGATCGAAAGCGGCACCAGAATGGCGCGCGACCACGACGAAATTTCGTAAATATTGAACCAGAACCAATTGGGAAAGAGAACAATCTCCGGCGGAATCGCGGGCACGGCATCGTAATCGTATTGCCCAAAGAAGCAGAGATAGATCTTGGTAAATGTATTGACTTCAGTGACGCCGCCCATCTCGAGAATCTTCTTCCGAGCGCGCGCCAGCGCGGGATGATCCGCCGTAAAGCCAGCCAGCTTCAGCCCAAAATAAGCTTTCACCGAAGCGCTGATATTCGATGGGCCCAGGGCGTAGATGCTCCATCCGCCGTCTTCATTCTGGTGGTTCAGGATATGCTGCGCGGCTTTATCAAAGCGCGCCTGATTGCCCGTGCCAAGCAGCGTATGAAGCAGGATGTAATCGGATTCGAGGGTAGTGTCGGCCTCCAACTCTCCGCACCAATAACCCTCTTCGTGCTGTTGCGAGAAAAGATAATTACGTGCCGCATCGACCGCGACGGCGACCCGGCTGCCCAGGTCGTCAATCTTTCCAAATCGCATTTGCGGCGCTGAGGCCGAACTAAACGAGGAGGAATCGTCCATAAAACTCCGATTACAAAACTTCAAAACAACCTAGGACTGCGCAGCTACCGCCGGCGCCGCTGAGATCGTGGCCACAATTTCCGGCGGCAATCCGAAGCGCACATTCTCCGGCATGATTTCGAGCTCCTGCACGTCGCCAAAGCCCCGCTCCGCGAGGTATTCGACTACTTCCTGCACCAGATGCTCAGGGGCCGACGCTCCCGCAGTCAACGCAACGGTCTTCACGCCATGCAACCACTGCGGCCGAATATTGTGGCAGTCATCGATTAAATGCGCTTCGGTGCCCAGACTGCGCGCCACCTCAACCAACCGCTTAGAGTTCGAGCTGTTATCCGAGCCCACAACCAACAGCAAATCGGCGTCGGAGGCGACATGCTTCACCGCGACTTGACGATTCTCTGTGGCATAACAGATATCCTGCGCCGCGGGTCCCTTGATGTTCGGGAAACGTTGGCGCAGCGCCGCGATGATGTCGCGCGTCTCATCCAGGCTAAGCGTAGTCTGCGTCAGGTAGGCGACACGGTCAGGATTGGGCAGTGTCACGGAGGCCACTTCCGCAGGTGAGCCGACAACCTGCGTGACGGCGGGCGCCTCGCCAAGCGTTCCGATCACTTCGTCATGATCGCGATGGCCGATCAGAATCAGCGAATAGCCTTCCTTTGCGAACTTCACCGCCTCCACGTGCACCTTGGTGACCAGTGGGCACGTCGCATCAATTACACGCAGCTTGCGCGCCTTGCTGGCCTCGCGCACTTCGGGCGACACGCCGTGCGCGCTATAAATGACGCGCTCGCCCTCGGGCACTTCATCGACGCTGTCGACAAAAATCGCACCCTTCTGTTGCAACTCCTCCACCACAAACCGGTTGTGAACAATTTCCTTGCGCACGTAAATCGGACGCCCAAAAGCTTCGAGCGCGATCCGGACAATATCAATCGCCCGCACCACCCCCGCGCAAAATCCGCGCGGCTTCAAAAGCAGCAAGGTCTTAGTGTGCAAGTTCTTCCTTTGTAAACCGCCAGTCTCGGACAAGTCGACTCCCCCACCCTTAGCTACACTTTCTCATTAGAAAAGTTACTTTAAGAGTATCGAAAGATGTACCCGCGGGTCAATGTAAGCCTTTGAGAGTGTGGGGATTAGCAGCGAGCGGCGAAAAGCGGCGGGTGAATGGAGCCGGGTCGAACCTGCGCGTCACCAAACGCGACGTGCTCCATACCGATCGAAGATTTTTTCGTTGCTGACAATAAACAATTTTTCAATCTCAGCCTGCGCGATCAACATACGGTCAAATGGGTCTTGATGGGGTCCTGGCAACATCCCTGCCCGAATCCCATGATGGTACGACACAGGCAGATTCAGAAATTTTTCTCGTTCCAGGTAGCCACCGAAGTCTTGCACAAGCTCGGAAGCACTCGCCAGCTTGCCTAGTCGAAACTTCGTCGCAATCTCCCAAGCCGAAGCTGCGCTGACGAAAATGCTGCTGTCCCGTTGGGTCATAAGTCTTCGACAAGATTTGGGTAGTGCTGGATCGTCGCTGTACCACCAGAGCAAAGCATGGGTATCCAGCAGAAGGCGCACGCTACTGGCCCCAAGCGTCAAGCTCTTCCTGCGGCAAAGGCTCAAAAAACTCAGGCCCGACCTTCAGTTTCCCGCGTAGAGCGCCCGGCTTCCGCTGGCCCTGCTTATCCTCAATCGCAACCAGCCGCACAACTGGCTTCTTCCCCCGGGCGATGACAATCTCCTCGCCCCGGCAAGCCCTCTCGATTAGCCGCGAGAGTTCTGTTTTGGCCTTGTGGATGGTAATGGTTTCCATGAGTCTATGTTAGCTAACAAAACTTAGCTAAGTCAAGAGCAACTCACCTATTCGCCTTGATCATCTGCTCCGCATGCTTCCGCGAAGTCTCCGTCAGCTTGGCTCCCGACAGCATCCGCGCCACTTCTTCAGTCCGCTCGTCGCCCGTGATCTCCCGAACCGTAGTCTTGGCCCGCCCTGCGGCTTCGCGCTTCTCGATGACATAGTGATGATCGGCGAAGGTCGCGATTTGCGGCAGGTGCGTCACGCAGAGCACCTGATTGCCTTTGGATAGCGCCTTTAATTTTTTCCCAACGGCCTCGGCCGCGCGTCCACCGATACCCGTATCGATCTCGTCAAACACTAACGTGCGCTGCGCCGCCGCGGACTTCTTCTTCGAA
>Ga0187859_10000393_pt1 | contig 29722 bp, 20 predicted proteins | sample June2016WEW_10_1_2_FD_133019 | JGI IMG/M metagenome (GOLD analysis project Ga0187859, IMG submission 133019) | Peatland microbial communities from SPRUCE experiment site at the Marcell Experimental Forest, Minnesota, USA - June2016WEW_10_10 | ecosystem: Environmental > Terrestrial > Soil >...
ACAGGGCACCCTTGCGCGCCGAGGTGTCGCCCAGCGCGTAGGCCGCGGCTTCGGAGGCCCTTCCCCCGACCGACAGCGCCGCGCGCAAGGTCGCTTCGGCCAGATCGCCTCCGCAGCGGCCCAGGGCCCGCAACAACGTCGACCGAGCCTGGCGAGCGAGCGCGTCGCGCCCTGTGCTCGGCCCGGAGTCCAGCGGATCTCCCTCTTCCGAGAGCGAAACGAGCCGTGCAGCAAGAGCGCGGACATGGCGGTCCTCGCGCCCGTTGCAGGACTCTCCGAGCCCGTAGCTCGCCCAGGCGACCACCTCGTCGTCCTCGTCGTCGAGTGCCCGAAGCAGGGGAGTGTCGTCGGGGTCCAGGATGCGCGCCAAGGCCCGCGCCGCCGCGCGGCGAACGGCGACGTCGAGGCTGCTCTGCGCGTCACGCGGAAGCTCATCGATCCTGCGGCGGTCCTCGGCCCGGACGATGGTCGCAAGAATGTCGGAAGGCGGGGATGATTGGGCCGTCTCCGCATCGGCCGCTGGCCCCGTCGGCGGTGGGGACCGCCGATGCGAGCAGCCGATCGCCGAGCAAGCGATCGCGCACACCGCGGCGAGCGCCCGTGCGAGCCTCGACGACGCACCGGTTCGGGTCGCGCCAACGGCGACCCCTGCCCGGCGCCTAACCGCGCGAGGCCGTTGCGGCGAGACGGGCCCCGGCTGCGTCGTTATCCCTTTCCCGCGCCGGCCGGGCGGGCCCCGCAGCGCGCACGAGCGATCCTCGCTTCGACGTCTTGAACCCATGACAGAAACCCCTCGCGAGCGGCGCGCCCGATGCGATCCATCCATGTGGGCGCGTTGGGGTCACACGCGCCCAAGGGCTCGGTGGTCAGGCCGGCGCGCGCGAACGAGTCGACCGCGCGTGGCAGATGCCATGCACACGTCACGATGGCGGCGCCCGTGACTCCGCGTCGTTCGAGGATGCCCGCCGAAAACCGGGCGTTGTCCAGCGTCGTCAGCGAACAGCGCTCTCGAATCACGACTCGATCGGGCACGCCTCGGAGAATGAGCTCACGCGCCATCACGTCCGCCTCGACACTTCCGCGCCAGCGCCGTCCCCCGCTCGCGACGACCACGGTGCGGTCGTTCGCTCGAAGACGGTACGCGTTCGCGGCCGCATCGATGCGACGACGAAGCGCGCCAGGCGCTAGGCGTCCGTCTTGATCGAGACGCACCGCGCAACCGAGAACCACGATCGCGTCCGCGAATGGCTCGCGCCGGGCATTGGATTCGATGGATTCTTCGGTCGGCACGGGGACAAGGAATACCCTTCTTTGCGCCAACGAGGTACGCTCGCGCGAACGGAGCCGCGGCCAAGGGAGCGACGGAAAGCCGATGCAAATCACGTTCTGGGGCGTCCGCGGCAGCATCCCGACGCCCGGGCCCAGCACCGTGCACTTCGGTGGCAATACGAGTTGCGTCGAGGTTCGCGCCGGCAAGGCCATTCTCGTCTTCGATGGGGGAACGGGGCTTCGTCTGCTCGGAAAGAAGCTGCTGAAGGAAATGCCTCTCACGGCACACATGTTCTTCAGCCATGTGCACTGGGATCACATCCAAGGGTTTCCGTTCTTCGAGCCGGCATTCGTCGCCGGCAACGTGTTTTACTTGTACGGGGGCAACAACGTATCGCGCACTCTGGAAGAGACATTGGCCGGCCAGATGGACCACCCGAACTTCCCGGTTCATCTGAGCGCGATGGGCGCAACGATGAGGTTTCGAGACCTGGTCGAGGGCGAAACCGTCGTGATCGACGACGACGGGCCACCCGTTCGCGTGACCAACGCCAGCGGCAATCACCCCCAGGGCGTCTACGCGTTCCGAGTCGAGCACGGCCGTAAAGTGTTCGTGTACGCCACCGATACCGAACACTACGCCGGTCACGTCGACGCCAAGCTCCTGGACTTGGCTCGCGGCGCGGATGTCTTGGTATACGATGCGCAGTACACTCCTGAAGAGTACGCTGGAAGCGCGGGCACCGGAGGCCCCAAAACGGGCTGGGGGCACAGCACGTTCGAAGAGGGCGTGCGTTTGGCGAAGGCGTCGGGCGCCGTGCGGCTCGTGCTCTTTCACCACGATCCCATTCAGAACGATGCCGCGGTCCGCGAGAAGGAGACCCGGGCAAAGGCCCTCTTCCCCAGCGTGATCGCGGCGCACGAAGGTCTCGTCATCGAGGCATGACGGACGCGGGTGCCCCGGGGGGGTCCGGGGGCCGATCGCGAAAAGCCTGCGCCGTCTGCAGAGGCCAAACCGCGTGGTTTTCGCGCATTCGGCTCCACCGCCGCCCGAATTCGGGCCATGGCCGATGGCACTTCACGTGCACGCCGCCAAGCGATTGCACAAGGAGCCACCATGCCGCCGAGCGAAAGTCATGCATTTCGTGCATACCGAGGCCGTCTTGCGGAGATCGTTCCGCTCGACCGAGAGACCGAACGAGCACTGGCGAGGCGCTTGCACGACGGAGATCGCCGGGCGGGAGACAGCCTGGTCGTGGCGTGTCTGCCGTTCGTCGTTTCGATCGCACTCGAGTATCGCCGCTGGGGCCTACCCCTCGAGGACATCGTGCAGCAGGGCAACGTGGGACTGTTACGCGCCGCGATCAAGTTCGACACCCGAAAGGACTGCCGACTGGCCACGTATGCCGCGTATTGGATCCGGGCAGAAATCCGGGAGCACGTTGTTCGCGCCTACCGCGTCGTGCGGCTGGGCACCGCCAAGGGGGAGCGCCGAGCGCTTCGGGCTTTCAGGCTCGCTTCGAACTGCGACGCGGCGACGCTTGCCGCAATCAGCGGGTTGACCCCCGAGCGCGCAGAGATGCTTCTGCCGATCCTCGCCGCGCGAGAGGCGAGCATCGACGTCGCAACACCAGGTAAGGGCGCTCTCGTCGATGCGCTCGCGTCCTCGTGGCCGACGCCCGAGGACGATGCCGGCCGTCGCGAGGCCGCCGAGCGGGTTCGGAAGGCCGTCAGGCTGGCGCTAACCGAATTGACGGATCGCGAACGGCTCATCGTTCGAGAGCGGCTGATGGCAGACGAGCCACGCACGCTCCAGGATCTCGGTGCAGAACTGGGCGTCAGCAAGGAGCGCGTGCGTCAACTCGAGGAGCGTGCGCGTACCAAGCTGCGGGCCCGCCTCGACGACGTGCGCGACGAAGCCGCATGAGGCTATGGTCGCCGTTATGACGGATGTCGGGATCGTCACCGGGGCAACGGGCGCTCTAGGGGCCGAGGTCGCTCGCGTGCTCGCCAAGCGCGGCCACCCTGTGGCGCTGCTGGACCATGAACGACACGCTGATCGCCTCGAGCGGTTGGCTGGCACACTGGGCGGCGCAACCTGGTTCGCGGGGGATGTCGCGACCGATGCTACCTGGCTCGCCGCCTTGGATCGTGTGGAGCGGCAGCTCGGGGCCCGGCCGACGCGAGCGGCGATCATCGCCGGCGCTTGGGGCGGGGGACGACCGCTTCACGAAGAGACGGACGACGAAACCTGGCGGATGATGATGCTGGCGAACGTCGAAACGGCGTACCGCAGTTTGCGCGCGCTGCTGCCGGCCATGGTGGCTGGCCGCAACGGAAGCATCGTCGTGGTCGGATCGCGCGTGGTCGAGCAGCCGTGGACGGGCAAGGGTGCGGTCGCATACACGGCTGCAAAGTCCGCCGTGGTGGCTATGGCGCGAGCGACGGCGGCAGAGGTGCTGCAGTACGGCGTCCGAGTGAACGCCATCCTGCCGAGCACGATGGACACCCCTGCGAACCGCGCCGCGATGCCGAACGCGGATCCGAGTAGTTGGGTTCCGCTACGCGCGGCGGCAGACCTGATCGCATTCCTGCTGAGCGACGAGTCTCGGCACATCAGCGGCGTATCGGTCCCGATCTACGGGCGGGCCTGAGTCGCAGAGCGGCCGCGGCCGAGGAAAAGCATCGTCGGTGCCCCCGCAATGGGCGAGCCCCCCAGGGACCGCAACCTGTGGTACTCGCCGTTCGTGATCCCTCGTTACACGCCAGTCGAATTCGCCGATCTCTGGTCGCCCGCGCACCGGTTCGCCGTGTGGCTGAACGTCGAGCTGGCCGCATGCGAAAGCATGGAGGAGGCTGGGATCGTCCCCCCAGGCACCGCCGCGAGCCTACGCGGCAAGCACCTCGTCCTCGATCCGGCGCGCATCGATGAAATCGAGCGCACGACCAAACATGACGTGATCGCATTCTTGACCCACGTCGAAGAACTCGCAGGCCTCGAAGCCCGATGGCTGCACCGAGGCATGACGTCGAGCGACGTCCTCGATACCTCGCTCGCGATCCTGCTGAGAGACGCCGCGGACATGTTGCTGGCTCGCTGCGACGTCATGCTCGCGGCGCTGGCACGCCGCGCGCGCGAGCACGCCACGACTCCGATGATGGGCCGCAGCCACGGCATTTTCGCTGAGCCCATCACGTTCGGACTCGTCCTGGCCGGGCATCATGCCGAGTTCGCACGAGGCCGCGCGCGCCTGGCGACCGCCCGCCGCGAGATTGCTGTCGGCAAGATCGCCGGAGCGGTCGGAACGTACGCCCATTTGTCGCCGGAGCTCGAGAAGCGCGCGCTCGCCTCCCTAGGGCTCGAGCCCGAAACGGTAGCAACCCAGATCGTGGCGCGGGATCGACATGCCGCGTACTTCGCCGCACTGGCGCTCGTCGCCGCAGCCATCGAGCGACTGGCCACCAACGTGCGGCACTGGCAACGAAGCGAGGTAGCCGAGGTCGAAGAGGCTTTCACCGCGGGGCAGAAGGGGTCGAGCGCCATGCCGCACAAGCGCAACCCGATTCTGAGCGAAAACCTATGCGGTCTGGCGCGCGTCGTTCGTGCTGCGGTCGTCCCCGCATTGGAGGACGTCTCCCTGTGGCACGAGCGCGACATCTCCCACTCGTCGGTCGAGCGCATGATCGGACCCGACGCGACGGCAACGCTCGGCTTCATGCTCGATCGGAGCGCCCGACTCGTTGATGGGTTGGTTGTGTACGCCGACCACATGAAGCAAAACGTCGAGCGTGCCGCCGAGCTCTACTTCGGCGAAGCGGTCCTGCTCGCGCTCGTCGAGGCGGGAGTGCCGCGTCAGCAGGCTTACGTCCTCGTGCAGCGCAACGCGATGCGCGCCTGGCAAGGTCTGGGGCGCTTTCGCGATCTGCTCGCGTCCGACGCAGAGCTCATGGAACACTTGAACCCGGCCGACCTCGATGAATTGTTCGATCTGCAACGTGCGTTGGCGCACGTTCCGGCGATCCTAGACCGAGCGCTCGCGTGAAAGCGATTGCCGAACGCGCCGCAGCCACGCGCGCGCGACGAGTCCGGCGATCAGGGGAACGTGATGCGGTTTCAGTCGGCTGACTTCATCGCCGTAGACGGGCCGCACCTCGGTCTCGGCGATTCGCAGGCCGCGCAAAGCCAGCTGCGACAAAATATCGTTCGGATACCCGTACCGTGGCCAGAGTCGATCGAGATCGAGTCGAGCGCACGCCCCCCGCGCGATGGCCGTATAGCCGCACTGGCTGTCGGAGATCGAGACGCCAATCGCGTGAGCGGTAGCCCACGAAAGCACGAGCCCTCCGAGCAACCGGGAAACGGGCATCGCGCGGACCACGCCGCTCACGCGGAAGCGGGACCCCTTGACGTAGTGGGCTTCGCCCCGCGCGATGGGCGTCACCACAGCCGGAAGGTCGAGCGGATCCATCTGCCCGTCCCCTGCCATGACGACGAACGCATCGGTCGGACTCCCGTCCGTCGCCAGGGCATGCCGATACCCCGTAACGATCGCGGCCCCCACGCCGCGGTTACGCTCGTGACGCACGAGCTCGAGCCCCGAACGGTCGACGGCTCGGGCTCGGTCGGCCGTACCGTCCGTGCTCGCATCGTCGACCACGACGATGGTGTCGACCCAATGCGGCATCGTTCGCACGACCCGCTCGATGCGAGGCGCCTCGTTCCACGCGGGGACGACGACTACGACGCGCGATCCGAGCCACATGAACTTGCCAGCGCAAAGGCTATCGCATGCTAGAGCGCCGAACATGTTGGCAGACCGGGAAATTCAAGGCTTCTGGCTTCTCGCAAGGCGCGACGACGACGAATGGTGCAGCAGCGTGAGGAGGAGCCACGGCGCGAGAGGCGGGAAAGCCGCAGAAGGCCGACGGGAGCCAACATGTTCGCTGCTCTAGGGCGACGACGTCCGGTCACTCGCTGGCCCGCGCTTGCACTCGCCCTCGGGGTCGCGTGCATCGTCTGGACGGGCGGCCGGATCATCAACCATCGCCCCTTCCCGTCCGAAACCACGCCCGAAGGGGCGTATGCGCGAATCGCTCTCGCGGTAGCCGAACGCCGCCCCAAAGACGCTTTTGCGTACCTCGAGACCGAAGCCCAGTGGGCGGCGTACACCATCGGCGACGCGCGCAAAAAAGCGTGTGATCGCGTCCGGGCAAGTTATCCGGCCGACCAGCGCGCGGCGCTGCTCGACAGGTGGAAAGACGAGGCGCAGGCGCCCGACGGCCCGGACGTGTTCGCGCGGCTCGCGGCGCTGCGTGGCTGGACCGCGCGCCTCGACCGGGACTTGTCCGGGTCCGCTCACGTGGAGATTCAAGGCGAGCGGGCGACGGTCGTGACGGCGCGGGGCACCCGCTACGCCTTTCGCCGACGCGAAAACGGCATCTGGGGCCTTACCCTGTTTACGGCCGAGCTCGAGGCGGAAGCCGAGCGCGCCTCGCGCGATCTCGAAGAGGTCGATCGCGCGGCCTCGGATTACGACCGCGCCAATGGGCGGTGATGAGCAGCCTCAACCCGCGCTCTTGAGCTTGTCGGACCACGACCGGCCGGCGGGCTGCCCGACTTCCGTCGGCAGGCCCGTTCGGGACCACCCCGGCTCCACCAGCTGCCCGAACGGGTTACGCACGCCATCCCAACCGGCGCGCTGGTCGACGACGTTGGTGAAGCCTTGCCCCACGAGTAGCTGTGCGGCGCGCAGGCTCCGCCCGCCGGCCTTGCAACCCACGATGATGGGCGCGTCCTTCGAGAATGAGGCGCTCATCACGCGCACGAAATCCGCGTTATGGGCCATCCCGGTGGCACCGGCATGGGCAATCGGAACGTTCACGGCTCCGGGCGGATGCCCGGCCTCGAACTCTTCGGTCGTTCGAACGTCGACGTAGGTGTACCCCAAGGCGAGCTTTTCGCTGGCCTCCTGCGGCGAAATGCGCGGAATGTCGCTCATCGCCCGTCACGTTTAGCGACACGTCGCGCCGCCGTCGAGCCTCATCGACACAGCGGTTTTGCCAGAAGCGCTTGCTGGGCTGCCGCGCGCACCCCCGGCGGCGAGCTATTCGCCAAAAGCGGAGCGAGACGGGCCGCCAGATTGGGCGGATGCAGGGCGGAAAGGCCCAAAAGAGCTCCGAGTCCGAGCTGCTCGGCGTTCGAGTCGTTGCCGGAGACGGACAGCCCCCGGATCAGATCCGTCAGCCGCCCGGTCGAGTCGACGTCGCACAATGCACCGAGCGCCGTCGCTGCGGCTGCGCGCACGTCGTTGTCCTCGTCCTTGTCGGCCAACAGGTCCCGAATGGCGTCGCGCCAAGCCACCGCATGACGGCTTGCAAGCGCGACGACGATGGACCGGCGCACCCGAGGCGACGGGTCGCGCAAGCCGAGACCGAGAGCGTCGTCCGCGCTGGACTTCGCCGTCGCCGTGACGAGCACGTTCACGGCCTGGGTCTTCACGAACCACCAGTCGTCGTGCACCAGCCGATCGATCGCCGGCTCCACCGTGTCGGGCGACGGTGAAACGACCAGCGCCGCAAGGACCGCCTCACGCACACGCGGCTCCGGATCGTGGACCGCTCGGATCAGCTCGACGTGCGCCAAGGACACTCCCGCCGCCTCCTCTGCAGCATGCACGCGCACGGGCCACTCGGCGTCGTGTGCGAGCGCGTCGACGATCCGCGCGGCGGCGGCTGCGTCCCCCGCTCGCGCCAGCCACCCGAGAGGCCCGAGCGCGAGGTACCGGTTACGAAGGGTCGGAGCGGTCGATAGCAGCTCGGTGACCGTCGCGTCGACTTCGCGCGCCGCCTCCGTCACGCGAAAGTCGGCCGCGCGCATCAGCTCGAGCCGCGCCGCTAGGCTGCGCCCTGGATCGCCCAATAGAGGCGCGAAGCGCCCTGGCGGAACCCGTCCCAGAGCCTCGCCGAAGGCGGCACGCAGGGCGGCACGTGACTCGCGATCCGCCTCGGACGTAGCAGCGAGCGCGTTCGCGATCGGCTCGAGGGCATCGCCCGGCGCGATCGTCGCAAACAACGACGCCACACAGGCGCGCGACTTGGTGTCCTCGCGCATGCGCGACGCGAGCGCAACGGCGACCCCAACACAGCGCTCCAACTTTTCTCGCGCCTTGCGCGACGCCTCCCCCGCGTCGTCGCAGACCGCCCGCGTGAGCAACGGCGCTGCGTCTTGGCACGGCTCCACGCTCGCCGCGACGTCCATCGCGAGGGCACGACCGTGAGCGTCGAGACCCTCGTACGCTCTCGAGACAGCCGCGAGCGATTTCGGGCCAGCGCGCTCGAGGGTCTCGGCTGCCGCGACGCCGGAGTCGCTCGAAAGCCGGTTCGCCACCTGGTCGAGCGTGTCGCCCTGAACGTCGAATTCGGAGTACGCGACGAGCTCGGCGACGCCCACGTCCGGGTGAGCGAGCCCGCGCGCGTAGGCCTCATCGAGCACGAGCGAAAGACAGGACGTCTCGACCGGTTTCGGAAAGTCGACCTCGTACGCTTGGCCGGGCTTTGTCGAGGCATCCTCGGGGATCGCAATTCGAAACGTTTGCGTGTTGGTGACGACGAACAGGGTCTTGGGCGCCGCCCCTGAGTCGAAAACGCGGGGATTGGGCGGCAGGAGCACGATCGCAAGCCGCGGGATGGGGACGTCCTTCGGCGCGGCGAGCACGACGAATTCCCCCTGGCCTGCGCCCGGGCGAAGCTCCCGCCAAACCGTCTGCGCGTCGCCGTCCACGAGCTCCAATCCACGGGAACCGGCAACGCTCGAGCTTCGCGCAACGAGCAGCTTCGACAGCGGTGGTGGCAGGGGGCCTGCGATCGGCCGGGCGTCGATGGACTCGGAGGCGGCGCGCTGTTCGGCACTCAGGCGATGCACCGTCGCGGACTTGAACTCGAGCGTGGCCGGGTAGAGCGCCTGCGGGTCAATCAGGGTCGCCGATTGTCCGCAGATTCGGTTGTCCTCGTGGATGTCTCCGACGAGCACGTAGGCCGTCGGCCCGAAGGCCACGATCTGGATCGCCTTGCCTGTCCGTTCGCCTGGATCGCCTTCGGTCAGACCCGTAACCCCGGCCCACAAGGGGCGCGGGCGGCCCGCGGCCAAGATGGCCTCCCAAGCGGGGCCATCCCGGCCCGCGCCCCGTGTCGGAACCCGCACATGAATGACGTGCTTGTGCTGACCGATCGAGATCGTCTCGATGGAAACGGCCTCCTCGGTCGGCAAGCGGGCTCGATCGAGATCGATCGGAACGGCGGTACCGTTCGAGTCGACGATCGCGCCGGCCAGATCCACGCGAACATCGAGGGCGGCAAGGCCGCCGTCGGCGGGAGCCGCGGCGTGGAGATCGGCGAACGCACCCCGAGCGCCGAGAATCCCGGCAAGGAAAGCGGCGACGGCGATCGAATGCGACGATGCATGCCCCATGGAACCGTCTCTCACCTATGCCTCATGACGAAAGCGATCGCGAGCCGGGGGGCAGAGCCGATTCCGTTCCCGCTCATTGGTTCGCCGCTCATCGTACGGCGCAAGCGTTCGTGATCCCGGCCGCGCCGATTCCGTTCCGGCTCGTTTGTTGGCCGCTCACCGCGTGACATGCCAGATGGAACGGCCATGCGTCGTTTCTCGATGCTTGCAGCGGCCGTCACGGCGACGATCGGGGTCGCGACGGTCGGCATCATTCGCATCGCGCTGCGCTCGAGCCCTCCAGCCATCGCGCCCCGGGCCGAAACGCAGCCCTCGATCGCCCAGGTGGCGGAGGCAAGGCCGGCCCCCCCTCATGAGACGGTACCGTCGCCCGAACCGGCGGGCGTCGAAGGCTTGGACCTGCTTCGAATCACCTCGGACGACGCGGGCCTGATCGCCCCCACCACGGGGGGCACGGCTCGGTTGACGCTGGACGGCGACTTGCAGCGCACGACCCGTGCGCTCTTGGCCTTGCATCATTTGCCCGAAGCGGCCGTGGTGCTCATGGACGTCGCGACGGGCCGCTTGCTGGTCTACGCCAGCCACGTGGACCAGGGGACGCCACGCGACATTTGCGCCGAGGCCCTCGCTCCGAGCGCGAGCGTTTTCAAGATCGTCACTGCCGCGGCCCTGATCGAAGATGCCCATCTCGGACCGGACACGAAGCAGTGCTACTCGGGTGGCGAGCAGCGCATCAAGAGCTCGGACCTGATCGATGATCCAAAGCGCGACCGCTGGTGCACGACGCTCGCCGGGGCGATGGGGCGCAGCATCAACACCGTGTTTGCGCGCCTCGCGACCCAACACCTCTCCCCACCTCAGCTCGAGGCCATGGCGCGTCGATTCGGCTACGGACAAACAATGGCGTTCGACGTGCCGGTTCAGACGAGCGGCATCCGGGTACCCAGCGATCCCCTGGAGTTCGCACGCACCGCCGCGGGCTTTTGGAACACGACCTTGTCGCCGATTGAAGCGACCGAGATGAGCGCGATCGTGGCTCGGCAGGGCGAAACCGTGCGGCCGAGCATCGTGGACCGAGTCATGGCAGCCAACGGAGTCGTCCTGTGGTCGGCATCGCCATCGACCTTCTCGCACAGGGCCATTGAACGCGACACCGCCGAACAGCTCGCGGCCATGATGGAACACACGGTCAACGAAGGGACCAGCTGGCACGCATTTCACGACGGACGCGGGCGCGCCTTTTTGCCGGGCCTCCCCGTGGCGGGAAAAACGGGAACGTTGACCGACGCCGGAGCCCATCGGTTCTACACATGGTTCACGGGCTTCGCTCCCGCGCGAGCCGAGTCCGGCCTGGGACAGGTTGCGATCGCCGTTCTGGTCGTCAATGGCCCCGCGTGGCAAGTCAAGGCCAACGTTGTCGCGCGCGACGTCCTAAGAGCCTACTTCGCTTCCAAAGACGCTGCCGGCGTCACACGGCCCGCTCTGACGACAATCGCGCGACATCGCTCCAGCCATTGAGGCAACCCCCGATCGCGATAACCCCGACCGCGACTACCCCGACCCCGATCCGCGACCTCGACCCCGCGACCTCGACCGCGACCTCGACCCCCGACCCCGAGCCGCGACCTCGACCCCGCGACCTCGACCTCGACCCCGCGACCTCGACCTCGACCCCCGACCTCGACCTCGACCTCAACTACCCCGACCGCGACCCCGACGACCCCGACCCCGACCTCGACCTCGACGCCGCGACTCGTCACCCGACTTCGAGATCGCGCAGCAGGAAAAACACGAGCCCCCCCTGTTCCTCGCTGCTGCACAACACCCCGTCGCCACCGGCCCTGTCGCATACGAACGCCGCAAGTCCCCAGGCCGTCGATTCGTCGGTCGCGAAGATCGGCGTAGACAGCTCCCAGAGATCCCGCTCGAGGATGGAGTCGATGACGGCGGCCGACGCGCGCCGGACGCTTTCGGGTACGTTCGGATGCGAGCCACCCCAGCCCCACGTGCGGGACCTCAGCGCGAACGTGCCGAGCAGCGTGGCGCGTGCGCGAACGCTCGAGCCCGCTCGGGTCCGAAATTGGACGCGCTCGCGCGCCAAGTCGACTTCGGGCGTGCCGCGACTCGGAAATCCGAAGCGCGCTTCGAGATCTCCGTTCTTCGCCCGCAACCGAACGACGGCATCGTCGCGCGCTCGATCGAAAGCCATGCTCGGAGCATGAACAAGCCCGGGAAGCCACGCAAACGTCGTGTCCGCGAGGTGCGCGAAGGTGCCGCCGCGAACTTCGTCGACGTCCAACCCGTCGAGCGCGCACAGGGCCTCGACCGCGCGGGCGAGCACTGGCGTGACTGCCCGCGCCTTGTCACCGCCGAAGACTTCGTCGACGCGCGCGCCGTCGCCGATCACCTCTTCGACATCGATGCCGGCGACGACGATCGAGCCGTCGGGAGCCCGAACGACCTCGATCAGAACGCGGCCCCACGCCTCGGCGGCAAGCTCCTCGTACAAAACGGATCCAATGCCGTCGAGGATCTCCCGCCTCAAGCTCCGAGAGTCGGCGTCATCCATTGCCGCTCAGACGAAAAGATCGTCGATGAGGGCGGCGCCGTGAACCGTCTGGTATTTCTCGAAGTCGGTGACGCCTGCGCCGTGTAAGACGTCCTCGTCGATCCAGAACTGACCCGAACTCTCGCGGCTGGGGCGCGTCAGGACGATGTGCGCCGCGTCGGCCATGATCTCGGGCGTTCGGCTCCCGCGAACGATGGCATCGCCCCCGAGAAGATTTTGCGTGGCCGCAGTCGCAATCACGGTTCGTGGCCAGAGCGCGTTCACGGCTACACCAGCCTGCCGAAACTCGCCAGCCATGCCGGCGACGCACATGCTCATGCCGAATTTCGTCATCGTATAGGCCACGTGGGGCGACAACCACCTCTCCTGCATGACGAGCGGTGGGCTGATGTTCAAGATGTGGGGATTGGCAGCCCGGAGCAGGTGCGGCAAGCACGCCTGCGAGCACGCGAACGTGCCCCTCGTATTGACTTGGTGCATCAGATCGTAGCGCCGAACCGGCGTATCCAAGGTACCGGTCAAGCTGATCGCGCTCGCGTTGTTCACGAGGATGTCGATGCCGCCGAACGTCGACACGGCCTGAGCGACGGCTGCGCGGATCGCGTCCTCCGAGCGAACGTCCACGACGCAGGCCAGCGCGCGCCCACCGACTTTCTCCACTTCCAAAGCGGCCGAATAAATCGTGCCCGGTAGCCTCGGATCCGGCTCGACCGTCTTGGCAGCGATAACGATCCGTGCGCCGTCCTTGGCCGCCCGCAACGCGATCGCCTTGCCGATCCCGCGGCTTGCCCCGGTGATGAAAAGCGTCTTGTCTCGAAGAGTCGACTCACCGGTCATGTGCGGACAAAAGCTTTGCACGCCCGGTTGGCGGGCGCCGGTCAGGCGGCGCTGTGCTCGTCGCGCAAGATGTCGCGGAGCGCATCGGCCAAGGCAAGCAAGAACGCCCCATTGGAATCGGGCGGCGTGGATGGCGCGCGCCGCGGCCGCACCTGTGCGTCTTCCGGGCGTTTCAGCTGCTCTCCCCGAGTCTTCATGGCAACCATGATGACGCCGCCAGGGCGACAAGAAAAGACGTTAGTTGCGCCGTCCGCCGGGGTCCGTTCGAAAGCGGCGGGACCCGACGCCGTCCTTCCGATGCAGCCCGTCGGGCCGCTTTCGCGCACGTTCGCGTTGACGAGATCCTTCGACGATTCAGCCCGGGGGAGCACTCTTGCCCGACGCGGGTTCCGATTCTTTGGCCCGGGCCAAATGGGCCATACTCTGCCGACGGCTCGCAGCTTCGTCTACATAGAGCCGCAGAACGGCAATCGCAAGCGCCATCAGCACCGGACCCATGATGAGGCCCTTGAGGCCGAACACTTCGACACCCCCGAACAGCGCTGCGAACGTGACGAGCGACGGCATCTCCGCGTCTGCCCCGACCAAGTGCGGCCGGATGACGTAATCGCAAACCGCCATGACGAACGCCGCGCCCCAAGCCAGCTCGAAGCCCCCAGCGAAAGGGTGTGCGGTCAGGAGCAGCACGACCCCGACCGGTACCCAGACGAGCATCGTTCCGACGGCCGGAACGAGCGACGCCACCGCCGTCGCGGCGCCGAAGAACAGCGGTTTGGGAACGCCGCAGATCGCGTATCCGATCGTCGCGAAGGTACCCTGCGCGAGCCCGGTGACGATCGTGCCAAGCAGCGTCGTACGTCCGACACGCCGGAACTCTTCGAAGAGCTTGCGCGTGTAGTCCGGCCTCAGAGGCAGTGCCTGCTGGGCGCGGATGGACACCCTCTGCCAATTGCACAGGATGAAGTGCATCGTGAGCATCGCAAAGAAGAGCGCGAGCAGCGTCGATGCGGAAGCCGCCACAAGCGCTTCGGCGAGGCTCGCGGCTCGAGCCGCGGCCCCTTCTGCGGCACCTTGCAGACGGTCCTGCAGCTGTTCGGGCGTGACCCCGAACCGATCCGTCATGTGGCCGAACAGCGTGATCAGACGACTCCCGCCCCCGCGCGGGCCGAGCGCGTTGATCAGCTGACGCGCGAGTCCCGCCCCCTCGGCACCCAGCAGCCATACCAGACCACCCGTGGTCGCCACGAGGCTCATCGCCGTCACACCGACGGCTACGAGCGCCGCTCCGCGCCGTCCGAACACGGGGATGAGACGTTCGTAGATCGGCTGAACGACGAAGGCCAACAGAGTTCCGAGCAAAAGCCCGACGCCGACGGGCATCACGATCCACCAAACGACGGCCATAGCAGCCGCTGCGGCCCAGCCCAACGCGTATCGCTCGCTCCGCGCGAGCGCTTCGGCACTGCCCGGAGCCGCGCCCTGGCTCTCCGCGGTCTCGGCAGCCGAGGGACGAAGCGCCGGGGTCGCGGGCTCGCTTCGCTCGTTCGCCTCCTTGCCCGAAGTCACGATCGTCACGCGTCCTTGAGTCGAGCCGCCAGTTCTGAAAGCGCGGTCTCGGCATTCGCCAACCCGTCACCGGCCCCCTCGTCGAACCGACGCGAAAGACGCATGTCGGGCGTCAGCCTCCAGGTGGCGCGCGACGTGCGGATCATCGCAGCGATCTTTGCCGGATCGAGGGGCGTGTCTTCGCGCAAATGCAGTGTCACGAAGCGGGCGTTCGCTTCGCAGCCAAGCGCGTGCAACCGGCGTAGCTCCGTCTTGAGCGCCATGAGTTTGACCAAGCGTCGCGCCTCCTCGGGGGGGGCGCCAAAGCGGTCCTCCATCTCCGCCGCGATCTCGAGAACGTGCGCCTCGTCCACGGCGCTCGCAAGCCGCTTGTAGAGCGACAGGCGCACGCCCACGTCGGTCACGTAGGCATCCGGCAAGAGCGCCTCCACGTCGAAGCTGAGTTCGGGATCGACGTCGTGCACCACCTCTTCGCCACGCATCTCGTGGACGGCCTCGTCCAGCATGCGGCAGAACAGATCGAAGCCCACGGAAGCCACGTCGCCGGATTGCTCGCCGCCGAGAAGGTCTCCCGCGCCACGCAGTTCGAGATCGAGTGACGCGATCTGGAAGCCACTGCCAAGCTCGGTGTGGCGTTCAAGCGCCTCGATGCGCGATCGGGCCTCGTCGCTCATGGCGTTCTGTGGCGGCACGACCAGGTAGCAATACGCTCTCTCTTTGCTTCGACCGACGCGTCCGCGCAGCTGATAGAGTTGCGATAAGCCGAAGAGGTCGGCCCGGTCGATGATCATCGTATTGGCCCGCGGGATGTCCAACCCGCTTTCCACGATGGCCGTCGATACCAGGACGTCGTAACGTCCGTCCACGAAGTCGAGCATCGTCTCCTCCAGACTGGTCTCGCTCATCTGTCCGTGCGCGACGGCGACTCGAGCGGTCGGCACGAGCTCCTGGAGACGCTGCGCCTTCTCGTAAAGCTTGTCGATGCGGTTGTACACGTAAAAGCATTGCCCGCCACGCGCCAGCTCCCGCTGCACGGCCTCCCGCAGCACTTGATCGTCCCAGCGCGTGACCACCGTGCGGACCGCACGCCGGTCGACCGGCGCCGTCGTGATGAGCGACAAGTCGCGCAGTCCCGTGACGGCCATCTGCAGCGTCCGCGGAATAGGCGTCGCTGTGAGGGTGAGCACATCGACCTGCGCGCGCAATTGCTTGATGCGCTCCTTGTGGGTCACGCCGAAACGCTGCTCTTCGTCCACGACCAGAAGTCCGAGCGTCTTGAAGTGAACATCCTTCGAAAGCAGCCGGTGCGTGCCGATCACGACGTCGACCTTGCCGTCTCTCAGACCGAGAACCGTTTCCTCTTGTTCCTTTTTCGATTGAAAGCGCGACAGGGCCCGGAGGTTCACGGGATAGCCGGCCATTCGCGCCTCGAACGTCCGGAAGTGCTGCTGTGCGAGCACCGTCGTTGGGCAAAGGACGGCCACCTGCTTGCCGCTCATCGCAACCCGGAATGCGGCTCGCAACGCCACCTCGGTTTTTCCGAAACCGACGTCGCCACACACGAGGCGGTCCATGGGCCGGGGCGACTCGAGGTCGTGGTTCACGTCGTCGATCGCGCGCGCCTGGTCCGCGGTCTCGTCGAACGGAAACGTTGCCTCGAACGCTCGGTAGTCGTCGTCCGCGGGCGGGAGCACGTCGCCCGCCGCCGCCCGCCGTTCGGCGTAAAGACGCAATAGCTCGTCAGCCATTTTGCGGACCTCGCGCGCGACGCGTGCTTTGGTGCGTGCGAACGTGCTGCCGCCGAGCTTGTCGAGCTTCGGCTGGGCGTGCTCGCCGCCGACGTATTTCTCGAGCTGATTGAGTCGCCAGACGGGCAAATACAGCTTGTCTCCGCCTCCGTACTCGATCGCGATGAGGTCGACGGTCAGGCCCGATACGTTCTTGTGGACGAGGCCCTGGTAACGGCCGATCCCGTGTTCGCCATGCACGACATAGTCGCCCGGCGACAGACTTCGCAGGTCTTGGAGGAATGGCCTCGCCGGATCGGCGGACCGCGTCTTGTCACGGCGGTGGTGAGTGCGCGCGCCGAAGATCTCCTCTTCGGTGACGAGCACCAACCCGTCCGCCGGGATGATCGTACCGCGCGCGAGCGGTCCGACGACCACTTGAACCCCGTCTTCGGCCGGCTCGTCCAGCCAGCCGGGGTCGAACGCCGAGAGTCGCGCTTTGCACGCGACATCCTGGTGGCGCAGCAGCATCACGAGCCGCTCGGCTTGCGTCTGTGCTCGCGCCGTGACGAAGACCCTCATTCCGTGATCGAGCCAGTGACGGACTCGGCGAACGAGCGGCGCTAGCCCTGCGCTTTTGCCCTTCGCGGATCGCGCCACCTTGACGGCGCGTGTGAGATCGTCGTGATCGCGCGACACCAGGTCGAGTGGATCGCCGGTTGGGCTCTCGAACGAACTCATGCCGCCTTCGGCCCGTCCGACGGTAAGCGTCCGGTGCAGCGCCACGACGGTACGCGAGGCAATCTCGCGCGCAACGTCCTCCTCGTCGGCGAAGAAGGCTTCGGGAAGGAACTTGGGGCCGTCGCCGCGCTTCGGCTCCGCGTCCGCTCGCGCGCGACCGAGCTCGTCGCGAACGGCGCGCGTCAAGCTCGGCGGGTCCTCGAGAACGAGGACCGCGTCTGCGGGCACGTACGCGAGGATCGGGTCCATTCTCTCGTAGTACGCGGGCAGAAAGCCCTCGGCGCCGAAGAAGGACCTGCCGCTGGTGACGTCGTCGAGGAGCGCCCGAACTTTGGTGGTCGGCCAGTCGATCGAGTCGGCGAGCTGGGTGAGTCGCGAGCGCGCTCGCGCGACGGTACGCGGATCGAGGATCGCTTCCCGCGCCGGGGACAGCCAGATCTGTTTGAGCTCCACCGCCTGCTTGATCGTCTTCTGTTCGATGGGGTCGAACGGCTTGAGCGACAGGACGAGCTCACCGTAGAGTTCGACCCGCACGGGCCATTCGCTCGATGGCGGCCAGACATCGAGAAGTGCACCGCGAACGGCGAAGCTGCCGGGGTCCTCGACCACCGGAACCCGCAAGTAGCCTGCCTCGGAGAGCGCGCGAACGAGCGCGTCGCGATCGATCTCCGACTCCGCGACGATTCGATCGGCGCGCCTCTTGAGCTCAGCTATCGGAACGACTTTGCGTACAAGAGCCGTCGCAGGGATGATGAGCACGCGCCACGGCCTGTTCTGAGCGAGGTGGAACAAAGTCGCCATTCGGCTCATCGCGGCGCGGCGGTCCGGGCTGACCTCGGCGTAGGGCGAGGATTCGTTCGCGGCGAAGACGATCACGTCGCCTTCGCCCGTCTCCTCCGCATTCTCGTCGAACGAGCCTCGCGTCAGGAATCCGACATCGTCCGCAGAGCGGCGCGCAAGGTCAATGTCTTGTGCCACGAGAACGACGCGGCGTCCCTGACGGACAAAGGCCGCGACGATCGCAGCTCCCGCGCAACCGTGTACGCCCGCGACATCGAGCCTTTGCTGCGTGGGCCCGCGGACCCGAGCGAGCACGTCCCCGACGCGCGACGCGACGATGCCCTCCGGCGGCAAGAGTGATTCGAGCGGCTCAAGCGACTCGGCAGCCGGTTGCAGACCGGCCGACAGCTCCTCCGGCGTGAGGCCGGTTTGCTCCCGTAACGTGGAGGTCAGCGTCGCACGCGGCATGTTCGCTCGGATGCGCGTACGTAGGGCGCTCGCGCCGACGCTGCAACCCGCGTCGTCCCACCCATCACGATCGCTCGTACGATCGGGATCCGATCTCCGGGCTCCGCTCGAATGCGCGAACGGCGGCGGGGACCACGACGAGCGCGGCCACCAGACCGGCAAGAACACCTACGGTGCCGATCGAGCCGAGGTCGCGCAGTCCGTCGAAGCGACACGCGACGAGCGCGCCGAAACCGGCGGCGGTCGTCAGCGCGGTGGCGGCCACGAGCGGTCCTTGAGCTCGAAGCGCCTGGCTCATCGAACCGCGGCGGGCGGCATGCAAAAGGAACATCGATTCGTCGATCGTTACGCCGAAGAGGACCGGCAGAACGAGTGCGTCGTAGACGTGCCATCGCATTCCGAAGGCGCGCATGGCCACCCCCACGGCTCCCATTTCACAGGCCAGCGTCGCGAGAGCGACGAGCGCGTGGCGAGCACTCCGAAGAGCTACCCGCATCGCCACGGCCACGACGCCCAGGGCGACTGCACCCACGAGGATGAGATCGCGTTGGAGTGAGTCGCGGAGCGCCTGGTCGATCGCATCGAAGCTCGTGACGAGCGCAGCCGGGTCGGTCGCGAGGATGGCCGCGCGCGCGCGCGCGTTCGCCGATGCACCACCGGTCGGTCGCACGTAGGTGGCGACCAGCGTGTCGGGCCCGTCGTGCGCGAGGTGCCGCGCGAATAACCAGGAAGCCGCCTCGGCGCCTCCGACGGCATCGGGCACAAGATCGTGCGACGGGTGAGCGAACGCGTCGAGCGCGGGCGCGCAGGCGCCGAGGTCGAAGCCCTCTTCGCGAAGGGCCGTCACGAGAGATCCGCGTCGGGCCGGCAGATCGAGACCGTCGCGCTCGGCCAAACGCGCCCGCTGAGTCGCCGCAGCGGGCGCAAACGTCTCGAGCGCGTCGAAGCTATCGATGTCGTGGGATCGCTCGAGGCCCTCGAGCGTCTCGGCCACGCGATCCGCCCGGGCCCGCGCTGACTCGGGATCGGCGTCGATCGTCAGAACGAACCATTGGCCGGAATGGCCGCCGAATAGAGATCGAATGTGCTGTTCGGCCAAAAGCGGTGCCATCGCGCGAGGGCGGACGGCCACCAGAGCATCGGCGGGTGGAGGCCAGCCGATGACGGCGAGGATGGCTACGGGCATCGCACAGAGGCCTAGTGCGACTGCGGCTCGGCCGCGCGTCGCGGTGGCGCGGATGAGCCACTCGACCCACCGTGCCGATCGCACCGGCGGTGCCGAGCGTCGCTCGAGAAGGGCACCGATCTCGGGCGTGATGAGCAGGATGGCCACCGCTGTCAACAACTCGCCGGCACCGCACAGCAACCCGAGCTCCTGCATGGCGCGCAGACCGCTGAGAGCGAGGGAGGCAAACGCGACGGCGGCGACGCACGCGGCCGTGATCGTCGGCGTCCAAGTCGAAGAGCGCGCCGCACGCGCCGCGGCGGCGCCGGCTAGTCCGGCGCGACGCGCATCGAGCAGCGCGGCGTAAACGTGCACGCCCGTGTCCACCCCGACTCCCACTACGACGGCCGCGAACGCAATGGCCAAGGCGTTCAGGCCCAAAGGAAACAGTGCGGCGAGACCCGTCGTCCACAGTGTGCCGACCACGAGCGGCGGCAGCACCGCGGCAAGGGCGCGCACCTGACCGAACGTGACGACGAATGCGAGCGAGGCAAGGACGATCGACAGCGTTCCACTCACGGCCAAGTCGCGCTTGAGCATCCGCTCGGTGGCACGCGCGATGGCGTGACCGCCCGCCACCTCGATGGTCACACCCGGCCGGGCACGGGTGCGAAGAGCCCGGTCCACGTCGTCCATCGCCGCATTCGCGTCAGCCGATACGAACGCGCTGCCGCGCGCCTGGACCACGACCAATCGCGCGCGATCTCGGTCCGCGGTGAAGGCTGCGCCGGGGAGCGCCGTCACACCACCCGCCAGATCCGTGCGCGACTCCCACGGCACTTGAGCGAGCCGCAACGGATCGCGAGCGAGCCAGGTCTCCGCCTCCCCGTCTGCTGCCGGCGCAAGCAGCAGGGCACGTGTCTCGTCCAGCCGCGCGCGCATCCGCTCGGGCGTCACGAGGTCAGCGAGACGCGCGCGCGCCTGCGGTCCGGAAAGCGCCCAGGCCAGTGTGGGGTCGGGCGGTGGAGGGGCCGCCGGTGCTCGATCGATGACGCGTTCGATCGAAGGGGCGTGCCGCAGCGCGTCCGCGACGTCGTCGGCTACCCGCTCGACGTCCTCCGGACTCCGGCCACTGACGAGGAGAAGGACCGGGTCTCGCCCGCTGAACGCCCGGTTCCAGCGTGAGAGCGCAGCGGCGTCGCCTGAGCCGGGGAACAGCGACGACAGATCGGTCGATACCCGCAGCTTTGCGACGGTGAGCCAGGTCGAGAGGATTGTCACGCCCGCGATCGCGGCGACCGTCAGCCACGAACCGATAGCCCGCCTTCTCATGGACTCGTGCCGGACCCCTCCGCCAACGCCGAGTCGTCCGAAACTTTCTGGATCCTGACCCGGACCCGCGTCACCCGCCTCCGGCTGATTCCCGTCACCTCCGCTATCGCTCCGCGCGCGAGCTCGACCCGGTCACCGGCACGCGGCAGCCGCCCCAAAAGCTCGACGACGAATGCTCCGATGGTTTCGGCCAGGTCCGCGTTCGGTATCTGGATGCCGAGCGCCGAGCGCACCTCCTCCATCGCCGCCCGTCCGTCGATGTCCCATGCCTCGTCGAGGCCCGGTTCACGAATAATTTTCTGCGGCTCTTCGTCGAATTCGTCGCGAATCTCGCCGACGATCTCCTCGAGCAGGTCCTCCATCGTGACGAGCCCACTCGTGCCGCCATACTCGTCGACGACGACGGCGATGGGCACCTGCTTTCTTTGCATTTCCCGCAGGACATCCATGCCGCTCTGCACCTCGGGCACGAACAGAACGTCGCGCCGAAGAGGCACGAGGCTCGGCAGGGTGCGCGCCTCGGCGTGGAGCAAGAAGTCCTTCGCGTACAAGTAGCCCGCGACTTCGTCGAGCGACCGGCCGACGGTGAGCAACACGCGCGAGTACTGATGCGCTCGGACGAACTCGTCGGCGTCCGCGCCGCTTGTTTGTACCGGAAGCGACACGACGTCCACGCGCGGCACCATCGAATGGCGCGCTGCGCGCTGCGAAAAGCGCATCACGCGCTCGAGCAACTCCGCCAGGGCGCGGCCCCGAGGCGACCGCGCGGCACTCGCGGCCAGAATCGACAAAATCTCGTCCTCACTGAAGCGGCCCTCGACACTGGCGACATCCGGCGACATGCCGACGGCACCCAAGATGAATCGCGATGCCTGTTCGAGCAGCCAGAGCAATGGCTGAAACGTGAAGTACACGACGCGCAGCGGAATTGCCGCCGCAAGCGCCGTCGCCTCGGATCGTTGGATCGCGATGAGCTTCGGCACGAGCTCCCCCAGCAAGACATGTCCGAACGTGAGAATCGTGAACGCGACCACGGCGACCACGACATGAACGGCACCTGCGGCCGGCACCCCGAATGCGGCGACTGCGACGCGGTCGAGCAGGGCCGCCAGCGATGGTTCCCCGATCCAGCCGAGACCCAAGCTCGCCAGCGTGATGCCGAACTGGGTGACCGAGAGATAACGGTCCAGCCGACCGACAATCGTCTCGGCTACGATGGCTTTGCGGTCCCCCTTGCGGGCCCTTGAGCGCAGCTGCGTAGCCCGCACCTTGACGAGGGCAAACTCCGCGGCGACGAAGAAACCGTTGAGAGCAACGCAGAGCGCCGCAACGACCAAGCCCCACACTGGGTGGAAGTCCTACCACGATGCGCCTCGGCCAGGGGATGAACGCGCATGAACGACCACGACGTCCTCGTCTTCTTGCTCGCACTGGCCGCCCTTTTGGCTGCGGCCCGGGTGCTCGGGGAGGCTGCGCGTGCGCTCGGATTGCCCGTCGTGGTGGGCGAGCTCGGCGCCGGGATCGCGCTCGGGCCCACGGCCTTGGGGCGGGTTCTTCCGAGGACCCAACTCTGGCTGTTCAGCCCGGGCACGCCCCAGGCGATGATCGGCGCCTACACGACCGTGGCAGCTGTTCTGCTCCTCGCCGTCGTCGGCCTCGAGATCGATCTGGGTGTCCTCAGGCGGCGCGGAGCCAGCGCATTGCTCACCGGCGTGCTCGGGATCTTGCTCCCCTCGGCGTGCGGCGTGGCGCTCGGCTTTCTTTTGCCCGACTCCGATCTGCTCGACCCTTCGCGGCGCACGACGTTCGCGCTCTTGATGGGTGTGGCGCTGAGCATCTCCGCGCTTCCCGTCATTGCCAAGACGTTGCTCGACCTGGGCCTCTTCAAATCGGACGTCGGCCTGCTCGTCATGGCCGCCGCCATGATCGACGACCTGGCCGGTTGGCTCGCGCTGTCGCTGTTGCTCGGGCCCATGCACGGAACAGGCTTGGCGCTTGCCTCGTTCGCGAAAACCGCAGCGCTCACGGCCCTGTTCACGGCCGGGTTACTGATCGGCGGCCGGCGTCTCCTCGACGTCGCGCTCAGCCGTGTCGAAGGCACCGGGACCGGCGGGTCGGGCCGTATCCTATCGGTCGTTATCTTGCTTGCCTTGGTCGGGGCCGCGGCGACGCAAGCGATCGGCCTGCACGCGGTTTTCGGTGGCTTCGTCGTCGGCCTCACCGTCGGTGGCTCCAAACGTGTCAAGGTGCGGACACGACGCGCCATCGAGGACTTCGTCATCAACGTGTTCGCACCGGTGTTTTTCGCGTCCATCGGGCTGCGGGTCGACTTCGTCAGCGCATTTGACCTGCGGCTCTGCGCGCTCACCCTCGTCCTCGCGACCGTCCCCAAGCTTGCCGGGTGCGCGATCGGCGCGCGAATCGGCGGACTGCCGTGGCGGCAAGCCGCCGCCGTCGGCATCGGAATGAACGCGCGTGGAGCTATGGGCCTCATCTTGGCCGACCTGGCGCGCGATGCAGGCCTGCTGACCGACCGGATCTTCGTGGCGCTCGTGCTGATGGCGCTGATCACGTCGCTGGTCGGCGGCCCGGCCATGAAGCGGCTGCTGTACCGCGATGAGGCCGAGGAGGATGTCGTGACCCTGCTCCGGCGCGGCGGGTTCATAGCCGAGCTTCATGCGCACACTCCGACCGAGGCCATTGGCGAGCTCGTCCGTGCGCTTGGATCCCTGTTGGCCGGCATGAAGCGTCGAGCGCGCGACGCCGTGATCGAGCGCGAACGGGTCGCCGCCACAGGCCTCGGAGACGAGGTGGCCATCCCTCACGCTGCCGTCGACGGCCTGGATCGTCCCCTGCTCGCGCTCGGACTCGCCCCGGCGGGGATCGACTTCGACGCGCCGGACGGCCGAGCCGCGCGCATCGTGTTTCTGCTGCTCATGCCTCCCAAGGCCTACGAAGAGGAAGTACGCATTCTTGCATCGATCGCTCGCGCAACGTTCGACGCGCGTGCGCGACAGGAGCTCGTGGCGGCAAGCGGCCTCGACGAAATCACCCGCGTGCTCTCCGACAGCGCGCGGAGGACGCGGGCCTCGCAGCGTCCCAAGCGCCGCTCCGCCCGCTCGTGGTGACCCGCGAATCCGCCCGTGCCTGTGCGGGAAACCGGCCCCACGGGAGGGTTGCTCCGATTCACCGACCGTTCAAAGCGGGAGTCCAACGGCGGGAACGCCACCGTCGCCCGTGCCGAGATATCCGTAACGCGCCAGGTTGCCCATGACCCGGATCACGTAATCGCGCGTTTCCTTGTACGGAATGTGCTCCACGAAGGTGTCGATCTGCATGCCGGGCGCGCCCGAAAGCCACCGCTCGACAGATTCGGCACCGGCGTTGTACGCCGCGACGGCGAGCGGGACGTTGCCGTGCAGTTGGTCGAGCAGCTTGCGCAGCGCACGCGCCCCGACGCGGATCGCGTACGACGGGCTCGTAAGCCGCGCGTCCTCGTGAGGCAGTCCGAGCTCCTCGGCGATGGGCCGAGCCGTTTCGGGCAGAAGCTGCATGAGGCCGACGGCCTTTGCGGGCGATAGGGCCTCCGGATCGAAACTGCTCTCCTGGCGCATGACGGCCCAGAGCAAGCCACTCGGCAGCTGCTCTCGCGCCTCGGCGTCGCGAACCACGTCGAGGTAGGGCCTGGGGAAGGCACAGTCCCAAGCCCATAGCGTGCGAGACGTCGGCGCGGACGCGAAGAACGCGGAGGGCAACGATTGCGCAATTTGATACCGTCGCCTGGCTCGGCCGAGCTTGCCGTACACGACGCAGAGGGCCTCGGCGGCGTGGGGACCGGCACCGCTCGTGATCGAGTTCTCGCGTTCGCGCAGGGCGACCTCGGCGTCCTCGTCGAGGCCCAGTCGATCGAGCAGGTCGGCCGGCGGTGGGATGGCAACGTGGATCGCTCCGGGATCCGGCGATGCCGGTTCGGAGGCAGAATCGATGGACGGCGGCACCGGGGCCCCGGCTTCCGCCAACCGCGCCCGTGCCACGAGCGCGGGCCACGATAGGGGTCTCGACCGTGCCACGTCCGTCCATCGCGCGATGGCATGGGTACGATCCCCATCGTGCAACGCGGCAAGCGCCGCCATGTTCGCCATTCGTGCGCTGACGATCGGCTCGGCCTCGTCCTCGACCAGCTGCTCGAAGGCAGCGCGCGACGCCTTGGCCTCCCCGTCGAGCAGTCTGCAGAGCGCGCCGCTCGCACGGGCGTCCGGGGCCCGATCGCCGGCAGGGTGCGCGTGCAAGTACGCGTCGAAGCCGCGAGCGCACTCGCGCCAGTCGCCGTGGATCATGCGCAAGTACGGCACGAAATATCCGGCCTGCTCGGCCCACGGGGACTTGGGATAGCGCCGCGGCACGTCGTTGTAGGCCACGATCGCTTCTTCGTCCCGATCGGCACGCGAGAGCGCGCGAGCGGCATGAAACGCATCCTCGGCAGCCGTCGGCCCCCCCGCGGCGGCGGCATCGAAGAGCGCCCTGGAGGCTTCGCTGCCGCGCCCTCGCGCGTGAAACAGCGCCATCCCCCGAACATGCAGCCGTTCGGCGCGCGACACCTTGTCGGCGTGCCGAGCAAGCGGAGCGAGGTCAACCGCATGCAACGCATCGTCGATGCGGCCGGCGTCCGAGAGAACGCGGGCGCGCAGGAGCAGCTCGTCGGCCGTCAGCGGCTGATCGGGATCGACCTTGGCCCGAAGTGCGAGTGCGTCCGACGCCACCGCGAGGTCCGCGCCCTGCACGGCGAGCCACCGTACGTCGGCTTTCTCCACCTCATCAGGGGCGGTTGCCAGGGCGATGCGCAGCGCCCGCGCCTCCCCCTCTTGCGCCCGCGTCCGCTTGTCGCTCAAGAGGACGCGTTCCACCGCCGCACGGGCGCGCCGGGCGTCGCCGGCCTTTGCGAACGCGCGAGCACTTTCGATCTGTGCGCTAGGAGCGGCATGCGCCCCGAACCATTCGCCGGCTTCTGCGAAGGGTCCAACCACGAGCTCGGCCTCGGCACGGCGCCGCGCAACGTCCGCCGCCAAAAGTGGCAACGTCGTCTCGAGCCCATCGAGCAGCGGCAGCGCAACGGCCATGTCCGCCCGGGCCAGAGCAACCCGAGCACGGACGTACCGCACGTCCGGTCGCACTTTGTCGGCTTCCGGCAGCGCCTCGAGCGCGCGCCAGGCCGCATCCCACTCTGCGTCGCGCACCAACGGCGACCAGGCAGGCGCCGGCCGAGCAAGTGCCGCATCCACGCTGAGAGCCGGCGCGGCTGCCGTCAGGTTGGAGATTGCCGGAGACGGAGCCGGTGCGATCGACGCGTCCTTGGCGCCGCACGCGTACGCGAGCGCAAGCGTCAACGCGATGCCGCCGGCGCCGCTACGTCCAAACATCGAATCCGCCACCGCCCTTCCACGCGAACGTCGTCGTGACCCCGGACGGATCGACTCCGTCGACCACACGGTGCAGGCGAGGAAGGGCGAGCTCGTCGAGATGAGGGCCCTCTTCGATGCCGACCCAGCGCCGGCCCATCTTCATCGCGACGGCCGCCGTCGTGCCGCTTCCGAGGAATGCGTCGAGCACCCAATCGCCCGGGTCGGTCGAAAGAGCCAAGATACGCGCCAGCAGCTTCTCGGGCTTCTTGTTTCGCACGAAGCGCGCTTGCCCCTCACGCGCTATCCCCTGGAATGGGACATCGTCCCAGACGTTCGTGATCGGCTCGACAATCACTGGCCGCCCGTCCCGCTCCGCAACCTTGTCGCTAAGAAACAGGATTCGGTTACCCGCGCGCAACAGCAAGTCCTTGCGCCCGGGGCGAGCGAGCCTCATCACCCGACCCGGCTCGCGCCGCGAGCAGTCGATGAGCGCCCGTGCGGCGCGACTCACCGCTTCGTAACGGGGCTGTGCGAAGCGGACGACGTGCCCGGCGTGGGCCAACGCGTGTCGCTCGACATCGTCTCTCGAGACGACACCGTTCAACGTCCGGCGGACGTGGGCCGCCAGCGGGCAAAAACGCCAAGCATCGGGGGAATCGTTCGGATTGTCGAGCCACGTTCGGTAGGCATCGTCGTAGCCGGCCCGCTCGCGTAGGACGGGATGACAACGCCACCGCGCGCGATCCTTGGCATACACGAGAATGTAGTCGGCGACGTTGACCGGGCCACGGTTTTTGGCCTTGTGCCCCGTTGCAGCGCTGCGGACGACGGTGATCGTGGAGACCCGCTGGTCGCGGCCGAAAACATCGCTCATCACGACTTGCAATGGACCGAGCTCGGTATCGTCGATTTCGACGAAGATCGCGCCGTCTTCGGAGAGCAGCGCGCGCGCAGCCTCCAGGCGTTCACGCATCATCGCGAGCCACGCGTTCGGCGAGAACGTGTCGTTGTACTCCGCGAAACGTCTCCCGGAGTTGAACGGTGGATCGAAGTAGATGCAGCGGAAGCGAGCATCGAATCGGGCCGCCGAAAGACGGCGCATCGCGCTGAGGTTGTCGGCATGCAGCACGATTCCGTCCCCTCGCCTGTCTCCATACGATCGAGCTGGATCGTGCCGAAAGAGAGGCGGAGCCGCGGACCCGGCGCCGGAACAACCATCGATCCTCGCGCCGCGCAGATGTCTCAACGAGGATCGAGCGGCCGGTGAGGCGGACCCCATGAGCGCATCACGATAGCGTGTCTCGGCACGATTCGTCGGCCGCACGCGGGTGCGCGACGAACCAAGCCGGCCTCGCCCCGCGAGCCGAAGCACGGTCCCGCACAGATCGGCCCCTCACCCAGCGACACGCAGTACGAACCAGACCGAGCCCGCGAGCGAGAGCGCTACGCTCAACACGCGGACCCCCCAAACTCGAAAGGCCCAACGATGCCGCGCCCACACGATGATCGGCAGCACCGCCGCGACCACCGCGATCTGCCCCATCTCCACGCCCAGATTGAACGCACACAGCGCGATCGGCATTTGCGCGCGCGGCAGATCCAGTTCGCGCAGTGCCCCGGCAAAGCCGAAGCCGTGCACGAGACCGAAGGGGAATGTGATGCGCCATCGTCTGGACGGATCGGAGACGAAGAGATTCTCGAGCCCCACGTACACGACCGAGAGCGCGATGGCTGGCTCGACGACCGAGGGTGCGGGTGAAACGACGCCCAACGCCGCCAGAGCCAACGTGAGCGAGTGCGCTACGGTGAAGGCCGACACGATGCCGATGAGCGTGCGCAGGCGACCGCCCGGCAAGAGCAGGCCGAAGAGAAACGCGAGGTGGTCGTAGCCGGTCCAGATGTGGGTGACCCCGGTCCAGACCATCGCTCCGAACGTCGAGCGGGCTCGACTCGTCGCGTCGAGCGTCAGCGCGAGACGCTCCCGTCCGGATACGAGGATGAACGCGGTCTCGTGCCCGTATGCAAACACCGTCGCGAGATGCCGATGGCCCGCGGAGAAGGCGGCGACGAACCGGCAATCGATCGACAGCGCGCGCGGAGCGTGGTCGCATCGGAATGAGGCGCGGATCTGAACCCCGTCCCCGTAGGCGGCCTCGACCGAATCGAGATGCGGGCGGCAAGTCGACCCATCTGCGTCGACGATCGTAGCGCCCACGACGCGTCGATCGATGGCATCGCTGGCGTGGCTGACCTCCGCGGGCGACAGTCGCCCATCGTGATCGGCGTCGACCTCGGGAATGGCGGCCGCGACCTCGGCTCCCGAGAAGACGTACGTGGCGACGACATCATCGCCCGAAACACGGTAGTCGCCGCGGGAGAGTCCGATGGAATGCGCGACGGCGCTGCTCGCGAGCGACAGTGCGATGGCTTCGATGAGAAACGCTGCGAGGAGGCGACTCAAGGCGATCCGCAGCGCAAGCCTAAGTGGGCGCCCTAGCCCGCGTCGGTGGCACCGTCGGCCGCGTCGGTCGCGCTATCGCTCGGGGCGTCGGTTGCACCGTCGCTGCCCGAGTCGGTCGCCGCGTCGCCCGCGTCGGTTGCGCCATCGCTGCCCGCGTCGCTTGCGCCATCGCTGCCCGCGTCGGTCGCGCCATCGCTGCCCGCGTCGGTCGCCGCGTCGGTCGCCGCGTCGCCCGCATCGGTCGCCGCGTCGCCCGCGTCGGTTGTGCCATCGCTGCCCGCGTCGCTTGCGCCATCGCTGCCCGCGTCGCTTGCGCCATCGCTGCCCGCGTCGCCGGCTGCATCGGTCGCGCCACCGCCGCCCGAGTCAGTGGTTGTCGTCGCGTCGTGGCCACCACCGTCGGTCGTTGACGGAGGCGCGACGGTGTTGTCGTCGCCACTGCCGCAAGCGGGAAGGGCGGCTCCAGCGAATGCGGCGGCCAACGTTGCAGTCATGAGGGTGATTGTCTTTTTCATGCTCGTCGTCCTTGCCTCCGGGCTTGCGTGCCTACTCGTCCGCGGGGCCTGCGGATTGGGCCGAATTCATGCTCGCCTCCCAGGCCGTTGGCAAGCCCCTATCGCCCGCGTTCGACCTCGGCACGAGCCGAGTGACGTCAGTCGCGGGCCGCCTCTCCCGGGATCGGAAAAACCGCCCCTTCGACCCACGGCGCAACGAGCCGCCGCCAGTTCGCTTCGGCGCCGAGTCCGGCGAGTACGCTTCCGAAGCCCCACTGCAGGCGATTGACGAATGTAAAGTCGGAGGGCATGCGGACGGGCGCGGGAAGGTTGGGCAAGTTGTCGTCGGGTTTGAAGACGATCCGGCGTCCGCCACGTACCAAGAATGCAACACTCTCGCGTGCGAACTCCTTCGTGTATCGGAATCGAGCGTCGACCACGAGCGGT
>Ga0187859_10000394_pt1 | contig 29719 bp, 25 predicted proteins | sample June2016WEW_10_1_2_FD_133019 | JGI IMG/M metagenome (GOLD analysis project Ga0187859, IMG submission 133019) | Peatland microbial communities from SPRUCE experiment site at the Marcell Experimental Forest, Minnesota, USA - June2016WEW_10_10 | ecosystem: Environmental > Terrestrial > Soil >...
CTACCCCGACCTCGACCCCGACTACCCCGACCTCGACCCCGACTACCCCGACTACCCCGACCCCGACCTCGACGCGCGACCGGCCGGATCAGGATCTCGGCTTTTCTGCCTTGGACAGCTCGCGGCGGATCTCTTCGAGGGTGTCCTCGAAGAAGCGGTGCACGGCCGCTTGCGCGACACGATGGCCCACCGCCCGGTCGAGGGCACTTCCGATCGGCCCGAACGGCGGCCGATAGTATCCCTCAATCTCCAGCTGCGTTTCGCCCGCGCCCACTTGCCACGCCGACAATTGCGCTTCCATCAACGGGAAGATCGGCGCCCCATGCGACGCTTCCCAAGCGATCTCGAGAGACAGGGACGGTGGCAGTCCTGCGATCGATTCTTCATCACGGATTCGACGAATGTGCGTCCGAACGTCGACCGCGACTTCGACGCCGGCCACGCCGACGCGCAGACTTGCGGCGATCGAAGCTGCCCGCGCCGCGGCCGACGTCGTCGCACCCTGCAGCAAGTCGAGCGAACTGCGCTGCAGGAGCGCACGGACCTCGTCGTAAGGATAGCCGACATAGCCGTAGTAATGCACCCGTCTCCGATCATCCATGACGCCAACCAAAGCACGACGAGTGCCCGCGTCACCCCCAAGGCCTTTGACCGAGCCCGAGGGCGTCGCCACGGCGAGCGGCCCGCGCAGGGATTGCGCCACCGCGAATGTTCTTCCGACGGCTCCCGGGCCACTTAGAGGGCCTTGGGGTTGGATTAAAAGTTGCTCGAGTGTTCTATGGAGGCATGCGACGACGATGACGCGCGACGATGATCCCCCGACGTCGGCCCTGCGAACCCAAACCGCGGTCGTCCGAACCTTGGCACACGAGCTCCGCCGCCAACGAGCGGAACCCGAGATGACGGAGGATCTAGAGGGTCAGGTCGTCGAGGAGTCGGCTCGATTGGCATCCGCGATGCAAGAGGCGACCCGCGCACGGAAGAGTCGGGCGTCGGGCGCTTCCGAGGTGGACAGCCCCGTTGGCGACCCGATCTCAGGGGGACACCGGCGCCGGATCTTGATCGTCGACGATGACGAAGGGGCGCGGACCGCGCTCGCGGCCTGGCTCGGACGAGACTACGAGGTCGTCACGGCCGGCGACGGCATCGAGGGCCTCGAGCGGGCGGCTCAAGCGGCGCCCGACATCGTCATCGCCGACGTCTGGATGCCGAGGCTCGACGGCGTCTCGATGGTGAACCGAATGAAGCGCATCGACTCGCTGCGCGATGTCCCCGTCGTCTTTCTCAGTGGCCAAACCGAGCCCGTGAGCATCGCCGCAGGCTTTTCGGCCGGGGGCCATTCGTATCTGACCAAGCCCATCGATCTCGGGTTGTTGGAGGACGAGCTGCGCTTGGCGTTGGGGTCGCAAAGCCCGGGCCGAGAGGGCTCTCCATGAACAACGACCGAGCCTTGCACGACGCGGGCGTTCAAGAGCCCCCTCCCGCGGCGGCGCCGCCGCTGTCGGTCGAGATCTCGGACCCGGACCGGATTCGCTTCGAGCCCATACCGGCCGGTGCCGCGCCGGCGCGGAGCGGGGGCACCGAGCTCACGCCGGGCCCGTCGTTTCGGGTCACTCTGGTCGGTTTCGAAGGGCGACAACCGGAGCGCACCATGCCGCTGTGGGTCGTTCGCCAGGTCCATGTGACGACCGCGATGACCCGGGAATGGGAGCAGGCCGCGGCGCAGCCGCTCTCGATCGTCGCACGGCCTCTCGGGACTGCGGACCGCCAAGACGTCGAGGCGCGCGGCGCAAGCGAGCGCTGGCTTCGTCGGCCGTCGGAACACCCCCTCGGCTCGAGCGAGGCGCTCGCGCGGCGCGTATCCGAACACCCGCCGGCCGGGCACAGCGCTCCCGACGCCTCGCACGATCCACCGCCCGGTCCCGGCCCCGCAGCGCCTTTCGGCTCGGGCGACCGACGGCACGACGGGCCCGGAGAACGACGCTACGTGTGAGCGGTGGCCCCGACGGCCACGCGAGCTCTTCCGTGGCGGCCCCCCGGATGCAGGCCAGCGTCGACACGGCACGAGGCTCGCTTGCACAATGCCCAAGGTCTCGGAAACCACTTGGAGGTCGCTGTCATGAGTTCAAAGCGCAAGGACAAGAGCACCGGAAGCAAAGCGGGCAAGCACCGCGTCGCGCACGAGGCGGAAGGCGCGGCGTCCGGAGCGGTCGCCGGAAGCGTGGTTGGGGCGGCCGCGGGTCCGCCCGGAATGGTGGCGGGCGCCATCATCGGCGGGGTGGCAGGTGCGATTGCCGGCGCCGTGCTCGATGGCGAATCGTCGAGGCAGGCCTCTCGCACGCGCGAACTCGACGCTCAGATCGGAGTGAGCGAAGGCGACCTTGGAGCGCCCAACCTCGAGCACCCGACAGCAGAGCGTGGCGTTTACTCGAAAGCCTCGACGGGAGTGGAGTCGTCGTCCGCGGAACAGCCGGCGGAGGGGCCGATGCAGACGCCGGAGAGCTAGGGACGGCTCGGAAGACGCCACGGCGGGCGGCGCGACCGTCCGTCCGTCTGCGCTGCCCCGTCACGTCCGGTGGCAAGCGCTACTCCGACGTTCCAATGGGGAATGAGGTCGGGGCATGGACGAGGAGTTAGTTGTATAGCGCACCCTCTTGGGCCAGTGAGCGTGCCGCCCGGCATGGAGGAACGTCGGGCGGTGCCAGCCATCCGCAAAACGCAGAATCTGCAGCCCAGCGTAATCTTGGCTGGCGGCCCGCGGCGGCGAATCGATCCGGGCACCAATCATCCTCCCCCGCCTGCTGTCGAGCCTGTAAGCTGCCCGCCCGATGTTGCCCGACGATCTGCTCCAACCCGAAGCATGGCCGCAGCCGGCCCCACCGAGTGTCAAGCTGGTTGAGACCCACGTGTCGTGGGTGTTTGTGGGTGGCCGCCAGGTCATCAAGGTCAAAAAGCCCGTGGCGCTGGGGTTCGTGGACTTTCGGTCGGTGGAACGCCGGCGGGTGGCTTGCGAGGACGAGGTCCGGCTCAACACGCGCCTGGCGCCGGGTGTCTATCTCGGGGTTCTTCCCATCGTCCGAGACACGGGCGGGCGACTCTCCATCGGGGGCGACGGCGAGATCGTCGACTGGGCCGTGCACATGCGGCGTCTCGATGACGATACGCGCGCGGACGTATTGCTGGGGCGAGGTGCACTCACCCATGATCACATCAACTCCGTGGCACGCGCCATCGCCGATCTCCATCGGCAGTCGGCGGTGAGCGAAGCCACCGCGGCGCGCTGGGCGTCGGTATCGGCGATCGAAAGGAACGTGCTCGAGAACTTCGGCCAGACCGCCAAGCTGTCGTCCGCGTACATGGAGGATCGGGCCGCCGACGAGATCGAGCAGGCGCAGGTGAAGTTCGTGGCCGATCACGAGTCGCTGATCTCGGCGCGCGTACGGGCCGGCCGGATTCGCGACGGGCACGGCGATCTTCGGCTGGAACACATTTACTTCGACAGCGAAGGTCTGCGGATCATCGACTGCGTCGAATTCGACGAGCGGTACCGCGTCGAGGACGTGTGCTCGGACGTGGCCTTTCTATCGATGGACCTTGCGGGCCAGAACCGGGTCGATTTGGCCGAGTGGCTGCTCGCCCGGTACGCGCGCCTGTCGGGCGATTACGATCTGTATGCCCTCGTGGACTTCTACGAGGGATACCGCGCATGGGTGCGCGCAAAGGTCTCCGCGTTGCTCGCGGCGGACGCCGGAGTCGACGAGGGCACTCGCATGCGCGCCGCGCGCGAGGCTCGCCGCCATTTCCTTCTCGCGCTCGCCTGCACTCGGCCGCCCCTGGTCGCACCGCAACTCGTCTGCGTCTGCGGCGTGATCGGCTCGGGCAAAAGCAGCATCGCCGACGCGCTGTCGAGAGAGCTGTCGTGGCCGGTGGTCGACAGCGATCGAACGCGAAAGCAACTGCTCGGCGTGGAAGAAACGCGGCCCCTGACCGATCCCTTGTGGAGTGGCGCCTACAGTCCAGACGTCACGGCGCAGGTCTACACCGAGACGTTCCGCCGGGCCTCGGTCGTGCTGGCGTCGAAGCGCCCGGTCATCGTCGACGCGTCGTTTCGGTCGAGCGCGACCCGGCGCAGCGCGCGCGAACTTGCCCACGCCCACGGCGTTCCGTTCGTACTGCTCGAGTGCCAAGCCCCTGCCGAGGTCTGTCGCGCCCGGCTGAGCCGTCGACCCCCGGGTGTGAGCGACGGACGCCCCGCCATGTTCGAACCCTTCGCTGCGTCGTTCGAGCCGATCCGGGAGCTCGCTCCCGCCGAACACGTGGTCGTGGACACGACGGAAACGTTGGAACATACGCTCGACATGCTGCGCACTCGACTGCGCGCCGCTTCGTGACGGAGGGCCCCAGCCGCCCGGTGCTGCGGATGCCGTTCGATCGTGGCGCGCGAGCAGCCACCGGCGGTCCGCGCGATCGGTCTTACGCCGATCGCGCGGCGTCGACCCAGTGGACCACGAAGACGGCGCCCGGGGCCGCGTCCTCGACCCCGATCCAGCCGCCGTGAGCCTCGACGGCGAGCTTGCAGAACGCGAGCCCCAGCCCGTGACCGGTCCGAGCCGTCCGCCCCTCGTCGGCCTCGAGTCGGACGAATGGGTCGAAGATGCTCTCGCGCATCTTCGCAGGAACGCCCACTCCGGCATCGGCCACTCGAATCTCAGTCGCGCCGGCTTGCTGCCCGCTCGTCACACGGACGACGGAGCCCTTCGGCGCATGGCGAATCGCGTTCTCGATGAGGTTGGCGAGCGTGCGGCGGAGCAAGTCCTCGTCGGCGCGGACGTGACGGATGCCGAGCGCCACGTCGACGCTCACGCGCCGCTCGGCGGCCGCGCCCTCGAGCTCCCCGGTCACGGCCTCCAGAAGGGCGCCGAGATCGACGTCCGAGCGCTTTGCGACCAGCTTGCCCTCGTCGGCTTTGCTGATGTCGAGCAGGTTGAGAATCATCCGGTTGAGCTGCCGCGCCGAGCTGCGGATTTGCGCAGCGGACTGCCGGCCCCCGTCGCGCAGGGTGGGGTCTCGCAGCAGGACCTGGGCATGCAAATCCATCGCGTTGACATGATTTTTCAGGTCGTGGACGACGAAAGCCGTCAGCCGCTCCTTTTGCAGCTGCAGGCGCAGCAGGTCGTCGCGCTGGTGCTTGATGAGATCGAAGTGTTCGCGCAGCTCGACCCCCATTCGGCGCAGTTTCAAGACCGTTTGCACGCGAGCGATGAGCTCCGCCGGTCGAACGGGCTTGGTCAGGAAATCGTCACCACCCGCCCGCAACGCGCGATCGAACGTGTCCACGTCGCGCAGTGCCGTGAGAAAGAGCACGGGGATGGTCGCGCCCTCCGGACGCGCGCGGATCTGCTCGCACACCGCGAAACCGTCGATCTCGGGCATTCGAACGTCCAACACGACACAATCCGGCCGCTCTCGATCGAACGCCGCGATCCCCTCTGCGCCTCCGGTCGCGGTCACGACCCGATACCCCTCGTCCTCGAGCGTGTGCCGAGCCAGCAGACGATTCGCCTCGTTGTCGTCGACGACCAGAATCAGCTCCGGTGCGTTTGGGGCGGTCGACATGGGACGGGGGACGGGTGCGGCCATCGCGCGCGCGATCCGGCTGTACCGGGCCCAAGTGGCAGGCTGCCGGGACCGCTGCTCGACGTCAAGGGCCGCACCCGGAAGGGGTCCTTCGAGCGACCCGCCTCGGCGGCAAGGTTTATCCCTCTCGGCCCCTTTGGACACTCGACCGCGAAGGGCCCGCCGCCTTTAGGTTCGATGATTGGGACAACACGCGTGCACGGTCGGCGAGCCGGCGTCCGCCCAGGCTTGGCTCACGTGCACGATCTGCAGCAGGCCCAAGGCGACCATGGCCGCGCCCGCGGCCACGCGCACCATCCGGACGCGAGCCATGCGTGCGATGGCCGCGCCGGCGGAGCCCATGGCCATGAGCATGGGCAACGTGCCCACTCCGAAGGCCGCCATGGTCGCCGCCCCCCCGAGCGCCGAGCCGCTGGTCACGGCGGCGGCCAACGCCGCGTACACGAGCCCGCACGGCATCCATCCCCACACGAGGCCGAGCGCCCATGCCGACAGAGGGTGCCGAATCGGCACGAGGCGCTGGGCGGCCGGAGCGATGCCGCGCCAAACCGGCGCCGCCGCCCGCTCCACCCATCGAAGGGCGCGAGACACCCCGGCGATGTACAAGCCGACGGCCAACATCATCAGAGCGGCGGCGAGACGCAGCGTCAATTCCGCGTGCCATAGCAACCCGAGAGCCGCCAAAGACGAACCGAGCCCCCCGGCCACCGCGCCCGCCCCGGCGTAGGACGAAATGCGGCCCGCGTTGTAGCTCAAGAGGTAGGGCAGCTGAGCGGCAAACCGCCGCCGCCTCGCCAAGGGCAGGGCCGAACACGTCATCGCGACGACCCCGCCGCACATCACGACGCAATGCGTGCTGCCCAGCAGGCCCATGACCAGAGCCGAGGCGAGGAGCACCGCGCTCATCCCGACGGCCCGAGGAACATGCCGCTCACGACGACCGGACGACCGGACCCGTCATCTCGCGAGATGCGAATGCGAAACGGAAGGTCCGATCGAAATCGGTGGCGCGAGACGGACAGGAAAACCGGTATTCGCACATCGGACAGGGACGAAACACGAGGCGTGGGAATCGAGACGAGGGCGCGCATCGCGTCTTCGGCTTCGACGTCGATGCGGTAGCGTTGCTCGCTCGCGCGCTTGTTGACCAGGTGCAGCTGCACCGCTTCGCGCACCTCGTCGCCTTCGACGACGAACGGCTCACCGGGCAGGCGCAAGAGCGTGGCTTCGAAGTCGTTGCGGCCGCGAATCGCCACGAGCGCGACGACGGCACCCAAAACGAGCAGCGCCGCATAGAAGACCAGGCGCGGGCGCACCAGCCTTCGGCGACGGCCGGCGAGCCCCTCTTCCGAGTCGTAACGGATGAGACCCCGGGGGCGTCCAAGCTTGCCCATGATGTCGTCGCACGCGTCGATGCACGCCGTGCACGCCACGCACTCCAGCTGAGTGCCATTTCGAATGTCGATGCCCGTTGGGCACACCACGACGCAGCGCTTGCAGTCGACGCAATCGCCGGCCCCCGCGGTCGCCTTCTTGCCGCGCGGCTCGCCCCGCCGTCTGTCGTAGCCGATGACCCACGAGTGCTTGTCGAGCAGCGCAGACTGCAATCGCCCGTACGGACACAGAACGACGCAAAGCTGCTCTCGAAACCACGCGAAGTTCAAGTAGAAGACCGCGCTCATGGCCAGCACCCACCCGAAGGCTTCGGGGTGCGCGGAGGGCCTCTGGCGCACCATACGCAACGTGGCCGGGAGCGACGCAAAATAGCTCAGAAAAATGTGAGCCACGATCACCGCTCCGATCGCGTAGAGCGCGTGAGTCGCCACTTTTCGCGCGATCTTCTCCGCGTTCCACGGCCCGCGGTTGCGGCGAATTCGCTCCTCGCGCGGTCCCTCGATCCAGCGCTCGACACGCCGAAAGACGCCCTCGAGAAACACGGTCTGGGGGCATGCCCATCCACACCAAACTCGGCCGGCGACGGCCGTGGCGACCACGAGAGCGAACCCGATGCCCGTCAGCAAGAAAAACAGCAGCCACGTGTCTTGCGCATTGAACGTCGTCCCGAACAGATAGAGAGCGCGCGCATCCACGTCGACGAACAGGGCCGGATGACCGCGGACTCGAAGCCAGGGCAGCGCCGCCCACAGCGCGATGAGCGCGGCGTAGACGAGGCTCCGGGCACGCTGAAACCGGCCATGCACGTCGGCCGGTTGAATCGCATGGCGCCGGCCGTCCGAAGGCAACGAGGCGGAGGACCAATCGGGAGCGTTGGCGAGGGGCAGAGGCGTCCGGCCGGCGCTCATTGGGCCGCAAGCTCGCCTTGCGGCGCTTTGCCTCCCGGCACGTTCGTGTCTTTGATGGACAAGACGAATGCGACGAGCGCTTCCACTCGATCGTCGCCGAGCTGTGGCCCCCAAGCGGGCATGCCTTTGCTCGGAACACCACCGGACACCGTCCGGAACACATCCATGGGAAGGCTGCCGTGCAGCCAATAGGCGTCGGTCAAGTTGGGGCCAATGTTGCCGCCCCCGTCGACCCGATGGCAGGGAGCGCACGTGCTCGTGAAGGTCTCCCTTCCCTTGGCCAGTGTGGCCGGGTCTTTGGACAGCGTAACGAGAAGCGCGTCATCGATCGTGCCGCGCGATCGGGCGCGCTCGGCGTCGGCCGCCCGCTCGGCCGCGATCTCTTTCGCGTACGCCTGCAGAGGCGTTTCGATCGCGTCGAACCGTCGTCCAAACCAATAGATGAGTGCAAATACCACGGCGCCGTACAGCGTGAGCTGCCACCAGAGCGGCAGCTTGTTGTCGTGTTCGACGATGTCGTCGTAGACGTGAACCCGCTCGCGAGCGGACCCGTCAGTGTCGCTCACGGCGAACCTCGCCTTCGAGGGGCATCCGCGCCGCATCCGCCATCTCTTCGGCGGACCGGGTCAGCACGCGAACGGCGGCGACGACCCAGATGCCGAGAAAAGCAAACATGGCGACAAGCGGTAGGAGAAGCAGTGGAGAATGCTGCAGGAGCTCGTTGTGCATGAGAGTCCTTTGGGTCGGTTCTTACTTTGCGATGGACACGGCGGCGCCCGGTCCTCGCAGCGGTTGGGGGTGGACGCCGAGGCGTTGCAAGTACGCGATGAGCGCGACGATCTCGGATTTCGCATCGACGTTGGCGGCGCCGTCGTCTTGCAGGTTCTTCGCAATGTCCCGACCTTGCGCCTCGGCATCGGCACGCGCGTCCGCGAGATCTGCGGCGCCGTAGGGAACGCCGACCGAGCGCATGGCGCGCATCTTGGTCTCGGTCCGCGACAGATCGACTTCATCGCTCGCGAGCACGAAGAAGGGCGGCATGTTGGACCCGGGCGAGATCGCGCGCGGGTCCATCAAGTGCCGATAGTGCCAAAGGCTCGGATACTTGCCGCCCTCGCGCGCCAGATCGGGTCCGGTGCGCTTGGATCCCCACTGAAACGGGTGGTCGTAAGTCGACTCCGCCAACGTCGACGGATCGCCGTAGCGGCGGGTCTCGAAGGCGAAGGGTCGAATCATCTGCGAGTGGCACGTGTAGCAACCCTCTCGCACGTAGACGTCCCGACCTTCGAGTTCGAGAGCCCGGTAGGGCTTGGTCTCGGCCGCGATGGACGCGTCGCTCGGAGTGACGAGCAAGGACGGCACGAGCTCCGCGATCCCGCCGGCGAGCACGGCGATCACCGCAAAGGAGGTGAAGTAGAGCGCCCGCCCCTCCAGGATCCGGTGCCAATGCGGTTTGTTGCGGTCCATAGCCAGCCGGATCGCGATCGTTCCGAGGATGGCCGTCACGACCGCGACCGTTGCCAACAGGATGCTGGCCTCGTTGTTCACGACGGCCATCGACGCCGCGAGAACCGACACGAGGGCGATGAGAATCACCGGCTTGCCGAAGAGAACCTGTTCCCAGGGGGCCTCCGGGACCCGGGAGCGGGCTACCGTCACCGTGACCTCGCCGTCGACGGCGTGGCCCGCGAGAGCGGTGCGGGCCAGGTTGTAGGCCATCGCGATCATGCCGATGAGGTAGATCGATCCGCCGGTCAGCCGCATCCAGTACATCGGGCGAATCGCGTTGAGCGTCTCGACGAAGTTGGGGTACGTAAGCGCCCCTTGCGCGTCGGTCGCGCGCCACATCAGACCCTGGGTGATTCCGCTGACCCACATCGAAACGACGTACAGCAGAATGCCGAACGTGCCGACCCAAAAGTGCGCGTCCGCGAGCCTTCTCGACCAGAGCTCGCGGCCGTACAGGCGCGGCACCATCCAGTAGAACATCCCGGCCGCCATGAAGCCGTTCCACCCGAGCGCACCGGCGTGCACGTGACCGATGATCCAGTCGGTGTAGTGGGCCAGCCCGTTGACCGCCTTGATTGAGAGGACAGGTCCCTCGAAGGTCGCCATGCCGTAGAAGGTCACCCCGGCCGCCATGAACTTGAGAACGGGGTCTGTGCGGACCTTGTCCCAGGCTCCCTTGAGCGTCAAAAGGCCGTTGAGCATTCCGCCCCAGCTCGGCGCCCAAAGCATCACGCTGAACACCATTCCCAGCGTCTGCGCCCAGTCGGGCAGCGCCGTGTTGAGAAGGTGATGGGGCCCGGCCCAGATGTAGACGAAGATGAGCGACCAAAAGTGAATGACGCTCAACCGATAGGAGTACACAGGCCGGTTGGCCGCCTTCGGCAGGAAGTAGTACATGATGCCGAGCACGGGCGTCGTAAGGAAAAACGCGACCGCGTTGTGCCCGTACCACCACTGAACCAGAGCGTCCTGGGCGCCGCCGTAAATGGAATAGCTCTTGAAGCCGGAGACGGGGACCGACAGCGAATTGACGACATGCAAAACGGCGACGGTCACGATGGTGGCGATGTAAAACCAGATCGCCACGTACAAGTGCTTTTCGGCGCGCCGGGCCAGGGTCCAGAAGAACTGGATGGCAAACACGATCCACACCACCGCAATCGCGATGTCGATCGGCCACTCCAGCTCTGCGTACTCCTTGCCCTGCGTCAGGCCGAGCGGCAGGGTAATCGCCGCGGCGACGATGATGAGCTGCCAACCCCAGAAGTGAACCTTGGCCAGCAGATCGCTCGGGAGCCGGGCTTTGACCAGCCGCTGGGTCGAGTAGTAGATGCCCGCGAAGATCATGTTGCCGACGAAGGCGAAGATCACCGCGTTCGTATGCAGCGGTCGCAAGCGACCGTACGTGAGGTAGGGGGGCAGATTGGCCTGCCAGAACGCCAGCTGCAGTGCGATGATCGCACCGACCAGCATTCCGACGATGCCCCAGATCACCGAGGCGGCGACGAACCAGCGAGCGATCGAGTCGTTGTAGACGATGCGCCGTGTCTCGAACTCGACTGGATGGTCGAGCGGCGTGGATTCAACCGTCACCGGTGCGCTCATTTCTTCTCGTCCTCCAGGGGCAACAACGCGAGTCGGTCGGCATGATCGAAGTCGCGCTGGCGGCAGGTGAACGCAAAGAGCAGCACCGAACCAACGACGAGCATCAGGCTGACGAACACTTGCAGCGTCACGACTTCCACAGCGAACTCCTTGGCGAGAGCGCAACCAGCGTGGCCGCAATCGTCGTCAGTGAGCTCAGAGGCATGAGCACCGCGCATGCCAGCGGCGCCATACGCCCCGCGAGCGCAAAACCGACGGTCAGAACGTTGTAGGCGAGGGCGATCCCGAGGTCGACGCGCACGACCTGCGCCAGGGCGCGAGAAGTGCGCAGCGCCAGTCGGATCGGCGCGAGTCCGGGCGTTACGAAGAAAAAGTCCGCTCGCGCAGGCACGAAGGGGCGGTCGACGGCGGGCGTACCCGACACGTACGCCCGGTCGATGGCGAGCGCGTCGTTGACGCCATCGCCCACGAACAGGGTGTCCTGCCGATCCACGCGATCGAGAAAGCGGGCCTTGTCCTCGGGGCTCTGATCGCCGATGCACCGGCGCTCGGCCATGTGGCTGGCACGGCCGGCGGCATCGACGCGGGCCTGAGCGTCTCCGCTCAAGAGCCACACTTCGTATCTATCGCGAACCAGCGCACCCACTTCACGGGCGGCATCCGGACGCAGGCGCTCGGTGGTGGCAAAGCGAGCCAGAAGCTCGCCGTCGACGCCGAAGGCGACGTCGAAGGCGACGTCGGAGCAGGCCCCAGGGGCCACCCACGAGAGCCGTCCCAGCCGAAAGCGCCGGCTCGAACAGACGAGCTCCACACCCAGGCCGGGGAATTCGACCACCCGCGCGCCGGCGTCGAGGGTCGCGGCGTCGGCGTCGAGGACTTCGCGGATCGCTTGACTCTTGGGATGTGCGCTTCGACCGACGAGATCGTACAGGGCCTGACGCGACACGGAATCGAGCGCCTGCGCGGCCTCGGGGTTGGCAACCTCCAACGCGCCGGTCGTGAGGGTTCCGGTCTTGTCGAAGACGATGCGTCGGACGGATCGCGCGCGATCGAGAAAACCCGCCTGCCGAACGAAGAGGCCGCGCCGGCGCAACCCCGCCTGCACGATTTCGTACGCGAGCGGAGTCGCAATTCCGAACGCGCACGGGCATGTCACGATGAGGATCGACGTCGTGACGCTCAGGGCACGCGCGATGTCTCGCGTGGCGACGTACCAGGCTACGAAGCCGAGGATCGCGATGCCCAGCACCCCCAGCACGTAGAACCGTGCGAGCCGCTGCCACCACGCCGACGTCCGCGCGGCATCACTCCCTCGCCGTTCGGGCTGACGAAGCAACGCGCGGAGCGGCGACGCCGCGAACGCGGCGAGCGCGGTCAGTGTGCAGGCTTCGGTCCCTGCGGCAAAGGCCCCGGCCGGAACGATCTGTCCCGCTGTGTAAGCGCGGGGCATGCTCTCGCCGTTGATCCAGTCGAGCGAGAACCAGGCGTTCGGAGCCTCCAACCGGGCGTCCACGGCCAGCAAATCGCCCGGAGCGAGCAACAGCGTGTCTTCTGCGGCGATCTCCGCGCAGCGCGTGAGCCGAACCCGTCCACCGACGATGCGCCGTGCGAGAAGGCTATCGGTGCCGTCGCTTGCGAGCAGCCAGGCTCGGTTGCGCTCGACGACCCGTTCCTGAAGCCACCGCCCGACGAGCATGAGGGCGATGAACACGTTCAACGTGTCGAAGTACGCCCCTGCCGATCGCCGAGTCACGTACGAATGGATGGAACCGGCGAAGGCGAGCGCGATGCCGAGCGCGATAGGCAAATCGAGGTGAATCAGACGCTGACGCAGAGCCTGGAGAGCGGAGCGAAAGAATACGGAGCCCCCCACCGCGACCGCCACGGCGCCCAGCGCCAGGTTGAGGGTGGTAAACAGCGAAAAGAGGGGCCCCTGGTCGAGCCCGGCATAGATGGCGATGCCGAAAATCATCGAGTTCATCGCGACGGCCGCGCAGATGCCCATACGCCAGACCAGATCCTGCGACCGGGGGGGCGACCGCTTCGACGGTGGCCCGAAGAGGTAGCCGAACCGTTCGACGCTCAAGACGAACGCGCGCAGGTCGAAATCCGGACGAACGATGAGATCGACACGCCCGAGCGAGGGGTTGATCAGAACGTTCTCGTGACCCTCTTGGCGGGCAAACATTTGCTCGATGAGCCACACGCATCCCACGCAGTGCAGGCCTTGCACGTCGAGCGTGACGCGCGCGTGGCCCTGGGCGGCCCGCACCTCGTCCTCGACGTGCTCGAGCCACTTCGTGTCCCGCCGGTCGGCGCGCGTCGGCGGAGGCGCCGCCCCGCGTGCGCCACCCAGGGCATAGTAGCGATCGAGCCGCTCGTGGCGCAGGAGAGCATGCACGGCTTCGCAGCCGGGGCAGCAAAAATCACTCCGAGCTCGGGCGTCCAAGGACAGTCCGCAGTGAAGGCACGCCCCGGGGCCGCACGGCATGGAGTCTGCGGCGAGGACCACGGTGGGGATTCGCTGACGGTCGGATTGTCCTGCAGAGTCCGGCTGCCCGGTCCGAACACCCCGGCTCAGCCGGCGCCCTCGGCAGGCGGCGTCGCGCCGGCCAAGGCCTCGTCTTTTTGCCGCCCGTGGACGGTCAGCACCGGGCAGCCGGCCCATCTCACAACGGTTTCGGCAACGCTTCCGAGCAAGGCTCGGGGCAGACCGTGCCGGCCTTGGGTACCCATGACGATGAGATCCGCGGCGATGCTTTCCGCCACCGCCTGGATGTCCTTGGTTGGCGTGCCGCGCCGAAGGATCCCGCCGATTTCGACGTCGACCGCCCGGGCCCGCGCCATGAGGCCATCGAGGGCGTTTTGTGCCGCACGTGCGACCGCCGATTCGAATTCAAAGGTTGCCACCATCGAGTCGGGAAAACCGTAGGACGGGCATTCGTAGACGTGCAGGACCGTGATCGTTGCGCCCAACCTGCCGGCCAAGGCGATCGCGTAACCGAGAGCACACTCGGCCGGCTCGCCGAAGTCGTGCGGCACCAGGATCCGACGAATCTCGGGAGTCAAGTTCATGCCCGCGGGGCCGATGCAACGGCCCGGCCATCGCCACTCGGCCCGAGTAGGACCGCGAGCGCGCGCAACGCATCGACGGATGTAAAGATGCCGGCGACGTGGCCGTGGTCTACCACGGCGACGCATCCGTACTTGTGCTGCGCCATCTCGGCCGCCACCTCCGCCAACGGCACGTCGGGGGCAACGGCGTACACCTCGGTCGACATGGCCTCTTCGACCGTGACCGTCGATGGATCGACGTCGCGCAGCGTTTCGACGAAGAGCACGTCGCGCTGCGAGAGCACTCCGACGATTCGTCCGCCATCGAGCACCGGAAGATGTCGGACGTCGTGAGCGCGCATCCGCTCGAGTGCAGTCGACAACGACTGGGTGCGGCCGATCGAGTGCGGCGAGAGGGTCATGAAATCGCGTATGGGGCAGTGCAGGTCATGCCTGGTCATGGCGATCGACACAGCAAGGATGCGGCCATCCGAAGGCGCAGGCACTCCCAATGGCCAGTGCAGCGCACGGGATGCGCGGGGCCGCAAATCGTGCACACGCGACTCGACACGCGCGACACCCCGTATCGATCTTCCGCGCGGCGATCCGGCGCGACTCGTTGCCGCCGGAGACGTATGGACGCGAGCCGATGCCGAGGCGCTGATCGACAAGGGCGCGAGCGCCGTCGCCGTCGGGCGCGCCGCCATCGCGAATCCGGACTGGGCTTCGCGCGTCGGCCAACCCGAGTGGGTTCCTCGACGTCCGCCGCTCATTCGAGCCGAGCTCGTCGCGCGGGGTCTGAGTCCTGCCTTCGCCGAAATGATGCGCCGATGGAAGGGCTTCGTCGCGGACTAATCGGCGCGCCAGCACGGGCCTCGGGGCGCCGAAACTCGCGGCCGTTGTGTCCAACCGGCCACGCTCCGGGCAGCAGGTACTCCAGCTCGAATGCCAACGGTCAGGCCGCGCCCGCCAGTACGCGGTCAGAGACCGCACGCCCATCGCCACGTGTCGGCCGCTCAGCTTGCCGAGAGCGCGCTTCACAACGCACGCTGCGAATGGTGCATCGAAGGACGCAGTGAGCTACGCCACCTCGAGACCGCCGCGCCCGCGGCCCCTGAAAGCCTGAGAGCATGAACCTGCTGATCCTTGGCGCGTCAAAGGGGACCGGAGCGCTCGCCGTACGCGCGGCACTCGACAAGGGTCACCGCGTGACGGCGTTCGCACGCAACCCACAGAAGCTCGCGCTGGAGCATCCGCAGCTCCAGAAGGTGGTCGGCGATTTCCATCAAGCGGCGTCGGTGGCCGCGGTGGTGCCCGGGCACGATGGGGTCATCGTGACGGCCTCGGCGACCAGCCTCGGCGCCTTCAAACAAAACCCCCGCTACTTCTCCCAGGGAACCGGCTACACCATCGACGCCATGAAGAGCGCTGGGGTAAGGCGTCTGGTGGTACTGAGCGCCCTCGGTGTCGGAGACAGCCGGTCGCTTTTCAATCCGGTGATCCGGGCGATCGTGATCGACTGGCTGCTCAAGGTGGCCTTTGAAGATCACGACCGACAAGAGGAGCAGGTGCGAGCGAGCGGCCTGGATTGGGTCATCGCGCGTCCGGGTCGCCTCTCGAACCGCCCCGCAGGTCGACGGTATGTCAAGAAGACGGCCATCGAATCGGTGCCGGGGTCGATCTCGCGCGCCGACGTAGCCGACTTTCTCGTTCAGGCCTGCGAGGTACCCACCTGGGTGGGGCACGCGGTGCAGCTCGGCGGCTGACGCGGACGCCTATCGCGGGCTCCCTCCGCCTTGCCTGCCGTCAGACCACGCTCCCGGGCCCCATGGTATGGGCGCGGTCTGCCCGTGGTGAGCCCGGCGGGGTCCTGCGAAGCTGAAGGCTCGCGCGAGATCGTCAGTCGTCCAGATAAAACGGTGTGTTCACGACGACGACCCGCGGGCCGCCGCGGAGGCGGAGCAGACTGCGGAGCACCGCGCCGCGGTTGTTGTGCAGAAATGCGTGGTAAAAGCGATGGACGACCAGGTCCGGAACGATGACCACGATGTCTCGGTCCGGGTGGCCGTCGCGAAGCTGTAGGACGTAGTCCACGAGTGGGGCGAAGAACTGCCGGTACGTCGATTTGCGCAAGATGAGTTGCGGAGGCGGAAAGCCGGCGGCGCGCGCCGGCCCGGCAACCAGTTCCTCCCAGACGGCGGTCAGCTCCGAGATCGTGCTGTCCTGAGTCAGGATGTGCAGCGCGCGCACGTCCGGCGAGAGCTCCAACGCGAAGCGAAGTCCACGGCTCGTCAGCTTGCTCCACGACTGCACGGGTACGAGCACGATGGGCGGCTCTGCTTTCGACAGAACCAGGGGCTCATCGTCGGCCACTTGCTTCGCGACAGACCGGTAATGCCGGTTGATCCGCGCGAACAGCAGCACGACCAGGGGCACCACGATGACGGCCAGCCAAGCTCCTTCCATGAACTTCGAGACCACCACCACGACGAGGGTGATTCCTGTGGCCACGGCACCGACCGCGTTGATCCAGAGCGAGTGATGCTTCGCCGGCCTTCCGACTCGCCGCCAGTGCTGCACCATGCCCGCCTGCGAAAGCGTGAAGGCCAGGAACGCCCCAATGGCGAAGAGCGGGATGAGCCGATCTGTGACGCCACCGAACGCGACGAGAAGCGCCGCCGAGAAGAGCGACAGGACAATGACGCCATACGAAAAGACCAGGCGCCGGCCACGCGTCGCGAACGTGTCGGGCAGGAACCGATCGACGGCGAGGACCCGGCATAGCCGCGGAAAGTCGGCGAAGCTCGTATTGGCAGAGAGCGCGAGAACGGCGACGACCGAGCCCATCGTCACGTAGTAGAAGGCCCCCCGGCCCGCCACCGCGGCCGTCAGCTGCGAAAGGATACTCTGGTACCCGTCACCCCCCGGCTCGGTCGCGCCAATGGCGTACGCGCGGCAGAGAAGGGCGATGCCTCCGAGGAGGGCCACGAGGATGGCGATGATGCTGGTGAGCGTCCACTCCGCATTGCGGATCGTGGGAGCCTTGAAGATGGGCACCCCGTTGCTGACCGCCTCGACGCCCGTCATGGCGGTGCAGCCGCTCGAGAACGCGCGCATGAGCAGCCAAAAGCTCACAGTCGTCGTGGGCGCGGCCAACGCCGGCAGGGGCGTCACGGGCACTGGATGACCGCCTGCGAGGCCCGCCTTGACCCCTCCGATGAGGATGACGGCGGCGAGGGTGGCGACGAAGAGGTACGTCGGAAGAAGGAAGGTCAGCCCCGATTCGCGCGTACCCCGGAGATTGACGATCGTCAGCAGCACCAGAATCGCGAGGCACAGCGGCAACGTGAACGGCAGAAGCGATGGGGCCGCCGAAACGAGCGCGCCGACGCCCGCAGAGATCCCGACGGCCACGTTGAGCACGTAATCGAGCGCGAGCGCAGCGCCCGCGAGCAGCGCCGCAGGCTGGCCGAGGTTCTCCTTCGCAACCGTGTACGACCCTCCTCCGTTCGGGTAGGTCGCGATCGTCTGCCGGTACGAGAAGTACACGATGAGCAGCACGCCGATGATGATCGCGCTGATCGGAAGCACGTAGGCGAGGCCGAGCACGCCTACGGGCAGCAGCAGCGTGAGCGCCGCCTCCGGCCCGTACGCTGCGGAAGAGAGCGCGTCGAGGCCGAGCACCGCTACGCCGGCGACTGGCCCGATCTTCTGTTCCTCTTCGTCGGCAGACGCCAGTCGGCGACCAAAGACCACGTCTCCCAACGTGCGCGCTTTGCCCGCATGCGCCGTGCCCTCGACGACCGTCACGATCGGTGCGCGGGCGGGTCTCGTGGGGTCCGGCGAGGCGTCGGTCATGGTGTCACGGTGACGATGCTAGGGTACGAGGCCGGAGACCGGCCACAGGAACCCGCCGATGACCGACCTGCACCGGCACAGTACTTCGACAACGGCGGCGGTGGGCCGGCCGTCATGGGTCTGGCCTGGTTTGGCTCTGCCGCAAGGGTTCCCGGCGATCGCCGTTTCGACGGGCGCGCTGCCTCCGTTCTCGATCGCCGTCGAGGGGTGCGCGTTCTCCGACGCCGCTCCGAGCGCGCAACGCAACGGCGGCGTTCTGCTGCGCTCGGCATGACCCCGCGGCCGTGGCTCGTCTTCCCCCACCCCCGTTCGGTCAGGCTGGACCGGCCGCCCCCCAGCCCCATGGTTCGCGATGCTCGCGTGCGGCGGCGCCAGGTCGTCGGCCGTGCGGCAAAACGAGAATTCGGTCGGGCCAAACGCCGACCGGGTCAGTTCCCCTGATAGTTTTCCCAGAGCCAGATCAGGCCGGCCGGCATGACTTCATTTCTCGCGTTGTGGTCGCAGTGCCCCGCCCCAAGCGCGTAGATGAAGCGGTAGTGATTGCCTTTGGTCATGAGGGCGGCCGCCATGTTTTGATTGGCAATGACCCAGTTGCTGTCCGACGTCGCAGGTGTGGTGGAGCCGTTGTCGTTCTGGCCCACCTCCAGGAACACCCGTAAGTCCGGTCTCAAGGGCGCGGCCGTGATCAAACTCGGGTACTCCCAGGCGCCCTCCGGGTAGGCCGCGGTCTTCTGGATCGCCACGTAGGACCCCGAGAACGAGAATACGCGATTGAAGTCTCCGAACCAGGCCAGACCCATGACAGCGGGCCCACCGGAGCTGCATCCGTACCCGCCGCGCCCGTTGGGATCGCTCGTGAGCGCGAAGTTCGGGTACTTGGCCTTGAGCGCGGCGTTCGACAGCACGGCGGGAAGGACTTCTGTGGTCACGAACTCCCAATAGGCGCTGGAAACCGTGTCGTACTCGTAGCTGCGCTCGCTATTCGGATAGACGTTCGGGCCGTTTTGAATGCCAATCACCACGAGCGGGGGAACATGGTTGGGGGGCGGCGAACCGGCCAGATCCTGGACCACCGTTTGAATCGACGCGTAATACCCGTCCGATGTGACCATGAACGGCGATTCGGTTCCGTCCACGTACTGTGCGGGAACCCAGACCTGGATCTGACGCGTGAAGGTTATCGGAGGGGTAAAATAACTCCCATTGTAGATTTTACTGTCTGCAGAAGACATGGTGAAACTGGTCGTGAAGCCCGCCGGAGCACCGGGGTCCAGCGTCAAATAAGGCGAGGGCGTATAGGTCGGCCCGACCATGAATTCGCCGTCCCCGACACTGGTGTCCGTATCGTCATCGCCTCCGTCAGGACCCAAGACTCCGACGTTTGCGCCACCGCCACCGTCGGAAGCGGACGCACTGCTCGACGCGTCGGCGGCGGTTTGGGCCGTTCCGGCGTCACCGACACCGCCGCCGGTTGCCGAGCTGGCAGCGGTTCCCGTGCCCCCACCGGTCCCCGTGCCGCCAGACGTACTTCCGGTTCCGGAAGTCGCCCCGCTACCTCCGCCTCCGGACGACGAGGCCGCGGCCGTGGTGTTCGCGCCGGTGGCGACGGCGTTGCCGGGGCCGGTCTGTCCGCCGGTCCCTGCAGCGCCGCTGTTGGAGCCGCCAGACGAGCACGCACTCGTGACGAGAGTGCCGATTACCCAGGCCTGAAGAGAAAGAGATCGACCCATGGCATTGACCCTTGCGTGAAACCAAATTTGTCGGCCACTCCCCAATTGAGAGTTCGCTGTAGACTACCACCTGGCACACAAGAGGCCCGGGATTTCGCGCGAGGCTCTCGCGCCCACGCCTGCCGACAGTATGGACGAAAAACTCCACCCGGCATCGGCGACCTTCGCTCCTTCGATTGCGCGCAAACCTGATCGCCGGCCACTGGGGATCGGAGCCCGAGTTCGCCGACGCGAGGCGCCGGCGCATCGTCGTCCCGATCCGCGGCCGCGCGACCGATGCGCTACCCTGTCGCCGTGGTCTGGAACCCCGCGCAGATTGAGCCTCGAACATGGGATGCGGTGATCGCTTTCTACCGCCAGATCGCGGATCAAAACGAGGACTTCAGACCGATGCAAGTCCTTGCCCAGCACATCGCCTCCGGACCGCATGCATGCGCCCTCTCCGGGGCGACGTCGGGAACGGCTCTTCTCGTGGCGCCCCACGGCGTAGACCGGGCGTCCGGCGCCCTGCGGATCGACGTCGACTTCGCCGGAACGATTCGCTTCGTGCGTCAGGGCCGCCCGCCGGCAAAGCCCAGCGTCACCCAGCACTCGACCCCGTTTCTCATCGCTGCCTTCGACGCATTCGTTCGCCGGTCCGAATGGGGATGAAGGTGCGCACCACCCCGTCGAGGTCCTTGCGACATCGGGCGTAGGGGTGCCAGGCGCATGGGCAACGCGTGGTCAAAACGCGACCAAGGCTACTCAAGCGTCGGTCGTCCTTGCAGTCTTCTTGCCTCGAACGCTCCCGCGGACGAGTCCGGCTCGCCCCGCGGGTTGACCCGTTTTCGGAGGCCAAGGATACAGAACCCGACCGCGATGGGGTTTCTTGCACACCTAGGGCATCGGGCGCTCGGCCGAAGCGGCAAGAAAGCGCATGGACTCCGAGGACCTGGCGATCGCGCCGGGCTGCCCCTGGGGTCCCATCCACGGATTCGCATGCCGCCGTCAGGTGGGGTCGTCGCGTTCGCGATCGCCGCCGGCGCCGCCGTATGCAACGCGGCGTCCCCCGCGCTCGCGCAAACGGCCACGGCCGTGACCATTTCGGTGGACGCGACCGCGGCGGGGACCCCGCTCGAGCGGATTTGGGCATTCCACGGGTTCGACGAAGTCAACTACACGACCACCGCGGAAGGTCAGGCGCTGCTCCAAACGCTCGGACAGACCGCGCCGAGCCCCCACATTCGGTCGCATTTCCTGCTCAATACGGGAGACGGAGTGCCCTCGTTCAAGTGGGGCTCGACCAACGTCTACACCGTCGACGCAACGGGTACTCCGATTTACGACTGGACCTTGATGGACGGGATCATGGATACCGTCACCGGCGCGGGCGCCCTGCCGTTTGCGGAGATCGGCTTCATGCCCGAAGCTCTGTCGACGCACCCCACCCCCTACCAGAACTCGGGCATTTACACGCTCGACGGCGGTTGTTTCTATCCACCGACCGATTACACGAAATGGGGGGCACTGATTCAAGCCTGGGCGACGCACTCGAATACCCGTTATCCATCCGTCGCAAGCACCTGGCAATGGGAACTGTGGAACGAGCCCGACATCGGTTATTGGCAAGGCACGTCCGCGGAATACGATGAGCTCTTTGATTATACCGAGTCCGCATTGCATCAGGTGATGCCCACCGCACCTCTTGGAGGTCCCGCGACGTCGGGGGCGGGAGCGTTTTTGACCCAGTTTCTTCAACACTGCGCGACGGGAACCGATGCGGTGACGGGCCAGACGGGCGTACGCCTCGACATGGTGACCTTCCACGCCAAGGGGGGCGTGGCCGTGGCCGGCGGGAACGTCGAGATGAACCTGGGCCACCAGCTCCAACTCCACAGCAACGGCTTCAGCATCGTCGCCGGGTTTCCGCAGTACAAGCAAACGCCCATCGTCATCAGCGAAGCCGATCCCGACGGCTGTGCCGCGTGTCCCGAAAGTCAGGACGCGGCGTATGCCTACCGCACCTCGCCTGCCTACGGCGCGTACGAGGTGGCGATGATGAAGCACACGCTCGAGCTCGAGTCGAGCCTGGGCGTCAACGTCCGAGGGGTTCTCGCCTGGGCCTTTCTTTTCGAGAATCAACCGTATTTTGCCGGCTATCGCGTGCTTTCGAGCAACGGAATCGACCTGCCTGTGCTCAATGCATTCAAGCTCTTGGGGGGCTTGAGCGGCATGAGCATCCCGGCCACGAGCACCGGTGCTCTGACGGTCGCCGACATTCTCGCCAACGGCGTCCGCGGGCAGGCCGACATCAACGCGATGGCGACTCTCAACGGGCAGCAGGTTCAGGTTCTCATTTGGAACTACCACGATGACATCGTGACGGTCCCTGCGTCCGCGGTGCACTTGAGCGTTCAACTGCCTGCCGCCTTCGGCCCACTCGCCATCGTCGACCACCTGCGCGTCGACGACACACACGGCGATGCGTACACGACGTGGGTTGCGCAAGGCAGCCCGGCCAGTCCGTCCGCCGCGCAGTTGACGGCGCTGCAGCAAGCCATGACGCCGCAGCCTCTGCAACCAGAGCAAATGGTGGCTGTGACCGCCGGTACGGTCAGTCTCGATTTCGACTTGCCTCGCTTCGGGATCTCGCTCGTAAGTCTGTATCCCCCCGGCGATGCGCCCGATGCGTCGATCGGAACCGCCGCTCCTGACGCCGGGTTGGCGAACGGCTCATTGCCGGACGCCACCGCCACCGCCCTGGCGCAGGACGCCAGCGTCACGAGCGGAGGCGACGGGGCCTCGAGCGCAGCGTCATCGTCCTTCGCGGGGCCATCCTCGTCGAGCAGTCCAGCCCCCACGCCGACCGGGACCGCACCGGCATCCGGTGGATCCGCGTCTTCGTCGGCCAAGCCGATCGAGGCCAACCGCGGGAACACCGGATGCGGCTGTCGCGTCCTTGCCGACCCAGGCGAACCGGCGGCGTCGCTGGCTGGGCTCCCGCTGGTGGTCTTGCTGATCCTCCGACGCCGTACGCAAAAACGCGAAGGGCGCCAGCACGCCGGCGGCGAATGAGGGCGTTCTTCGCTCGCGGCAAGCGGTCTGGCTGTGCCTATGCGGGCCAAGCGGCGATCGTTTCGTCGCAGATGGCGCTTGGCTGCGTGCCGATGAACGCGAAACGGCGGCTGTGCCCCACGAGGATCGTCGAGGGCACATTGCGTGCATGACCGGGAAGGAGAGCGTATGCAGCCGCGCGTCGCGCTTCGCTGGTGGATCATCCTGGGAGCGTTCTGGGGCATCGCGCTTGCGGTTCGCACGGCACAGGCCCGATCGTGCGCCGGCACCGGGGACTGCCCGACGGGCTTCGTGTGCGTACCCGACGGGACGGCGGCGGACGGAGGGGGCGCGGGCCTGTGCGCGTCGGTCGATTGCCAGAGCGATTCGGATTGTGGGCCGGCGCTGCGCTGCGATTTCGACGTCGGCACGATGTGCACGACCGATTCGGACGACGCGTCATCGTGCGTTGCGGACAATGCCTGCGTTCCGCAGTGGCAGGCGCCCTGCTTGACCGACGGCGACTGCGGTCCGGGGTTCGCCTGCTCCGGGAGCGACAGCATCTACGACTGCGGCCCGAGCCCGTACGACGCCGCCGTGCCTCCGTATGCGACCGCAACGAGCGTTCCATGCGCCGATGTGCCGATGCCAGCTTCTCCCGCGTGCGACGCGGACGCGCAGGCGAACGCGTGCCCGCGGATGCCTGCGATCTGCGACGCGGCCAGCAGCTGTCTCGCCGTCACGTGGAAAACGTGCGTCGCGCCGCCGACGATTTCCTGCACGGCAGAGTCGGACTGTCCTTCGACCTGGACGTGCCAATGCCCGAACGACTTGTCGGTGGCTACCGTCGCCAATGGCCCGGCCATCCTCGCCGACGCCGACGTGGGCCCGAGCGACAGCGACGTGACCCCGAGCGACTCGGCGTGCGCCGCGGTCTGCGCCCCACCCAACGCGGACCTATCGCTCGGCTACGGCATCATCAACGGGGGAAACGCAAACGCTCCGGCTGCACTCGCAGGCGCCGCAGATGCCTCGGCCACGCCCGCAGCAACGACCGGAACGGCCCGTACCCCCGGTGAGCAAGCGGCAGGAAACACGACGGGGGGATGCCAGTTGGCGTTCGGGGTTGCGCAGGCGGGCTTGGCGCACGGGGCCACGCTTTCGATCTTCGGGCTTGGCTTGGCTTGCCTTCGAAGCTGCCGGCGCGCGCAACGTTTGCGTCGCCTCGGTGGGAAGTATTCCCCTACCCCAAAGCCTGCTGCATGACCCAGGTTGTGCGAATCGCAGTTTGGCCGTTGCTGGGAGACACGGGCCCGACGCCGCGTAGCTCGTCGACGATCGCCTGAATGAGGGGCTGCTGGACGTGCTCGGGGTGCCTGATCGCCTCTTGCCGCGTTTCGCCCGACGCGAGTCGCACGCGGATCGGATCGTCGGCGAAGGTGGCAAAGCGCAGCTCGCCTTCGCTTCCGGTCACCACGACCTCGTCGGCCACGTTGCCGGCGGCAAAGCAGAAACGCCCCACCCCGAGAATCCCAGACGCAAATTGAAAGACCATGCCGACCGCGTCCTCGGCGGGATACAAGGCCGCCTGACGGCCCGCGATGCCGCTCACCTTCACGATGGGCCCGAGCGCGAAATCGAAAAAGTCCAAGATGTGAGACGCCAGATCGACGAAATGGCCGCCGCCCGCGATCTCCGGGCGCACGCGCCACGGCAGGGTGTTCGGGTCGCGCTCCGCCGGGGTCACCAAGCGCTGCAACGCAATGGAAATGAAGCGGATCGCACCGATTTCGCCGCTTTGCAGGATCCGTCGAACCGCCAGGAACCGCGGCAATGCGCGACGATAGTACGCGACGAAGAGCGGGGTGTCCGCGGCGCGAAAGGCGTCAATCATCGCCTGGCATTCCGCCACTGTGCACGCCATCGGCTTTTCGACGTAGCAGGGCTTCTTCGCGCGTGCACAGCGCAGCGCGAGATCGGCGTGGCTTTCCGGCGGCGTCGCGACGTAAACGGCGTCGACGTCCGGATCCGCGATGAGTGAGTCGGCGTCGTCGTACCAGCGACTGACACCGTGGCGCGCCGCGTAGTCGCGCGCGAGTCCCGGGCTTCGACGCATCACCGCCACGAGGCGCGAGCCCTGCGCCTTCTGAAATGCGGGACCGCTCTTTTTTTCCGTCACGTCGCCGCACCCGAGGATGCCCCATCCAATGGGTCGTGGCCGCCCCGGATCGTGTCCATTTGCACCGTCCACGCGTCGAGAATATCGCAAAGCGGCCGCCTCGCTGGGCACTCGCGTCGGGAACGAACCCGAAAGCTTTGTGGATGTCTCTTGGGGGTGGCCCGAGATCGGCAACCCGATCCCCCGAAGCGGACGCGGCCCCCGGCCATAGAACCCGCTCGCATACTCAAGGAGTCCTGGCCCCGCGTGTCGGTCCAAGTCCGACCTTAATGCTTGCTTGAGTGATGGAAATGCTTGCCCAAGTGATGGAACCGGCGCGCTCACGTCACATTCGTATGGGATGCCCGCGATGTGTCGACTTCGTCTGAGCGAGCGCGCACCCTCGAAATAATGGGCAGGCGGCACCATCGAGCGGAAACCAAGCGGGCGGCCGATCCCTCCGGCGCAGCGTGCTGGCGACTCGACGTCGTTCTCGCTGTCCTTTTGAGCTTTGCTTCGTGGGTCGTCGGCTGCGGAGGCGGCGAAGGTCCCGCCGGCGCGCCCGACTCGGGCGGAGCAAACTCCGGGGAGGCGTCGATGCGCCTCTCCGATGCCGCGTGGTGTACGGCGCTGACCTGTCCTATCGGGTGTTGCGACACGATGGGGCGCTGTCAGTCGGGCAGCAGCGCAAACGCCTGCGGAACGCAGGGCCAGGCTTGTCAGGATTGCGTGGGCTTGGGTTTCCCGTCGTGCGACCCCGCACTCCACGACTGCTCCACGAACGTGGGCCCGTGCAGCGCGAGCAATTGCATGGGATGCTGCGCGCAAGACCTCTGCTACCCCGGCAACTCCTTGGCGACATGCGGATCGGGGGGCCAGGTGTGCGAGTCGTGCGCGTCGAACGGCCTCGCATGCCTCGGGCAGCAGTGCGCCGAGCCTTGCGGACAAGGAACCTGCGCGGGATGCTGCGCCGGCAATGCATGCGTCTTGGGGGACGCTCCCAACGCGTGCGGCCAATATGGGCGCCCGTGCACCGATTGCACTGCCCTCGGTGCGATCTGCGTGTCCGAAGCCGGTCTGGGGGGCGCGTGCGAAGTGGTCACCTCGTGCACATCCGGCACCTGTCCGATGGGGTGTTGCGATGCGAACGGCGCCTGTCAACCAGGAACCGGCAACGGCGTCTGCGGGAGCGGAGGTGCCGCCTGCCAGAGCTGCCCGGCGACCGCGACGTGCCTCGCACAACAATGCGTTCCGGTGTGCAATGCGCAGACGTGCCCGTCGGGATGCTGCGACACGTATATCCAAGGGCCTTGCAAAACGGGGACTTCCGACTCGGAGTGTGGGCAGAACGGCCAAATTTGCGACGACTGCCTTTCCAACGGCCTGCAGTGCACGAATCAGTTCTGCATCATGCCCACATGCAGTTCGTGTCCCAACGGCTGCTGCGACGATCTCGGCCAATGCCAGCCAGGGACCTCCAACGTACTGTGCGGCGCCGGCGGCGCTCTCTGCCAGAATTGCTCCCTATCGGGCGACGAATGCTCGGATCAGGCGTGCGGGCCTTCGCTCGGGGCCGTGTGCAATCTGCAGACGTGCCCGTCCGGATGCTGCGATTCGGCCGGCCACTGCCAGCAGGGCGTGACCAGCACGGTGTGCGGCAGCTCCGGCAGCGCGTGCCAGAACTGCCTGCAATCCGACCAGATCTGCGCGGGTCAGCAGTGCGTGGGCGGGGTGGATGCCGGGCTGCCATGCGCATCGTGCCTCAACGGCTGTTGCGACGTCTCCGGGGTGTGTGAGCCCGGCACGATGGACACACAGTGCGGCAGCGATGGAACTCCGTGCGTCGACTGCGCACAGTCCGGCGGAGTATGCGACTACCTCGGCCAGTGCACCGAGCCCGATGGGTCCGTCTTCTGTCCGCAGAGCTGCTCGGGGTGCTGCGACGCGAATGGCCATTGTCAACTCGGCTATGCCGATGACCAATGTGGACAACAAGGAGCCAACTGCGAGGACTGCACGGCTCTCGTTCCGCCTTCGACGTGCGACCTGAGCGTCGCCCCGCGCGTTTGCACGAGCCAGCAGACGCAGTGCCCCGCGGCCTACCCGAGCTGCCCGTCCGGTCTCGAGCAAGCGGTGTTCGCCGCGCCGAACTCGTGCTCGACCGGCGAGCTTGCCGACGCCGCAGCGGCATGCGCCGGCGGTCCGAGCACGCAAGCCTGCGATGCATTCTTCGAGTTCGAACTTGCTTCGAACGCTGCGTGCGCGCAATGCCTGCAACCGTTCGACGTTGCCTTCGCGGCGCAATCCGGGATTCGCGCCTGCGTCGCACCGTATGTGGACGCGCCCTGCAACCATAACAGTGCGTGCATCGTCGACTGCACGACACAGAGCTGTACCGGCTGCGTCGATGACGAGTCGACTGTCCAGTGCGACACGCAAGTGCAGTCGGGAGTGTGCTCGGCGTTTGCCCCGATGGATTCGTGTGTCACGCAAGCCCTCCAGGGGCCGGCCATATTGTGCAACCCCAGCACATATCAAGGAAACTTCGGCGCATGGCTACAAGCAGTTGGCGCACAAACCTGCGGACCGTGAGTGGTCCGAGAGCCGCCTTTCCGGCGCTGCTCATCGTGTTGCTCGCCGCCGCGGCCTGTGGTGGCGGGGTTGCGCCCGGGGTCCCCACGGACGGCGGAGCCCCCACGGGCGCCGATGGGACGCCGGATTGCAACGCGAGCACCTGCGCGAGCGGTTGCTGCGACATCCAGGGACGGTGCCAACCGGGTGATACCGTTACGGCGTGTGGCACTTCAGGCCAAGCGTGCCAGGACTGCCCGGCATCGGCCTATGAGTCGTGCGACGCCGTGCAACACGTTTGCCTGACGGAGCTGGAGCAGTGCGGCCCGAGCAACTGCGTCGGTTGCTGCGTCCAAAACGTCTGCTATCCAGGGATCGATTCGCCCGCTTGCGGATCGGGGGGGCAAGCATGCGCTTCGTGCACGGCCGCCGGCCTCGCGTGCGCGGGACAGCAATGCGTCACCCCCTGTGGCCCGGGCACGTGCGCGGGGTGCTGTGCGGGCAACCAGTGTCTCGCTGGCACGGCTTCGACCGCGTGCGGGGCACTGGGAGGCGCGTGCGCCAACTGTGCTATGGTGGGCGCCGCCTGCACTTCGTCCGAGGCCGCAACGGGCGGGGTTTGCACTTCCTCAGCCGCGAACTGTGGGCCGAATACCTGCCCGGCAGGGTGCTGCGGAGCGAACGGCGTCTGTCTGGACGGGGCATCCGTCGACGGTTGCGGCGGGCGCGGCACTGCGTGCCGGACCTGTCCATTGGGTGACTCGTGCGTCAATCAGGCGTGCACGGCGCCTCCGTGCACCGTGACGTGTCCCAACGGGTGCTGCGACCTGTCCGGGTGTGAGCCGGGCAACTCTCTGACCGTCTGCGGCGGTGGCGGCACGTCGTGCGAGGACTGTTCAATTGCAGGTACGCAGTGCGTCGATCAGGTATGTCGCTTGCAGCCGCTTCTGTGCGCGTGTCCCCTGGGTTGTTGCGATGCGCTGAACGAGTGCCAACCCGGCGCTTCGAACACGCAGTGCGGCACGGGTGGAGACACGTGCCAGGACTGTGCATCTTATGGGATGGGATGTGCCATGCAATCGTGCATCGAGGCTCTCGATGCCGCAGTGTGCAACGCACAGTCCTGCCCGGACGGCTGCTGCGACGTGGCTGGCTTCTGCCAAGGTGGCGTTGCGAGCACGGCCTGCGGGGGCTTCGGGACGACGTGCCAAGACTGCCTTGCGTTCGATGCGGTTTGCTTGCAGCAACAGTGTGCGAGTCCCGACGGCGGACCTTTCTGCAATTCGCTCAACTGCACAGGTTGCTGCGACGCGCTGGGCCGATGCCAACGAGGCTCAGCCAACACGATCTGCGGTGAAAACGGAGGCCAGTGCATCGATTGCACCAGCGTCGGCGACACCTGCGTCAACAGCGAGTGTGTTGCGTTCGATGGTGGCACGATTTGTTCTCAGAGCTGTTCCGGATGCTGCGATCTGCAGGGCGACTGTTGGGCTGGTTTCGCCGATACGCGATGCGGCGCGTCGGGCACCCCGTGCCAGGATTGCACCGCGCTGGTCCCGGCATCGACGTGCGATGGCAATATTTCACAGCGTGCGTGCACGAGCCAGCAGATGCAATGCCCGGCGCCTTACGCGGGCTGCTCGACCGCCGTCGCGCTGCCGGCACCGGTACGACAGCACGCGTGCTCGACCGGCGACCTTCAAAGCGCCGCGACGGCCTGCTCGGGGGGAGCGCACACCTCGGATTGCGACGCGTTTCTCAGCGACGAGTCCAACGCGAACGGCTCTTGCTATGACTGCTTGCAAGCCTTCGACTACGACTTCGTCGAACAAACGGGCGTTCGAAGTTGCGTCGTGCCGTACATCGACGCCACGTGCAACCACAACAGCGCATGCATCGTCGACTGCGTCACGCAGGGCTGCTTTGCGTGCCTGGACTGGCCGTCGACAGAGCTGTGCGATGCCCAGGTGCAGGCCAGCTCGTGCCTGAGCTACTTCGAGGCCGACTCGTGCGTCACACAGGCCCTCGATGGCCCCGGAGCGGTGTGCAATCCAAGTACGTACCAGGAGAGTTTCGGCGGCTGGCTGCAAGCGGTTGGTGCCGCCAACTGCGCCGAGTGAGCGACCGCGGGCTCGGCTGCAGTTGCGCGCGCTACGGCATGCGCACGTCAGGCGAACGCGCCCGCCAAGGGAGGAGTGCTCGCCGCCAAGCGGCGGCGACCATGGAAGGCCCGACCCCGACCCCGACCCCGACCCCGGCCC
>Ga0187859_10000396_pt1 | contig 29664 bp, 25 predicted proteins | sample June2016WEW_10_1_2_FD_133019 | JGI IMG/M metagenome (GOLD analysis project Ga0187859, IMG submission 133019) | Peatland microbial communities from SPRUCE experiment site at the Marcell Experimental Forest, Minnesota, USA - June2016WEW_10_10 | ecosystem: Environmental > Terrestrial > Soil >...
AAAATGCAAGTAAATGGTCGTGTAGGCGAGCGCGGGATCGAGGCCGGGGGGAAATGCGACCTTGGACCCGCGAATTACCGCGTTCGCATAGGTGCGAAGTCCACCCGCAATTTCGCGAAAGCTGTGAATGAAGTGCTTGTGCCGGAACTCCACCACATCGATGTACATGAGGCGCCAATAGTCGAGGTTTTCGGAGACCACGCGCCCGATCGCTTTCGCCAGTTTTCGCAGTGAATCGGGATCGAGCGATGCCATCAGGGGGATCAGTTCCTTTTGGCGAATGGCTTCCATCTTTCGGCCCTGGTCGTGAACCAGGTCGATGAAGATGTCTTCTTTCGTGTCGTAGTAGATATAAAGCTTGCCCATGGAAACCCCGGCCTTTTTGGCGATTTCGCGAACGGTAGTGCCGTGGAACCCTTTTCGAGTAAAGAGGTATAGAGCTGCCCGCTCGATCTTGAGCTTGTTCTTTTCGATGGTTCCATGGAGCAGCTTGGGCATTTATTTCGCCATCGATTTATTTCGCCGTCGAGCGCCGGGTATGATATGTCAAAGCGAGCGCTCGCTCTTTATAAACGGCCATACAGCTTTTACTCCGGTTCGAGGTATCATGTCAAGAAACTTTTCCAGGGGCGCAATTTAGGGCGCTAGACGAGGAGGCCTTCTGTGAAGGGAAAAGTGGCGGTTGTGACTGGCGCTGCCAGCGGGATCGGGTACGCGATTGCAAAATCTTTCGCACTGGCCGGCGCGAACTGCGTAATCGCTGACATCGATCCCGGTTCAGGGGAACGCGCCCGTGTGGAACTTGAAGCGGTGGGTCCGGCATGCGCCTTTGTCGCGACCAATGTTTCCGATGCAGGGGAAGTTCGCCGGTTGATGGAAGCGGCGGTGGAGAAATTCGGCCGCCTCGACATTCTCGTCAACAACGCCGGTCTCCAGTATGTAGCTCCTGTTATCGACTTCCCGGAGGAGCGCTGGGACTATCTTATCGGCGTGATCCTGACTGGAACTTTTCTCTGTTGCAAGTACGCGTTGCCCCACATGATCCGGCAAAAATGGGGCCGCGTGGTGAATATCGCATCGCTGCACGGCAAGGTGGGGTCTCCGTTTAAAGCCGCTTATGTTTCTGCGAAACACGGCGTGCTAGGTTTGACCAAAGTTGTGGCGCTTGAAGTGGCCGAACATAACATCACGTCAAACGCGATTTGTCCGGGGTATGTGCGCACTCCACTGGTGGAGAAACAAATTCAAGAACAGGCTCGCCGCCATGGGATTTCTCCTGAGGACGTGGTGCGAAAAATCATGACCGAGCCGGCGGCCATACGGAGGCTCCTTGAGCCGGAGGAAGTTGCAGCCCTGGCTCGCTATCTTTGTTCCGATGAAGCGGCGGGGATCACCGGGGCGGCGCTGGACATCGACCTGGGATGGACGGCGCGTTAGCCAGGAACACTGTCGTTCAGGGCGTGGCTTTTGCGTCGAAAGTTTTGATCACATCCAAAATCATTCGAACGACCGCCTCGTCACCGATCGTGGTATTGATCATGGTGTGATAAATGGCGCGATCGGGCCATTCGACGTGGAAATATTTTTGGACAAAATCGCCTCGCTCCCGATCCACGGTGTCAACGAGCTGATCCGCTTCCGCTATACTCTTGCCTCGAGCCAACAGACGGCGGACTTTATCTTCTCGCGGAGCATAGAGAAATACACGCAACGTGTCCGTTCGGCTCTTGAGAAATTGCTGCGACCCCCTACCGACAATGACGGAGTTCCCAGTCTTCGCCGCGTGCTGAACGACCTGTTCGGTGAACTTCAAAATGCATTCGCTATCGACCAGCTTAAGCTTGTGGGCATTGAGGCTGCCCTCATAACTTCCGCGCAAAAACGATTTGAAGAGCCGGTAATAAAGGGGATCGGTTTTTTCTTCGCGACCCTCGACGACTGACTTGGGACAGTCAGCCAGTCGCGCGATCTCCTCGGTCAGCAGCTGATCCCAAAGCTTCCAGCCGAGCCGCTTGGCAAGCAGTTGAGAGATTTCGCCTCCACCACTTCCGTACTCGCGTTCAATGGTTACGATTTTAATCATCTGGGTTGACATAAAATTCGATCAGACGTGCACGGCGAGCACGGGACACGGCCCCAACTGCAGCACACGATAGGTGGTCGATCCGAATACAGCCAGGTCCAAAGCGCCGCGGCCGCGCACGGCCATCGCCACCATGTCGATCTGCGCCTCCGTGGCCAGCCGAATAATTTCGCGGTAAGGTTTTCCAACGCGCACCGCCGTCTTTATGTTAAGCGTCTCGCGTTGTTTCGGCGGGATCAGTTTATTCAGTTGCTCCGACGCCTTCGCGACGCATCGTTCCATCTTGTCCGGACTCGAAACGTCCTCCAACACATGCAGTAAGGTGAGTTCGGCATTATATTCGGCCGTTGCAGAGAGAGCGTAGTTGAGCGCGCGCGCTGAATTTTCCGAGAAATCGGTACAGAAAAGAATACGGTTCAAGTGGTGGACATGACCCGGCTCTTTGTCTTCGGCCGCCGAGTCGGGTGTCGGTTTACAGATAGCCAAGACCGGGCAGGAGGTTCTCCGCATCACGCGGTCGGTAACGGACCCGATGACCAGACGGTCATAGCCCCGCCGGCCGTGTGTTCCCATAACGATGAGTTCCGCTTTTTGCTTTTCGGCGAACGTCAAAATACAGTCCGGAGCTGCGCCGTCGTGTACCACGAGCTCTGGGTGAATATGAGGATGGGAATGTTTCTTCACGAAGTCCGATAGTAGCTCTTTTCCACCCTCGCAAAGCGTCCGGCGGAACTCGGCGTAGTCTCCCGCGGTGGCAGCATAGTCAGCATAAGGGTATCGCGATAACTCCGCCACATGCAGGGCCACGAGCCTGGAGCGATAATGCTCGGCCAGTGACAGCGCATGGCGGTAAGCCCGGACCGAGAACTCCGAGAAATCGATGGGACAAAGAATGAGCTTGAATTCCAGCATGAGTGCGTCTCACCACTTACATTCGATGATACTCATTCCGCTACGTGTGCCCCACCACCGCCGGGATCGTTCTTCTTCAGAAAAAAAGACAGGAAAAACATGATCCCCGCGCCTACGCAAAGAACCATAAAAGTATCGATGTACGCCAGGCTCGCGGCCTGCGCTTGCAGGGATTGGTAGATTCTGGCGTATGCCGTTATCTGCGCCTCGTGTTTGCCCACGCCTGAAATCGCAAGTTGGCGACTCAGGCCAGCCGCGGCATTGGCAAAATTTGGATTGTCGACCCTGGCTTTTTCCACCAGCCTCAGTTGATGGAACTGTGAGCGGCGCGCAATCAAGGTGGTGACCAAGGACGTTCCCACGCTGCTTCCCATGTTGCGCATGAAGTTGACGATGCCGGCGACAGCGTTGTTCTTCTCCGGCGCAATTCCGATGTAAGCGACGAGAGTAATCGGCACAAATAGAAATCCCAGACCGATCACTTGCGCGATGCGCAGCCACGTGGCAGCACTGAAGCTGATCAGCAAGTCGATTCGCTTCGTAGAATAGAACATGGCAATCGACAATGAAAGCCATCCGAAGCCGATCAGGCGGCGCGCCTGGATCTTCGTTGTCAGCTGGCCCATGATCGGCATTTCGATCAACAGAACCAGGCCTCCCGCCGAAAGAGCGAGCCCCGCCAGTTGAGAGGTGTACCCCAATAGCGTCTGGAGGAACTGCGGCATGAGGACGAGGCTGCTGAACAATAAGATTCCCAGCGTGAACATCATCAGACTCGAGCTGGCGAAGTTAAAGCTCTTGAACATGCGGACGTCGATGATCGGCGCCTTTTGATACCACTCCCAGATCACCAGCGAAATCAGGCATACGGTCGAAGTTACGATCAAAGTCGTGATGAAGCGCGAGCCGAACCAGTCATCTTCCTGGCCCTTATCCAGCAGCACCTGCAACGCGCCGACTCCGAGCGCGAGCAGAGCGATTCCGATGTAATCCAGCTTGACGCCGGCCGACCTGAGCCGCGCTAAGTAGGGAGGATCTTCGACAAAGCGCCGCACCAGGAACCAGGTCGCCACTCCGACTGGCAGATTGATGAAAAAAATCCATCGCCAGGAATAGTTGAAGGTGATCCAGCCGCCGAGGGTCGGCCCGATCGTGGGCGCCATGATCGCGGTGATGCCATACAGCGCAAATGCTAAGCCGCGTTGTTGGGGCGGAAATGTGTCGGCCAGAATGGCCTGCGCCATGGGTTGCAACCCGCCGCCTCCGAAGCCTTGCAGCACCCGGAATAACAGTAGGAATCCCAGGGTCGGCGCGATGCCGCAAAGTAACGAACTTAAAGTAAAGATGCCCAGACACGACATGAAAAAGCGCTTCCGCCCCAGGGCGCCTGCGAGCCAGCCGCTGATCGGCAGGATGATGGCATTCGACACCAGGTACGAAGTCAACACCCACGTACTTTGGTCGTTGCTCGCGCCCAGATTCCCAGCCATATACGGCAGGGCAACGTTGGCAATGCTGGTGTCGAGGACCTCCATGAAGGCTGCGAGCGCTACAACGACAGCAATCAGCCAAGGGTTGTACTTGGGCCGCCAAACTTCCTGATCGAGGGTGAGGGCTGCGGTGCTCATTTTGCCGTCGGCATTGGGACTAAACTCATCGAGCGGAATTCACTGAACGAAACTTATTGCAGGTAGACGTCCGGCACCACGTTCATGCCTGGTCGAAGCCGGCGATCCTTGTTCTCCCCCGGATCGAGAACGATCTTCACCGGAATCCTCTGGACAATTTTTACGTAGTTTCCGGTGGCGTTCTCGGGCGGAAGTAAACTGAACAGCGGGCCCGTGGCGCCGGCAATGCTGTCCACGTGGCCTTTCAAAGTCCGGCCGCTCGAATCGACGTGGATTTCCGCTTTCTGTCCGACTCGCATGCGCTTCAGCTGGGTTTCTTTGAAATTGGCGGTGACCCACACCTCGTCAAGCGGTACAACCGTGAGGAGTTGCTGCCCGTTGGCGACATTCATCCCGACAACCACCGTCTTAGTCACTTCACCGGTGACGGGGGCAACGATTTTCGTGTATCCGAGATTCAGTTGGGCTTGCTCGAGAAGTGCGCGCTTCTCCTGGACGTCGGCAATCGCAGCACGCACGCGGGCCTGGGTCGACGATACTTGCTGGGGGCCGGTCTCCGCGGACTTGTAGTTGGCGTCGGCTTGCGCAACGCGGCTGCGGGTCTGTTGCACGAATTGTTGCGCGGCCGACTCACTGGCGCGAGCTGCTGCGACCGTCGCGGTGCTGGCTTTAGCCGCTGCCAGGGCTTGATCGTAGATTTGCTGCGATACTTCGCGCTTGTCGACCAGCAACTTGTAACGGTGAAGATCGTCTTGCGCTTTCACATCATTTGCCTCGGCCGCCTCTACTTGCGAATGAGCCGCGGTGAGTTGCTTCTCAGCGGCGGCGACTGCGGCTTTGGCGTCTTCGATGCCAGACGCAGTGAATCTCAATTGGCTCGAAGTGTTCACCGAAGTAATCGGAACGGTGATGTTCAGCGATTTGGCGGTCTCTTCGGCATTGGCGAGATTGGCTTGTGCTTGCGCAACCGCGACTTCGTAGTCTTTCGGGTCGATCTCAACCAGCACCGTGCCCTTTTCCACCCACTGGTTGTCGTCGACGTTGACTTTCACCACGTAGCCTGAAACGCGCGCACTCACGGGGGAGAGGTGAACATCCGCCTGGGCGTCGTCGGTCGATTCGTAGCTGTTCAACCAACGCCACAAGAATAGGCCGCCGACAACCACCACGGCGATGACGGCCAGAATCACGACGTTTCTGCGGAGCTTCGAGCTGCGGCGCACAGGCGGCGAATAGGGCCGACTCGCCAGGGGAGATGCATCGACCGCAGATGGACCGACAGGAGATTCTTTACCCGGCTCGGGCGCCGACTGCGGTGGATTTTCTTCCGCCATGTTTATCTTCCTTTGAAGTATTCTCTGACGCCGTCCTCAGCGGTGCCGAGGGCGCGAACCAGGGAAATTTTCGCGTAATTATAGCTGTAGAGACTGGAGATGTACTGCTCGTGCGCGCTCGCAACCAACTCTTGCGATTGCACTACTTCCACGGTATCGGTGACCCCCGCGCTGAAGCGATCGCGCGACTGGGTAAGCGTCTGTTCCGCCAAATCAATATTGCTGCGCGCCACATTCACTTGCTGCGCCGACGACTGCAGGTTGAGTAATGCCGCGCGTACGTCGGAATCGATTTGCGCACGCAGATTGTCCAAGCGCTCGCGGCTCTGCTCAAGTTTTGCGTCGGCCTGCAAAACATCACCGTGTACGCTGCCACCCTGGAAAATCGGAATCGTCAGCGTGCCGCGCACGTCGGCTACGGGCGTTGCCGTGGAGGGATGCGAGCCTCCCAGCCCGTAATCGCCGTTCACCGAAAGCGACGGGAGATAGCCGGCGAGCGCGGCCTTGCGGGAAAATTCCGCTGCGCGCATGTCGGCGGCCGCCGCCTGATAATCGGAACGCGAAGCGTAAGCGCGCTTCAAGGCCTCATCGACAGTAATGTCTTCGATCGGCTGGTAGGGCGACTTGTCGGTGAATTCGAATTGCTGGCCGGGAGCCAATCCGATGACACGCGCTACGGTCAGCTTCTGGATGGCGAAGTTGTTTTTTGCCTGAATCAACTGTTGCTGCCGGGTTTGGAGTTCGACTTTGGCCCGTAGGCCGTCGATGTCTGGTGAGGTGCCGGCATTGATCTGGTCGGCTGCCTGATCGTAGACCGCCTGCGCCGTATTGACCTGTGCTTCCGCCGTTTCAATGCGGGCTTCATCGGCGATGGCCTGCAAATAGGTATAGCCGACGGCGAGCACGACCAGATCGCGGGCGTCCCGGAAGGTGTAGGCGGCCGATTTCAAATTCTGGTTCGCCGCTCGGGTCGCGTTGATTGATTTCCAATCGAACAGAGATTGGGTCAAGTTGGCGCGCGCGTCAAAAAAAGAAAACGGGCCAACGGAGGGAGATATGTGGAAGAGGCTGGCCAGACCGGCGAAGCCGAGCTCATCGATATTGACCTTCGACTCCCCTACGTAAGGCGTTGCCGTTACATGCGGCAGGAGGGCGCTCAACTCTTCCCAGCGCTGTCCCCGCGCAGAGCGAATGTCCGCGCTCGAAAGCAGCAATCCCAGATTTTGTTTCAATCCGCGGTCGATAGCGTCCCGCAAGGAAAGCGGCAGAACTCCCGGAACGAGTTTTGCGGGTACGCTGCCTGCGAACGAACTCACTGCGCCGGTGCCAGGAATGGCTTGGCCCGGAGTGCTCGGACCGGGTGTCGTCTCGGTTTGCGCGAGGGATGCAGCCGTATTACAAATCAAGACTCCGGCCAACAGCAAAACGCGGCGGCATGTATACCTGAGCCTCACTCGAGCCTCCTTGCCTCAAATTTTCGTGGCGGCGTGCTAAGGGGCAATATCCTAGACCGCGCGGCTACTTCTCGCAAGGGACCTCCGATCTGCCGATGAGAGGTTCGACGTTGCAGCGCGGCAGGAGATTCAAACTAATAAACTCGAGCCGTTAGAGCATGTGGAAATGTTGATCGCCCTTGGCCAAGTGGCGGGCGAGGATGTGGTGTTGGCGCGTCCGCAGCGACGAGTTTTTTCCGGTTGGCGCGGAAAACGCTCGTGCCCTTAGCCGGCGCAGGTTTCGAGGGACCGCGCGATCACCAGCGTGATGTCATCCTGCTGTTCGCAACCACCGCAGAATTGCTGAACGGCTGTAATCACCGCCTGGAGAAGTTGGTCCAGTGGAAGGTGAGAATGGCTCGCCATGACATCCACCAAACGGGACTCGCCGAATTCTTCGCCATCGTTATTCGCTGCTTCGGTGACGCCGTCGGTGTAGAGCACCAGCGTGTCGCCAGACGCGAGTTTCACTTCAGCAATCTCGCACTGCCAATTTTCAAACAATCCCATCACGGTGCAAGTGGATGACAACCGTTCAACCGTTGATGCCGCTGGAACCTGATTCTGTGAACTTCCGCACGCACGAAACAAAAGCGCTGGAAGATGTCCGCAATTGGCGTAGCGAAGCCTGCCGGTGGAGTCGTCGTAATCGGCAAACAATAATGTGGCGTAACTGGCGTCGCCGGAACTTTCATAGAACAGGCGGTTCACCGAGCTGAGCAGCCGAGGCAGGTCGTCGACCGCCATCGCATACTGACTGCGCAAGTTGGCTTGCAGGTTGGCCATCAGCAGGGCTCCGGAAAAGCCCTTGCCGGCAATATCGGCGAGCACAAAGCCAACTCGCCCCGGAGCGAGTTCCAGAAAGTCGTAATAATCTCCGCCGACCTGTCTTGCCTGGATGCAGCGACCCGCGTACTCCATGGTGCGCAGCGAAGGGAACTTCTGCGGGAAAAGCCTGGCTTGCACCTGCCGTGCCATCTCTAGTTCATGAATAGAGCGGCGTTCTGCCTCCAATCGCTCGGCGATCTGCTCGGTCAGCCAGATGCCTTCGAGAGCGACGCCCGCCTGGCTCGCGACCGACGCCAGTAGCCGCCGGTCTTCGCGGGAATAAGGCTCGTCCGAGAGTCGCGCACCCAAGGCCAACAGTCCCGCGAGCTTATTTTCACGGCCGGGCATGGGCACGAGACACTCAGGCTGCAGGGGGGCAAAGGCCCGGAGCGATGCCGCCAGTTCGGGAGCCATAATCGATTCAGGCGGCGGAACTTCCCACGGCTGCCCGCGTCCCGCCAAGTCGAGCAGCAACGGCAAGTCAGCGGGGATCGCTTGTGGCTCGGGCAGCCCATCCGTCGCTAATGCCCGCAACTTGCCATTACCCAAGCTTTGGTACATCACCATGGCTTGCGGATGAAGCGCCTGCTTGATCTCCTCCTCCAGCAGCGTGGCCAGTTCATGCCGGGTAGTGGCTGTTCGCGTTTTTTCCGCGAGATTTTCGAGAATCAATCTGGCATCGTACGAGCTTCGAAAAAATGCTCGATCGATTCGCTTGTTGACTCGCTCGCCGACTACGATTCCAACCCACAGCACGAGTGATCCAAGCCCGAAAGCTGGAATCACGGCCACTTGGGGATGAGTCGAAATTTGCTTCGAGAACGTACGCACCAAAACCAGAACGAGAGTAATGGTCGCGATAACGCCGAGGATGTGCACTCCCCACTGCACCATGAGAAAGCGAGCGCTGCGCTTGAGGAGGACCGGAATCTCGAGCACGCGATGTTTCACGACGGCATAGGCAAACGACAAGGGAAAAAGCCACAACACAAAGGTCACAGTCGCGCCCAGCCAAAGACCTATGTGAAATCCGAAAAAGTCACCGGCTGCCAAAGCCAGCGTCGCGGGAATCACGCCGACTAGCGTTCCCCAAAGAATTACGCGAATCTTGCGCCGCGCCTCCGAAGAATCGACGGTGGCCGCGTTCCATGTCAAAGAAACAAAGCCCAAGACAACCAGCCCGTAATTGAAGATCAATATCGAGATGTGCGCATACTTATCCCGTAGCCATCCGAAACCTGGGATTGGAGTGGGATCGGTGCCACCCGACGCTGGCATTAGCAACGCGATGCACAGAGGCAGCGCCAAAAATATTGCCACGGCCACCGCGAGCCACTTGAGCCATGGAAGACGCCGGTCCAATGGGGAGCGCGTCGGAAAGACTGCGAAAAAGAAAAAAAACAACGGCGCGGCCATGTTGTCAAAGATTGCGCGGTAGGCGATGGCGAACGGCCTGACCGACTCGGGCACGCCGAGGAACGCGTTATCGAAGGCCGGAATGGCGATAAAGCCGCCAAACATAAAAGCTACCAGCCAGGCATTTGGGTCCTCCAGGCGAAGGAACAAAACGGCCAAACCGACGGTGAGAAAAGTGAAAGGATATACGCGGAGTACGCCCTGACCGATGTGGGTCGCTACGCCCGCTTCGGCCGGGGCTGACCCGCTTGCGCGAAACGTAGCGTGCATTTCTATCGGGACTGAAACACCGGGGCGCTGGATGGTTAGATCGACACTGTCCCCTGGCTTATGCTGAAGCCAGATACGAACCAGGGCGTCTTCTCTTTTCAGCGGCTCGCCGTTGATGCGGACGATGCGATCGCCCGCCTTCAGGCCAGCTCGTTCAGCGGGGCTGCCGGGAATCACGCTCCGCACCAACTGGGAATGATCCCCAGGGGTGTACTTATTGTCGAAGCCCAACTCCACCGCGACCGGTTGCTCGCCGTAGAGTGTCCAAAGGGCGCTGTAAAAGATGGTGCAGGCGGCAAAGAGTATCGCCAACGTTGCCAGCAGCGGCTTTTGAAATGGTCGAAACCCTTGCATGCTTCCCTGCGATCGATGCTAGAGAGTGTTCCGAGTGAATCGTATGCCGGGTTTGGGGTGGGGTCAAGAAAGGCACTCTGGGAACTTATGAATGTTTTTGGCGGTAGTGAGTCTGGGGCAGATCGGTACTAGTTATTGGAGGCAATACCGGAAGCCGACCCAATAGTGCCAACGACTAATCATGGTGCGGACGAAACACCAGATCAAACCACGGCTTCCATGTTTTGCCGCCGTCGGTGGACGTAACTGCTGTTTCGCGAACGTTACCATTCTCGGGCTTCCAGGTGCCGCGCACCAGAACGCCTTTGGCGTGATCCTCGCCACTCATGATCATCGTGGCATGATCAATTCTTCCTTCGATTAAGAGTAATTCTCCGCGATTCGTTACCCAACTCTGGTGCCAAGTGTTTCGTGTAGCGTCGTAGATAGTGAAACTCTGCCCTTTGTGTCCGTCGGCGCCTTGATAGTCCTCGTGCAATACGCAGCCTTCCAGGATGAGATCGACTTTTGCGCGGGCGACCATTTTTGAGTTGGAGGAGTTCGAACTGCTCGCACTATCGACATCGAACACGTCCCAATCCCCCGCCCAGAAATCGAACTCGCGGTAAGCGGCGGAGCTACAGGGAACTCGTGTCTTAGAATCAGCCGATGCCAAGCTGGTTCTGGCCATATGTGTTGCGGCGAGAAGAGTAATTACGAAGACAATTACGGACTGGAACGATCGAGCGATCGAATTCATTTTGAGTTCTCTTCCTTGGGCGCAATCACAAGCGAGGGTAGCGGGTCTCAACTCGGATGTTGCGATCGGTTGCCTACCGCTACAACTTCTTCGGGTGGACCATAACCCCGACCGTGAGCCTGACCCGAGACTGCATATGTCTTCAATTCATCCCATCGCCATCGACTGGAGATGGGTGGACTTCCGCAGGAACAATATAACGTGCAGTCTTCAGAGAATCCGGCGAGCGGAAGCAGATACGATCCGTTCGGATAGGGGCTGAAACCAATCAGATAACGAGTGCGGCAGTTTGGGCACTCGATGCAATGGCGAACGCGGTGTGTCATGGCGCAGATTAGTCAGAGTTATTGTGGTAATCCGTCTTGGTTTGGAATTCCCGAGTTATTGCTCGCCGAAGAAAACAATGAGGGTACGAGGACCGTCGTACCCTCGATCAGTCGGGTTTCAGCGAGATCCTTGCCGGCTGTTTTGGTTATTTTGATCCGCTCGCACCTGGGGCAAAGCGGCTGAACGGCAATTGGCTTTGGTTATTTGCCGAGCGGAGTTTCTGTGAACTACCTTGCGCGCGCGCCCTTGATCGAACTGCCTCAACATTGCTGCCGGACACGGGAACGGCCAAGAAGGCGACGGTCTCGCCAGTCACAGAATCGGAGGCGTAGCCGACGATCTCTCCGCTGTCGTTGATGTCATTCGCCAGCAGAAGATATAGGGATGAATCGGGCTGAATAAGGGAATTCAGATCTGTATTTAAACCGTCCTGATAGAGGAAGGCTCGCGCGTTGCCACCAAACGTAAATGACTGGCCGACCACCTGTCCTTTTATGTTCACGCCCCAAGCCCAGTCGTTGCCGTCGCCAGAAAGCGGCGCGATCTGTTGAATGCCCCGCGCTTGTGTCCACATAAAGGCGACTGGGTTGAGGGCATCGTCCTGGGTGTTGGGCAGGTTGCCGAATCCGACCACTTCGCTTCGGTTGTTGATTGCGGTAGGGGTGTTCCAGGCTACGCCTCCGTCAAAGTTGCCGAGGTTGATCGGAGTGCCGTTTTGCCAAAGCACAGCGTGTTGGGCGCTCGCTCCACCGACCGCATTCGAACAAAGACCGGAAATGCCGACGACTTGGCCCTTGTCATTGATTGCCGTAGCTGCCGAATCTGGATCGGGAGACAGCGGAGGCAATTGTCTCATCTGGCCCAATTCCGGCCCCCAGATGATGGCCTCAAACTGGAGTACTTGCGGTGGATTGCAGCTCGAATCGTGCACGCCATTTTCCGCCCACCCGACGACCTGGTTGTGGTTATTGACCGCGGACGCGTAACTGTCTAGGCCGCCGGGCAACGGAGGAAGCGCGGTCATGACGCCGTCCTGCCACACGAACCCGTAACAGATATAGCCGTCGGGGCCAAAGAAATTGGCCAAGGCACAGCTCCATGCTTCACCCAATACATTCATTTCGGCTGTTTCGGCTATTCCGGCAATTTCACCCCTGTCATTCTTATTTGGCCAACCGACGGCGCTGTTTGGGCCGCCGAGGGTGCCGAGATCGAGCGGAACTCCGACCCAGAGTTCGGCGTGCTCGGTGGTCGAAGTGGGATAGGCGTCGCCAGCGATCCAGCCGACATTGTTGATACTGGCGGCCGCAGCGCTGGGTCCGCCGAGAGGCGAGCCGAGATTGAACACGTAATACTGCGGCGGCTGATTTTTCTGCTGAGCCTGGGCAAACTGGAGTGAGATCACGAGGGCGGCGAAGATGGCGATTGCGGTGGAATGCGTCGATATCCTGGGGTGCATGTTGCCTCCTGGTTGTTGGTCTAGGCCGAACGGAATTGCCAATCTGGAATTTCATTTTTTCTGCCTAGGTTTCTGCTCAGCGCAGACCGCGCAAGCAGTCCGACCATAGCGAAATGGATGCGCGCGCGTTGGACGTTTGCGGACGCCGAACGCGGAGGCTGGACGTTTGCGGACCTCGATTTCAGAATCGGCTACCAGCCTGGGATGGCGGTCCGAAAACGTCTACTATCTGGAGCAGGGTCGACTATCATAAGTGGGCAGCGATTTGACGTTGGGCGATCGGGACGGCGGCTATGAATCTGGATTGGCAGATATGCTCGCGAGCGAGGTTATCGCGCGACGCGCGATTCGACGGTAAGTTTTTTATCGCCGTGCTCAGCACCAGGATTTACTGTCGTCCAATTTGTCCGGCGCGTACTTGCAACGAGAGGAATGTCCGTTATTATGCAAGCGCCGCTGCGGCGGCCGAGGCAGGATTTCGTCCCTGTTTACGATGCCGGCCCGAGAGTTCACCGGGAACTCCAGCGTGGCTCGGAACTTCGAACACTGTTTCGCGGGCGTTGCGCCTGATCGGCGAGAGTGGCCTCGAGGACGGTGGAATCGAGGCTCTCGCCGAACGCCTGGGAGTTGGCGCGCGCCATCTTCGCCGCCTGTTCCTGAAACATTTAGGCGCGACGCCGATTGCGGTAGCTCATACGCGGCGGCTGCACTTTGCGAAAAAGCTTATCGACGAGACGAGTCTGCCCATGAATCAAATCGCGCTCGCCTCCGGCTTCGGCTGCGTGCGCCGATTTAACGCCGGCATCCGTAAGTTCTATCACCGGACTCCGACGCAAATCCGGCGGCTGGCGCGGCGGAAGGAGATCTATTCAGAAAACCAATACGTCTTTCATCTTAACTTCCGGCCTCCTTATCACTGGGAGGGCATGCTGGCATTTCTCGCGGCGCGCGCCACGGCTGGGGTTGAATTAGTAGAGGGGGACAGCTATCGCCGCACCATTTCCTGGAATGGCCGCCACGGCTTTTTTGAGGTTTCACCTGATCTGGGGCGCGACGCGCTGGTGGCGAGAATTGAGTTCAGCGATCCGCACTCGCTATTTTTCATTATTGAGCGTATCCGCGCGATGTTCGACTTGAACGCGGATTGGGCCAGCATTGTGCAGAATCTGAAGACAGATGTGGTTTTCGCCAGCGCGGTCGAAGCCGACCCGGGGCTGCGCGTTCCGGGATGCTGGAACGGTTTCGAACTCGCGACGCGAGCGATCCTCGGGCAGCAGATCACTGTCAAGGGAGCGACTGCTCTCGCTGGACGGATGGTCGTCAGTTTCGGGAAGCCGTTCTCTGCGGCGCCGGGCCTCACCCATCTTTTCCCGCAACCTGACGTGCTCGCCGACGCGAAGCTTACGAGCATCGGGCTGCCCGCGGCGCGGGCCGAAACCATTCGATTGCTCGCCCGCGCGGTTTGCGATGGGCGTGTCAGCTTTGAGGGGGTGGTGGACTCCGATGCTTTCCTGGATCGACTATGCGAGATTCCCGGAATTGGGAAGTGGACGGCTCAGTACGTCGCCATGCGAGCACTCGGGGAGACTGACGCATTTCCATCCGGTGATCTTGTATTACTGCGCGCGATGGGGCTAACGAATTCCCGCGAACTTGACCACCGGGCAGAACCGTGGCGCCCATGGAGAGCCTACGCAGCGATGTATCTATGGAGGATTGCCAACCAATCCGTACGCGGTGGAAATAAAGTGGCATCGTCCTATCCTCAGAAGGCGGCGATCGAAGATTTGCTTGACCCGCCGCATGTCTCCATGGTTCTTTAATCGGGCCAAATCCAGTACCTTGATGGAAACCTCGGCTCCAACCGCCTTTGGCTTGGTTGAAGAAGGGATTATCATTAATATTCCCTTTATGAAAGGACAGTATTAATAGATGGTGACGCGAGAAACCCCGCCCACACATGACCTAGGCTCATTGCGCATTCACGATGGACAGCGCAAGGGCGGCAAAGCGGGGAAAGTTATCGCCATTTTCTTTGGGCTGGTGATCATCCTCGCTGGCGTTGGGGCCAGCGTTTATGCACTATTGGAAGGGAAACCAACCGTAGAAGTGGTCACCGCGAGAAAAGCCGTCGGGCCGGCAAGCCGTGAGGCGTTACTCAACGCGACCGGATATGTTACTCCGCGGCAGCGCGCGACCATTGCCGCCAAAATCACAGGCCGGGTGACCAGGGTTTTCTTCGATGAAGGTACGCAAGTGCATCAGGGGCAATTGCTGGCCACACTTGACGATGCCGATGTCCAGAGAGCTTTGGCTTCGGCCAAAGCGGATCGCGACTCAGCCAAAGCCGCGATCGCCGACTACGAAGTTCAGCAAAAGAATGCTCGCATTTTGCTCTACCGCACCGAGCAGCTTCAAAAAGCGGGTGTTGAGCCGCAGGAACAGTTGGATAATGCGCGGACCTCTGTGGAAAGTCTGCAAGCCAAGATTGATCTGGCGAAAGCCCAGGCGGCAGCGTCTGAGTCTCGAATCCAAGAGGCGCAGCAGGCGGTTGACAATTGCACGATCCGCGCGCCGTTTGATGGCATTGTCGTTTCCAAGGACGCGCAGGTCGGCGAGATGGTCTCTCCGATCTCCGCCGGCGGGGGATTCACGCGCACAGGCATCGCTACCATTGTGAATATGAGCTCCAACGAAATCGAGGTCGACGTGAATGAGGCTTACATCACGCGAGTGAAGCCCGGCCAGCAGGTGAATGCGATTCTCGATGCCTATCCTGAGTGGGAGATTCCCAGTCGTGTGCGCACGATTATTCCCAGCGCCGACCGCCAAAAGGCTACGGTAAAAGTGCGCGTTTCATTCTTGAAACTGGACCCACGCATATTGCCAGACATGGGAATTAAGGTGACGTTTCTCGGCGATGAACCACCCAGCAAGGAGATCGCAGCGACGCCCGCGATTCTGGTACCTCAGAGCGCGGTGCACGACGATAATGGCAAGAAGGTTGTTTTCCTGGTGAGGGATGATAAAGCCGAGAGGCGCGCGGTTACTCCCGGCGGAAATCGCGGTACCGATACTGAGATCATGGCGGGATTAGCGGTTGGCGATGCCGTGATTGTGGGTGCGCCAGCAAATCTGCATGATGGCGAGAGAGTGCGGATCAAAAAATAATGGGCAGCAATTAGAGGAGCAATCGTATGGTGCAAGTCGATGGCGCTAGGACGACCAACAGCCAGATTCAGGTGCGCGGGTTGGATAAGACCTATCGTCGCGGAGGTGAAGAGATCCACGTATTACAAGGGCTGAATCTGGATGTGGAGAAGGGTGACTTCGTCGCTTTCATGGGACCAAGCGGCTCGGGCAAGACCACACTGTTGAATCTGCTCGGAGGACTCGACGTCCCCACGCGTGGAAGCATCATTGTGGCCGGCGACGAGATCACGCACATGTCGGCCAGCAAACTGACCTCATGGCGGGCGAGGCATGTCGGCTTCATATTTCAGATGTATAACCTCATCCCCGTGCTGACGGCGTTTCAGAATGTAGAGCTGCCGCTGCTCTTAACCAGCCTTTCCAAGGCAGAGCGCCGCAAGCACGTGGAGACGGCGCTCGGAATTGTCGGATTAGCGGAGCGGATGAACCACTATCCGCGCCAACTCTCCGGAGGACAGGAGCAGCGCGTTGCCATTGCCCGCGCGATTGTTGCCGATCCTACGTTTTTGCTGTGCGACGAACCGACGGGTGATCTCGACCGCAAAAGCGCGGATGAAATCATGGACCTGATTCAGCGTCTGGTGAAGGAGTACACCAAGACTGTGCTCATGGTGACGCACGATCCACTGGTTGCAAAGCGCGCCGATCTTACGCTGCACCTTGAGAAAGGCGTGCTCGTCGAGGCCGGCGAATCGCACGAAGTTCCTGCCGGAGGCGCCGCATGAAATTCCGTGGGCTGATTTTTGCCAATCTCTTTCGCAAGAAGCTTCGGCTGATCCTCACGGTCGGATCGTTTGCGGTGGCGCTGTTTCTTTTTGCCTTTCTTGCCGTGGTGCGAGGTGCTTTTAACCGCGGCGCGGACATCGCGGGTGCGGATCGGCTGGTCACGATCAATCGTGTCTCCATCATTAACCCGCTGCCGTTGGCCTACCGCGACAAGATTCAACGCATCCCGGGCGTCAAGTACGTTACGCACAACAATTGGTTCGGTGGCGTTTATCAGGAGGAGAAAAACTTTTTTCCTCAGTTCGTGATCGATGTCGAGAATCAGCGCCAGGTCATGTCTGAACTGGCGGTTCCCGATGACCAGTGGCAGAACTTTGTAAAAGACCGCCAGGGTGCGATTGCCGGCGCGAAAACCGCGCAGCGCTTCGGCTGGAAAGTCGGTGACCGCATTCCCGTCAAGAATGCTGGCTATGGCAACACTGGCACGTGGGAATTCAATCTCGATGGCATCTATCACAGTCAGCACGCGGGCGGCGACGAGAGCCAGTTTTGGTTTCAATGGGATTACTTCGAAGAGCGTGTGCCGGAGACGTTCAAGGGCAACGTCGGATGGTACGTCGTAAGACTCAACAGCCCCGATGACGCCGTGAGGGTCGCAAAGGCAATTGACGACATGGCGGCCAACTCTTCCTTCGAAACGAAAACAGAGACGGAATCCGAGTTCGCCGCCAGTTGGGTCAAGCAATTTGGAAACATCCAATTTCTCATCCTGACCATCGGCAGCGTCGTATTTTTCACACTGCTCCTAGTGACTGGCAATACGATGGCGATTTCGGTGCGCGAACGTGCCGGCGAACTGGCTGTTCTCAAGGCGATCGGTTACAGCGATCGCTGGGTTCTTTTCTTTGTGCTGGCCGAATCTCTTATCATTGCGGCGGTTGGTGGTCTTCTCGGCCTCGGGCTCGCGTTACTGGCAATCCCGGCTCTGGGCGCGGCTTTGAATGGATTGCTTCCCACACTTCTCTTGTCTCCTGAAATTCTTTTGCTCGGTCTCTTAACCGCTTTGCTGGTTGGAGTGATCAGTGGACTGCTGCCCGGCATCGGCGCCATGCGCATGCGGGTTGTCAACGCGTTACGGAGGGTTTGAAATGGCGATACCCATCGTCTACAACATTCGCAGCGTGAAGGCTCGCTGGACGTCGTCGATCGTTGCCGTTCTCGGGATTGCCGGAACCGTGGGCGTGTTTGTCGCGATGCTATCGCTGGCGCGTGGATTCAGGGCCACGTTGGTTTCTTCCGGTTCTCCCGACAACGTCATCGTCATGCGCGCCGGGGCGACCTCGGAGATGATGAGCGGAATTAAGCTCGAAGACATCAAAATTCTTCAGGATGCTCCCGGTGTGGCCCGTGCCTCCGATGCTCCTCTGGTGACCTCTGAGGTCGTGGTGGTTGCGCCTTTCCCGCTGAAGTCCACTGGCACCGACGCCAATGTTCAAGTTCGCGGCGTGTCCGCCAATGTTTTGACCATTCGCAAGAATGTCAAGATCGCCGAGGGTCGAATGTTTCAGCCGGGGCTTGCGGAGTTGGTTGTCGGAAAAAACGCGAGCAACAGCTACTCCGGTTTGACGCTGGGGAACACGGTGAATTTTGGGGGCGGTCACTGGCAGGTGGTTGGAATTTTCGACGCCGGGGGTAGTGCCTTTGATTCGGAAGTCTGGTGCGATGCGCGCGTGCTCGACGATGTGTATAAGCGGCCCACTAATATTTTCCAGTCTGCCACCGTGCATCTGACTTCGCCCGACAGTTATCAGCAGTTTAAAGATGCGGTTACTTCCGACCGCCGCCTTAATTTCGACGTAAGCCGCGAAATCGACTACTACGCAAAGCAATCTACCAGCATGACTCGCCTGATTACGGTTCTCGGTGGACTGGTAGCTTTTGTAATGGCGATTGGCGCTGTTTTTGGCGCTCTTAACACTATGTATTCGGCCGTGGCCGAACGCGGCCGCGAAATCGCAACCATGCGCGCTCTGGGCTTTGGTGGAGGAGCCGTTGTCTTCTCGTTCCTGGTCGAGGCGCTGCTGATTTCGTTCATCGGGGGCGTCATCGGTTGCCTCGCTGTCCTACCCCTGAATGGGCTTACGACGGGAGCAATGAACTGGCAGACTTTTTCACATCTGGCATTCGCCTTTCGTATCACGCCTGTGCTGCTGCTCGGAGGCATAATCTTCGCGCTGTTGATGGGTTTGCTCGGAGGCTTGCCGCCGGCGGTGCGCGCCGCCTGGCGGCCGGTCGCGGTTTCCCTGCGCGAACTGTAGGCCGGATTGGCTCGCTCTCCCGCTCGACAGGCTTGAATTACTCAGTCAAAATTCGCGCTTGAGCATCCCATCGCCTTGTGTTCTCATTAAGGTAAAGACGCCCAGTGGGGGCGCCAGCTAACCTTAAACCCTCAACCTCATCTTTCAGCCAATCTCACGAGAGGAACATATCTGAGGAGAAAATCATGAAAAAAGTAAATTACATTCCCGAAGGCTACAACACGATTACTCCATACCTGGTGATCAAGGGCGCCGCGAAGGCCATCGAATATTACAAGAATGTTTTCGGAGCAAAGGTAGTGGTACGCATGGACGGACCCGACGGCAGGGTGGGCCACGCCGAACTCCAAATCGGCGACTCGCGCATCATGCTGGCAGACGAGAATCCGGCCATGGGCAACCGCAGCGCCGAGAGCATAGGTGGTTCTCCGGTCAGTCTGTATGTGTACCTCCCCGACTGCGACGCAATCGTCACAAAGGCTGCGGCCGAAGGAGCGAAGATTTTGAAGCCAGTGCAGGACCAGTTCTATGGAGATCGTTCTGGCTTCATTCAGGATCCGTTTGGCCATCTTTGGGGGATCGCAACGCATAAGGAAGACGTGTCGCCGGAAGAGATGGACGAGCGTATGAAGAAGGCGATGCAGGCCGCGTGAAATACCGTTCTTAGCCTTTAGCTCTTAGCTTGAGTGCTCTGGCTCAATCGTGATTGGGCTGGGCTCAAGGGCTAAGAGCTAGCGGCCAAGGGCCCGCTTTTGCACTCGCCGCCAATTTCGTACAATTGCACAAACCTAGAAAGGACTCTCCATGCTCTCTGCAGGCAATCCATTTCCGAATTTTTCTTTGCCCAATCAGGATGGTAAGACAGTCAATCTTTCCGATTTCGCGGGACAATGGCTGGTGGTTTATTTCTATCCGAAGGATGACACGCCCGGCTGCACCATTCAGGGCAAATCGTTTACCGCGAGCAAGGCCGATTTCGACGCGGCGGGAATTAAAGTGCTTGGCGTCAGCGCCGATGATGTCACGTCGCACAGGAACTTCTCTCACAAATTCGCTTTTACCATTGAGTTGCTCTCCGACACTGAATCCAAGCTGATGAAGACGCTCGGCATTGGGACAGCGGAGTGGAAAGGGATGAAGTTCTGGGAGCGCACCACTTTCGTGGTCGATCCGAAGGGCATTATTCGCAGGGTGTACGAAAAGGTGAACCCCGAAGGCCACGAGAAAGTGCTGCTCGACGATATCAATGGGATGAAGGCGAAAGCGGCCTGAGTCGCCGGCGTGAGAGTTGTTGGCAACGCCACAGAAAGCTTGGACCACGAAGGCCGCAGAGGATCACGAAGGTTGGCCATGCTTTTCTTCGTGTATCTCGTGGCCTTTGTGGTTAAGGCTTCGCAAACTGCCTGGTAGCAGAAGTTCAGTGCTCAAACTGCGAATGCGATTTTTATCGCAGGGGAGCACGCTGACCAAAACACACAGCAGCACGCCATCGCCACGTCTTGCGGGTTTCCGCAAGGCGGCGCAAAATCCGCGGGGCAACGTCCGCGAGATGTGCGAGCGGGCCGGTTACTGCAACGTGGTGGCGTTACTCAGCCCTTGATAAATAAATAATCCCGCAATGACCAGAATCATGACCCCCGACAAGGCGCCGAGCACCTTGACAATGGGCGTGATCTTATTCATCTTGGCGAGAACCTCGACCTGGTCTTTGTGCATCTGAGATTCGGTTTCATGGAGGAAGATCGAATCGTCCTCGTGCATGGTGAGGGTGCTGCGATAAATCAAGAGGATGATGAGCACCCCCGTCAGTACACCCCACGCGACTAGCAGCCCGAACATAGGAGACATATGCCACCCCGGACTTGAGATCGAGCCAATCCCGAAGGTGTCACCTGTTGCCGCAGCGAAACCACGTGGTTTTCGCTGACGTTCGGGTACGGCCCCTTGCTGGCAATGATTATAGACCCGTTGGCAAGGGGTGGTCGCGACTTCTTCTCTACCCGGGGCATCTAATGGGCATATACAGCAGAACGTACCCCCTTGCGAAAAGCGCTTGCGGAGCGGGCTGCGACCTTTGTTATAATAGGCGAATACAAGGAGATTACCCGATGGCGACTACTACCACACCCGAAGTACAACCCAACACGCAGCCGAAAACCGCGGCACCTGTTCTAACCCCGGCCGCGATTGCCAAGGTCAAAGAGATCATGGCCTCTCAGGCGCCGGTCCCCACGGGATTGCGGTTGTCCGTAGTCGGCGGAGGTTGCTCGGGCTTTCAATATTCCATGGCCTTCGAAAACGGCGCGGGCATGATGGACAAGGTTTTCGACTTTGACGGCCTAAAGGTTTATGTCGACGCGACTTCCCTGATGTATCTGGGCGGCGCGCACGTTGACTATATCGAGACCCTCGAAGGCGCGGGCTTCAAGTTCGATAACCCGAACGTGAAGAGCACATGCGGCTGTGGCTCATCGTTCAACGTCTAAGCAAACTTTAGTTTTCTCGGTATTCCAAGACCCCGCTCCGAATGCGGGGTTTTTGTTTGTCAACGTGAGATTGCTGTCGAAAGGGTCGCCGCGAGGCTGGACCCTACTGCTGGGGCGGTTGCGAGGGTGCTTGCGGAGTTTGTGGTTGACTTGGACTTTGGCCCCCTGGTCCTTGATTCAGTCCTTGTCCAAATCCACCCTGGCCAAATCCACTTTGTCCCATTCCGCCTTGTCCGGGCATTCCACCGGGCATTCCGGGCGTACCCGGAGTGACGGCGCCGGGAATTCCAGAAGTGCCGCCGCCCGTAGGATTCACCGGCCCAGTCAGCAAGCCGCCGCGGTCAGCCATGGGCAGGTAGATGAAGAGCCAGTCGTTGTAATGGTTCTTGGTGTAGAAGACGTGAATGCTTTTTCCCTTGCTCATGCTGGCGACGCCCAGAATCGGCCCGCCGCCGAACGTTTGCGCGCCCAGGTTAGAACTCGAGATGGAATTCGAAGACGAGGATCCCGCCGAAGACGACCCGTTGGAATCCGAATTTCCCGTAGCCCCCGAACTCGCGGACGAGGAGTTGTCCGAAGACGAACCTGCCGACGTTGCATTTCCGGCATTGCCACTCGCGGCATTTTGAGCGCCCGGCTGTTGCAGACCACCTGGTTGCGCTCCGAAGCCTCCAACGCCACCTTGCGCTCCGCCGAACGGCCCAGCGTTGCCGAATCCGCCCGCTCCCGGCGCCCCGCCCAGCAGGCTGGAGGCTCCGCCTTGCAGATTCGTCCCCGGCGTCTGTCCGAGTACGATTCCGCTGTTCAAGCTGATGTCCTGCTGATGCAGGAACTTGAAATCCTTTTCCTTGCCGGTGGCCTTGTCGACGTTCAACGGATCGGTATAACGCTTGCGCAGGAAGCGCATGTTGTTGGTGCTTTCCAGTTCCTCAACGCGCGTGGGATAGCGCCCAAACTTTTTGTAAAAGTGCTGAATGGCACGCATGTAAGCCGTGCCACGATGGCGCAACTCATCTTCGCGATCGCGGATGATCTGTTGCTTGATTTCCGGCAACACCGCCAGCAGTCCAATCGTAATCAGCGCCAGCGCCAGCATCAGCGTGATCATGATGTAACCGCGCTGGTGGTTTTGTGATTTGTGATTTGTAATTTGTAATTTAGGTGATCTCAAACTAAGCCGCCGCATAATGCTCACTCGCCTTTAAGATTACAAATTACCAATTGCAAATTACAAATTGCTCTCATCCTTGCGTGAGGGGCAGGCTCTGGCGGTTATTGTTGAGCACGTCTTCTACGTCCACCGCGGTCGGCGAGATGCGTAGTACGCGATAGCGGCGGTCGACGATGTCGCCCTCCGAGGCTATAAAAATATCTTCACCCTGGGATAAGAAGACTTTCTTCCTCTCTCCGGCTCGATTAGCAAAGCCGAAAAACTTGAGGTTGATCGGCGGCGGAGGCGCAATTGGCGGCGGGGAGGAAATGCCGGCCGTCTGATTATCCGTCGTACCGTTCTTCTTCGGAGGTTCGATCTGTGCCACCGACCCCGCGACAAAAATATTTCTACCGTTGCCCGCGTACTTGATTTCCTCGCTCTGCCGCAGCAGGTTCAGATCAAGCGTAGGATCAAGCCGCGGCGCGACCACTGCCACCATTTTTCCCGAAGCGGAGCGCCGCATCACCGGCTTAGCGGTCGCCGAGTTGGCCGGTGCTGCCGGCGCCGCCGTCGGTGATGATGGCCAAAACTGGCGGCCGATCATTACCAGCGCGAGCACGCCGAGCACTCCCAGCCAAATCAGTTGCTTCCGATTTTCAGTTCCCAGTTTCATGCACTCGACCGCAAATAGCTGTGGATGGTGATTCCCAGCTTGACTGGGCCCGCGGCTTCGCCCGCCAGGTCCACGCTATCCACTTCAAAAAACATCTTCGATCGCTCCAGCGTGTTGATGAAGCGAACCAGTTGCAGATAGTCGCCGGAAAAACTTCCTTCGATCTCGACCGGCACTATGCCGGAGGTTTCCGGCTCCTCCTGCTTGTATCTCGCCTGCTGGATGTGGATGCCATTCTCCGCCGCGAGCTTTCCCAGTTCATTAGCCAGGTCGGAATCCTTCTCCGCAAACCGGTCTTTATAAAATCCGCTGATCTGCCCCTTTGCCAGCACAATCTTTTTGTCGATGTTCCGGAGCGGCATCACATCGCGCGTCTTCCTCGTCAACTCGGCCTTGAGTTCGTTGATTTGCAGCCGCCGCGAATCCATCGAACCGACTAAAGGAGAAAACAGCACCGCCGCTGCAATCACGTCGGCGGCCAGCATCGTTCCAATTGCAATCTTCAACGTGCGCCGCGAACTCCCCAGGTCGGGCATTATTTGCCGCTCCTCTCGGTTACGTCCGGAACATAAATCGAGACCACCGTTGCGGCCACGCCCGCCTGCGCATCCTGGCTTTCCTGTATCAGTTGGGCCGACTGAAAGTGCTTCGAGCCTTCCATGCGATGGATCAAGTCGACCGCCGCCGCCCGCGTGTCGCCCGCCACCTTCATGTTCAGTTCGACCTGTCCCTGCTCATTCAATTCCGGCCGCAGCGAAACCACATGCAGGTTCGACGGCATGACCTGTTCGAGATCCTCGAAGACGCGCGTCCACGAAAACGCCTTGCGTTGAATCAATCCGTTCAAAAACTGCGATTGGTCGCGCGTGCTCCGATTGGCGGCCTGGTCAAGAAAGGTTTGCGCCAGCGCCCGTTCATCGTCGCGTTCCTTAATCTGCGCGTTTAGGCGAGCGATCTCCTGGCGATCTCTGCCCGCGTGCTTCCATTCGCTCACCGTCCAAAGCAGCAGGAAAACAGTCAACGCCGCAAGCGCGCCGATGCCCAGGCCCCAGCGCAACCAGAACTGGCGCGCATCTTCATAAGGCCGGGTCGCGAGATTGATGTCTAAACGCATAAATCAGAAATCCAAAAACGGCCTTTAGCTAAGAGCTAACAGCCAATATCCGAAGTTACGAAATCAACGCCCCCACCACTCCCGCCATACGCCACCGCGGAACGGTTCCGGCGGTTGAAGCGATCTGGGTTGCCGCCACTAGATCCTCAACGGTCGCGCCGGTTTGATTTTTCAGTGCCGCGGCGGCGATACTCGCTTCGGACAAACCCGCCACATAGACACGCTCGATATTCAGGTTGTAAGTATCCTGAAAAAATACAACTGACGGATAAACTTCCTCCGCCAGTTGATCGCCAGTAATGGTCACGCCGCGGACATTTTCGAGAGTGCGAAAAAGCAGCAGTTGCTCCTGATCGAGAATCGCGATGCTGATCGTGCGCGCATCGACTTTGACCACCAGCGTCGGCCGTTCCGCATCCGCGGCTCCGAGTGCCGCGAGCATCGATGGCATCACCATCCCGGGGTTGTATCCGGCATCACGAAATGCCGATTCGTATTCTTCGAGAACCGTGTTCAGCACGACCGCGGCTACTGCTCGCACTCCTTTGCCGGTCGATTGCGCGTGATAGGAAATGCGCGCATTGGCTGGATCAAAGGGCAATGACTTCTTCAGCCGGAAGCGCACAACCGCTTCCGCCTCCTCGCGCTTCGTGGGCAAAGTTTCAAAATCGAGCAGCACCACGCGCACCGCCGTGTCGGGCAGAATGGCGATCACATCCCGAGACCGGTGGCCGACGCTGGCAAGCGCGCTTTCGATTGCCTCCCGGACAGCAGCGCCGTCGCGCAGATTCGCTTCCATCAAATCGGGCACTACCGTGCCTGGAGCCAGCTCCCGCGCCGAGGCGACCTCGACCATGCGCCCAGCGTCGGAGGCGCGCCCCGCGAGCACGCGGTCGGCCGCGATTTCGCACGCGAGTGGCGGGCGGCGTACGTGTTTGGAGGTGGAAGTCATCGACTTATTGAAATTACCTCAGCTTCGGCACTCGGTTCAGGAATTGGCAATCGGTCTTCTTTTAGCCCATCAAGATGAAACTCAATCGCTTCCTGGATCAAAGAGCGAACCGCACTCCTCGTTTTGCCGGTCGTGACCACTCCTGGCAGGTCAGGAACGTAAGCCCCCCATCCAGTATCGGATTTTTCGTAAACCACAACGTATTTCACGGTTTCAATCCTGCTTACTTAAAAACGCTGTTCAGAGTGCCCGGAGGAAGATCGTCATTCGGATGTCCCGGCAAGGTGACGCGTCCTGGCTTTGTTGAGTGTTTGTATTGCCGATGACTTCCGCGTGTTTGCTTCAGAAACCAGCCATCCCGCTCCAGCAACTTAATGATATCCCTTACTTTCATGAGGAGAGTAGTTACCTCCGGGGATGCCGGGACAGGAGGCCGGTCATGCGGAGAGTAACCAGTTACCCTGCCTCAACGCATGGTCTCAATAAAGGTGACCTTGTTGATCTCTTTCAGAGTGGTGAATCCCCCGCGCACTTTGTCGAGCGCCGATTCGCGCAAGAAGCGCATGCCTTCTTCTCGGGCGGCCTTGCGGATTTCCGACGTCGACTTCTTCTCCAGAATCATCTCGCGAATGCGGTCGGTCAAATCCAGGAGTTCATGAATCGCCGTCCGTCCCCGGAACCCTGTGCCCGCACACTCGATGCAGCCTTGCCCTTCGTACAAGGGAACCTGCGACCACTGCATCGGATCCAGGCCGCTGGCCTCGAGCACGTCATTTGGATAATGCACAGCGGTGCGGCAGGAATCGCAAATGATGCGCACCAGCCGCTGCGCCAGAATACAGTTCAATGCCGAGACAAAGTTGTAAGGCTCGACGCCCATGTTCAGAAAGCGCCCCAGCACATCGACCACGTTATTGGCGTGGACGGTCGTGAAGACGAGGTGCCCGGTCAACGCCGATTGGATGGCGATCTGCGCCGTTTCGTTGTCGCGGATTTCGCCCACCATGATCTTGTCCGGGTCGTGACGCAAAATGGAGCGCAGACCGCGGGCAAAGGTCAATCCCTTTTTCTCGTTGACCGGAATCTGGGTGATACCGCGCAGCTGATATTCGACCGGATCTTCAATGGTGATGATCTTGTCTTCGTCGGTCTTGATCTCGTTGACGGCGGCGTAAAGCGTCGTGGTCTTGCCGCTGCCCGTCGGGCCGGTCACCAGCACCATGCCGTAAGGTTCCTTGATGTAGCGGCGGAAGCGGCGCAGGTCGTCTTCGGCAAACCCCACGACATCCAGTGTGAGCTTTTTGAACTTCTCGCTCATCGACTCTTTGTCCAGCACGCGGAGCACGGCGTCTTCGCCATGGATCGAGGGCATGATCGAAACACGGAAGTCGATGGCTCGTCCGTTATATTTCACGCGGAAGCGGCCATCCTGGGGAACGCGGCGCTCGGAAATATCGAGCTCGCTCATGACCTTAATGCGCGAAATGATGGTCGAGTGATGCTCCTTGCCAATCGGCGGCATGGCGTTGGTGAGCACGCCGTCAATACGAAACTTGATGTACACCGAGTCGTCGCGGGTCTCGATGTGTATGTCGCTCGCCCGCCGCTGCAACGCCGTGAAGATGGTGGTATCGACCAGGCGGATGATCGGGCTCATGTCCGCGCCCGCCGTCGCCGTCAACTTGTCGATCGAGATAGTCTCGTCGTTTCCGGCTTCGTCCTCGCGGATCACATCGAGCGTGAATCCCTCGCTCGCGTCTTCCAGCACACGCTTGGACTGCTCGGTTTTCTTCAGGATGTCGGAGATCTGCTTCAGCGTCGAAACTTTGGTCAGGATGCGCTTGCCGAGCAGCAGGCTGATCTCGTCGATCATCATCAACTGGCTGGGATCGGCAATGGCAATCGCCAGCCGGCCATCCGGCGTCTCATCGAGCGGCACGAAGTTGTAGCGGAACATCAAATGCACCGGAATCTTCTCAAACAGATCATGGTGCAACTGGAAATCGCTGAGATCGATGAACTCGCAGCGGTAGCGCCGCGCAATATCGCGCGCATGCACCAGTTCGTCGGAGACAGGCGCCGCCTCCGGCACCAGCTTCCCGCCATTTCCTCCGCTCACCACTGCTGTTTTCTTATCCGCCATTGCCATACCAGTTTACCGCTTCTTGAAGTACCAGGTTTCAAGGTTTCAAAGTTGCAAAGACGAATCACATCTCGGAGCTTCTACCTTAAAACTTTGAAACTTTGAAACCTGCCGTTAATGCACATTCGCTCCCAGAGTAAAGATCGGCATATAAAGCGAAATCAATATGCCGCCCACGAACACCGCCATGATGACTAGAATCAACGGTTCAATCAGCGCCATCGCCGCGCCCAGAGCGGTCTGCACGTCTTCTTCGTAAAATTCAGCCACCGACGCCAGCATCGCCGGCAGCGCGCCTGTGGATTCGCCAACCTCCAGCATCTCAACCGCCAGGTCGGGGAAAAGCTTTTGCGTCTCCAGCGCGTGCGCCAGGCTCTGGCCTTCTTTCACTCGCTCGGCCGCGGCGTTAACTCCATTCAACATCTGCCGGCTGCTCAACGATTCGGCGGCCGTTTCCATCGCGGGCACCAACGGTAAACCGCCCTGAAGCAGCGTCCCGAGAATGCGCGAGAAATTCGCCACTTGATACTTCAGCCGAATTTCGCCGATCAGCGGCAGCCCCAGCAGAAAGTGATCGATGCGTTCGGCGCCCTTGTCGCTTTGCTTCCAGCGCCACAGCAGAATGCCGCCCACGATCAAGACCAGCGCTACGATCCATCCATATTTCTGCGCGTTCAGTCCGATCGTCAGCATGAACACTGTGATCGCGGGCAAGTCCGCTCCCAGGTTATTGAAAAGGTCGGCAAACTTCGGCACCACGAAGGTGATCAGAAACACGAGCATTACCGTCACCATCGTCACTAGCAATGCTGGATACACCAGCGAGACGAGAAGCTTCTTGCGGAAAGTCTGCACCATCCGCTGGTAGGTGATGTAGCGGCTGAGCACTTCTTCCATGTTGCCGCTCTTTTCCCCCGCCAGCAGGGTGGTCGTATACATCTTCGGAAACACTTGTTGCGCGGCGAACGCATCCGACAGCAACTCTCCACCCTTTACCCGTTCGCGAACATTTTCCAGCAGCCGCAGCAGAGATTTGTCGCGCTGCCGCTTGATCAGAAGATCGAGCGCGGTCAGGATAGGCAGCCCGGCCTTGATCAGCGTCAGAAATTGCTGGTTGAAAATCAGGAACGTCGACTGCCGCAGCTTGGCGTTGCGTTGCCCGAACTGCCCGCCCGCGCTGAGCAAGGTCCGCGGCTTGACCCAATACACCAGGTAGCCCTGCTGGGCGAACCGGTCGTGCACCTCGGATTCGGAATAGCCGTGCTCCACCTGCTGGCGCAGATGGCCCTGTTCGTCGGCGACTTTGACCAGGAATTCTGCCATGACTACCGTCTGCTTCCTTGCCCTGGGGATGGGAGCAATGAGCGTCTTACATCAAGTGTAACATTATGTACCCAAAGCGGTTAAGCAACTTTTCTGATCGAGTGGTACGCAGGTAACCTGCTTTGCTGATGGCCCCAATTGCTGCTACTGACCCAATTCTCCCTCAACCGTCTCCACTCCCGCAGGAGGCTTGAATTGGAAGCGGCTGTCGCTTATCTCGGCATTCTCTTTCCAGCCGGCAAAGCGAAACTCGGTAGTCGCCCCGTCCGCCTCCATTAATACGATGCGCACGATCTGGTCAGCCGGCGTGATCTCCAACTGCACCTCAGTCAGTTGACCGGTTACGCCTTGCGGAACAGCGCCCTGCGGAACTCCGCGTAAGAGCGTGTCCCGCGCGTCCATCGGAACCTCGTCAACCACCTTCGAAAGTCCGGTTAGTTCCTTTTCCAGCTTCGTTTTGCCGAGCAAAAATGCCAGGGGCGACCGCAGATCATCGAGCTTCTTAAGGGTCGTCTTTCTGACCTGCCGCTCCTCCGGCATATAAAACCACACAACTTCGCCGTCGCTGATGAACAGCTTCTCCTTGGGAGAACGATACTCCCAGCGCATCTTGCGCGGCTTTTTCAACCACAGTGTGCCGGATTCAATCCGCTCCGGCCCATCGCCGCGATAGATCTCGGTAAAATCCGATTGGAGGCTGCGCAGATGGTTGTAGTGGTT
>Ga0187859_10000399_pt1 | contig 29594 bp, 19 predicted proteins | sample June2016WEW_10_1_2_FD_133019 | JGI IMG/M metagenome (GOLD analysis project Ga0187859, IMG submission 133019) | Peatland microbial communities from SPRUCE experiment site at the Marcell Experimental Forest, Minnesota, USA - June2016WEW_10_10 | ecosystem: Environmental > Terrestrial > Soil >...
AGAGCAATTAAAACTACGGTATAAGAAAGCGCGAGCCAAGGCCGACATGTGGGCCCCCCTTTTTGAAGCGTGTTACCATTATACCGTACCATCACGAAACATGTATTATTGGACAAGTCAATACCAGGGTGCCCAAAAAAACGCAAAGGTATTCGATAGCACAGGTATAGCAGCATTACGTAATTTTGTATCCAAGATGCAAGCAGGTCTTTGCCCCACACAAACTCGCTGGTTTCTGCATGAAGCTGGAGAGATGGTACCAGAAGAAGCTAGAGAACAATTAAATAAGGATTTACAACGATACTCCGAGACTATTTATTATTACTTACGCAAGAGCAACTTTGATGTGGCGGTGGCTGAATCATTTTTTGATCTCGGCATTGGTACTGGATGCCTTATTTGCAATCCGGGAAACAGTGATGACAACCCCTTAGAATTTTATAGTGTACCGTTAGCTCGTGTAGCACTAGAAGAAACTATCACTAACACCTTAGAGACTAACTATAGGTGGTGGGATGAAGTAAGGATAGAAGATGTAATGGAATTATGGCCTAAGGCTCGCCTTACGTCTACTATGATTGCATTATATCAAGAAGACAAGAGCGCTACTATAAAGACCTTGGTTGAGGGTACTATATACTTTCCAAATAACCCACCAAAAAAGAGATATAGGTATGTAGTATTCTCCGAGAGCGATAGTTCTGAGTTTATGTTGGACGAATGGCTTGAGTCTAGTCCGTGGATTGTCTTTAGGTGGTCTAAGATAAATAATGAGATCCTTGGCCGTGGCCCTGTTGTAGATGCTCTTCCAAGTATCATGACCCTGAATGAATTGATGCGCCTTGAATTTGCTAGTGCTAACTTTAATGTTGCGCGACCTATGATGGCATACAGCGATGGTGTGTTCAACCCTTGGACAATGCGTTTGGAAGCTAACTCAATTATACCTGTAGCTCCTAATGCTGCCGGACAATGGCCTATTCAACCTTTCCCAGATACTAGCCCGCCAACCTTTGTGCAAACATTGGCTGTAGACCTGAGGCAACAAATAAATACACTGCTTTTTGCAAATCCAATTGGACAACCACAAGACCAACCAACTAGGACTGCTACTGAGATGATGTTGAGACAACGTAATCTTGCAGAGGAGATCGGGGCATCGTTTACTAGATTACAAAATGAATTACTTGCTAAGGTCTTACACAGGGTGTCTTATATATTAGAGAAAAGAGGATTAATAGAACAAATCAAGGTAGACAATAGATTAATAAAATTAAGCTATAAGTCTCCATTAGTAATAGCACAAGGACAACAAGACGTTCAAAATTTTATTAATTGGTTTCAATTGATGCAGGGAGTACAAGGGCCAGAGGCAGCATTAATTAATCTTAAGCCTGAAAGATTCCCACATTGGAGTGCTAGCAAGATGGGTGTTGATACCGATCCAATAGTAGGGGAACAACAGTTAGCACAATTTTTATCTCAACAATCAGAGAAGAGCCAAGAGCAAGAAATGATGATGATGGAAGCACAACAATCACAAATCCAGGCACAACAACAAGGCGGTGGTAATAGTGGTGGTGGGTAATAACTTCTATATGATTTCTTACAACACCTACCACCTAGATATTATATTTGCCAAACAACATGAAATAATGCAATATAACAATAATAATGTTTGTACTAGAAAGGAGGCGTCATGCACGATACATACGGACATACACCACATCGTAATCCATTAATAACACAAGATGAACCGGAAGTATTAAAGCAATTTAAAAATTGGAATCAAGAAACATCAAAGGATACTTTTGAAGTACAACGTTTATGTTATGAGGTATTTATTGTATCGGCAAATGGTAAAAAACTATACGAGATGATGCAAGATAAATATTTACTACCTGCCAAGTTTTCTCCAAGCGATCCAAACGCTAATCAATTAAGTATGTATTGGGAAGGTTTTAGGGCTGCAATTAGAGGTCTTAAGGATAATGCTTTAATACATATGAAGCGAAGCAGTACTAGTAACGGTTTATAATATATATAAACCATACTATTTATAACGCATATAAAACAATTAACATTATAATACTTAAGTTTATAATAATTTTAAGAGAGTAAACGTTAGCTAATAATTAAATTTAAACTACAATATAACATATAATATATAATATATTAAACCTCATACTATAAAATAAACAACCAATTAATGTTACAAGGATGTAGACATGGCTGATGATTTAACCGCAAATCTAGCAACTATAGGACAACCAGACAGCACGCAATCAAACGATAACACCACAATAAATCCAGCACAGTCGGCGCTCCCAGAACCATCATGGTATTTTGCGGAAGGCATACCAGGAGTTGGGGATAAACCTGATTATCTTGAACCAAAATATAAAACCTTGGCCGATCAAGCGAAAGCATACAAGGAAGCGCAAAAGTTATTAGGCACCCTAAAGGCAGCACCAGAAGAGTATGATTTTGGTGAAGCACAAGAGTATATCGACAAAGAAAATGATCACATCCAAGACTTCGTTAGGTTTGCTAAAGACAACAAGATACAACAAGATGCTTTCTCTAAGGTATTAAATACATATGTTGGGTACGATAAATCAAGACAATCTAAACCAGAAGAAGAAATAGCCAAACTTGGTAATGATGGTATGCAAAAAATTACCACCTTACAAAATTGGGTAAGAAATAACTTGAGCGAAGGCTCAATGAAGGCATTAGAAAAATTACCAGTCAAGGCAGAAGTAGTGCAAATGCTGGATGAAGTAAGACAGTTGCACATGAATACCTTATCTAAGATACCAACGGAAACACAAAAACCAAAGGTTAACTTGGTAACAAGAGATGAGATTGAGGCAGAGATGTTAGCAAATTACGGTCGCTATCAAACCGACCCACAATATAGAAGTCAAATCACTGCCAAGTTTGCACAAGCAATAGGTACCGGCAAGAATGACTTTGATTAAAATATTATTGGTAGTAATCATGTTAGATGTTTTTTGGTGTCTATGTACTAAAAAATTTTAATTATCTTTATACCTTTTGTTAGTACAAGGTATAAAGATAATTAAAACTGTTTCCATATAGAATCACGCGTATGCCAATTTAAATTTATTATCCTTGTTGATGGTGTGATTTTTTAAATTATAATTTGTCTAATCACGCATCTTGTTTAATGATGTGGATACTCATAAAAGGCTGGCCCATTATGGATACCCAGCAATCTGTGACCCGCAAAAGAAATTAAGATAAGTGAAACATGGAACATTTTGCTAATTGCAAAATTAATATTGTTTTATTTATTTTTTGTAAAAGGAATTATAGATATGAGTACATCGTTAACGCAGGTCCAACAAACAGAATTTGACGCTCTCGTTAAGATAGAATATAGATCCCGCGGATTTCTATTAAGAGACACCGTTCGTCTTAGGACTGACGTCATAGGTAATACTTGCCAATTTAGAAAGGTTGGACAGGTAATTGCTAACCCTGTAGGATTTCAAAATACTATTGCGATCCAAGACCCACAATTCACTGCATACACCGCTCAACTAACCAAGTTTGCTGCTGGAACGGGTGTGGATAGTATACAGGATCTTACTGTAAATTTCGACACCAAAAGAGAACTCGCATTCGTTGTCGCCATGGCGATTGGACGTAGAAGCGATCAGATTATTATTAACTCAATGAATAATGCAGTATCATACCAACCAAATGTTGTTGATTTTGTTAATGGTGGAACCAATCCAATTCCAGTAGGTGGAACCGCAGCAATTACTGCTGAAACCAATATGACTTACTCCAAATTACGCACGGTTGTGTCATACTTCGATCAAGATGCAGTACCAATTGGTGAACGTTATTGCGCAATGACTGGTAGTAACTTACGTAATCTTTTACAAGCAGATCAAATTATAAGTCGATTCTATACATCAAACGATGTAGTTGTAGATGGAACATTAAACTATAAAGAATTATTAGGTATGAATATTCGCGTGATCCCAGATATGTCTGAGGGTGGCCTTCCTACTATTACTGATACCAACGGTACTGCAGTACGCCAATGCTTCGCGTGGCATAAGATGGCTATTGGTATGGCAATTGGGCAAGACATGAGAACAGAGGTATCATACCTGCCACGTGAGACCACTTGGTTTGTGAATGGATTATTTTATGCTGGGGCAATAGTTGTTGATTATAGAGGTTTTTTTGTTATCAATTGTAATGAAGCACAAGCTGGCAATGTTAACATTAGATAATTATACAGGAGCGACAAATATCCAATATTTAATATAGAGAGAAACTAGATGGCATTCAATATTCAAAATTTAGGGTTATCTACTAGCACTATGAATACAGGTGTTAACCTGTCTATCAATAGCGGTAACCCTTCATCTAGTACAGACGGTTATATTAAATATGGAGCTCCTGCTATAAGAACATATTATTCTCCTTTTGATTCTCTTGTTGATATTGTAAACAATAACAACTATTTTGGAAGTGTTGCTTCTGAATGGAATATTGGTGACATGATATATATATCGGATGCAACGGGATTTCAAACTGGTAAAAATTTTTTTTATGTAGATAGCATTGATGTTAAAAAACAACAAGTAATAATAAAGCAACTTGTTAGTACTGGTGGTACTGTATTTGATTGGATTATTCTTGATAATACCATAGTAGAAGAAAACGTAGGCGGTGTTTATCAACTACAATCAAACATGGGGTATCTAATTACTGCAACCCCACAATCTCCAGTCCCAGATCCAGAAGTACCTATTTTAACCTGTCTCTTGCCAACATCTATTAATGCCGGAGAACAAATAAGTTTTTCTAACCAAAGCGGTGCAATCGTGCGTATAAGTCAAAACGCAGGCCAACAAATAAGTATAGGCACAGATGCCACAGGGTTAGGGGTGTACGGTTATGTAATGACTGATATTACCAATCAATCATTTGATTTAATTTGTATTGGAAATAATTGGCTTTTCTCGATGTCTAACATTGTAGGATCACCACAATATTTTTAATGTTTAACAGTTAGCACAAGGATGCGCCATGGCAAGATATAATCCAGTTAACGATCAGATAGCAGCTGGCGCAGGAATATCTATAATCAACAATAGTGTTGGTATTGCGATTATATCTGCTACAAATAATGCCCCGTCTACAACCGTAGCTAACAGTATAGCAATATATATTGATACGCAAGGAACATTTGGTAGCAGCGGTATAACCATTGATAGTTCTAATAATATTGCCGGCATTTCTTCTGTTGGGTGTGCAGCTGTAGAACTTAATAGCAATAATACTTATTACACCTCTATTGCTTCCCCTAATGGTTTAACAGAAACAATAAATTATATAATGCCGGCTACAATAGGTAATGCTGGCAACCTGCTTGTATTAAATTCCGTATTAGGAAACACTGCAACCCTTACGTGGGCAACGGCTGGTGGTGAAGGTATCATAACTAGTGTTACCGGCACTACTCACCAAATTAGCGTGACATCCGGTACAGCGCCACAAATATCTATAGCTAGTGATTATGCTGGTCAATCAAGTATCACAACCATTGGAACAATCACTACTGGAACATGGAATGCCAGCAATCTTACAGAATCTCAAATTACTAACCTTACTACCGATTTGGAGGCATGTGAAAAGATAGCTAACAAAGGGGTGGCAAGCGGCTATTGCCCATTAAACAGTAGCACTTTAGTTCCTCTTTCAAATATACAACAAGACATGTCTATTGATTTGTTGTCAAATTCGTTGGCTGCTTTTGTTGATAAAAATAGTATAAATAACATTGGTGACAACTTATTAAATTTTTATAATTACAATCAAAATTACCCTTTGGCTTCACTTTATGCAAATTGGATAACAATAAGTGTTGCTAATAATTCATATAGAACAAATATTGACGCTTGTTATCCTGTCACATTTACAAAAATCAACTATACTGTAAATTCTGTAACTAATGGCGGATATACATTAAATATATACGGAAGTAATAACACAACTAATTTTTATGACACAAGCACATCAGATTTATCATCGTTAACATTAGTAAATTCGTCACCAATCACAATTACAGCAACAGGAAATACAACTGTAACACCTTCAGGATTTAGATATTACCATTTGTTATTTACACCTGTAAATAGCGGTACATCAACACTAACAGTTGTGTTATCTTTTAATTATAAAAATTATTCTCCTGTTTGTGGTTTAGATTTAACAACTGGATATATTGCAACATCTACCGTTCCAAACTACTTAGTGAAGTCTATTAATGGTATTACCACAACAAACAATGCTATTACATTAGATTTATCCAACCTAAATGATTGCGCGATAACAACATCAACACTAGCAAATAACCAAGGATTAATTTACAACTCATCAACCTCAACATGGGTAAATCAACAAATAGATCATACAACTTTAGCAAACATTGGCACCAATACTCATGCACAAATAGATAGTTTTATAGCATCTAAAAGCAATGCGAATGGATTGGCCGCTCTGGATTCCAACGGTCAATTAGTTTTGTCTCAAATCCCTAGTATTGCTCTTACAACTGTTAATGTTGTAGCAACTATTGCTGAACGTAACGCACTAACAGGTATCCTTACTGGAGATGTTGTTATAGTTACAGGCGATCCGATAAGCAGCAACGATGGATCTTATATATATAATGGAACTGGATGGAGCACCCTATCAGTATATATTCAACCTACCAATCTATCGTCATTAACCGATGTAAGCGAAGGTACATTAGCAGATGGTAATCTACTTGAGTATTCAGCCTCGCTTGGCAAATGGACTAATTATATTTTTACTGGTAATACATCAATAACCACTCTTGGTGCCGTTACTACTGGAACTTGGAACGCTGGAGTTATAGGTTCTAGTTATGGCGGAACTGGTGTTAATAATAGTGGCAACACAATTACTATTGGTGGTAGCGTTACCGTATCTGGTGCGTATACAACGACCCTAAATGTAACTGGCAACACTAATATTACATTACCTACTAGCGGCACCTTAGCTACAACATCATCTATACCTAGTTTACCATTGTCGGTTGCTAATGGTGGTACAGGACAATCTTATTTTGCTCCTTATTGTTTGCTTTTAGGTAACCAATCTGACGGTATAAATACGACTTCAATATATGTGCATAATGGTTATAACATGTATGGCGTTGGGATTTTAAGTTTTACCAATTACCTAAATACTGGAACCGCTAATTTTTTCCTTGGCGCAACCATGACGGAAAATGATACATATATTTTACCAACATCAATGGGGGCGGTTGGCAACGTATTAACAATAGGCAATCTTAATAATACAACTAATGCTATATTATCATGGACCGCCCCATCTGTTGGAACTACTGCCCTAGCAGGGCTAACTACAGACACACAGATTACTGGTACACCAGTAAGCGGAAGTTTGCTTATGTACCAAGATAGTGCTACCAACAAATGGATTAACACGACTATTGCTCCAACTAATGATCAACTATTAGTATACACAACGTATGGATCTGCAAATAGTTGGACTCCATATACCCTTAGTGGCGCGACATTTAGCGATAGCACTAAGACTATTACGATTGCTAGTGGAACGGCTACAGCGCTACAATCAGCCACTACTGTAGTTTCTGTTAGTGCTGCTACTGCTCCAACAGTTAATCAAGCACTTGTAGCAACAAGTGGTACTTCAGCTACTTGGCAAATTCCAACAGTATTAGGTACTGTGACAACTGGTGTGTGGGCTGCCACACCAGTTACAGTTGCATATGGTGGTACCGGGGCTGCTTCCTGTACGGCGTATGCTCTTATTGCCGGAGGAACTACTACAACTGGCGCACATCAAAGTTTAACTACTGGAGTCTCAAATCAAATACTACTTTCTGGTGGTGCTGCTGCATTACCAACTTGGACAACAAACCTAACTGTTTCTCAAGGTGGTACTGGAATTACCTCGACAACAGCATGCGGAGTGTTGTGCGGAGGAACTACTACAACTGGCGTACTGCAGAACGCTGGAGCAGGCACACTTAATCAAGCATTAATATCCAATGGGACGGCTGCACTTCCAACGTGGGAAACAATAAGTACTTCTAGCGGATTAATTTCGGATATATCAGTGTCAAGTCTTGCTACGGGCGATGTTCTCAGGTGGAATGGAACAAAGTTTGCAAACAGTACAAGTTTAACTGGTGATGAAGCGACCATTAGCAATTTACAGTTATCAACAGGGGTAGTAAAAACTCAAGCGAGCGTGACCCAAAATACAACCATAACAACAACATACGTAGATGGAACTGACGGATATACGATGTATATCAACAACAGTAGTAGTGTACCATTTGCAATCACAGCTATTACTTCTTCTGGTGGCTTTAGTATATCAGGTGGTAACAGTGTATCAGGAAGCGGAGGTGGCGATCCTACTTTTAATAGGATTAATCTCAATTTTGGAGTTGTTACTGGTTATGCTGTTAGTGTATATTTTACTACAGGTGGAGACAATGGTAATACACAAACATTTTATATATATGGTTCAAATAATGCCACATGTTATGCAAACACCTCTAATACGGTAACAGGAGCAACATTACTATATACATCTCCTACCGTAAACCCTCAAGGATATACTGGATCATATTCATTAACAAATACTACGGTTTACCAATACTTTCATATTTTGAGAAGTGGAGGCGCCACAAACGTATCCTTTACAGGGCTGCAAGTATTCAAGAATGCAGGTTCAACATCAGGATTAGTTAATGGAACTGATTTTACAGTTTCAACCGATGCCGCAACAGGAAAACCTGCAATAAAATATACTGATGCCGCAACAAACACTTTAACATATAATGAAACGACATTATCAATATCTGAATTATACAGAAGAATATATCCAGTTATCTATAATTCATCTGACATTGTATTATCTACCACTGCTACCAAATTAACTGGATATGCAGCTACTAGTTGGAACATTGAGAATTATAGTGGCACGCTAAACTATAACTACAATGGTACTACTGAAATGGCAGTATCTTCTGCTGGCACATTATCTCTAACTGGCAACCTACAACTTAATAATGGCTCTTATTCAATTACACTTGCAAGCCCAACGCTAGCTGCATCATCAACTTATACATTACCTTCTGCTGTTGCTACATCTACTAATCAATTCTTATACACATCAGCGGCTGGTACCGGAACAAATACCTTAGCGTGGTCGACCTTGGCCCTAGGCAACACCAAATGGACTGATGTGTCTATTGCTTCACCTGCCAGTGGAAATATATTAAAGTTTAACGGAACAAATTGGACAAATACTACAGATTTAACAACTGTACAAAGTCAAATAACCACACTGCTTGTTTCAACTGGTATACTAGTAAATCAAAGTTCTGTAGCTCAAGGAACGTCTATAACTACCGGCTATACTGATGGCACTAATGGTAATATAGTTTTTGGAAATAATACCACAGCAAGTAATATGACTCCAACCGCTTTTACTGGCTATCCTGCTGATAATTGGAGTATTAATGGTTATAAGGTTTGGGATGGCGGTCATACTGACTGGAACGTTAGCAATACTACTTCATATTTAAGGCTTGCGATTAACTATGGTACACTTTTTCAAGTATCATCATTTTATTGGAGTTTAAATGCTATACCTACTAATGGAAGCAATATAAACTTCAATGTCTATGGTGGTACTCTTGCTTCTGTTTATACTGACACTGCTTACGACACTACTAACTTAACGTTACTATGCAATGTAGCATTAACTACTCAAACTGGTTCTGTAGCTATTACTAATACTTCGCAATTTCAATATATTGTTATATTAGTTCAAGATGCAACAACTACTAATAGTTCTTATAGTACTAATAACGGTGGCTTCTGGGTGCAAAAAGCTGCTGGAGGTTACAATGGATTAATCCTTGCTACCGATTGGAATATAAGTTCCAGCACAACAACTGGTGCACCAATAATCACTTATGCTGATAGCACTACGCAAAATTTAACTTATAATGTTGACACCTTGTTGGTTGAAGAAGCCTATAGAAGATTATATCCTGTTGTTAGAAGTACCAGCGATATAGTATTAACATCAACTAGCAATACTTTAAGTGGATACGCAAGCACCAGCTGGAATATTGAAAACAACTCTAGCATTTTAAACTTTAACTATAACGGAGCAACAAATTTAGCTATCAATTCTAGTGGGGCAATCACTACTGGAGCATGGTACGCCACAGCGATTGCAACTCAATATGGTGGTAGCGGTCTTACTGCTACAACTCCATACGCAATAATGACAGGCGGAACAACTAGTACTGGTGCATTGCAACAGTTAGCTACTGGTGCAAGCGGACAATTGTTAGTTTCTGGCGGCAGTGGGGCATTAGCTGGTTGGAGTTCTAATATTAGCGTTGATTCCTCTGGTGATATTGGTACTACTGGTAATCTATATGCTAATAATGTAATCGCCACTGGTAATCTTGCTGTGTCCGGAACAATAACCTCTGGCACCATAACTGCCAGTGTTGCAAGCAGCACTCATGTATTGAAGTTTATATGTCCAGTTTCATATACACTGTATACGTTTGATTACATATGTTTTTGTCCTCAAGCAATTAACTCGTTTATTATAGACCTAAGTATGGCTAAGAGTAACATTGCCTCAGTAGGGGCGCGTATAGTGCTGCCATCTATAGGGGTCAACCAATCAATTTATTTACAATTTATAGGGGCCAATCCAAACCCACTTGTTAATCAAGTGACTATAGGGGATAACAGCTCAACAACAATGCCCTACTTTGATAACGCCTTTTATTTCTCGCCGACCAATTGGTCATTAGGGTACGTGTATAATGGTACTGGCGCAACTTTCAAATTTACTTTCTATTCACCAGCAAGCGCCAACCCTTGGTACTCCGGTAACCCTTGTACTACACCAAACTCATGGCAGATACAACAAATTTCTAGCAACCAAATACCATTGCCAAACAGTATCAATCTGATATATATCTATTCATGTTCCAACACATCACTATCTGGATATTACGCATCACTAATATTGCCAACACTAGTTTCTGGTCAACAAATATGCATAAAAGACGCAACAGGATATCTAAATTATTCTAATGTGCAAGTAATTGCTGCAAATAATGATTTGATCGATGGTATGGCAAACAGGGTATATAACACCGCCAATTTGGCGTTTATGTATACGTATGTTGGTAACGGTTCGTATGGTAATTTATTTTCATTGTTTTACAGCACAACGCCTAGTTAAGATGATGTTGTGAATAATATTGCAACCAATGTTATTGTAGTAAATGTACTATAATTAATAAAAACATGTTTCACGGAAGAAAATTAAAATGGCATTTCAACCACAAAATCTAGCAAGGGTATCAGTCTCGACTAACGAGGAAATCACCGATATAATAAATAATCAGGTGATAGATACTGCTTCTCCTGCTCCTGGTAACCCCGGGTATCCATTATATCTTAAGACTGATTGCAAAGGATGCTTTAGAACATATAATTATTTCTCTAAATGGTATACAGGAACTACCACTTCTACTGTTGATGGTGATACCCAGGATACAATAGCTAGCCCCGAGTACTTTGATTTGGCGGCAGGAATGTTGCAGGTTGGCGATATTATTCATGCTTATAGTGCCGCGGATAACACATATATAACTTATAATGTTACCGCAACTCCTACTGTTGCCAACCCTAACGCATCAGTAACCGTTGCTCCTGCTGTTACAGGAGCAGTGGAAGATAGTGTTGTAACAAATAGCACCGTAACAAACACAAAAATTATTTTCTCTACTATTGCTAATTGTAACTATCAGATTGAAACCCATGGACCATTTAGTGGTAATGATTTGTTAAATTTATCTACAACTCCAATACAAATAATTGCAGGCGTACCTAATACAATCATAATAATCAATAGCGTTGTTTTTTGTTCTTCTGATGGTGCTGGGTTTACTGGCGGTTCAAACATATGGCTTGGTTATTATTATGTTGATAGCGGTACGCCCACAACTGTTCCAGCATCTACCTATGTGAATCCAACCATATTAACAGGAACTAATAGCCGTATATCTATAGAAGGTTTTGCCCCTTTCGTAACCACTTATGCTACATCTAGCATTGTTGGGGTTGGAATATATTTAATGACGGGTTCACCATTTATTTCCGCCGGCACGAAAGAATTAGAACTAATTGTAAACTATAGTTTATATCCAGCATTAAAATTTTAACAATTTAAATTATCAAGGAGCGATAAAATGCCTTTTCAAATACAAAATTTTTCAAGAGTATCCAAGTCTGCTAATGAAGAAATTAATAACATACAAGATGTTGTTAATGTAGATTCAAATGGTAATAGACTACTTATTGGTGTTGGCGGATGCTTCCGTGAATATAACTATTTTTCTAAAACCTACTCTGGCGGAATTCCAGGTGGCGCAGCAGCAACCGCGTCCGGCGATAGCCAAGGAGCAATTTATCAGGTTAGCTATTTTAATGCGGTAGCTAGCGATCTTCAAGTTGGAGATTTAATAAACGTATATAGCTATGCAGACAATTCTTATGCGGTATATGCGGTACTTACTACTATTACACAAGCAAATCCTAATGGTAATGTTACCCTTGGAATGGTTAAGAACGCCAAGAGTGTCATATATATTTCACCAGCACAAATTTTAGCTCTTAATGCAACTCCAGTCGTTATGGTTAACGGTGGAAATAATTATCTTGTTAGCGTTAATAATGTTTGCTTTACTATAGCCTCTAGTAGTGTTGCATATGCTGGTGGAGCACCAGTATTTTTAAACTATAACGGTGGCGGTAATGCTTTAACTGGCACTACAAGTGTACCAGCAGCATTCTTTACTGGTGGTGTTAACGGATTGGTAACCGCTAACGGTGTAGCTCCGGCTGCCGCTAATGCAAACCAAAATATAGTATTAACAACTGCCACAGCATTTACTGGCGCAGCAGGTGTTAAACCAATGTTTGTAAGTATAGATTACACTGTATATCCATTCTTTTGATCGTACATTTAGCGCAAATACGATTGCAGAGTGATGTGGTTTGTAATTTATAGATTGCAGCATGTGATTGATAGAATAATATAATTTACAGGATGTAATATGGCTTTCACTAGGGTACAGATTATCTCGCACGCTCTTACCCTGATGGGTAGAAAGCCTATTACATCTTTATCACAACAATCTGACATAGTAAATAGTGCCGACCAAGCGTTTGATTTACTATTAACCTCGGCAATATCAATTGGATTTTGGCGGTTTGCTACTACTATTGCCGTCTTGCAAAAATTAAATATAACTCCAGTGGGTGGTTATTGGGCGTACGCTTACAGCCTGCCAGCTGATTATCTTAAGATGGTCCACTTATGGCCGCAATTATATGACTTTGAGATATATCAAGATGCACAATTATACACCAGTTTCAACAACAGCAATCAACCTTTATATATAGAGTATAATTTCTTGCCTCCTGAGACTATGTTGCCAGCTTACTTTATCAAATACTTTTGTTACGAACTAGCATGTCACCTAGCACTTAGTAATGCTCAATTGCCAGATTATACTCAAGAATTAGAACGCAAAAGGGTAATTGAATTATCCATAGCACAAGCAGCTGATACTCAAAATAGACCACAAAGCCCATTGAGATCACAACCAATGGTAGCTTTAAGGTTTGTATCTTCTTTTGCATCTGGGTAATATTAGGATGCATACACAATGGTAACAACATGCACCATCATAGAAAGCAGCAACTATAAATTCCCTATAGAAAGCAGTAACAATAAAAATGTAAATAACTCTATAGAAATTAGTAACAATAACAATACAAACAGCTTTATAGAAGAAATAACAATGAAAACGCATATAACTTAATAGAAAGCTATAAATATGGAAATGCATAATGCCACAAGTAAAATGGGATCAAGTAAACTTTAGTAGAGGACAGCTAGACCCGCGAGTTCAGGTGCGCACCGATTGGCCTAATTATTATAAAGCCGCCAAAGAAATAACTAATTGTATTTGTATTCCTCAAGGTGGCGTAACCCGCAGGTGGGGTACAGAAGGAGTTACAATACTCGCTACTCCAGCTGACAATTATATGAACGTAGAAATCTACGCGATGTCTTATTATGAGATAGTGTATCTGTTAGTGTGGGAGGCACAAACACTATCTATATATCTAGAGGGATATGTTGTATCAGGTATCGCTACAATATATCAACAAGCAGACATACCTAACCTGAGGTTTAGTCAAGTAGAAGATAGAGTAGTTATAACGGATGGATATCATCAACCACAAATATTAAAAAGAGTTGATACAGCTCCAATAAGTGTTACCTATACTATTAATAGTACCATCTTTACTGCTAACGTACCAACTGGTTACGTGATTGGCACAATACTGCCAGTTCAACTTGGTGCCTCCTATACTGATATACTCCCAACAACCTCCCCGATGATTTATAAGGGCAGGTATTACTTTATGCGTGTAATTAGCAGTAGTGGTTTGCCAAACGTACCATCTTCAATTACCTTCCAAGTATTTGGGGTAATTGAAGATGCGGTGACAGTAATGAACCCATACACAGTTGTTGCGGTACCAGGAGCAGGAGCCACCCTTAGTATAGCAATAGCCAATGTTTGGTCTATACAGGCAATTAATTTTGTAACACTACCTGCTTATGACTTTAGAGCTGATTATTTTTCTAATAATATTGTGTTTACCCCAAGTGCTACCGATGCTAACGTAACACCAGATAACCTTGCTCCAGTAACTATAACCTTAAGTAATCCTGGCAATACTAATTACCCAGGATTTTATAGTGCACTTGTAGGTGGTGTATTTGCCGGAAACGGTGGTATCCTTAGAATTAAAACAGTAACACCACCAAACTTAATTAGTGGTGCGGTTATTAAAGCATTTGCTGATACTGGTGGTATTACTGGAGATACAGCATTTATAGGAGAGCCAGCGTGGTCTAACGCGCGTGGATGGCCAAAAGTTTCCTCTTATTATCAAAATAGGATGATATATGGTAATAGCGTATCAATATCTAACGGGCAATGGTTATCGGTAATAAATAACACTTATGATTTTAATGACGCAGAAATAGAACAAGCTGATGACGCTATTAGTTCGTATCCAGCTGGTGGTTCTGGCGGCTACATTCAATCTATAACGTCAGCGCGCTCTCTATTGGTGCATACTAATAAGGCAAACTATTCAACATCAATTCAAAATGAATCAATCCTTGCGCCTGCAACTTATATGCTTATAGAACACAACAAGTTTGGTGTTGGGCCATTAGCTCCGGTATATATTGATAATCAATTATTTTTTGTAGATAATAGTGGTAACAACATAATAACCATGACGTGGGATTTTATCCAAGGCAATTACGTTACCAATAGCGTAAGTATTGCTGCAAGTGGGTTAATTAAGAATCCAGTTGATATGACGGCATTCTCCGAACCAAAGTACCTAGATGGGTTTTATGTGCTGTTTGTTAATAATGACGGCACTATGTGTATACTGCAAACCCTCAAGGAGGAAGATATACTTGCTTTCTCTTCTATTAATACTACCACCTCACTAGTTGCTGGACAAAACAATGAATCAACCCAAGTACCTTCACTATATAGAAAGGTTACTGCCGCACAAAATAGATGTTGGTTTTTGGTGGAAAGAACGGTATTACAGGCAAGCAATGTTATCATGAGAATAACAGGTATAAGTTTGCCAGATTCATCTTTTGTTGTTGCCAGCATTATCGGTTTCCTACAATTAAATAATATCTATAGATGCACCTTTGTACCAACTGGTAATAACTATGTATTACCAGTTACTAGCCCTACGGTTACGACAAGCAGCTTCTATTTTATAGTACCAATTACTGCAACGAAAATATGTATTTATGGCTCACTTAGTGATGCCGCAAATAATACAAACAAGTATGTGCCGTCCTCTGACGCAATAGCCATAGGCAGCAACATTAATGTCCAAGTATATCTCGAGAAGCAACAATTATTTGTAGAAGAGGTAAGTTTTGACGTTAATACCGACATGACATATCAATTACTTGGCACAGCAGGTACAACTACTTCTACCGTCAATTTATCATCTTATATGGGTGGCTATATGAATGGGCAAGTGGTACAAATTGTCGGGGATGGTAATGTGTTAAAATCACAAACAGTCTTCAACAATAGTATTACTATAGAAAAACCATCAATTATAATAAATATTGGACTACAATATACATCAACATTAATACCATTACCACCAGTTGTACCAGAAAATCCTGGGATGTTGTTTAATCCAAAACATATAAGGACTGTATATATTAGCTACTATAATACAGCCGGGGCCACCGTACAAGGTTATGGGATCCCAACGCAAACCCTGGGTGAAGTAGTAGTAGGTGGAGCACCAGATATAGCTAATGGATTACAAGTATTTACTTATGCACCTATGGAAGGATGGTCAGGCATAAATGTGTCAGATCTAGTTATTAGCCAATCGCAACCATTACCAATGACCATTGTGGGGTTAAGTTACATAATTGATTTATAATTATTGTATGAGGTTTATAAGGATATTACTAGCATCGACAATACACGCAATAAAAGGATTTAAACTATGTTTCAGTATATATTGTTAGCTGCACAAGCAGCTGGATTAGTTGCTAACATACTGCAAACCAAGAGAGAAAATAAGATTGACAGACAGGGTTTACAAATACAACAAAGAGACCTTGATCTAAGAATGCAGCAAGAACAATTGGCTAGTAGTCAAGAAAGTTTATACAACATGGCAAGACTACGAGATACGATGGCAAGCCAAAGAGCTATATTTGCTGCACGAGGACAATCATCTGCCCAAGGATCTAATTTTTTTATAGGTCAAAATTCAATCTCTAGTTTTAATGAAGATGAGCAGGCACGCAAGTTATCATTAAACTTTAGACAGCACTATATCAATGTTAATAAAACCTTAGCATCCATGGAGACCACGGGAAGAATACATGCAAGAAAAGGTAGATTATTGAGCGAGGTATTAAATACTATTTCATTTAATTCGTTAGGATCGTTTGGTAGTGATGGTGGTGGTGTTAATAATACATTACAAGTCATTAGCAAAGGTGGTTGGGATACTGGTCTTAACACCAGGAGTACTCCAGGACCCAAGGGTGGTTGGATAACAGGAAGCAACATTAGCAACTCTTGGCGCGATCTTGGTGGTAAGAAAAGTTTTAGCGGGTTAAATGGGTAATCACAAATATAACAATATAGGGATATATAATGCCAGAATTACCAGAATATAAAAAACAAAGGCATACAGTAGAGCCAGCACCTATCGTTAGTGGTATCCAAAGTACCTATAATAATATGGCTAAAGGTACTGAGTGGATTGGTAGGATGGGGGCATCAATAGCACAAAATGCTGCCAATCAACTAGCTACTCTTAAGGGAGAAGAGGAAGCAATTAATAATCCTAATAGACAACTGTTTCCAGCATTTACTGAGGCCGATAGTCATTTTGTAAAGGCATTTGAAAATGAGGCATACAATGGGGCGGTACAATCTGCTAACCAATTATTACAAAAGCAATATGAAACCGTTCTTAGTCAACCACTAAGTAGTGAATCACTAGCATTGTTTGAAAAAAACAGCGTGGTCGGGTTAGACAACATAATGCAATCAGCACCACAAGGAGTGCGTTCTAAACTAAGGCATGATTTAATGGACGCATATAATAGCAATTACTTTCAACTTAGTAAACAGCTAGCACATAAGAATCAGCAAGAATTAATTGGTAACTTCCACGGACAAATTAATAGAGATTTGCGTTCAATATCTGAGAAAATAAATTTGGGTTTTCCGGACGATGCTAAAAAGATTAAAGAACGCATGGTAGACAATATTGATGCAGCTGAATCTAATAGACTAATTAGCAAAGAAGACGCAACCAGTTATCGCGAGATGACAGATTTAACATTTAAAAGCACTCCTTATATAAAAAAAATACGTGACCTTCTTAGTGATAGAGCCGTTGGAGAAAGCAAAGCACTAGAATTTTTAGAAAACTTTGAACGTAATCCACCCAAAGGGCTTACGCCAACACAACATAATACCATCGGCAAGATGATGACAGATGAATATCGCCGTGTGGACATGATGATCAAGGGTAACCAACATCTCAATACCATCCGCATGGATAACGCAAGAAAGGCTGGTACATTAGATGAGGCATCATTACCTGAATGGCACGCCAAGGTGGGGGAAACGAACTTCTTGCATCAAATAGGATTAGACTTGGTAGAACAACGCAAGAGACAAGTAACCTTGGAAAATGCATTAGATACCGCATTTATAATAGCTAGTGGTGGTTCATCTGCCAATATAACTAACGACCAGGCTAAAGATTATTACAATGTATTAGTTGATGAAGCACAACGAACTGGTTCAGCTGTAGATGCTGGCATGGCATATGATATTGCTAGAAGTATTAATCATGACGGTATACCACTTAAGGATACAATTGAACGAATGGTAACTAGTGGCTCACCAGAAGAAATACAACAAGCATCTGCATTAATAGCTAGAGATTCAGCAGACAAAAAATCAAAAGTCCTTGTAGGACTAGACAAAGATGCCAAGTTAGTCGCAAGATTATTTACAAACTATTCCTATAATCAAGAATTAACACCACAACAAGTGGCCGATAAAGCGCGTTCTGAGGTGTTTGATATTAGTGATAAGACTGCCGAGGAAAGGGAAAAACAATTTGCAAACATAATACAAAAAAGGGGCTATAGTGATTCCTTTAGAGTACAAAAAAAAGTATCTAACTTGCTTGACTCAAGCACAAAAGCAATACCATTAGATATGGTTTCAGACTTTAGGGTGCACCTTAAACAAAATTATAAGAATTGTGGTAATGAGTTGATTGCGGAAGCGCAAACCAAAGAAGATTTATTAAGGATGTATAGTTTAACTAGAACTAATGGGCCGGCAGAATGGACTAAGGGAGCACCAGAAGATGTTATACCAAAACCATTTGTAGAGGTGCAAAATGAGAAAGCATTAGACCTAATGTCATTAATACCAAAAACAAAGAAAGCATATGATGATAAAAATGGTTTTGATTATTATCTGGAGTTACCAGAAGGCGAAATAATTACCCCGGAAGAATGGAGCAAGCAACTACACCCATCCTTTAGCACCATGGGCGAAATAGAACTTCTTGGACAACCAGTAAAACGTAAGTTTAATATTAAGGAAGATTTATTACAAAAATTTGATGATATTACTATATACAAGGTAACCAAAGATGGTTTTGGTTACCTTCATAAGGAAAAATGTTGGTTCAAGATTATAGCGGATAATCTTACTGAGTTTCCAGCACAAGGACAACAACCATCATATCTAGCGGTTATTGTACCTGAGAGTACGGGTAGACCAGAGTTAATAATAAATCCTGACGATACGGCTGATGTAATAAGATTTACACCAACTGTCGACCCAGGGCAAGATTTACAATCAAAATTAAATAAGTTTAAAAGCAAATATAGAAGAGGGATGAGAGATTATTACATTAATCAATTTGTGGAGTATCAAAGACTTCTTACTGGTATGCGAGAAGGGTTTGAAACACAAGGCGCTGACATTGCTAGATTGTTGTGGGGAGATGAAAATCCATTTCACCCTAGAACTACAGATGTAAAAGACGATTAACAATAATTATAGTGAGGATAATAAACAAAAAGATTAATAATAACGCTAGCGAACACAATAGATAAAAATATTAATAATAATTATAGTGAACGTAAATAGATAAGAAGATTAATAATTATAATGGATACAAGTAAACAAAAGGATTAACAATGTTTGTTGGAAGCAAGGATGCAGAGTTTGGGTTTACTACCGCTAAACATTTGGTAGAGCACGCACAACCTCGCCCATCATTTTGGAGCGAAACACTACCAGCCTACTTTAGTGAAAACAATATACTAGTAAACAGTTATAGATTTTATAGGGATACTAGTATAGTAGGCAGGTCACCATTACCAGCAAAAGATTTTGAACCATTAACCAAAGAGACTGTACAAGGTATACCAGAGAACTTTTGGGGATATCTTGCACAATCCGTAAACGAAAAAGATTTAGAGGTAAGAAGAAATAAGATTATACGAGAAATAAAAGATTTAGATATACGTAAGAGAAGTAGTGGATGGGCGTCATTTGGTGCAGGACTTCTAGAGATGTGGTTCGACCCAACCACATATATACCGTTTGGTAAGACCGTAAGATATCCTGGCCTATTAGAAGGGGTTGCTAAGAATGCCATTCATGCAGCACCAGTAGCCTTTGGTGGTGCTGCCCTATCTAATGCAGTAACTATGGCTACCAAGGAATCCAAAGGGTTAGAGGACTGGATGGTGGAAACCTTTACGCAAGGTGTGCTTGGTTCTTCGGTTGCTGGATTAGCTGGAGGCACAAAAGCAGGACAATATTTATTAGCTAGAATTGGTATAAAGGCTAGACATGCCGACTTGGAATTAAAGGCAATAATAGCCCCCGAAACAACCAAAAAGTATAAGAAGGGTGAAATAATAGATATAGTGGCAGCGCCCTCAAAAGATTTATCAACAATAATCAAGAACAAGACTACATCCCAGGGTAATACTACAATAAAAGATAATAATATAACTAATAAGACTACCCATGAAATATCAGCTTCTAACGAAACCGCTGGTACTGCTACACCATCACAACAAAGAAGATTAAAGGAATCTATTGATGAACAAATCAAGAAAGGTACTTTATCTACAGAAGAATTAGTAACCACAAAGGCAGCTGAAATAAATAAATTAATTAAAGATGGTATAGCTACCGTTGGTGAGAATGCAGTCTTTAGATTCTTGTACAAACCAGCACCAATTGTTAAAGGATTAACTAGCCCGTTTGCAATCTTTCGTAAATTTACTAATGGTATATTTGATCATAATCTACTACTTGGTAAGATGGAGCATCTAAAACTCAATGAAATAAACACTAAGATACAGGCTGCTAAAAAACTAATTAAAGAATCAACGACACCAGAAGAAAAACTAAAGATAGAAGAAGAATTAATTAGATTAAAAGAAGAAAAAAAGGCTATAAAGACAGAAAAGTATGATGCTACCTATGCAGGTACACCAGAACAAGAGTTTTCGGCACAAACCATAGCAGCCAAATATATGACTGCTAATTACTTTTGCGAAGTACAAGCAATGGAAATTTGGAAAGAATCTGTGGGTCTTGGTGGCCCAATATCATCTAAAGTACCATTTGCCCAGACTGCCATTGATGTGCTAAAGAAAATAAGTAAAGAACACGAGAATCAAATATCATTTAAGACTTGTCTTGAGGATGCTACCTATTCCTTAAGGCGCGGAGAAGAATCTACTAATCCAGTTGCACAAAAGATAGCACAACTATATAGAAAACATTTATACGATCCAATTATGAAAGACTTACAAGAGTTGGGATCCCTGCCTGAGAATCTTACTATAGATACGGCAATAAGTTACGTAAACAGGTTGTATGATAAAGAAAAAATTAGGGCTAAAGAGAATGACTTTATAGCATTATTAGAAACATTTTATATTGCTCGCGACAATAAGGTTAAAGAATTACTTGCACCAATAGAAATAGCAGAAAGACAAGTAAAAAATCTAGAAGGTTTATTAAAACAACAAACTGTATACGAAAAAAAATTAATTAAAACCAAAAAAGATACGGCAGCGATCAAGAAACTAAGACAACAAACAATTGCAGCAATCGAGGCTAAAAATAAGAAGCTACAAGGGCTTAAGGATACATTACAACATCAAATAGATACTGGTACTCTGCCATTATCTACTACAGACAGACAATCAGGTATTACCCAATTATCTTTATTAGATGGTAAACCAACAATAACTAAGGCGCTCCAAGAAGAACACGCAGCACTATTAAAACCATTAATTGAATCTAAAGATAGATTGGCAAAAATGAGAGAGCAATGGAAACTTGAGAGAAGCAGAGTACAACCTGGAGAAAAAGTAATTTTAGAAGGAAGCAGGGTACAACCTGAGATTGCTACCAATCAACACCTTAAAGCACGCAAAAAATATCGCAAAGACATTAAGAAACAAAAGAAATTAATTGCCGAAATACAAGAGGGGATACAACAAAAAATTGAAAAAGGAGAAGTGAGCAAGGAGCTATATTATAAGGGTAAAAAAACTGGTAAGAAATATTTATATAATCTACAAAAAAGGTCCTTGGCTTCGTTAGCTAAGAAGGTTGCAGACTATGAACACCTAGCAAGATGTATAACCGAAACCATTATTGACGAGAATTCCCAACAAATGGCTGCAAGAATATTTAATGGTATTTCCGGCAAAGGTAACAGTAAACCTAGCGCCCTCAAGGCTAGAACTGTATTGTGTGCTGACCACATACTAGAAAAATACCTTATAAATGATATCACTGAGGTTGCTAGTGCTCACGCTGGCAACCTTTCAAATTATATAGCTTTAGAAAATTTTTTTAGACGTAATGGCACTGATGCGTCTGGTGCAAAAAAATATTTTATTAGAGAACTAAAGACCGAGTACAAGAAGGCAAAAGATTTGCTATATAGACAACCAGATAGCCCTAATAGAGCAAAGAAGTTACATAATTTACAAAAAGAATTTAATGAAGCAAAAGAGGGAATGGAAGAATTTTTAGATGTATTTAGAGGTGATTACGAAAGGCCAAAAACCAAGAATGGCAAGGACATTCAAGGAACAATTAATATTCTTAAACAGTATGCTTATTCAACCATGATGGGTGCAGTAGCATTAATGTTTCAAACTGATATTGTAATGCCAATCTTCAAACATGGCTTCAAACATATAGCAGATGGAGTAATACCTACTATTGGACAAATGTTGAGCACAAAAGCACCAAAAAGGGTATGGGCCGATATGGCTGTTGGAATAAACACCACATTAGCAACCTTAAGAAAGTGTATTCGCAACGAAGGGTCGCAATGGTTTGGGATGCAACCTGCAACCAGACTATTTAATAATATATCTAAAGTTGGTAGTAATCTATTTTTTATTAATCAATTGTATGATGTAGCAGAAAATATGGCTGCCAGTACTAGCGCATCCGCCCTCTTAAGGGATATACATAATTGGACAAGCAAGGGTCATTTTATAATGAGGGTTGATGCTAATGGTATTAGAAAGAAACATTGGATATCGGATTATAAATTTAGCAAAAAAGATCTCGAACGATTGCAACTAGGTAGACTTGATTTACAAGAACACGGCCATGCTATACAAGAAATGTTTGAAAAATTTGGAGACAAGACCGACTTTATGGGTACAACTGGTTATATACCAAATACTGTTGCGTGGACAAATACAAAGGCTGCCGAACACTTTAGGATGTTTATACGTAGAGAAGTTGATCACTTGATTAATAAGCCTAATAAAGCTGATAATCCATTTTGGTTTAAACATCCAGCCTTAAGTCTTACAACCCAGTTTTTATCGTGGAGTTTTGGGGTTACAAACAACATTACTATACCAATGATGCAACGCATGGATCAAGAGAAGTTAACGTGGATGGTCCTATCTATGAGCCTTGGTTCATTAACAGGACCTATGCGCCAATTAGCAAACGGACAAGAAGTAGATCTTAATCCTATAACCCTGCTTGGTGAAGGTATTACGCAATCTGGAGTTTTAGGTTGGCAATGGGAACAATTAATTAAATTAAACTCAGTGTTAGATTTAGAACAAATTAGGTTTTTACAAAGTGATAGATTTAGACGTAAAACCTTAACTGATTTAGCATTAGGGCCAATAGGTAGTATTTATGATAGCGTAGGTAGAGTAGCTAGTATGTTTTTAAATGGGGAAATTAATAAAGAAGACTTTAGAAAAGTTATAAGATTAGCTCCATTCACTAATGCTTTTTACTTGAGAAGATTGCTCAATGATTGGGTGGAATCATTGAGTATTCCTAATAAACCGCCTAAGAAATACTATGGAGAGAATGCAGAGCCAATAGTTAATTGGTAGCACCTTTAACATAAGCCATATAAAGTTAATTGGTAATGCGCTCAATATAAACCATATAAAGTACTATATACGCTATAATATATAAAAAGGATTTTTAAATATGGCATCAAGACAAGGAGTCGCACAATATACAGCCAATCAGGGTGATACTATATTTAATGCACCGTTTTATGTGTATGATGTAGCTTACCTTAGTGTATATCTTACTCCAGCTGGACATCCAGCAAACGATAGCGCCAACCTATTAATCTATAATGTACAATATATCGGCGAATCGCTTCCATTGGGTGGAAATATTATCCTTCTAACCCCAGCAAACCTAGGAGATATAATAACTATATTATATAATGTTGATAATGCTATTGTTTTTCCACAATATCCATTGTGCTCGCAAGTTGACCCCGTTGCTGATAGCTCTTTACCTGTATTACCACCAAGTTGTATGTGGGCCAAGTCATCAGATGGCAGTAAGATAATAGCAACTGCAGTACCAGCAGGAACTAATGTGCCAACTGTACCAGGAACAGCTGCAACCAATAATGTTGTTAAATTTGGTAATACAACTGGTGCACCTATTACATTACAAAACAGTAATACCACCCTGACTTCTATAACCTTATCTAGCGGTAAATATGACAATGTATCTGGTATTAATAATCTAACTATAAAAGGCACCATGGCTATAGGTAATACCGCACCTGTGGCTGGGTATATGTTAGATGTTACTGGTGCGGTACTTGTTACCACAATTGAATCACAAGCAGCAATAATATTAGATGATGTTAGCGGTACTTATAAAACTTTTATTACCGCACCGCAAGAATTTAGCAGCAACATTACTTACGTATTACCACCCACACTAACTACCAGCCCCGGAGCATTATTAGCTAGCGACTTAAGTGGCAATCTATCTTGGTTGCCACAAAATAGTATTACACAACTAGGAGAAGTTACCCAAGGTATTTGGAATGCCGGTTCTATTACATCTAGCGGTGACATCACTAGCACTGGTGTTATATCAGGAACAGGTGCAACCTTCGCTACAAATACAAATACTGGTATTGTAACCACCAACGGTATAACATTTATTGACACCGAAACGCCACCCAACACAGCAACTTTTAAATCTCCACCTACGCTTGGCGTAAGCGCAACCTACACCATGCCAGCTAGCATGGGAAGTACTGGTGACGTATTAATGATGTTTAATGAGGGTGCTGATGGTGCATTCTTGAATTGGGTAGCACCTCTCACCTATAATGCAGCCAACCGAACACAAGTAACCGCTGAGATACCAGCAGGTCTTTACGTAGATCCAACACAACTAAAGTATCATAACGGAATTGCAAAAGCATGGGTACGATTCCATATGAACTCTGGTGTTGTATCAGCAATCATAAGTAGTTCGTATAATCTTACAACAGGCACGCCACCTAGTGGAATTACTTATCCAATAAATCGTATAGCAACCGGTATTTACGATATCTACTTTGCAAACAACTTTGCATCTGGAACATCGTATACAATGCATGGTACAGGTTATTTGGCAACCAACCCAATTATTTCTGTCGTACAATACCCACGATGTAACGGAACTAATGGACAAGATCCACAACCAGGCTATTGTAGGATTGCATTGTTAGATCAAAGTGGCAATCTTACTGATGGAATCAACCTTATTACAACCCCACCAATGCTTCCGCCAGACGTGTATGTTGTATTTTTTGGATCATTAGCTTAAGGATATATAGATAGCAACATACAGAAATAGCACTATATGAGCACGCAAACAATAACTACAAGATGTACCACATAAGAATTACACAAGGATAGTACGTATGCCAGCCATAACAATTACCGCGATTAATCCACTAATACAATATCCAGCAACATTAGGGCAAACCCTATTTACGTTTGCGTTTGCTGTAATTGATGCTGCTAGCGTGCAAGTATATGTTACTCGTATAGGGCAATTAGCAAACGAGGACACACAACAATTACTATATAATATCGAGTATACCGTATTGATAAACCCGCCACCAGCAATTGGTGGTTCGATAACAATTAATTTAACACCACCCCTACAGGCCGAAGATAGAGTAACCATCCTTAGAAGTTCAATATTACAACGCGTCAGCAACTATACTGATGGCTCACTAATGAGCGCAGCAAGCCTTAATAATGATTTCAACACTAATGTAATGGTAGAACAAGAACTTGGAGTTGTAAATACCCAACTAGGTCCAAGATATAATGTTTGCGACATGTTAGATGGTAGCGATACTTTGCTACCGCGATTACCTAATGGGTGCACCTGGGTTAAAAAGGCAGATGGTACTGGTATTGTTGCGCAAAACATTTCAAACCTACCAGAAGGAGCTATTGCAGCAGTTAATCCAATGGTAAATGGAATAGCAGTCTTCCAGGATAATCAAGGCACAATCACTAGTACCGCAATAACTATAGATGCGAACAATAATATTGCTAACGCCAACAATATTACTGGAATTAGTTTAAACGTGGGCTCTGCAAACATACAAACTAACATTGCTACCAATAACATGACTAGCACAGGCACCATTAACGCTAACAACATTACTACCACTGGTAATCTAATTGTTGCAAATAACGGTTTTGCTACTGTAGACAACCTAACGGTAAATGGTAGCTTTGTGGCGCCAAACTTTACGCAAAACACTATTAATGCTACTAATAGTATATCGGCACCTGTTATAAATGCTACACAACAACTGGTTACACCAAGAATATTTAGTGGTGCCAGTCTTCCGTTGGGCGGAATAGCACCAATTATCTTCGATTCACCTATAGTAACTCGTAGTATTTCTACAGGTACAAACCCAATATCTACTATGACTATACTTTGTGGTGGTATTAACATAGGGGACATACCAAATTACCCAAATTATAGAGGTATATATACCTCAGGTGGTAATGCAGCATTAAACATAACGACACCAGGAGTTCCAGTATCCATCTGGAATAGCACAGGCAACACGGCAACTCCATTACGATTATATGACAGTACGCCAAATAATTATGTGGACATACAAGCGCCAGCAGCAATTGCTGCCAGCTATAGCATAACACTACCAACAGCAGCAGCACCAACTACGATAGAAACAGTATTAACAAACGATGGAACTGGGCAATTGAATTGGGTTGCACCCACAGGAATTGGTGGTGGTATTAAGGCATTTGTTATTTTTAAATTAACTAGCGTTGGGGGAATTCCAGTTATCGTGAATAGTCTTAATGTCAACTACGTAATAAGAAGAAATCAGGTGGGGCAAGATCAGGGGATTTTTTATATTAATTTACCTGGAATAGTTACTTTCAATTTTGTTAATGCACAAGCAACCATGGGTAATACGATAATTGGAACAATTATAATTGGGCAACCAACGCTACATAACGTTGTTATAGGTATATATAGAGTAAATTATATGCAAGATGCAAATGTATGGATAGACCCTTTTGTAGAACAACCAATATATGTAGGAATGTGGTAACCATTTATAATTAATAGACCACTACACGGTAGTATCATTTTAAAATACCATGTTTTGAATACGCTCTATATTTGCATCCCACATTGAAAATATTATACTTTGAAAATATCTAATTAGTATATTATACTTTACAATATCTATATTCACGGAGGAATATATGCCACTATTATCAGGCAAGGCTGCCACTATTAAGAAGGGATTCGAAGAAAACATACGAATCGAAAGACGCGCTGGCAAACCCAATAAACAAGCTATAGCGATCGCATATCAAAAGAAGAGAGAAGGTTCCAGGAAGGGAGGCCAATAATAATGGAAGATAGAGAAACACAAGTACAACCAAAACATTTTTTATTAAATGAAACAATTACCCCACCACAAGTTTACGAACACCGGATGCACGACGGGCATCTATATGTAGAAGGATTACACAAAAAAGATTTAGGGCCTGCAATCCACATACATACAGCTGGTCAAGATTTTTCCATACCTGATAACGAAAGATACGCCCCGCCAACCGCACCTAATCCTTTTATGTATACCGGACTACCAGAGTTGGGCATTGATTACCCTGGCTTGCCAGGAAAGGATGCATAAGACGGTAACTATAAACAATTATTAATCAACAACATCAACCACAATATAAGGAACACTAAAAATGGCTAGAGAAGAAAGAGAAAAAAAGATAGAAAAAAAATTAGAAAAAAGAGTAGAAGGGAAAATGGAAAAAAAGGGTGAAAAACGTAAAGAACACCACAAAGCTAAAAGATAATACCGCCATTAACACTACTATATAAACAACAATTATAATTAATCTTAAAGAGGCGGAAAATGGCTTGCAAAAATGGAAAGAAAAAGAAATAATTTACGTTGCATTACCAGTCGCAATAATAACATTAATAATATTATTGATAATCATTCGGTAGCAAGAGACGTAAACGCAAAACCTAAAATAAAGACTAGTGAGTTTGCCATTCAGAAATCCTTTTTTGAGTGGCTTAAACACTATCCACATATAGACGAAGTAACTATATCTATACCTAATGGAGGTATTAGAACTGCCAAAGAAGCAATATTTTTAAAGATGACTGGCCTCAAGGTTGGCGCTCCAGATGTTTTCATTTTTTATCCTAGCAATGGTTACCACGGATTAGCCATTGAATTTAAAAGTGAGCATGGCAATATAACTGTGCCGCAAAAGCAATTTTTAAACACCTTGGCAATGAAAGGATATAATTGTGCAGTTTGCTATTCGTTAGAGGATGCTATAATTAGAGTAGAGGAACATCTTAAGTGCAAGAGAGATGAAAGGGAACTAGAATTAATATCCAAGGCTCGTACTCTTGATGTTAAAATCATTATAAAGAACGATCAACTAGAACTGATGTTTACAAATTATTCTAACAATTTGATTGACAGACTATGTGAGCAAATTAAAAACAGAGAAGTAAACATACGTGCTTTATTAATACAAAGATGGATAGAACAAGGTAAACAAGACACTGTAGTTATAGATGGCTAACACTTGGTGTTCTCTGTGTTAGATTAGCTATGGTTGTATCTTGCGCCAGATGAATAATATATACCGTATACGACAGGTATACACACAACACATAAGTAATATAAGAATACACAAGGAAGTGGTTATACAATGGAATATGAACAACTAAAGGCTTACTTCGTAACTCCAGTCCTTAAAGGACTAGTAGCATGGTCGCAAGAAGCGGAAGACCTAATGATTGGTACGTTCGCACAAGAAAGTGGTTGTGGTAGATACGTTAAACAATTAACAGGAACCGCTCTGGGGTTTTGGCAGATGGA
>Ga0187859_10000400_pt1 | contig 29521 bp, 18 predicted proteins | sample June2016WEW_10_1_2_FD_133019 | JGI IMG/M metagenome (GOLD analysis project Ga0187859, IMG submission 133019) | Peatland microbial communities from SPRUCE experiment site at the Marcell Experimental Forest, Minnesota, USA - June2016WEW_10_10 | ecosystem: Environmental > Terrestrial > Soil >...
GATCTGCGCCAGGGCGCCTGGCGCCCGCGCGACGCCCCATCGCTACCGTCGCAACGAGAGGCGAAGACGGCGTCGGTGTCCCGTCGTAGGCTCGCGGGTTGCCGTGCCGCCTTCTCGCCGCGATGTGCTCCGCGTGACCGCGGCGGCGATTGCGTCCGCGCCGATCGGTTGCGCCCCGCGTGATCGTGGAACCCGTGAGCGCGGCCGTGTCGTCGTGACGTTCTGGTACGCATTCGGCGATCTGAACCGCAAGATCTTGCTGGAGCGCGTCGCCGCATTCAACGCATGCCAGTCGCGCATCGAGGTCAAGCCGGTCCATCAAGGGGACTACTTCGAGGCTCTCGCGAAGCTCCGAACCGCCATCGCCGCCGACCGGGCGCCCACGCTTTCGCACGTCGTGCTCGAGGTGCTGCCGTACCTTGCACGGGCTGGCGTGCTCGAGCCCCTCGACCGGTACGACGGCGCCGGCAGTATCCCGTTTATACCGGCGCTCACGCAGGCGGGATCGTTCGCGGTGGATCCGCGCGATTCTGTCTTCGGGATTCCGTTCAATCGATCGACGCCGATCGTCTTCGCGAATCGCCATGCTCTCGATCGCGGCGCGGTAGCGCTGCCGTCGAACTGGGAGGAGCTCGTCGACGTTGCGCGCCGACTGATGCGGCGTGCCGCGAACGGCGAGACCCGCTGGGGATTCGAGGTGCCCATCTCCTGGTGGTATTGGGTCGCGATGGTGGGGCAAGCCGGTGGGCGGCTCGTCGACGACAGCGGACGCGTCACGCTCGGCGGCGACGCCGGCGAGCGCGCGATTCGCTTTTGGCAGCGGCTCGTGCACGAGGAGCACGTGATGCGTCCTCCCGCCGGCCGGGACTACCAGGCGTGGCAATCGACCAACGAAAATTTCTTGCGGGGAGGCGTGGCGATGATCTGGAGCAGCACCGCGTTCGTCCGCTACCTCGAAGACAACGCGCCCTTTCCCGTCGTGGCTGGCCCGCTGCCCCGCGGGCCGGTCCGCCCGAGCGTTCCGACCGGGGGCACGATGTTCGTGATTCTGCGCGCGGCACCCGCGGAAGAGAAGCGGGCGGCCTGGGAGTTCTTGCGATGGATGTGCGACGCCGATCAAGTGATCGCGTGGTCGACCCGAACGGGCTACATGCCCGTCACGAGGGCCGCCGTGGAGCGGTTGAACGCGCAAGGCTTTTACGAGCGTCACCCCAACGACCGCGTTGCGTACGAGCAGCTCGCCGACGTCGATCCGTGGCCGTGGGAACCGGAGCTCTTTCGTATCGAGCGCGATGCGGTCGAGCCGCGGCTCGAGGCTGCGGTGTTCGCAGGGCGTGACGCGCACGAAGTGATGCAGGAGGCGCGCGAGGACGCGCGCAGACCCGGGTGAAGCCCCGTTCCCGATGGCATCCGTGGACGATGCTCGGACCGACCTTGGCGCTGCTGATTGCATTTTTCATGCTTCCCATCGGCATCGCGGCTTACGAAAGTTTCTTCTCGTGGGATCTGATCACGCCCCCTCGGTTCGTAGGCGGCGACAACTACCGAGCCGTCGCCGCTCATGGGGAGCTCGTCCGCGTAGCGCTTCGAACGCTCGGCTATAGCGCGCTCGTAGTCTGCGGCACGATGTCGACGGGACTGGCGCTGGCGCTGCTGCTCGATCGTCCGGGTCGCGTGGTTGCGTTCGTCAGGGCAAGCATTTTCAGCGCGTATGTCGTCAGCTGGGTCGCCGTGGCGCTCCTGTGGATGTGGATTCTGGACCCGAACGCCGGCATCGCCGGACGCGTGTTGCGCGCGTTCGGCGTAACGCAACTGTCTTTGCTAGGAGATCCCCGCTGGGCCCTTCCGACACTGGCCTTGGTGGGCACGTGGAAGCTCACCGGATACGCGATGATCGTCTTTCTCGCGGGCTTGCAGAACATCCCCCGCCCGCTGCAAGAGGCCGCTGCGCTCGACGGAGCGCGCGCTCTGGCGCGACTGCGTTACGTCACGCTGCCCCTTTTGGCCCCGACGGCAGCCTTCGTGGCCACGACGACCCTCGTCACGAGCTTTCAGGCGTTCGACATCGTGCGGATCATCACGCAAGGGGGACCTGCAGGCGCGACCGAACTGTTTGTTTATGCGGTCTACGAGCAAATATTTCTGAACCTGAGTGTCGGGCGCGCGAGCGCTTTGACCGTGGTCTTCTTCGCCCTTCTGCTCGCGGCGGCCGCCCTTCAGCTTCGCGCGTGGAACGTGCGCGGAGGCTCGCCGCGATGAGCCACGACCCGGCACGGCGTGTCGCTGCGATGACGCTCGTCGGGGCGGCGGGGGTCGCATGGCTCTTTCCCTATGTGTGGATGATCGCGACGTCGTTCAAGACGTTGCCGGAGATTCTGGCGCGCCCGGCCGCCCCGTTGCCTACCCGACTCGATTTCGGCGCTTACCGTGAAGTCTTCGCGGCGATGCCGATCGCGCGGTACATGGCGTTGAGCATCGCCCAAGCGGCTGCGATCGCCGTGTCGCAGATCGCGTTTGCCCTCCCGGCCGGGTACGCGCTGGCGAAGCTGCACTTCGTCGGCCGTCGGTTTGCCGCGGCACTCGTGCTCGCATGCTTGCTCGTGCCGGCACAGGCGACTTTCGTTCCGGTATTCCTGATCTTCGCGAAGATCCGCCTCGTCGACACGTTCGTGGCGCTCGTTCTGCCCTTCGCCGCAAGCGCCCTGGGCACCTTTCTCGTGCGCCAGGCTCTCGTGAGCGTCCCGGATGCGATGATCGAGGCGGCGCGGATGGACGGCGCGAGCGAGTGGACGATCGTCTACCGCATCCTCGGGCCGATCGTGAAGCCGACGCTCGTCTCGCTTTTGCTCGTGAGCTTCGTGTTCCACTACAACGACTACTTCTGGCCCCTGGTCATGACGACCGACGATGCCGTCCGGACGCTGCCCCTCGGCGTGGCCCTGCTGCGCGAGCAGGGGACTGGCGTTCGCTGGCACATCGTCATGGCGGGCAACACGATTCTTTCGTTGCCGGTGCTCGCGCTGTTCGCGGTCGTGCAGAAGCAGCTGACCCGATCCGTCACCGATCGTTCGATTCCGTGAATTCGATGATGGATGAATCGTACAAATCGCGCACGAGCGCGAGTGCCTCGTCGTGACTCATCGCCGATACTTCGATGATCGTTTCGAGATCCAGCGAGCCATCCATCAGCGAAAGGAGAAACCCGGCCCGGTGATCGAGCGGAAGCCGTTTGAGCGCGTCGCCGGTCACCCTGACCCTCGGCACGCCGATCACGGATCGCGCCCAAGCCTCGTTGGTGCCGAGCGGATCGATCCTCGACCGCGTCGCCAGGCGAACCTCGGACGCTTTGTCGTTCGAATCGTCGGCCGGGGCCTTCGCCCACCGATCGGAGTCGCGAGCAAACTGCGGGAGGTCAAAGGCCGGAGGCACAGTCGGTCGTGTGCTCGGTCGCGCCCGCATATCGCATTATACGGCCCAAATGGCCTTGTCCACGACCCGAACCGTTCCATCGAAATTCGTCGACGAACACAATCGGGACTTGCCTGAGGCCATCGCGCACGATCGCTTCCCAAACCGCTCGACGTACGAGGACGTGCGACCGGGTCGCTCGAGGCGCGAGAGCCACCCGGACTTCGTCCTCACAAGACCGCGTTGGTGCCATCCCATGGCGGCGGAAGAACCTTGACGATCGGGACGACCGTCCCTTGGAAGCCGGTGGGCCCGGCAGGTCCGGCATTCGTCGAGCCCGCGCCGGCCTCCGCCCCCGCATCCACCAGCCCGCTGGCTGCCGGGGGCCCGCCCTCACCGCCGGTTCCCGCGGCTGCGCGAGGACCCGTCGGTAGGACGAAGCGGGTCGACGCGTCGTACTCCGGCACCGGCGCACCCGCGGGTCCGTAAACGATAGCCGCGGAGACTCCGGCAGCGCCTCCCTGGCCGCCCGAACCCCCCGCGCCGTTGCCACCGCTGCCGCCATTTTCCCAGATGAGCGTGCTATCGACCACGTACCCAGCCCCGCCCCCCTGGCCTGCCACCCCATCGCCGCCGCGCCCCCCCTCACCCCCCATGGCGGTCTGTACCGTGCACGATGAAAGCACCACGGTGCTGTTCCACGCGAGCAGCGCAATGCTGCCGCCACCGCCCTGCCCGCCCGTACCCCCGGCACCCCCGCACCCTCCGGCTCCGCCCGCGCCCCCGACCTGCACAACGATGCCCCTATGCTCGAGCGCCAAGCCTCCGCCGCCTCCTTGACCGGGCTGCCCGGCGGGACCGTCGCCGCCCGCCGTGGGTATCCAGGTGAGCGGACTCTCCGATACGTTTCCATAGGCCAGAGGGCCCGCCGCCGCGGACCGCGGGGGCCCGTCGGCGCCGGGATCGCCGGGTCCGGCGCCGTTCGACGGAGCCCCATCGTGACCGGCCACCAGCAACGCCGGCGCAATCGTCGGATTCGAGGTGCCGACGCCTAACTTACTGAAGAGTCCGGCATCGACGCTGTACTCGTCCTCGCCCGAACCGCCTGTGGAGCTGTCGTCCAGGTATCGGCAGACGTTCGTCAGCCCCATCCCGGTGGTCGACGGGCTCAACGAATCCGCGGAACCGAAATTCGCACCCCCTGGTTGGCCGTCGGCTCCGTCCGCACCGGCGCCGGCGACGAGCGCTACGCGCGTGAGTCGGACCGCGGAATTGGCGATGATTGCGGCGATGCTGGATGCGCCGGCGTTCGAGTTTGAACCAGAGTCGTCGGGGCTCGTACCCCCGTCGGATGCGGATATTGCGTTGGGAACGGTGAAACCCAGATCCTCGACTTCGATGGGTGTCGTGTTGTCGAGATCGGCGATCAACAGCGCGTAGCCGTCCGACGGCGCAAGGATGTCGGTTTCACCGCCATCCCAGACCCAGCCGTCGGCGCACGCCAAGCCGCCGTAGAGATTCACGGGGTTCGACTGGATCGTGACCTGCTCCGGGTAGGTGCCGTCGCAAATAAATAGACGGTTTTTGCCGCTCAAGTGCGCGATTGCAAAACCGATGGTCGCAAAGGGGTGCTCCCTCGAGCCATCGCCCTCGTCGCTGCCGGAGCTTGCCACGAAGACACCGTAGGTTTCGCTCACCAGGCATGACTGCGTCGATGGATCCCCGGCCTCGAGGTCGCACGACATCGTGGCTTGCTCGGCCTCGGCCTCGAGCGGTGCGCCGTCGAGCGGAACGCCGGACTCGAGCGCTGCGCTCGCGTCGGACTCGGGCGGCGCGGGGATGTAAATCGCCGTGCCGTCGAGCGTGCTTGAGTCGAACCCATCGACCGTCGCACTCGCCTCGGTGGGTGCGGCAGGCGGGGGCGCATTGAAGGACCCGCCGTCGCATGCGACGCCAGCGCCCGTCGCAAGGCCGAGCCCGGCAACGAGCGCCGACTTGCGGACCGCCCGCCACGGCGCCTCTGGCGGGGGGAACGCCGGCGTGGCGCGCGTGGATGCCATGGCCCGTCGCTCCTTTTCCCAAGGCAGGTGCCTTGGCACCCTGTTCGGGAGTGATTGAGCGACCGTTGCGCACGTACGAGCCGCGGCCATCGTTCAGCGTTGGATGGGAAGGCCCTCCGCCTCCCAGGCGAGCAGGCCTCCTTCGAGGAAGGCCACCGGCATTCCCTGCTCGGCAAGCTTGCCCGCGAGCTCTTTGGTTTTGTCTCCTCCGCGGCAATAAAGGACTGGCTGGCCCGCGAGCATGTGCATTTCGGCGAGGCGGCCCTCCAGTCCTTCGATGGGCATATTGACCGAGCCGGGCAAGTGCGCGCGCCCAAAGGCGACGGCGTCGCGCGTGTCGATGGGCACGACAGCCTTGGCTGCGAGAAGTTGCGCCAGCTCGGCGGGCTTGAGCGAGCCCGCCGCGCGCGGCAAGAACGGCTCTACGAGCTCCTGCATTTTCTTCTTACGAATGGCCCCGACGACCGAACCCTGAATGCGTCCCTCCGCGACGATCATGAAGGTGGGTACGCTCTGGACGTTCAGCTGTTGGGCGATGACCGGCGCCTTGTCGACGTCGATCCGGACGACCTTCGCACGGCCTTGGTACTCGCGCGCGAAGGCTTCCACTTCCGGCGCGATCGCCTTGCAGGGCTGGCACCAGTCCGCGGTGAACTGCATCAATACCGGGAGGTCGCTTCGCAGCACTTCGCGCTCGAAGTCGCGCTCGGTCACGTACGGCACGCCGCCGGCGCCCTTGGCCGAGGGGTCGGCGCCGGGTCCGTTACCGCGTCCTCGACCGCCGAAGCCACCCAAGATCGTCATGGTGTGGGGATTTATACGCACGGGTTAGGTCTCGTCGAGGGCTGTCGATTGTGTCGCGGCACGGCATCGCCGAAATTGACGCGTCCGGCAGCAAGCCTCACGGCGGCGTCGGGTCGAGACCCACGCGCGGCGCACGTTAGACGCCGAGACTTCGTGGCGATCGGCCGCTTGCTTGGTTTCCTTGGCGAATCAGCGGTAGAAGTGGGCCTCAGGCTTGCGAACGGAGATGGTCACGAAGGACAACGACACCGACCCGTCGACTCCCCGGGCCCGCCGGACGCTGTCGATGCACCCCGCTGCGCCTGGCGATCCACCGTCCGCGGAACGGCAGGGGATGGCAGCCGAAGGCGCGCCCGCCGCGGAGCAGGCTGGCGCCCCCGATGCAGCGGCCGCCACCCACGGCCAGCCCGAAGCTACGTCGGGCCCTGAAGAAGGCGAATCGGCTCTCGTGGGATCGGCGCGACAATCCAGTGTCGCCAGTGCAGCGGAGAAAAAGCAATCATCCGCGATGCCCGACGAAAGGCCGAATGAAACGGATCCGGGCGTCGGTCCGCCCGCACCCGTGCGGAAGTTGCCGCCCCAGTCGATCGGGGTGGTCGTGCCAAGCCCGGGATCGCCCGCCCGCACGTTTCCTCCTCCGATCGCATCGAAGAAAGACTCGATCGAGCTGCTCTTGGCTGGGCTTGCGGATACGCGCCCGGACCGGACGAGGACCGCCCCGCAGACCGATGGCGAGGCCGCGGTCGTCTACCATGCCGAGCACGCGGTTCGGGTGGGCAGCAGCCCGTCCGTCCAGCCGCCCCGCGTGCTCGTAGAACGGCCCCCGACGCCCCGGGCGATCCCGTTGGCCGCTCACGCCCAGCGAACGCGAGCTCGATTGATGAGCGCTGCCGAATCGACCACGGCGGTAACCGAGAAAAGCCGTGTCGATGCGCCTCTGGTCCGGCGAACGATGATCGCCCTGGTCGCGGGGCTGTTCGTCGTGATCGTGATCTTCGGGACGCTCCGTAGCGTGACGTTCCACCGGGACGCCGAAGATACGGTATCGATCGCACCCCCGGCGGCAGTTCCGGTTTCTCCGATGCCGTTGATGCCGCCGGTGCCGCCGGCCGTCTCGGCCGTGGCGCCGCCGACCCGAGCGGCTCCCGAACCCGCGCAGTCCGATCCACGTCCGAGCGCCGCGCCGCAGGCGTCCGCGTCGGCCGCCGCCGAGCCCTCCGCGACCGGGGTCGTCTCGGCGGCGAGCGCGCCGCCGCGGCCTCCGACTTTCGTTCGAAGGCGGCGAATGAGGCCGCTAATGGTTCCGATGCCTTCGGCGACGGCCAGTAGTGTCGGGGAGTTTAAAACGTCGTTCTGATTGCGCGATCGGCCGTGCGGATCGCGATCTTCGACCTCGACCTCGACCTCGGCTACCCCGACCCCGACCTCGGCTACCTCGACCCCGACCTCGAGCCCGACCGCGACCCTCGAGCCCGACCCTGACTGCCGATTCGGGCGCGCGCTAAAAGTTTCCTTCCGCGCGAATCCCGACCTCGCAAGGCGTCACTTCGGGCAGGATCCAGGCGAGTTGCGGTCCGTTCTCGCCTTTCGGCCAAAAAAACCAGGTGGCCACGGCACCGGCCGCCAAGATGGCTGCCGTGACGTAAAGCGTGGTGGATCCTGTGGCCGCACGATTTTCCGCGCGCACGGCGTCGTTCAAGTTGGTGCACGAGGGGTTGGTGCTGAGGCCGAAGCAGGAACTATTGCCGGTCAGTTGCGATCGGTCGGTGGCCGCGTGGTTTGCGTCGCTCTGCGACGCCAACCCAAGGTAGACGCCGATGCCGGCCGCGACGACGGCGCCTGCGCCGAGGGCCGAGACGGTGATCGCACGCGCGGGTGACGGCGATGGGCGCCCGTCCGCGACGCTCGGATTGCTTTGGGTAATGGCCGTGTCGATCGACGGCGGAACGGGCGCGCTGGGCGTCGCGTTCGTCGCTTCCGAGGCGGACGCGGGTGCCGTGTCGGTGGCGCCGACGGATGCGAAGCTCACGTGCGCGATCTGTCCCGCGGCCACGTCGACGGGGACGGACTTGAAGGAGTCGGCCAACCTCGCATCGATCTGATGGTGTCCGGGCACCACGTCCAACGGTTCCGGAAAAGGCGCGACTCCGGTAATTGCGTCTCCGTCGACCCGAAGCGTCGAGCCCGGCGGCGCCTGCACATCGATATGGCCGGTCCGCGCCATGAGACGATCGGCATGGCGCTGAGCATCTTCGCGGTCCGCCGCGTTGGCTTGCGCGTCGCGCGCGACGCGCTTGAAGTGATCGAGAGCATCGACCCAGTGCTCGGTCTTTTCTTCGGCGAGCGCGAGGTTCCATAAGATCGCCGGACGTCTGAGGACGGCATACGCCTGGGCAAACGAGATTCGGGCAGCCTCGTAGTCGCCGCCCTTCACCCTTGCGATCCCCTCCTCGAATCGCGCTTGCGCATCGCGCACCGCGGGATCGTTGTCCGCACCGGCGGCTCGTGGCGCCCCGATCGACAAGGCGGCGGTCAGGGCAATCCAGGGCGCGGCAAGTCGCATGGATCGCGCTATCTAGCGCGGTCGCTTTGAAATGGGCAAAGTTCGGAGTCGGGCGGCCACGTTCCGAGCGGACTCGCTCGGCGTCCTCTATGTCCGCCGTGCTCGGGCAGTGGTAGACGGGCCCGTCATCATGGCTGCTCGTAACGTATTGGATTCGCGCGTTGGGGACTCGGCAGGCGGTACGCAGAGCGGGTCCTGCGCTCCGCGGACGGGGGTGCGTCGCGATCTGGTTTGGTTCGTGGTCGCAAACCTGGCCATCGTCTTCGCGGTCCTTGCGTACGGCTGCGGGCGAATGAGCGGCGGCGGCTGCTCGGACAACGCCACGTGCCCTCCGGCGGATGGGAGTGCAGAGTCCGATGGGGGCACAGGCGCCGACGCGGTGTCCCTGGTGGAAGAAGACGGCGGAGACTCCAGCATTGTGTTGGTCGAGGCGGATGCCACGCAGCCCGAGACTTCCCCGGACGCGACGTTGAACGCCGATGGGGATGCGGGAACGGTCGTGCCCTGCGATCCGGCGGGGGACCCGAGCGTCGAGTCCTGCCTGGTCAACGAGATGTATGGGGTTTTCGTGGACTCGGTGAACGGCAACGACGGCGCCGCGGGAACGCGCGCCCAGCCCCTGAAGACGATCGGCGCGGGCATCGCCAAAGCAGCAAGCGCGATGGCCTCAAACGCGTTGCTCTCGCGCGTGTACATCTGTGACGGCACCTACACGGAACAGGTCCAACTCAGTGCAGCGACGGACGGCATCAGCCTTTACGGCAGCTTCGATTGCGCATCGTCGTGGCTGTACGCGAGAAGCTCCGGCGTGTCCCCGCTCGTCACCGTGGAGGGGCCTACCGCTCTGTATGCGCTTCGCGTGAACGGAATCGCGAAATCGGTGGTCATCGAGGACATTGCGTTCGACGTCCCGGATGCGACGGAGTCGGGTCTATCGGACGGCGGCACGTCGGAAGACGGCGCGTCGGACGGCGGGGCCGGGGATTCGAGCGTCGCAGCGGGAACCGGTGGCTCGAGCATCGCCGTGTTCGTGAGCAACACGAGCAGCTTGCTGCTTCGCCGGTGCACGGCATCGGCGGGATCCGGGCAGTCTGGGCAGGACGAAGGTACGCCGTCGCCGTTCGTGGATGCCGGGCCCAACGGGCAAGCGGGAACCGCCGGCGCCGGCGGCCCCGCCACACCCAACCCGATTTGTCCGACGAGCGTCGGAGGTGCCGGCGGTGCGCCGGCCGCGAACGGAACGAACGGGGCCGATGGCCTGCCGGGGTCCTCAAACGGGGACACGGTTCAGGCGTGCGGCAACGGCACCGGGGGTCTGCCCGGCACCAATGGCGACGGCGGGACATCGGGTGCGGGCGCTGCGACGTGGGCGACGTTCACCGCAACCGGCTGGACTCCCGCGGCCGGCGCGTCCGGGGGCGCTGGGGATATTGGTCAAGGCGGCGGCGGGGGCGCTTCGGTCGATCTGACCGGCGGCGGAGGCAGCGGCGGGGCCGGCGGGTGTGGGGGCGCGGGCGGCGCGGGGGCTGCCGGGGGCGGGTCGAGCATTGCGGTGCTGGTCTATCAGTCGACGATCGATCTCGAGCAGTGCTCGCTCCTTGCGTCGGGTGCAGGTCGCGGCGGCAACGGTGGCTCCGGAGAGGTCGGACAGGGCGGCGGCGACCGCGGCAACGGGTTCGCAGCGAGCAATGCGTGTCCTGGAGCGAGAGGCGCCTACGGCGGCAGCGGCGGCGGGGGGGGAGGCGGCGCCGGCGGGGTCTCTGCGGGGGTCGTTTGGGCGGGCACGACACCGCCGACGATCGACGGAGCGAGCGTCACGCAAGAGGCCAGCCTCGCCGCCGTGACGCAACTGGGCACCTACGGGGCCGCCGGCCAAGCCGGGACCGGCGGCGCCGCGGCGGGGGCTGGTGCGAGTGCCGGCAGCGACGGCACGCCCGGGATGGCCGGCACGGGCCCGCCTCTCGCGGTCATGCACTTCGTTCCTTAGCCCGAGCCAGCCTCAAGGGTTCGCCGCTCATCGGCTCACCCGCTGCGCTTTCGGGCGTCGCGGCGGCAACCGGAGCCCGTCTGCGGCCGACAGGCCGGGTATGAGGCCGACGCCATCGCCGATTTCGCGCGCTTCGAGGATTGCATCGACTCGATGGCTTCGATCGCCGCACGCCCGGATCGGCCGTTGTACGAAGGCACCGGCGCTGCTCGCGGTCGGCGCGATCGTCGTCATGGCATCGATCGCCCGTGGCGACCCCAGCCCGGATCTGGCGCCTGGCGAGCACGAAACCGTCCTGCCCCGTCTTGTGACCCTCGGCGGCAGGCTAGGCGCCGTGCCAGGTCGGTCGCCGGACGCGACCTATCCGCGCGGGACGATCTTCATTGGGTGGTCCCCGGAGCGGCAAGGCGCCGCGCTGGCGGAATGGGACGTCGAGCACGCGCGTCTGCTGCGACAACGATCGTTCGGCTGGCAGGGCGGGGACGTGAAGGTGGCCCGTTCGGGAAATCGCGTCGCGGTCGTCGCCAACACGTTGGCGCGGGCGCGCGTCAAGCTCGCCGTCGTGGATGCCAACGACTGGCGTCTGTTGGCGTCGAACGACCTCGGAGTCAGCACGTTCGCTGCCGTCGCGATGAGCGGATCGCTCGTCGCCGTGTGGCACGACGCAGCGCCGTACCCGCTCGCGGCGAGGTTGAACCTGTTGCAGGTCGATCTCCTGGATCTGGCGGGACATGTTCTCGGAACGCTGTCGGTACCGTGGACGGGAGCGCTCGAGTGGCCAGGGCCGTGGGTGGCCGTCATTGGAGAACGCGCCTACGTCGTGGTTCCGGGAATGCCTTCGGGCGCGATCGCGATGGTGGGCCCGGACGGGAGTATTCTCAAGCGATTCGCGCTGACCACCGAAATGGCGGCCATCGGCGCTCACAACGGACGACTCGAGGTGGGGGCCGGTCCGGTCCTCGAGGAGCTATCGCCCGAGCTCGAGATCATCGATCGACGCCGCTCCAAGGTCGACGTGCTGCAGCCCGTCCTCGGCCCGGATGGACGGATTGTCGGATGCGGGCGCGTGCTGTCGGCGGCACTCACGGTCCAGGCCGTCTTGCGCGGCCATGCGACCCGATGGTGTCACGACGCGCTGTGGTCGGGCGGCACGGCCGTGATGATTGGCTCGGCCGAAGTCCCTTCGAGTTGGGCCTGGGTGTCCTGGTTTGACCCAGGTGAAGCCGGGCGGACCGCGCCGGCGGAACCCGGTTGGTCGTTGCCGGGTCTCTAGGCCATCCGGGATCGCGATCGCGCCACCCCCCGGAGTACGCGCGGTGCCGAGGCGGGTGGGCCCCGGCAACCAGCTCGTGCCCTCCAACACGATCGCCCGCATCGCATGTACGAGGGCTGCAGCGTGCCAGTCTACGGCGCCTCGACCGCCGGCCCTCGCGCGCGATACCCTCGCCCGAGTGCCGGACGACGAGTCGAGCGGAGAGACGACCAAGCAGCGGGTGGATCGCGAGCTCAACGAGCTGCTCGGTGAGCTGCGAGTCGCGTTACCCGGCGTCCAAATGCTCTTCGCATTCTTGCTGACGGTCCCGTTCTATGCCCGCTTCGAGACGTTCCGGGGCCTGTCGCGGGCAGTTTTCTTCGCGACCTTCATGTGCACGACCGTCGCTGCCGTGTTCATGATCGCGCCGTCTTCGAACCACCGGCTGTCGTTTCGGGCCCGCGACAAGGAACAGCTGCTCTTGCGAGCCAACCGTTTTGCGATCGTCGGCATAGCCCACCTGGCGTTGGCGATGTGCGGGGTGGTGTTTTTCATTGCGGCCATGGTCGTGGGCATGGCGTGGGCGCCAGCGGCGGCCGCCGCCACCGCGGTCCTCATCGCCGGCACGTGGTACGTCCGGCCCCTCGTCCGCAAGATCGAGGGCCGCGCGCGGGCTTGACCGGTCCCGGGCCGTCAGCGATCGCCTCCAGGGACAACGTCGGCGACACGCGTGCTCGTTGTCTCCAGCGACGGGGGACCCTCATTCGCGGAGGCGATCTCGCTGCCGTCCTCGACGAGAAAGCCGCCGATCTGGCGGCTCCACAAAGCCGCGTACACGCCGCCGCGGGCCACCAGATCGCGGTGACTGCCGTCCTCGACGATGTGCCCCTTGTCGAGCACGATCAAGCGGTCGAGATGGGCCAGCGTCGATAGCCGGTGCGCGATCGCAATCACCGTCTTGCCCGTCATGGCCTCGGCCATGGCCGCTTGGATGAGCGCTTCGGATTCGCTGTCCAGCGCAGACGTGGCTTCGTCGAGAATCAGGATCGGGGCGTTCTTGAGCAGCGCCCGGGCGATGGCGATGCGCTGTCGTTGGCCGCCCGAGAGCTTCACGCCGCGCTCGCCGACGAGCATTTCATAACCCATCGGCAGGGCCATGATGAAATCGTGGGCGTGAGCGCGCCTCGCTGCCACCATCACCTCGGCGTCGGTCGCCTCGGGCCGGCCGTAACGAATGTTCTCCATGAGCGTGCGGTGAAAGAGGACCGCATCCTGCGGGATGAAGCCGATGGACCGCCGGAGGCTCTGCTGCGTCACCTGGGCGATGGTTTGGCCGTCGATGGCGATCGCCCCAGCTTGGATGTCGTAGAGGCGCATGAGCAACGTGGCGAGCGTGCTCTTGCCCGCCCCGGAGTGGCCGATCAGACCGACGCGCTGTCCGCCCGCGATCGTGAGACTCAACCCGCGGAATACGGGTACCGAACGATCGTAGAGAAAGTGCACCTTTTCGAACGAGATCGATCCGTTCGAGACCTTCAAATCGGTCGCGCCCGGGCGATCGCGAATGTCTCGCGGCACGATCAGCATGTCGAGCGAATCACGGATGCTGCCGATCATGTCGTACGTATCCGGCAGGGCATTGGCCATATCGAATACGTTGCGAATCAGCTGGATCATGAGCGTCATGACCAACAAGAAGTCGCCGACGGTGATGGTCGCCCGAACGAGAGCGTCGAGGGCGAGCGGAAGGAGTGCGGCGTAGATCACGACGTTGAGCGCCTGCGCGGCCAATCGCATTTGCACGAATGCGCGGTATTGCGCCCGCTGGGCTTCGAAGGTCTCCGCCACGGAATGACCGACGATGCAGTCTTCTCTCTCGTGGGCTCCGAAGAAGATCACGTTCTTGATGTTCGTGATCGAATCGACGATGCGCCCTGTGAGTTGCGCTTTCGCTTCGCTGTGCACGGCACCGAAGGCCGCGATCCGGCGGCCCATGGCGCCGGTCACGCCGATGTACACGACGAGCCAGGCGAGCAAGACGAGCGCGAAGAACGGCTTGGCGCGGAAAAAGAGCACCAGAAGCAGCGCGCACTGCACGATGAGCGGTAGGTAGTCCCAATTCGCTCGCTCGAAGAGCGTCACAGTCTGTTCGGGCAAGAGCATCGCGCGGTGCGCCACCTTGCCGGTCAGCATGTTGTCGAAATACGTAGGGCTGTGCCGTTGCACGTATCGGAACACCAGCTGCCGGGCTCGTGCCAGCACGGGAATGCGACTGCGGTACGAGCAGAGCCACGCTACCCACTCGGCGAGGATCGTGAGCGCCAGGACCGCAAAGAAGCCGAGCAGAGGGCCCAGCAGATCGCCTCGCGCCCGGGCCGCGTGCAGGTCGATTCGAGTCGCGGTGTCGATGATGCGCTTGGTGGCGTAAAACTGTAGGACGGTGAGCGCGCGAAGCGAGAACGAGGCGACCATCATGACAATGACCGTGCCCCGGTAGGGACGCGCGAAGAGCCAAAATAATCGAACGACCGACCGAGGCAGCGTCTCAGGGACCTCGGTCGTGAGGGGCTTCACGATGCGCGCAGGGTGTCGAAGAGGATGGCCACGAGCTTCGACGCGTCGCCGTGGAAATGATTTGATGGGCGCCTAGAGCCTGCCCTACGAACCGCCCCCATTTAGTCGGAACCGCTTGCTTTTGCTTGGTTCAAGCCGAGGCGACAACGTTACCGTGTTTCGAGCCGGGCCGAGAAGGCGTCTCGCGCCTTTTGGGCGGTCAACGCGGTGAAGTGCGGGCTCGGCGTTGGAGGTCGGGGTCCACGTCATCTCAACCTGGGGCGCTGCATCTCAACCTGGGGCGCTGCCCTCTTCCGGGGTCGACCGCTCACGCGCGCGGACCGTCGCCTCGCCTTCGGGAAACCGCGATGCAAGGTCGGCGCATATGCGTTCGAGCTCGATCCGATCCTCCTCGGTGAACGCCGCCGGCTGGTCGGAGTCCACGTCGAGAACCGCGAGCAGCGAACCCGCAGGCGACACGACCGGGACCACGATCTCGGAACGCGTGGCGCTCGAGCATGCGATGTGACCGGGAAAGGTCGTCACGTCGTCCACCCGGTGGGTGCGAAGTGTGCGCGCGGCCGCTCCGCAGACGCCCCGCGAAAACGGGATCCGAAGGCAACCGTGTCCACCTTGGTAGGGCCCGACGATGAGAAGGCCCGGCCGCGCGACGCGGTAGAAGCCAGTCCAGTCGAAGGCGTCGAACGCCGCGTGAAGCTCGCACGCGACCGTCGCCAGCGCGGCGATCCAGTCGTCCTCGCCATCGAGCAGACGTGCGAGCCGTTCTCGCACGTGCGCGTATCGCCCTCGACCGGGGGTCGGCTCGCCCGGGACCATCACGCACCGGAACGATAGCTGCATCCGTGCGGATCCGCCTCCAGGTCATCTCTGCGTCCCCCATGGCCATGCGGCTTCGATCGCGGTGCGGCCGACGAGCATAGGGGATATCTGACTCGGCTTTCCCGGCGGTCGCGGAAAGGCGCTCCCACGGCACACCTGCCGTGCGGCATCCCGACCTAGATAGGCGCTCTAGCTTAGAGACGCATCGTCGGGGCCGCGGAGCCGGGGGGGCGGGCGAGTGTCTCGAGCGGGAGGCGAGCCCATCCGGACGCGAACCTCGCGCGTGCCCGTGGCGGCCGGATCCACGACAATTCGGTTCGAATCGAGCCTCGTGCCGTCCATCGTCACCGCGGCGACGCCCGTCGCCACGCGATCGGGATTTTCGAAGACGAAGTGAATCGATTGCGCCCCAAGGCGAACCCACGCTTCGAACCCCTCCCAGCTCGGGGGAATGCACGGATCAATCCGCAGCTGACCTTCCTCCTTCCGGAGGCCGAGAATCGCCTCGATGCCGAGTCGCCACATCCACGCCGCAGCCCCCGTGTACCACGTCCAGCCACCACGACCGACCCATGGGGGACAGCTGTAGACATCGCCGGCGAGCGCATACGGCTCGACTCGATAGCGCACGACGTCCTCGCTCGTGCGAACGCGCAGGACCGGATTGAGCAGGCGAAAGATCCGCTCGGCGCGTTCCCCGTCGCCCAGGGCCGCGTGAGCAAAACCGAGCCACGTCGCGGCGTGCGTGTACTGCCCTCCATTTTCCCGAACACCGCGTGGGTAAGCGCGAACGTATCCCGGGTCGTGCAACGTGCTGTTGTAAGGCGGCCAGAAGAGCAGCACGAGCCGATCGGCGTCGCGCACGAGCTGCTCGTCGGCCGCGCGCATCGCTGCACGCGACCTGGCGCCCTGGCCGTCGCTTCGGCTCGAGAGGACGGCCCAGGACTGGGCGATCGAGTCGATACGGCACTCGCGGCTTTTGGCCGAGCCGACGAGCGAACCGTCGTCGTGGAACGCTCGGAGATACCAGCCGCCGTCCCATGCGACGTTTCGCAGCTTCGTCCGCAACGATTCGGCCCGCGGCGTCCATTTCAAGGCCTCGACCGTGTCGTTCCTGCGCATGGCCAGGGCGGCAAAGCGATCCATCGTGTCGCACAAGAACCAGCCGAGCCAGACGCTCTCGCCACGCCCCTCCGCGCCCACGCGGTTCAATCCGTCGTTCCAATCGCCGTCTCCCATCAGGGGCAACCCGTGGACCCCTTCGGTCAAGGCGCGTTCGAGCGCCCTTCGGCAGTGCTCGAAGAGGGGCGCCGTGGACGCCAACGCTCCGTATTCGGCGTATCGGTCATGCTCGGACGGCAGCAACGGTGCTCCCTCGAGGAACGGCACAGGCTCTTCGAGGATCGCCGTGTCTCCCGTGACCGAGACATATTCGCTCGTGACATACGCAAGCCACGCCATGTCATCGGAGCACCGTGTGCGGACACCGCGACCGGAAGGGGGGTGCCACCAATGAAGAACGTCGCCTTGCTCGAATTGGTGCTTGGCCGCCTCCAAGATGTGCGCGCGCGCGATCGCCGGGGCGCCGTGCAGCAGAGCAAGAACATCCTGAAGCTGGTCCCGATACCCGAACGCGCCGCTCGACTGGTAGAAGCCCGTGCGCCCGAACACGCGCGAAGACAAGCTCTGGTAGAGTAGCCACCGATTGAGCATCAGGTCCATCGACGGCTCCGGTGTTTTGACGCGGATGCTTCCGAGAACGCCGTCCCAGAACGAGCGCAGTTCGTTCCACGCCGCATCGACCGTGGCCGCTTCGCGAAAACGGGCCACGAGATCCAGCGCGTCGGGGCGATTCGACGATTGCCCGAGGATGAAATGCGTCTCCATTTCCTCGCCCGAAGCGAGATCGATGTGCACCTGAAGCGCCGCGCACGGATCGTCGCCCAGATCGGCGCGCCCGGAGAGCCCCCAACGATCGAGCGCTTCGGGACGCGCCGAATCGCCGCGTCGCCCCAGAAATTCACCGCGATCGGCCGTAAACCCGTGTGCCGGCTTCTGCGACGCCAGGAACGCGACGCGTCCGCCAAACTCCCCGTTCCAGTGGCACGTGGCGAGGAGGCAGGAGTGGTCCCGGTCGAACTCCGACACGATGTAAGGCCGTTGCGTCTCGCGCCGGCTGCCGAGAACCCACTCCGCATAATAGGTCGCCGTCAGCCGCCGGTGCCGCGCGAGCGTGTTCTTGAGCCGAAGACGCACGACTTTGAGCGTCGCGTTGGGCGGAACGAAGACGGTGAGCTCTTGAACGAGACCGTGACTCTCGCGCTCGTACGTCGTGTAACCGGCGCCGTGGCGAATGAGCGTATGTCCACCGCCGCCGGCGGGCAGGGGCGTCGTCGACCAAACCGCGGCCGTCTCTTCGTCCCTTAGGTACAAGGCTTCCGACGGGGTATCGAAGACGGGATCGTTTCTCCAGGGCGTGAGCCGGTTCTCGCCGCTGTTGAGCGACCAGGTGACCCCGAGCGACGACTCGCTCACCAGGCACCCAAAATCCCTGTTGGCGAGGACGTTGCACCACGGCGCGGGGGTCGATCTCGCCGGGCCGACTTCGAGGACGTACTCGCGACCGTCTTCGGAGAAGCCGCCCGTACCGTTGTCGAAGGACAACGCGGGTCGCGGACGCGGTTGCTCGGCGGTCTCGTCGACGAGCGTCGGCTCGAAGCGCGGCAGCATCGGGGGGCCCTCGACGGCACGTCCCCATCGCGCTCCGAGCGAGATCTCTCGCGTATCGAGCACCACTCGCGCACAGGCCTCGAGGTGACGGATCTCGCTGTCCTGGACGCGATCGGCGGCGACCACGAAGATGCCGCCGTGCCGATTGAGCCACTCGTCGGCTCCGTTGTCGGAGAGCACACGTTGAAGGGTTCCCGAGCCTTCAGTCAGGTATCCCGACGGGTGCTCGTCGACGAGAACGAGATCGACCGGCACGCCGCACGACCGAAGGTAGCGCTGGGCGGCGAGTGTTTCGGCGAGCAGGGGGACGTTGGGGTCGCTCACGCGTACGAGCACGATTGGCTCGTCGCCGGAGATGCCTCGACCCCAGAGACGACGTTGACAAGGTTGCGCGGCCGCCCTCGCCTGAGCCGAAGCGCGCAGGGTCGGATCGCCGAAGACCAGTGCGGAGAACAAACGCTGAACGGTCGGCAATAGGGCGGGTTCGATCTTCGCGCTCTGCAGCCGCCGCGAACTCTCCTGCTCGGCATCGAGAAAGGTCCACCGAACCCCGTGCATGGATCCGTATTTGCGGGCCAAATCGACCGCGGAACCCCTCGATCGGCCTACCGTGGTGACGAAGGCGAGCTTCACCGAGCCCATCGGCGCGAGATCGACGCGCGCCATCAGACTCATGATGGGATCCAGCACCGCGCCGACGCGACCGCGAAGGCCCCGCTCCCGCGCGACGAGCGCTGCCGGCGATTGAGGGCTCTCGCCGCGTCCGAAAAAAGCTCCGCGATCGCTCTCGTAGCCGGCGAATGTGACGGCAGCGCCATCGCGCACGAGGCGATGCACGACCACCGCCGGTTCTTCTTCGGGCGACTGGGGGCGGCGGGCAAAGAGAAGGGCGTCGAGTTCGGTGAGCCGTTCGCTCTCGACGAACATGCTCGAAAATGCCGGATGTGTCGGCGCCTGCTTCGCGTCGAAGAGCACGGGCCTGCCCGCGCTCGTCACCGTCAAATGCCGCGGGCGATTCGTCTCGTTGTGAAGGGTGATCTGACGCACTTCGACGTCGTCGGTTGCTGCCACCGCGACGTCGACATGGACCGATATGCCTTCGTTGCGCCGATGAAACTCGACTTTGTGCATCGCGTACGTCGTTCGGCCTTCTCGCGACGTCGCCATCCAGATTTGCCGACTCTCTTCGTCCCGCAGATAGAACCACATCCCCTCGCCGTCGCGCGTGCCGTCGGGCTCGTAGCGCGTGAGCGCCAGCCCCTGCCAACGGAGGCCGCCGCCCCCGGAGCTCGTCAGCCAGCTCGCGAGGCGGCCGTTGCTCAACACAAACGCTTGCAGACCCGCCTGATCGACCGATGACCATGGGGCCGGGGCGCGCGGTGGCGGCACGGCCTCGGAGGTGCCCCCGACCTTGGCGCCGTCGGCGACGGGCCACTCCGCCGGCGCGGCGTCTGGCGCGCGCTCGTTGAGCAACACGTCACCCGTCTCGACCCACGGATCGGAATGAAACCGGTCGACCATGGTGCGGCGGTTCAAGAAGTTGCCGAGCGCTACGAGAAGCATTCCTTGGTGGTGTGCCATGTACGAGCGCACGACGGTGAAGGGTTGCCCGCGCGGCGCGTGATCCAGCGGCAGTGGCGCGCGGTCTGGGGTCAAATCGACCGCCTCGAACAGTCCGTACGCTCCGAGCATGCCCATCGCTTCGAGCGCAATGACGTTGTCGACGACGGCCCGCGGCCGGATCGAGACAGCCAGGATCGACGCATACGGAGTAACGACCCGATCTTCTTCGAGTCCGCGCTTGAAGCCGAGTCCCGGCACACCGAAGGAGCGATATTGATACGTCTGGTCGGCGTCGACGCGCGCATACGCCGACTCGGAGATGCCCCAGGGGCTTTTGTTGCGCTTGCCGTAGGCGATCTGCGCGGCGACCGCGAGCGCGCTCGTCCGGGCGAGCAGCGTACCTTCCTGGCTCCTCATCAAAAGGCCCGGCATGAGGTACTCGAACATCGTGCCGCCCCACGACAAGAGCGCGGGGTCGCCGGCCACTTGCGTCATCGGTCGACCCAGGGCGTACCAATGCGACTCGGGCACGTCGCGCTTGACGATCGCCACGTAGCTCGCGAGCCGTGCCTCCGACGCCAACAGATCGTAGTGATGCAGATCGACTTGGTCGATCGTCGCGTCATAGCCGATGCGAAAGAGTTTTCTTTCCTCGTCGTAGAGGAGTGCGAAGTCCATTCCGCGTACTTCTTCGTCTGCCCGCGAGCCGAGCGATAGAAGCTCTGCGATCAGAGCCGTGGCGTTGGCCTCCGCAGCCCGAAAGGCTTCCACGAGCCGCTGCGCCGACAACTCGAGGACGGCGGACGCCTCTCCGCGCGAACGCCGCTCGGTTTGCCTTGCGTCGAGATCGAGCCGAAGTCGCTTGGCGACGGCCGGAATCTCGTCGAGCCGCAGCTCCGTGGGCAGATCGATGCCGTGGGCGGTCGCTTCGTCCGTCAACGCGAGCCAGGGCAATAGCGCGTCGAATTCGCGCCGCATTTGGCTGAGGTGCTGGTGGAGTCGGCCGATCGCTGTTCGAAGGGTACGCAGCACGTCGGCTTCATGGCGGGCCGCCCCGGTTTCGAGAAACGCGAGGACTTCGCGATCGAGCTCCGCGGCGGTCACCTCGCAGAGGGTCCGAAGCGTGGCGTGGGTGTCGTGAAGGCCGGTCTGCGCGCGAAGACTCGCATCCTGCATGCGTGAAATGATCGACCGAAGCGAGTCGGCCGCACCGAGCGGAACCGACACAATGACTTCGTCGAGAAGATCGATCGAATCCGAAAGACCCTCCCATGCCTCCGCGCGAACGACGGAAGCCGCCGTCACATCTCGGCACCCGTGCTTCAGTGCGAGGAGGCACCCCGCGAAGTTTCCGCTGTCGACCGTCGATACGTAGCGAGGAAGCAGCGGCTGCAGGTTGGTCGTATCGTACCAATTGAGAAGATGGCCTTGGTAATGGGGCATCCGCGTGATGCTGTCGAACGCTCTCCGCAGGCGGAGCGAAAGCTCGCTCGGACCGATGTAACCAAAGTCGTACGCCGAGAGCGTCGCCACGAGCATCAAACCGATGTTGGTAGGGGACGTGCGATGGGCGGTCTGCTCACGCGGCTCTTCCTGGTGGTTGTCGACCGGCAGCCACTGGTCGTTTGGCCCGACGAACGCATCGAAGAACTGCCAGGTGCGCCGCGCGAGCAAGCGCAGCTTCTTCGTCTCGCCCGCCGTGACGTGTTCGGTGCGCGAGCGCGGAGCCTGACTCACCCAACGGGCGAGCTCGGGGGCCAACAGCCAAATCGAAAGGAGCGGCGCGGCCGCGATGCACGCCGACGGTCGCACCCAGGCGACCAGGGCGCCGGTCAAGATCGCGATCAAGGGCGAAGCCATCATCGTGTGCCAGTACACGGCGCGTGGAGATCGCGCGCCGACCGTGAAGGCCGCGTGGGCGGCGCTCGTCCACTGCAGCAGGTGCTTTCGCGTGATGGTCGTTCTCACGAGCACGCGCACGATGGCATCGACGACGATTGCAGCCTCGTAGGCGAGAAACGCTGCCGCGAGCGCGTAGCGCGCCAGATTGGCGAGGCGCATTCGATGGCCACCCGTTAGCGCCGGCAGGATCGGCGCGAGAAGGATGGCAAGCACACCCAACGTCCAGAGCAGCGCACTTCCCGGCAGGCACGTCCAGCCGAGGACGAGCAGCGCGAGGAGCAGAGGGCTCGTGAGGCTCCGCCGAAGATTGTCTGCGATCTTCCAGCGATCGATGCCGAGCAGGAAATTTTTGCGCCGGTCTCCGCTCGCGGAAGGCACGCTCGCGAAGAGCCAAGGAAAAAGCTGCCAGTCGCCCCGCACCCATCGGTGCATCCTCAATGCGTAGGTCGCGTAGTTCGAGGGGTAGCCCTCGAAGAGAGGGATGTCGCTCGCCAGGGCCGTTCGTCCGTGGATCCCTTCGAAGAGGTCGTGACTGACGAGAGCGTTCTCGGGCGCCCGACCTTCGACGCTCCGCATGAAGGCGTCGACGTCGTAGATCCCCTTTCCGACGTAGATTCCGGAGCCGAAGAGGTCTTGATAGAGCTCGGAGCATGCGTGCGTGTAGATGTCGAGCCCGACGTCACCGGCAAAGATGCGCGAAAAGCGGGTCAGGCGCGAGCTCGAAGGGGACGTCTCGATGCGCGGTTGCACGATGGTGTACCCCGCGACGACCCGACCCGTTTTGGCTTCGAACACCGCGCGGTTCAATGGGTGCATCAAAAGCCCCACGAGCCGAGCGGCGCTTCCCATCGGCAGCTGCGTGTCGCTATCGAGAGTGATGACGAATCGAATTCCAAGAAGCGATTGGGGGTCGCCTATATGGCGCGAGTAGCTCGTCCCCGTGTCTCCACGGAGCAGGCGATTGAGCTCCTCCAACTTTCCACGTTTGCGCTCCCACCCCATGAAGCGCTGCTCGGATGGATTCCAGGGCCGATCCCGGTGCAGCAGGTGAAACGGACCGCGCCCCTGGCGACGGTGCTTCGTGTTGAGCGTCTCGATTTTCTGCGACGCGCTCTCGAGCAGGGACTGCTTCTCCGAACCGTGCTCGAGAGCTTTGGTGTCTACGTCATCGGTGAGAAGGGCGAACTCGATCTGGGGGTCGGGATTCGAAAGATAATGGAGCTCGATCTGGCGGATCATGGCCGTCACGTCCTCGGCTCGCCCGAGCAAAGTCGGGATGACCACGAGGGTTCGCGCTTCGGCGGGCAAACCTTTCTCGAAGTTCAGCTTCGGCAAGGTTCGTGGAGGCAGGCATCGTGCGAACACGACGTGGACAAGCGCGAGGGCTGCCGCCGAGGTCGGAATGACGGCGACGATGACGGCCACCCCGATCCACAGGAGCCGCGCGCGATTTTGTGCGCCGGTCGCTATGAGATACGCGGCCAGCGCGAGCAGCGGCGCCCAGGTCAAGAGCGTCAGCGGTACGAGATACGAGACCGTCGGCCAGCGAGTGATCGCCCTGCGGAAGAGCTCCGGGCCCACCGGCCTGTACCCGAGACGCTGCTCCAGGGCATGCCGTCCTTCGGCGACGAGGTAGTAACCCACATGGCCGCGACGCTCGTCGGGTGCGTGGTCGCGCGCGAAGGCCGTCACGAGGTTGGCCACGCTTTCCTCGGAGGTGCCCGTGGCCCATGCGAGCCTCTCGATGACCTTTCGGTACGAATCGCACGTCTCGAAATCCATCCGTGCATACACGTGCGAAGGGTCGGTCCGCAGGATGGCTTCGACGCGGTTGGTCTTCTCGAAGAATGCTTTCCAGTCGATGACGTCGAGCACGCGTAGCGCGCGAATCGACCGCTCCACGCCCACCTCAGGGTCCACCACGATCGATTCGAGCCCATCGCCGGCGCCGTCGGTGCGACGGCGCTGGAGAACCCGACGTTCTCTTTCGCGGCCGGGGATGCCCAGATCATCGAAAAACTCAAGGAGGTGCTCGAGCACAGCGGCCCGCAGCATCGTGGGTAGCGCCCACAGCTCGGCAATCGTCAGCGGCGACACCGCCTGATAGGCATCGACGAAGCGGCGCAAAATGGGCAAATCGAGCATCATCGTGCTCTTGGCCACGAGGGCCCGCGCCAGCACGTCGATGCGCGGCCGGCCTTTTGCCGGACCGGACGCGAGTTGGGGAAGGTGGCGCACGAAGCCTTGCGGAAACTCTTCTTCCACCTGTCGCGCGACCCGGCGAATCAAGTAGTAGTTGTCGAGAAACCACTCGGCTGCTTTCAGACGGTCGGCGTCGACCGGAGAGCTGGCAGCAAGGTGTTTCTGGACGCGCTCCAGGCGGCGCGCAACCGGTCGCGGTTCGAAGTGGGTCGTGAACCTCCGGGCCCGCGCGAGATCGCGTTGCGCTTGAGCGAGCGCGCGCGCATCCGCCTCGAGGGCGACGGCATTCGCGGTGCTCTCTACCGTCGCAGCGTCTGCACTGGCCGTCACGCCCTCTCCGACGCGTAGCTCGCCCGCAACGACGGCGGCGAAAGCTGCGCATCGACGTTTGGAATGCGGTGAGCGTCGGACTCCGGCAGGTCTTGCAGGACCAGCACGGGGATCGTCGAATGGGTCAGAAGAAACGCCGTGACGCTGCCGAAGGACCGGCCCGAATCGCAGGCCGATCCGTGTGCGGAGAGGACGATGAGGTCGCTCTGCTCCCTCTGGGAGACGTCGAGAAGGCACTGGCGTTCGTTCGAATGGCGAACGACCAGCGTTCGAACCGACGTCACTTCACGGGCGAGTTGCTGCTGGAGGTGCTCCAAGTAGCGCTTCGCGCCGAACTCGAGGCGCAGGGCGAGCTTGCGCACCAGATCGAGGTCTTCGGCCGCGTCGAGCAGTGCGGTCGGCAGAGGCTCTTGAACGGCGTGGACCAGTAGCAACGTCGCGCCCGAAGTGTTCGCGATGCGAGCCGCGGCGGGCAGGACGCTTTCGGTTCGAAGCGAGCCGTCGAGCGGAACGAGGATCCGCTTCGGAGTCACCTCCGCAGGGGTCGCTCTCGACGAGTGAGCGATGAACACCGAGCAGCGCGCGAGCGACAGAACCTGCTGCGCCGTGCGGCCGAGACTGCCCGCTGGGGCTCCCCCGTCGCCGCGACTGGCGAGAACGATGATATCCGCCGCGATTTCAACGGCCAGATCGACGATCCGCTCGGCGGGTCGCCCTTGCTCGAGACGGATCTCGGCCGGCTCTCCCAAGGCGAGCGAGACATCGCTGTCGAGTCGCTCAAGGTAGCGCTTTGCCTCTTGCCTCGAGATTTCCCAATCGAGCGCGTCGTTCATCGGCCGTGCATGGTCCTCGTAGTGCGGTTGCATCACCTGCACGATGGTGATGGCGCCTCCGAAGGTCTTTGCGAGCCAGACCGCGTAGGGAACACAACCCTCTGCGAAGGTCGATTGGTCGACGCAGACGAGGATGCGACGTCGGGACAACTGGTTTGCCGCTCCCGGAGCGTTCGAGAGGGAGGCAGTCCTGTCGCCCGCCGGCGGCGGCGTCGTCGCGAAGCCGCTTCGCGCCTCGAGAGGGAATGGGATGCGCGCGTTCGAAGGGTTGACGTTGGGCATGGGTGGGTTCCTTTCGGCTGCACACCTGACGACAGCGCGCGATGGGTGGAGCGCTTGCGCGCAAGCTGCATCTCTCGTGCCAGGCACAGAAGCCTTCGCGCAGCGACGGAATTGCTATTTTGACAACGTCCGGTTCGCAGTTCGCAAAGTGCGCCGCGAAACTCGAACGGCCCGCCGTCATCGCGCTGGGCCGCGACGTCTGGTCCGGCTCACCTATAGCCTATGACTGGTTCGAGCGCACATCCGGCTCCGCGCCGAACCGGAGACGGGCCGAGCTTCGCATGCCCCAGTCCGCCTCGATTTTGTCCGGCGGCGATGACGACGCGCTCGCGCTCGCCTGCGCGAAGGCCGCGCGGCCGCGAAAGTCGAGCTGTTCGATCGCTACGCACAATATTTGGCGCGCATTCTGGCTCGGATCTAGGCCACGATGCCGAGCTCGCCGACTTGCTCCATGAGGTGTTCGTTCGAGCGCTGGCGGCGATCGACACTCTCGAGGATCGCGATGCGCTCAAAGGGTGGCTGAGGGGCATCGCCGTTCTCACGGCACGCGAGAGCATGCGACGGTGGATCCGCGGCCGCTGGCTACGGTTCCCGAGTTTCGAAGATGTGCCCATTGAAGCGCTTGCGCGAGCGCTTTCCGGCAGATGAGCATGCCAGTGCCGCTGTTAGAGGGTGCCAAACACCACACTGGTCGACGGATAATCGAATGGCACCTCGATGCAGGTGGTCTCGGAACAGGTTGAACTCAGCGCGGAGAAGGCTGCGGGCCCACACACGCACATCCTGGCGACGTACCTTCCCGCTGGGGCGCAGCCGGGCATCAAGCAGGCGCCCTCGAGCACAGGCGGTGGTTCTTGAATCAGACCGGGGCAGCCCACACCGACCGCGTAGAACACCCCGTTCCAAGTCTGCGTCATGGTGCCCGCGTCTCCGAGCGCCGCCCAGAACGAGCCGATGGGGTAGCTGAACGACCCCCCTGTGCAATCGGCGCAGTCGGCTCCGCCCGTGAGCCCGGTGGGCGACAGATCGATCTGATTGCCCGCGGGGCAGAAGATCGTGAGCCAGTTGAATGCGGGCAACGGGCTATCCCCACTCGTGCCGACCCAGGCCCCCGGTGTGGCGTACAGCTGGAAGGTCATCGTTTCGGATCCGCAGCCGCCTGCATCATCGACGGTCAATGCGGCCAGGGTGCAGGCACCCTCCCCAGCGTCCCCGTCGTCCAGGATAGGGCCCGAATTCTGCGATCCGTCGAGATCAGTAGTCCCATCGACCGTGAGACTCGCGTCGATTTGCGCGCCCGTGTCGGAGGTGAGGTTTGCATCCGCCAGGGGCTGTCCGGAGTCCTCGGGTCTCGCACCCAGGCTGCCGGACGGGTGCGCGCTCATCGCGTCGTCGCAGGCGACGGCCGCTGAGAGCGCGGGTAGAAGAGCGAGTGCCGGACCGCTCCGCAGCCAAGGAAGCAACGCTACCGGTCGCCGGGGGTGCTCGAATCTCACGATCCTTCAGCACCTCCCCGGCCGCGTTGCGATCGCAACAACGAAATTCGCTCTCGCCACGTCAAGCGGCACGACGCAGCCTCGCGTGCGACCGCCGGCGCGGGGTGTCGCTCGACGTACAGCGAAAGCGAGGCGTGGGTGCGCTTACTTTTCATGCGGGAGAGCTCCATCCGACTTTATGCCTCCCCCGAGGCATCCCGGTCGATCTTCGTCCGCGATCCGGGTCTACGACGGGAGGCCGCTCTCGCGCATCCGTTCCGTGCGCCCGCTCGGCACCGCTTCCGGCTCGCGATGGCACGATCGGTCACCGTCACGTTCGCTTGTGTTCCAAGGTGGGAGTGGACGCGACGATTCGTGGTCCGCCGCGACGCGCCGCCGCCACTGCAGAAGATGAACCGAGGTTTCGCTCCGGGCGCCGCTGCCCTCGTTCTGCTCGGGTGCGGTCTGGTCACGCACGAGCCCACGACGGGGTCGCCGGATTCGGCGCCGGCCGGGATCTCGCGCCCGGTGAATAGCTCGGGGTCGAGTGCGCTCGGATCGAGTGCGTTCGTCTCGACCGCCGACGGGACGGACGGCGCTAGCCCGGACGGGACCACCGCGGACGCGATTCTCACGAACACCGGCAGTCTGGACGGGACCGGCGCAGACGCCACTGGCTCGGGCGCCGAGGACGTCGACGCCGGCAGCACGGACGGGACAAGCGAGGACGTTGCCAACGAAAACACGGCAGTCTGCGGGCCGGCGGCGACGCAGTGTTCGGGCAGCAGCGTTCAGACGTGCGGCTTGAATGGCCAGTGGGAAAGCGCCGTAGCGTGCCCAAACGATGCGCCCTTCTGCAATGCGCTTGGTCTGTGCAACATTTGTCAAAACGGCACGACGCGGTGCCTATTCAACGGGGTGCAGACGTGCACCGCGGGGACGTGGGGAGACACGGTCGCCTGTCCAGCATCGACGCCGAACTGCGCCGCGGGCGTTTGCGGTCAACCGCCGAGCTGCCAGGTCAGCGCCGCGGGTACGAGCACATGCGGACCTGGAGGCAGCGGGACGGAGAGCTGCTGTGCAAGTCCGGAGGTGCCCGGCGGGACCTACTATCGAACGTACGACCCCATCACCGAGGACGCCGGTCGCGAGCACGTGACCCTCGCCGCCGATGGCGGGCCGACCGCGGAGGCCGACCCGGCGACCCTGGGCGGGTTTCGCCTGGACAAGTATCTGGTGACTGTGGGTCGCTTTCGTCAATACGTGAACTACGTAACGGGCAGTGCAGGTGCGCCGCCAGCGAACGGCAGCGGCATTCATACGCACTTGAATGGGGGCTTGGGACTGGCCAATAGCGGCGCCCCCGGCACTTACGAGCCGGGGTGGGACGCGACGGATTGGAGCGCGGAGATCGCGACCGGGGCCGGCGCGATCAGCACATGGGACACGAACTTGGGCTCGGCGGATTCCTGCGTTTCGCCGGCTTCCCCGCCGGCGGCCGACACGTGGACGAATGCGCCGAGTATCGGGATCCTAGAGAACCTGCCGATCAACTGCGTCAACTGGTACGAAGCGTACGCGTTCTGCATCTGGGATGGGGGCTTTTTGCCGAGCGAGGCGGAGTGGGAATACGCCGCAGCAGGCGGAAGCCAGCAGCTGGAGTACCCGTGGGGCGCGGGGGACGCCGGCGCCGGCAGCTTGTACGCGATCTACGACGATTACTATACCTCGAATGACTCGACACACATCGCGCCGGTGGGGAGCGCGTTGCTGGGAGCCGGTTACTGGGGTCAGCTCGATCTGGCGGGGGAGGTCGACGAGTGGACCCTGGATTGGCGCGCCCCATACGTCGATCCGTGCATCAATTGCGCCTATCTCACGCCCTCCTCTTCCCGTGCGATACGGGGCGGGGAATTCAGCGGTGGCGTGGTGTCCTTGGTTGCTCCGGGCCGCTACGGCTTCGACCCGACGTTCCGCGAGGTTTACCTGGGGTTCCGGTGTGCCCGCAGTGCGCCGTGAAAGGTGGCGAGGACGGGGTCGATCTCGAGGTTAGCCGACCTGTTGTTGCTCGCCACGTACCGGTACATCGGGTCGCTGGTCGGCAGGTCGTCCGCGGGTTTCGGTACTGGCGGGCTGCGTTGCGTAAGGCCCGTGACCTGACTGGGAGTGGGGCCGTTTGTGTTTTACGATGGTACGCGCTTCGCGAATGTCTCGAGTGCTCGCGCAAGCGCAGTCGCCTCCGAGGCGCTGAGCCCGTACGCAAGAGTGGCTCCGAGGTTTCCAGGCGACGCTTTGTACCCCACCATGAGAAGACCGGAGGTTTCGTCGAACGAGACCTTCAGCACGAGCTGCACATCTACGGGTGGCTTCGTGAGTTCCATATCGTGACGCTACCTCACGTCGTTCAGAAGGCGAGGAGAGACGTATGGGACTCCGACCCGCGACCCCGACCCCGACCCGCGATCCCGACCCGCGACCTCGACCCGCGACCCGACCCTTCGCCCGAGGGTCCACCTATCCCTTCGGCGCGCTCTTCACGTACTTGTCGAACCAGCGGAGCATCTCGTAGATCAGCTGCTCGTTCGATTCCATGGCCGAATACCAGTGCGGCTCGTGCGGGAGCATGACGAGGCGCGTCGTGCCGCCGTTGCCCCGGATGGCCTCGAAGAGCTTCGTGGCCTGCAGAGGCGTGGTCCCCGGATTCGCGTCGTCTTGACCGTGCACGATGAGCAGCGGC
>Ga0187859_10000401_pt1 | contig 29348 bp, 21 predicted proteins | sample June2016WEW_10_1_2_FD_133019 | JGI IMG/M metagenome (GOLD analysis project Ga0187859, IMG submission 133019) | Peatland microbial communities from SPRUCE experiment site at the Marcell Experimental Forest, Minnesota, USA - June2016WEW_10_10 | ecosystem: Environmental > Terrestrial > Soil >...
ACTCCGCAAAACTGAACATATTCATTGTTTACCCGTCACACGCTTGCCAGATGCACAGTGCTATATAACTTGTAGGGTTTCTGGAATCCCCTCCGATTCCGAAGTCTCGGACACGAGGGGATTCCCATGGACCGCCGCAGTGAGCAATACCTGTTTGCGCTTCGCCGCGTTTTTCGCCTAGCTGTCTTTCCCGCATTCGTCATTCAACTCATCATCATTACTACTCCTGGCGCGGCTTGGGCGCAGGATGCGTCTACGGGCGCGTTACGAGGGATGGTACTGGACGCGCAGGGGGCCGTGATCACCAACGCGGATATCGTGGCGATTCGGGTTGAGACCGGGGTGCGCTATCACTCAGCCACGGATTCGGCGGGGCGGTTCGTGCTGGACCTGCTGCCACCGGGAGATTATTCGGCGCGGGCAGAGGCGGAGGGCATGTCACCGCAGATTTCTCCGACGATGCGTGTCGAATTGGGAATGGCAACTCAGGTCACCTTCAAACTGAAAGTGGCTGGGCCGCGGGAATCGATCACGGTGACGGACGCTCCGCAGATCGTGGACGCGAATCCGAGCTCGATTTCGGCGCTGGTAGACGAGCGCGCGATCAAAGATCTTCCGCTCAATGGACGGCGCTTCACGGATCTGCTGTTGCTGTCGCCGGGGGTGACGCAGGATCCGCGTGGGCTGACCTCGGGATCGAACGGGGATCTTTCTTATGGCGGAATTCGCGGATACAACAACAGCTTTCTCGTCGACGGCGGCGACAACAATAACGGATTTTATGCGCAGGCTTCGGGACGGTATCACGCGCCTTATCAATTCTCTGACGAGGTGATACAGGAGTTTCGCGTGCAGTCGAGCGGCTACGGCGCGGAATCGGGACGGGCGGGCGGCGCGGTGGTGAATGTGGTGACGAAGTCGGGCACGAACCAGTGGCACGGCAGCACCTTCTATCATTTCCGGGACAGCGAACTCGGCGGCGCGGCGCCAGCGTTTGTGGGCTTCAATCCGAGCAATGTGCAGAACCAGTTTGGCGCGACGCTGGGAGGGCCGATCCAGCGCAGCAAGACGTTCTTGTTCGCGGGGTACGATCAGCACATTTTTAATGTGCCGGCGGTAGTGGAGTTCTACAACGGTCAGACGGTAGTGGTGCCGCAACCCGGCCTTTATCCGACGCCAGGAGATTACGAGATATGCAACCCGGCCATTGGGGGGCCAGCATGCGATGAGGCGTTGGTGTTTGCGTCGGCGGCGCAACTTTCAACGCTGGGCGGTACTTTTCATGCCAGGCTGCTGGGGCAGACGGGATTTCTGAAGCTGGATCGAGTGCTCGCGCCGCATCAGTTTCTCTCAGCGCGGCTGAGCATGTCACGGTCTTATGGGGCAAACAACGTTTATTTTGATCCGGGAAGTCCCATCACTTTTGACGCGATCAGCGCCAACGGAGAAGAGGACATATCGACGGAGAGTGCCTCGCTCAGTTTGCTGAGCGGAATTTCTCCGCGCCTGTCGAGCCATTTGCGGGTGCAGTTCTCGCGCGACCTGGAACAGTTGTTTCCGAACACAACCGGAACGCAGACCGATATCTACAACTGGATGCAGGATTTTGGGCAGTCGTCGAACTTGCCGCGCCTGACGCGAGAACACCGGCTGCATATGGGAGAAACCTTAAGTTGGAGCCGTGGGCGCAATCAGCTTAAGTTCGGAGTTGATGGGATGGTGACGTGGGATTACGACTGCTATCCCTCATTGTTTGGCGGGGAATATTTCTACGATTTCATTTCAGTAAATCCGTTCACGTTTGTCCCGATGGAGGAGGGGTTGCAGCTAACTCCGCTGCGCGCGTGGGCGCACAATGTGCCCCGATATTACGAGCAGAATTTCGGAAATCCCGTATCGCATCCGGACAGCAACGACTATGCGGCGTTCGTGCAGGACACGGCGCGGTTGACGCCGCATTTCAGCCTGAGCCTGGGGGTGCGCTACGATCTGCAGACATTTTCGAAGACGGGAATGATGAGCAATCCGCTGTGGCCACAGGCGGGAAAGATGCCGCTGGATGGGATGAATTTTGCGCCGCGCGTGGGAATCGGTTATGCGTTCGGCGACTCGCGGCCGGTGATGGTGCGGGCGGGATTTGGGATTTTCTATACGCGCATTCCGCAGCTCTATCAGACGGCGCTGATCGATAACAACGGGCTGAGCGATAACTTTATTTCTCTGGACAACACGAATTACTACCAGGGATTAGTATTTCCGGCCTATCCGAACGCCGCGGTGAATTGTGCGCGAGGGCCGGTTGCGTGCGCGATTCCGGCGGCGTGGCAACAGTATGCGACGAGCGACGTGTCGGCGTTTGAGCCGGGCTTTAAGACTCCGCGCGTGCAGCAAGCGAGCCTCAGTCTGGAGCGGCAGGTGGCGCGGGGGTTCACGGGCACGCTGTCCTATTTATTTGTGCATGGTGTGGATATGATTCGCGCGCGAGATATAAATCTGCCGCCGCCAACTTATTACAGCTATCCCATCTTCGATCCGACCGGGAGTACTTTCCAAAATCAGTTTTACAACGTGGAATCGTTCGCAACGTGGCAGACGACTTACAGCATTAGTTGCCCTTATCCGCCATGCATCAATAGCCTGGAGCGTCCTATAACTCAACTCGGGGCCATTAACCAGTTTGAGAGTGCGGCCACGAGTGCATACAACGGCATGACTGTAGCACTTCGAAAGCGGACGTCGGGAGGAATGTATTTCAGCTTGGCCTATACCTGGGCGCACGCAATCGACAATGGGCAGGATGCGCTCGTGGCGCTACAGCCCGTGACCGTGCAAAATTCTTATGCAGCCAAAAGCGAGCGGGGGCCGAGCGTTACCGATCAGCGGCAACGGCTGACAATTTCAGCGATCGAGGAGCCGCATCCTTTCGCGAACGGACTTCCAGCGACTCTGTTTGATCACTGGAAGGTCACAGGAATCATGACGTATGGAAGCGGACGGCCGGCGAATGCGACAGTGTCCGGCGATCCCAATCAGGACGGGAATTTGAGTAACGACCGCTTACCCGGATATGGACGCAATGCTTTTACCGGGCCGGACTACGCGAGCATGGATCTGAAGGTGGGTAGGATGATGAATCTTAGCGAGCGACTTCATCTGGAGTTGAGCGGAGATTCGTTCAATCTCTTCAATCGCAATAACGAAAGACTAATAATCACCGACAATGGCTTTCAAAGTACGGCAGGGCAGTTCATTAAGTATACGCAATATGTGGGGAATGGTTACTATCCTGCTTATTATCAGCAACCTATCAATTTTCTTAAGCCTGCAAGCTCATTTGCGCCACGGCAAATGCAGATATCGATGCGGATGAATTTTTGAAGAGGAATGAAGATTTCTGCACATTCTACTTGACTTAGGAGGGCAATGCTTGCCATAACTAAGCAAGTCCAGTTTGGGGACAAGTAGGGGGGTGTAGTCCGTTGGCGGAAGTTCGACTGCAGGAGGGCGAATCCCTCGAAAATGCGCTCCGTCGGTTCAAGCGGAAGGTACAAACTGAGGACATCATCAAGGAAGTAAAGCGTCACTCGTTTTACCTGAAGCCCGGCGAGAGGAAGCGAGTAAAGGAAGCGCTGGCTCGCAAGCGCAGCCGCAAGAAGGCACGCAAAGAACAAGACTAATATCAAGAACTAAATAGCCAGGACTAAGGGAAAACGGGCTGTTTGAGATTCGGACGGCCCGTTTTTCACTCCGCAATAGCAATTGGAACAAGACAGCAAATCAGAACGTGTTGGAAACGAGAGATCGCCTGAGTTCCCGACAGTTGTTAAGCGATCTTGAGGGCAGTAAGTCACCATCAGTATCCATGCGGTGCACACCGCGTGGCGGGCCGAATCCAAGGGGTCAGCATGAGGGGGATGTAAATCTCCTGCCCACGATGTGAACCGGATCCTTCCCCATTCGGGTCTCCCGTGCAGAGCAGGTCATGCGTAATGGGAGCGCCTCTTCAATGGAATACCAGGACAAGGTTTTAAAGTGCATCGATTGTGGCACGGATTTCGTGTTCACAGCGGGTGAACAACTTTTCTTCCACGACAAGCAGTTCAAGAACGAGCCCAAGCGTTGCAAGAACTGCAAAGGCAAGCGAGTGGCCGTACTTGGAGCTTCGTCAGCGGCACCGTCGCGTGGGCACTCCTACACGAAGATGGAGACGCGCACGAACTGCTCGCAGTGTGGGAAGGAAACTACGGTACCATTCCGGCCGACGCAGGGGCGGCCGGTGTTGTGCCGGGAGTGCTTTCAGGGGCGAAGGGTCGCGAGCGCCTGATCATCATTCTTCGATCGTTCTTCCTTCGATCGTTCGGGCTCAGATCGTTCCGCAACAATTTCCCGAAGAGAACGATGGTCGGGACGAGCGTTTGAGACTAAACCGGCCAGCGGGATGCTCATCCAACATGGCGCTTGTTTTCTTGCGCCTTGGAGGCACCGTTTTGCCGGCGCCGCTGTTTGTCTGCGTGGTTAATCAGCAAGGCTTCCACCTGCCGCAAGAGGTCCTTGGTGCCCATCGGTTTGATAAGTAACGACTCCGGTCCTTCTCCCGCAAAATTCTGGCCGTCCGTCTCTTCTTCAGGGTGATGTTCACCAACCGGACGGGCCGTGCGCCAATGTTCTCCCGAAGGCGGATGGGCAGTGAGAAGCGCGGTGGCAGGATTGTAAGCTTGACTTCGGGCGCGGCGGAGGACCTCAAGGCCGGATTCTTCGGTCTCCATGCGCAGGTCGCTAATGACCATCTGGAAAACGCCGGATTCCATGCGCGTAAACGCCTCTCTGGAACTGGAGGCAGTTTCGATTTCAAATCCGTGGAGTTCGAGGACCGCCTTGAGCGTCAGGAGCACCGCGAGATCGTCATCGACTAGTAGAATGCGGCGTTTCATGTGCGGCTCTGGGGAAAACTTGACGCTGCGACGCCCTAGCCATTCCGGCCGGAATCCCGTACAGATGGTTCATCCGCGGCGCCTACTCATTTAGTATAGGAGCGTGGCTCGCTTCTACATAGAAAATTTTGGCTGTCGTGCTACTCAGGCGGATGGGGCGGCGCTGGAACGGCAGTTTCTTGACCGCGGATTGGAGCGTGCCGAAGCGGCTCGCGACGCTGAAATTGTGGTGCTCAATACCTGCACGGTTACTTCGGGCGCTGATAAGGACGCGCGCGCATCGATCCGGCGGCTGCAACGCGTCAATCCCGATTGCAAAATTCTGGTGACGGGCTGCTACGCGCAGCGGGCGCCGGAAGAGCTGGCCGCGCTGCCCGGGGTCACATGGGTCGTGGGTAACTCGCACAAACACCAGGTGGCGGAGATTGCGACATCCTTCTCTTTTTCATCTTCTGCGGGATTCATTTCGCTGGCGCAGCTTTCGGGCGAGACTCGCGACCCACTCATTCGCACAGAACGCGAAAGAGTGGCGCACCCGGATAATATTTTTGTCGGGGACATTTTTGCGCACACCGAACTGATGGCGGCTCCGGTGTTTGAAGCGGCCAATGAGCGCACTCGACCAAATCTCAAGGTGCAGGATGGATGCGACAATCGCTGTTCGTTCTGTGTGATTCCTTATGTGCGCGGACAGAGCCGCTCACTCCCGGCCGAGCGCGTGATTGCCGAAGTGCGGACATTGGTCAATGCCGGCTATCGCGAAGTGGTGATTTCGGGAATTAATTTGGGACGGTGGGGAAGGGATCTGCGCGCTGTTCGCTATTCGTCGTTCGCGATTCTCGAAGCACGAACAGAAATCCAAGCCTCGGAGGAAGCTGGTCGCGAACGACGAACAGCGAACAGCGAACGACCAACGACCATCGACTATCGACTTGTTTCTTTGGTTCGCGCGATCCTCGATCGCACCTCCCTTGAGAAATTGCGCATCAGTTCGGTCGAGCCTATGGATTGGAGTGACGAGCTGATTGGGTTGGTGGCATCGTCGGAGCGGATCGCGAAGCATGCTCACGTGCCGATGCAATCGGGCAGCGATGCGGTGCTGCGGCGCATGCATCGCAAGTACCGTCCTTGGCATTATCGGGAAAAAATATTGAAGATTCGAGCGGCCATGCCAACCGCGGCAATTGGCGCCGACGTGATGGTTGGGTTTCCGGGCGAGACGGAAGCCGAGTTCGAAGAGACGCGCCGCATGGTCGAAGAGTTGCCGTTTACCTATCTGCATGTGTTTACCTATTCGCAGCGGCCGGGAACGCCAGCGGCGGATGCGCCCGGACAGGTTGCAATTGGAGTCGCACGAGAAAGAAATCGCGTGCTGCGCGAGATTGCATCTCACAAGAAGGCGGCGTTTATGCAAGCGCTGGTGGGGACGACGGTAAATGCGATTATGCTGCACGCGGGGGGAGCGGACTTTACGGAAGCCCTGACCGACAATTACTTAAAGATGAGAATTTATGGTCGTCATGAGGCGAACCAATGGACCCTGGCGCAAGTCGAACGCGTTGACGGCGAAATGCTCGTGGGTGGCTCTTATTCTTTTTCGTGAGAGATGTAGCCCCGCTGGTAGAATGTCGCCGAGGCGCATCGCAACTCACGCGCGAGGAGAGCTTGGATGCCTCGGGATGAAAACGTAAAAGCCGTTCAACTAGCGGCTGAGCGGTTCAACGCGAAGAATCTGGAAGGCTACCTGGAACTCTACGACAGCAGTGTCCTGCATCACGGCTTCGGTAACATCAAGCTAGGCGTTGGAGGATTGCGAGAGCATTTTCAACATCTGCTGCGGGGGTTTCCCAACTTAAGGATCGATAGTCAGGATATTTTCGGCGACGACGAAAAAGTGGCGCATCGCTATACCTTCTACGGAACTCACCAGGGAGAATACATGGGGTATTCCGCTACCAACAAATTCGTTATCGCTCCGGGGGTCTTGCTTCATTCGTTTGAGCGGGGAAAATGTGTTGAGGTCTGGCACGTGATTGACAACACGCGGTTTCTCGCAATTATGGGCGTAATCCCGGCGCTACCAAAGCTACGCAGCGATGCGCCGCCCTCAGCCAGGAGATGAGTCCAGGCTTCCTGCTCAAGAAAATGCCCTTGAGGGTTGGTCTCATGATAGTGACTCAAAAGTGCACCCGGCAGAACAAAAGACATTGACCGGCAACCCTTTACCGGCTTACGATAACAAAAATCAAGAACTGCGGGAGTGATCCGAACCCATGTCACAGTCAAGGCTTCGGTCTGCTGTGTGCGGCTTGCTGTTGATCCTGTTTCCGGCGCACGTGATGCTGGCGGGAGAAACACCATCAGCAATGCTGTACACCAACGGTGCGGCGTGGTTGAACGGGAGCGTGGTGCCGAAGTCGGCGGCCGTGTTCTCGGGAGATTTGTTGCAGACGCGTCCCGATTCGACAGCGAGCATTCAGTCGAATGGTTCGAGTGTGATGGTCCTGGCCGACTCGCTGGTGAAATTTGAGGGGCCGACGGTGGAGTTGGAGCATGGCGCCTTGCGAGTGACCACCTCGCGCGGACTGGCGGCGCGTGCTGGCGATGTGACCATAAAACCAGCGAGCGATAGCTGGACCGAATTTCAGATTAGGGACGTCGATGGGCGCGTGCAGATCGCGGCCAATAAGGGTGATGTGACGGTGCAGGACGACAAAGGAACCACGACGGTGTCTCAGGGACAGGAAACCACCCGCGACGATACGACTGATGCTGAAAAAAAGAAGAAAAAACGGCGACGCGCGGCGGGCGCCGCGACGGCGGCAAGTGGTGGAATTATGAGTTCAACGCCAGCGGTTATCGGTGGGTTGGCCGCGGTGGGCGGGGTTGGAATCTGGCTGATATTGCAGAACGGAGCACCCGTGAGCCCGTCGTGCCCGTCGAATCCATGCCAGTAGTTTTGCCGGTTAGTTTTGTATTGAAGTTTTTCTCTCCAAGGCGTTCTGGGGTGGGCGACTGAATCCATGTCGCGCTACGTTTCCTACCGAGATTTCGATTGGGTCCTGATGGGCTTTGTGCTGGCGATCTGCGCCCTTGGCGTGGTGCAGATCCACAGCGCAACCGAGCACACGAAATTTGCCGGATCCCACATACGGCAAATCTACTGGATTCTGGGTGGCCTGGGTGCCATGTTCCTGGTCAGCCTGGTTAACTATCAAGTCCTACTTGAACAAATCCATTGGATGTACATAGTGGCGCTGGCGTCGCTGATTGTGGTGCGCTTGTTCGGGGAGAAATATCTGGGGGCTCGCCGCTGGGTCAAACTCCCTGGAGGAGTGCATCTTCAACCGTCGGAATGGGTAAAGCTGATTCTGATTTTGGCGGTGGCGAAGTACTTTGCGGATTTGCATGAGCGGGAGCTGTCGTGGTCGGATTTTCTGAAAGCCGGCGCAATTGTCGGTTTTCCGATGCTGCTGGTCTTGGCCCAACCCGACCTCGGTACCGCACTGACGTACATTCCCGTCGCGATCATGGGACTCTTCCTGGGTGGCCTGAGGTGGAAGCAGGCGGGGGCGGTGATTCTGCTGGCCGCGCTGTGCATGCCTCTGGCTTGGCATCACATGAAGGACTACCAGAAGCAGCGCCTGGTAAGCTTCCGTGAGCCGGATGCGGACCCGAGGGGATCGGGCTATCAGGTGTCGCAGTCGTTGATTGCGGTGGGCTCGGGGGGAATCTGGGGCAGCAGGCAGGGATCGCAGACGCATTTGGCCTTTCTGCCGGTGCCACAGACCGACTTCATTTTTGCCGCGTTTGCCGAGGAGCATGGGTTTGTAGGAGCTCTAGCGGTACTGCTGTTATACTTCATTGTGCTGATGCGGTTGACCCAGAATGCGCAAACGGCGCCCGACCGCGCCGGGGCATTTCTGGTGATGGGTGTGGTGGCTGTGCTTAGCTTTCACATTCTGGTCAACGTCGGCATGGTGGTTGGCTTTATGCCGGTCACGGGAATACCTCTACCGCTTATGAGTTACGGTGGGTCGTCCGTTCTCTTCATGTTTTTGGCGCTCGGAATTGTAATGAACGTCCGCATGCGCCGCTTCGTGAACTGAGACGGAATCGGTAGAAGTGGGGGCGTCTTTTCGCAACATGGCAAACGGCGCCAAGAAACAAGATTAGGCAGGAAACAAGATTACGAAGGCCCTCGCGAAAAAGGAGGGCAGAATGCCGGCAGAAGTCGAAGCCGGACAGGATTGAAGCCAGTCAGGCGGGGAACGGCCCTCTCGGCGGAGTCAGAGAGTTGTGGCCACAGACCTGACGGAAGGCTTTACGCGATCAGTGCAGACGAGCATGAACAATTCACTGCTGCAGTGTATGTCCCGGGAAGTACCTGTTCTTCGGGACCGCGCCCGCTCCTACCCCGCACTTGTGGAGCGGCGCTGAACGCTATCGATCCGATGGTCCGCCTTGCGCTTCTGGTCCGGTGAGAACAACCGGAGTAGAAATGAACAAGGAATTGTACGTATCAACCACGCCCCATGAAACCAAAGTGGGGATCACAGAAGACGATCAACTCGCAGAAATTTACCTCGAACGAGAAAACGAATACACCTTAGCTGGATCGATTTATAAAGGCCGAGTCACACGCGTGCTGCCAGGCATGCAGTCGGCGTTTGTGGATATTGGCTTGGAACGCGACGCGTTCCTCTACGTCTCCGACTTCATGGATCTGGAACAAACAGATGAGGACCTGGATGAAGCGATTCCAGCGAATCGTCCCGTAACCGAGGCGCGTCCGCGCGGCGAGCCGGAATCAGGGCCGGCGCTCGATAGCGAAGGGCAGTTTGACGAGAACGGTGGCGCGGGGGACGATGCAGAAGAACCGGCGGCTGCCGCACCTGCCGAAGCACAGGGCATTGCGCCGAGCGCAGCGCGCGATTTTCGCGGCCGTCGCCGGCGTCGCGGACGCCGAGGAGAAAGCGGCGATCGGCCTGGACGCAGCGAGCGTTCCGAGCAGGTTCGAACCGAACCCCGCACTGAGGGGCGCATTGAAACTGCCCCTGAATCACGGAACGAAACGCGCGATCAGACGCGAGGAAATGAAACAAGGGGCGAAGCCAGGGAAGGAAGAAACGAACGCTTTGGCCGCGGCGACCGTCCCGGACGTGGTGGTTCCGATTCGCGATTCCAGCGCTCGGCGCCCGCCAGTCGTGTAGGCCGCGACTACGATTACGGACCACCTCCGGGATATCAGCCGATCCTGCTCCCCGGCGAATCAATCTCGAAATACCAGCGTCTGAGTCAGAATCAAGCTCAACCTCAAGCACCAGTTACGCCCAAAGAGGCTCCGTCCTCAACCGCCGCAATTCCCGCGCCCACCGCAATCGTTGCGAACTTTCCTGACGATGAGCCTATCTTCGCGGCGGATCTTGCCGAGCCCCTCCACGAACAGCACGATCATGTGCCGCACGCGGAATTCGATGACGACACTAACAGCGCGGCCGTCAGCCAGGCGCCGGATATTGCCGAAGCGCGGCACGAAGGGAGCGTTCCGGCGTCTCATTCGGTACCGCCTGCAGTGGGCGAGTCGCAGCTTCAGGAAACGTCGCACGAAGCCGCACCGGCCCCGCATGCTATGGAAGAAATTGCTCACAATCGCTCGCATGATTTCTCGCCAGCGCCCCGCGAGTTTACTCCCGAGGACAGGAGTGTGGTTTCCAGTCCGGCAGCGCATGGCGCGATGGAAGAACAAGAGATTGAGGAAGAAGAAGTTGAGCTTGCGTCTTATGGCGAAGAGCCGGGGGATGACGCGGGGTTTGAAGAAGAGGAACTGCTCGAGGTAGAAACCAGAGCAGCCGGAGAGTTGTCCGAACCTCCGGTCGGCGAAATTGCTCCGGGTTTGGCAGCCGGCAGTGAGCTGGCAACTAACGCCGAAGCAGTTCCAGAAGCCGTGCTGGAGGCTGAGGAGCGGGAAGCCGAGGAGTTGGAACTCGAGGAGGCGCAAGCGGAAGCTGAGGCGCTGCTCGAGGCGGAAGCAATCGGCGACGGTACGGTCGATGCAAGCGCTGTCGTTCGCGGTCCAGCACCAGAAGCGATGTTATTGCAGAGAACGCAACGTCGCGGGCCGGAGCGCGGATTCGATCGTGGCCGCGGACGCCGTGGTGGGCGGCGGTTTCGCAGTCGCGAGAACCGCGTCGTGCCGCAGATCAGCGAACTGCTCAAAGAGGGCCAGGAGGTTCTGATCCAGATTGCCAAGGAGCCGATTGCCAAGAAGGGCGCTCGCATCACCAGTCACATCGCGTTGCCGGGACGCTTTCTGGTTTTCATGCCGACGGTGAATCACACGGGAGTATCGCGAAAGATTTCGTCGGAAGAGGAGCGGCAGCGGCTGAAACGAATCATCCAGAGCGAGCGCGAAAATGGCGGTGGCGGTTTTATCGTGCGAACTGCTGCAGCGGGCGCTACGGATGAAGAACTGCGAGCCGACATTCGTTTTCTAAAGAACTTATGGAGCGAGATCAAGACACGTTCTGAAAGCAGTAAAGCTCCGGCACTGATCTATCACGATCTTAATGTGGTCGAACGGGTGCTGCGCGACCAGGTCAGTTCGGATTTTTCGGTGATATGGGTTGACACCGAACAGGAGTACGAACGCATCGTGCGCTTTGCCAATCGCTTCCAGCCGGGCCTGGTTAAGCGCGTCAAGCTCTACACGAAAGAGACGCCGCTTTACGATCAGTTCGGCCTGAACGAAGAAATTAATAAGGCGCTGAAATCCAAAGTATGGCTGAAGAGCGGTGGTTACATCGTGATCAACCAGACCGAGGCGCTGGTCGCGATCGACGTGAATACGGGCAAGTATGTTGGCAAGACCGCTCGCCTTGAAGACACAATCGTGAAAACGAACGTGGATGCGATCAAGGAAATCGTGCGCCAGGTGCGGCTGCGCGACCTGGGTGGCATCATCATCATCGACTTCATCGACATGGACGAGCGCCGCAACCGGCAGAAAGTGATGCAGGCGCTGGAAGAGGCGCTACGCTTCGATCGCGCGCCGTCGAAGGTGTTGCAGTTTAACGATTTCGGCCTGGTGGCGATTACTCGCAAACGCGTGAAGCAGTCGCTCGAACGGACGATTGGATCGCCATGCCCTTATTGCCAGTCGACCGGCTTCGTGAAATCGGTGAGCACGATCTGCAACGAGGTTTATGTCGAGATGCGCAAGATCGCGAATCATCTCGAGCACAGTGACGTAATGTTGCGCGTGAACCCGGAAGTTGCGAAAGCGCTGAAGACGAACAATGCGAAGCTACTGACCGAGATGGAAGAGCTCACCAAGAAGACCATCATCGTGAAGTCGGATCCGGCGCTGCACCAGGAGCAGTTCGATATTCACTAAGACGACTACGGATCGGTTGGTCGCTCGGAGTTCACAGTACGTGGAAGGTTCGAGCAGAAGGGGCGGGCATTTTGCTCGTCCTTTTTTTGCGCGCGTTTTCGACAAGGCGGGCGTGAAAAAATGGTATTGGAAATGGTAATTCGAGTGGTATAATACCATCATGAATGCCATGCTGAATATGGACCGGGCCGGCCGGCTGGTTCTTCCGAAGCCCGTTCGTGAGCAGTTACAACTCGAGCCTGGGGAGCCACTGGAACTCGAGTCGTTTGACGACCATATCGTTTTGCGTCCAGTGCGGGGCAATGCGTCAATGTGCAAGAAACAGGGCGTCTGGGTTTTTCGTGGAGGTGCGCCGCTGAAAGCGTCCGCTGTGCGTGAAACCATTCGTCGCGTGCGCCAAGACAGAGAGGAAGCAATATTGGGCAAGAAACGGTGAAGTCTTTTTTCGATACGTCGGTCCTGGTCGCCACGTCCGTGGAGGTTCACGAACATCACGAGCGGAGTTTCGCTCTCTTTACTAGCGCCGATCGGAAAACTGCCTGTTGTGCCGCACACGGTCTCGCCGAACTGTATGCCACGTTGACGCGGTTACCCGGCAGGGCCCGCATGAGCGCAGATCAGGCCCTGTTGGTTCTCGATTCAGTCGAAGAGCGTCTGGAAATTGTATCGCTCGATGCGCGAGAGTATCGGCTGGCAATTCAAGACGCCGCGACTGCCGGTATCGTTGGAGGGACGATCTACGACGCTCTGATAGGTTGGAGCGCTTTGAAAGCTGGCGCGACCAGGATCTACACTTGGGACGTTGCCGATTTTCGGAGGCTCGGAGCTGAAATCGCCAACAAAGTGCGAACTCCCTAGCGTTTTGGCGATCCGAAACCTGCTCGGTTTGTGCCCTTCAGAAAACTGTCAGTTCATATCAGTCGGCGATCCAGATTTTGATGATATTCCTTCCAGTCGAGGCAAAGCGAATCTCCCGCAATTTGATTTGACTATCCGATCCCGACGGTATTCAGTCTAGTGCTTCAAATGCTTTTGCGGTTACGCTTCGGTGATGAGCTTGGCCGCTTCGGCGGTGCGTTCGCGCAGCTTGTCGAGAGAATTGCGCAGCGGCTCGCTGTCGGCGTGGGTTTCCGCCTGTTGCCCGACGGTCAAAGCTAATCGGTCTACGGCTTCAGCCAGGCGTTTGGCGAGATCGATCAGCACTACCAGTGAATCGGCGTGCAGTTTCCAGACGGAGCGCGAATTGCGCGAGCGCTTGAGTTCCTCCATCTCAGTAGTGAGGCGCGCATTTACCGCTACCAGGCGAAGTAGCATGCGAGCCGCATCTGCCCGCGGGCCGGGTTGTTCGAGATAGTCGGCGGTGTAAGCTTCAACCTCCGCGGCATTGAGCATGAGGTTGAAATAGCGCATCGGCACGATCTGGCGGAATTTCGGATCGGCGACGCGCACGAAAACGCGGACCGATTCTTCCACTCGCCGCAACTTTGCTTCTTCGACGGAAAGCGCCTGCGGCGTGATGGCTGTAGGAACGTACTTCACAGCCAACGCTGGAGCAGCCGCCGCGGTGCCGGAACCCACGGCGTGCGCGGACGCCGCGTGGTCTGGATTGGAGCGACGGATCGGCGGCCTGCGCTCTAATTCTTTTCTCAGTCGCGAGACGCGTCGGAATTTTTCCAGGGCAGAGCCGTAATCAACCTTCAACAACGCCTGCTGATTCAACGCGGCAACGTGTTCAACCGTTACTTCGACGCCATCGACCGTGCTGAGAATGCTTCCGCCCAGTTCTTCGAGTCGCCTCGCAAAATCCTTGATCTCTTCCGTAGCGGCGGCAAAGAGCGAGTGGAAGCGGTCGCCGAATGCGGCGTTGTAAGGCGCGAGAGTAGCCAGGACGCCGGGATGATAGATCGATTCGCCGAGCGAGGCTTTTAGTTCTCGCACCCGCTGGATGATGCCGGAATCCATGAGCGCGCTGAAGTCTTGAAAGCGATTGGCCTGATCGAGCAAGGGACCAAATTCGCGCAGCAGTTGCACGTGATTCTCAGGCAGCACCGGCACATCGGATTCGGAAAGGATTTCGAGCAACGCGATTTCAAATGGAGACAGAGGAATCGAGCCATCGAGGCCGTAACCGCGCCGCTCCCATTGACCGGGCACGCGAGGATGGCGAAATAGAAAGGTGGCGACCAGGTCCGTCTTGTCACGATTGGCGCCGGAATCGTCACGATGGCGTGCAAAAAAGCGCAGCAGCGCCTCGGCTACTTCAGGATCAAGGTCGGATTGCACGCCGATGCGTAACATGGCGGGAGTGATCGCCATGTCGAGAAGTTGGATCCAGAGCTGCATTTGATTGAGAGTGGAGCGCACGTCGCTGGCGCGGCTGATAACTTCCGCAGCGAGTTCGGCGGGCGCCGGGACCTCTCCCCCGAGTTGGTCACTAAGCAGACGATGGTAAAAGCTCTGCACGGTTGCGAGCAAAGCGAGTTCCCATTGGGGATCCTCAACCACAGTCAGCTCCTTCGAGATTCGGGCCGTAAGATTTTCAAATGAGGGCCGTCATTAGTAAAACCGAAAGGAGAATGCAGTGCAATTGGTTACCCGGTTACGGAAGTGATGGCACTACTCCCTTGTTGCGGATGCGTAATTTTTGGCCGGAAAAGTCGGGAATTCGACGGACATATTGCCAAATGGCTGCGTCGTCGAGTACTTCAGTAACGACGCGAGCGGCTCAAGCGGCGCAAACGCTTCGGCTATTTCTTCAGTGTCTTAATGATGACGCGTGCCGCATTAGCGCCAGAACCGCCGGTTAACCCTGTCCCAGGGTGGGTTCCACTGCCGCACAGATAGAGACGTTCAATCGGAGTTTGATAGCGTGCCCAATCGAGCAGCGGACGCATGGTGAAGAACTGATCGAGGGCGAGTTCGCCGTGAAAAATATGTCCTCCGGTGAGACCGTAAGTTTCTTCGAGATCTTTGGGCGTGATGATCTGGTGGCGCAGAATGAGTTGCGGCAGATCAGGCGCGTAGTGTGCGATTGTTTTGACCACCGTCTCGCCGAGTGCCGTGCGCTGGCTCTCCCAGTCGCTGTCTCTTAATTTGTACGGAGCGTACTGCATGTAGATCGACATTACGTGCTGACCGGGCGGAGCGAGCGACGGATCGGAAAGAGACGGGAAGGCAATTTCAATATAGGGATTGCGCGAGAAGTTGCCATACTTCGATTCGTCAAAAGCGCGCTCAAGGTAATCGATCTCTGGGCTGATCTGGATGCGTCCCTTGAGTAGGTTGCCGTTGCTCTTGGTTTTGAGCGCCGTGAAATCGGGTAGGGCGGAGAGCGCGAGGTTGATTTTCGCGACCGTCCCCATACAGCGATAGTTCCTAATTTTTTGTATGAAATCCGGGGAGAGGTGGGCGGGATCGACCAGGCGCATCAGAGTGCGTTTGGGGTCGGCGTTCGAGATGACGGCGCGCGCGAAGATTTCTTCCCCCGAGGTTAGGACGACTCCTGTCGCGACGCCATCCTTCACGCGAATCTCGACGATGTCAGCATCGGTGCGAATTTCCGCGCCTGCTTGCTTCGCCGCCGCCGCCATTGCTTGAGTGATTGCGCCGACTCCGCCAGCAGGGAACTGAACGCTTCCCGCCGGAGTGGAATCGGCAGTCCGATCCGCAGCGGCGTGCAACAGGAGAACGAGAGCGCTGCCCGCCGACCAGGGGCCGAGGAATGTTCCGAAAATGCCGCGGGCGGTGATGGTCGCGCGCAATGGTTCCGAGTCGAAAAATTCGGCCACCAGATCGGCGACGGCCATTGGTCCCCAGCGCAGCACGCGATACAAATCTTTCTTGCCCAGATTTCGAATCGAGCGGCCAGTCTGCAGCATTCCCCAGAGGTCGCCGCTGCTGGGGTTGTCGATATTCGGCGGCGTCATTGCAAGCGCTTCGCCGATGACTTTGCCGATCTTGCCGAGGGCTGCGCCGAAGTCGATATACGCGTCGGCATCTTTCTGCGACCATTGCGCGATTTCCTCGGCGGCTTTCTTCCCATCGGAATAGAGGACGAGGGCCCTGCCGTCGGGCAGCAGGGAAACGATGCTGACTTCGGGCGTCGTGAACTTCAGTCCATGCTGCTCGAGTTGCATGTCGCGTACAATGTCGGCGCGCAGCGGGCCGGGGAGGTGCGCAAGCGTCGAGCAGCGGAAGCCAGGATGCAATTCTTCGGTGATGGCCGCGCCGCCTACCTGGGCGCGACGTTCGAGGACGAGCGGTTTGAATCCGGCCCGGGCAAGATAGAACGCGGCTACCAGACCATTGTGGCCGCCACCGACGATGACGACATCACGTGTCTCCGCCGCCGATGCGGACATTACGCTGCACCATCTTTCAGAATTTCAAGCGCAGCTAATCGTCCGGGCGCACCCATGATGCCACCTCCAGGGTGGGTGGCCGATCCGCACATATATAGGTTCTTGATGGGCGAGCGGAATTGCGCCCATCCCGCAACCGGGCGCAGGAAAAATAATTGTTCGAGCGAGAGTTCGCCCTGAAATATGTTGCCTTCGCTTAATCCCCACGTGCGTTCGAGATCGAGCGGCGTGACAACCTGACGGTGCAGAATAATGTCTTTTATGTTGGGAGCGTACTCCGCGATCGTATTGACGACGTTGTCGCCGAATTTTTCTTTCTCCGAATCCCAATCCAGGCCGGGCGCGAGTTTGTAGGGCGCGTATTGCACGAAGCAAGAAAGAATGTGTTTGCCCGGCGGCGCAAGGGATGTATCGGTGAGCGTTGGAATCACCATATCTATATAAGGATGTGAAGACCAGTGTCCATATTTCGCCTCGTCGTAAGCCTTCTCCATGTATTCAACGCTGGGTGAGATCGAGATGGCGCCCCGCAGGTGAGCTCCGACTCCGGGCATGCACTTGAAGTTCGGCAAACCATCGAGCGCCATGTTGACCTTGCCCGACGAGCCGCGAAACTTGTAACGCTTCACGCCCTCCATAAATTCGTCGGGCAGATGGCCGGGCTCGATCATCTTGGCAAAAGTGAGTCGCGGATCGACGCTGGAGGAGATGACGTCGGCGTATATTTCATCGCCATTCGCGAGAACAACGCCGGTGGCGCGGCCATTCTTAGCATCATTCTTGACGATAATCCGCGCAATCGGTGCTTCAGTGCGAATTTCTACTCCGGCCTCGCGAGCCGCGCCGGCGATGGCGTTAGAGATTGCGCCCGTGCCGCCGCGCGCGAATCCCCATGCGCGGAAGGCGCCATCGATCTCGCCCATGTAGTGATGCAGCAAAACGTAAGCTGTACCTGGAGAGCGCACGCCGAGAAAAGTTCCGATAATTCCCGATGCCGACATCGTAGCCTTGAGCACATCCGTCTCAAACCACTGATCGAGAAAGTCGATGGCGCTCATGGTCATCAGCTGAACTTGGTTGTATTTATCCTCGCTCGACATGCCCTGAAACCGTCGCCCGATGAAAAGCAGCTTCATGAGTTCGCGGGGATTGAGAGTCGCTGGATCGGGCGGAATCATGCTGAGGATTGGCTTCACGAAGCGGCACATTGCCTGCATGGCCTTGCCGAATTCATCGTAGGCCTCGGCGTCTACTCGGGAATGCCTAGCGATTTCGCGGTGAGTCTTACCATGATCATTGATGCGCCAGAGGTGGTCGCCGTTCGGCATGGGTGTAAAAGTGCCGTCGAGCGGAAGAATTTCTAATCCGTGGCGAGGAAGGTCGAGGTCGCGAATGATTTCGGGGCGCAGCAAGGAGACAACGTAGGAGCAGACTGAAAACTTGAAGCCGGGAAACACTTCTTCCGTGCAGGCGGCGCCGCCGAGAACGTGACGGCGCTCGAGCACGAGAACTTTTTTGCCCGCTTTTGCCAGGTAAGCGGCATGGGTTAGGCCGTTGTGGCCGCCGCCAATAACGATTACGTCGTACTGGTTGGTGCTTGAAACAGCAGGCATCGATTAGTCCAGAATGACCGGGAAAAATAGACAGGAAATGACTGGTCATTCTATCTAGAAAGCATCGTTTTGTCTTTAGATACGCGCAATTCCTGACTTATGGTCAGTCTGATATCCACGCTTGTGAGCCATCGGCTCGGTACATATAATCCGCTGTTGGATCCATTTAGTTTTTTCGTGGAGAGAAAATTCTTTACCACAGAGAACACGGGGAGCACAGGGAAATTTACACACGGGAAAGATCATGCGAGGTTGAATTTTGCCCATTGGAACTGCATTTCACGAGAGAACTTTCGCTCTCTGCGAGAGCTTGAATTATCGCGAGTGGTCGGGATATTACACGGTCAGCGTGTATGAAGTGCACCACGAGCATGAGTACAACGCGATTCGGAATGCATGCTCTCTGATCGATATTTCTCCGCTCTACAAGTATCTCGTCACCGGAAAAGACGCGACCAAGCTGGTGAACCGCGTGATCACGCGCGACATCAACAAGGTCGCGGTTGGGCAGGTCATTTACGCCTGCTGGTGCGATGAAGAAGGCAAAGTGATCGACGACGGCACCGTCACGCGTCTCGAGGAAAATAAATATCGATGGACGGCGGCCGATCCCAGCCTGCGCTGGTTTCGCCAGAACGGTTTGAACATGGATGTTCAGATCGAGGACATCTCCGAACAAACGGCGGCGCTGGCGTTACAGGGGCCGGCTTCGGCGAGACTGTTAAAAACGGTCGCAGAGGCCGACATCGCTAACCTGAAATATTTTCGTAAAACTTCGGGCAAGATTGCTGGCGTACCAGTCGATATTTCGCGCACCGGATACACGGGCGATCTTGGCTACGAAATATGGATCCCGATGAACGGCGGCGATGACGCGATTCATGTGTGGGACGCGCTGATGGATAAGGGCAAGCAGTTCGATATTCATGCGGCCGGAATGCTGGCGCTCGATGTGGCGCGCGTGGAGGCGGGACTACTCCTGATTGAAGTTGACTATATCAGTTCGAAGAAAGCCTTGATCCCGTCGCAGAAATATTCTCCGTATGAGTTGGGCTTTGGGAAGATGGTGCATCTCGATAAGGAAAACTTTATCGGCAAGCGGGCGCTTACGCGGGATCACAGCCAAGGCGTAGCGCGGCAGTTAGTCGGCCTCGAAATCGATTGGGTGGAAGTGGAAGAGCAATTCGATAAGTTTGGATTGTCTCCCGCAGCCCCGAGCCAGGCATCGCGCGTCCCGGTGCCTGTTTACGTCGGGGACAAGCAGGTGGGGAAGGCTACGACAACGGCATTCTCTCCGCTGCTGAAAAAGTTGATTGCGTTAGCCAGCGTGAGCGCCGAGTATTCGAAGCCCGGAACGAAATTACAAATGGAATTGACCATCGAGGCGCAACGGATGAAGACTACGGCCACCGTGGTGTCGTTGCCATTTTTTAATCCTAAGCGTAAGACGGCAGTGCCTGTGTAATGTTTGCGTGAGTCAGCAGCTACTGTGTAAACGTGTCGTAAATCCTCAAGAATTGCAGCGGCAAAAACTGCTGAAAAGCCGGCGGTGTATATACCAATGTGCCGTTAATATCGAGAACGTTGTACGACGGGCCCAAGCCATCCGCCGCGTCGTTCAGATCGTAATAGGCGACATTTTCCCACTTTCCCGTGGTGACTCGGCGTTCGAGGGTCAGTAGGGCGGCGATCGTTTCTGCGGGGGTAAAAGCGCAGTGCCCTGCGCGATTCACGAACGCTTGTTGTAAGAGGGTGCTGTCGTCGGCCTCATGGACAACCGTCTTATAAGCTCTTTCGACTTCGACTGGCACGAGTCCGTCGCCAATCGTGTGCAGTGTGAGCACGGGAACGGTCAGCTGACCGTTATAGATAATGTTATTGCTTAAGTAGGTTAAAGCGGCAGGGTCGGCCGCAATGCGCGGGGTATTTTTCAACGTCTCGAGGTCAGCATCAAGGCTTAGACCTGCAGTCAAATACAATGCCTGCACTTCCGCGTAATCGGCCGACTGCTTAAGCTGGTGTTCGTAATTCACTCCGGTGTTAAAGGAAGGATTGCCTCCAGCGCGTCCTTCCAATTCTGTCCGGAGATAGAACGGAAATAGAAAATCATCGTTCGCAAACCACAAAAACTGATTACTTTCCTGCGTCGCATAGGCGTTTGGGGGCGGTGCGGGCGAGGCCGGGTCAAACCATCCGGGCACATCCGCAAGCGCTGCAGCCAAAGCAATTCGCGCCTGTCCCTGCGGAGTGGCCTGGGCAGCGCCGAGAACGGCTTCCGCGTTCTCATAATTCTGCAACGGGTTCGTTATGTTGACAACTTGCAGTGTCCCGGCGGCCAGCAGCGTATTGAAGGCAAATGCCGCATCGAGCGCCTGATTCCAGAAGCCCACGCCACCGGCTACGACTCCGCACATGGGAAGAGCGCCGTTAAAGCGTCCCGGATACTGCTGAACTAATCCGGCCGTGATCATGCCACCGAGGGAGTGTCCCCAGGCGATGGTTTCGGCCGGAGTTCCAACGTCAGTTTGAAACACATCAAGCGTCGCAATCTGATCCGGGATCGCTTGCTGAACTGCCCAACCCGTAGTCGCGTAAGACGACCCTGCGAGAGCGTAACCCACAGTGTAGGCATAGTAACCAGAGTCGAAATCGCCATAATCGTAGGCGGGATTCGGTGAACCGGGAGTGACGTATCCGTGACTGTATAGAAGCAGCTTATGGTTCCAGTTTGCGGGCACATCGATTACATAAGTAGCGCCGTCGGGCAGGGTACCGGTGAGATGTTGTTGCGCGGTGGCGCTCGCGCAGAGCGCGGCGATGGTGCCGGGCAGCGCGGATAACAGGAGAAGTCTCGCGATCTTCGAAATGGACATAAGAAATTTCTTGTTCCCGTCGCCCGTGCGCCCGCTACTGCGTAAAGGCATCGTAAATCCTCAAAAACTGCAGCGGCCGATACTGCTCAAAAGCCGGCGTAGCGGGGACCACCGTTCCATTGTCGTCGATAATATTAAACTCGGAGCCCAGAGCTGCCGCTTCGTTGTTCATCTCGGTAGCAGAGAGGTCTTGCCATTTCCCGGTTGCCAGTCGCAGTTGGAGCGTTTGCATTGCGGTGATCGTTTCCGCTGGCGAGAACGCGCAGTGGCCCGCGCGATGCACGAATGTTTTGCGCAACCACCCGCCGGCATTCGCCTCATTGACAACCTTCTGGTAAGCCCGTTCGTTTTCAACAGGCACCAGGCCGTCTCCGGTGGTGTGCATCGTAAGTACCGGGATGGAAAGTTGGCCATTGTAGATTATGTAGTTGCTCAAGTAAGTCAGGGCACCCGGATCCGCGGCTATGCGCGAGGCGTGATTCAGGGTTTCAAGGTCAGCGTCCAAATTTAATCCCGCAGCGGCGTAGAGCGCTTGCACCTCCGCGTAATCTATCGAGCGCGTCAGTTGATATTTGTAGTTCACTCCGGTGTTAAAGGAGGGATTGCCTCCGGCTCGGTACTCCAGCTCCGCGCGGAAAGCGAACATGAAGGGCACGTCGACCTCGGATAGCCACAAGAATTGGTTGGCCTGCTGATCCGTGTAGTCGGTGGCAGAAGGCTCGGGAGATGCGGGATCGAACCAACCGGGCAGATCTCCAAGGGCTGCAGCGAGTGCGATTCGGGCCTGTCCCTGCGGAGTGGCCTGGGCCGCGGCTAAGATCGTTTCAGCCGCGACGTAATTTTCGCTTGGATTCGTGATGTTGACGACTTGCAACGAGCCACCGGCCACCAGCGTGTTGAACGCGAACGCCCCGTCCAGCGCGCCGTTCCACTCTCCCACGCCACCGCCTACAACGCCACACATCGGCAGGGCGGCGTTGAAGCGGCTCGGGTACTCCTGCACTAAACCGGCGGTGATCATGCCGCCGAGAGAGTGTCCCCACGCGATGGTCGCGGTGGGAGTTCCGACCAAGGTCTGAAATACATCGAGGGTCGCAATCTGATCGGGGATCGCCTGCTGCACCGCCCAGCCGGTCGTCGCATAAGAGGAACCCGCCAGCGCAAAGCCTGCGGCCAGCATATAACCACCGGTGAGCGGATCGCCCACGTCTGTCGCGGGATTCGGTGAACCGGGCGTGACGTATCCGTGGCTGTAAAGAAGCAGAGTGCCGTTCCACACCGCGGGGACATCGATCACATAGGTGGCGCCATCAGGCAGCGAGCCGGTGAGATGTTGTTGTGCGGCTGCGCTGGCGCAGAGCGCGACGATGAGGAACGATAGGGAGAATATTGTGGCGAGTCTCGTGAAATTCGACATGGAAATCCTCGATCGGGAAATTTTCGACATGGAAATCTTCCTCTGGGAGCCTGAAAGCCCTTCCCCAAGCCAGATTCCGCATCAAGGAAGGCGGCGACAAATTGTCTGAAAGTTTCTGCTTCTGATGGCGACTTGTCAATGCCAAATCGATGGATTTCGTTGCGCGCGGCGTTTTCCCAGACAGTAAAGGCCGACTCCGATCAGCACCAGCGCGCCGCATCCGCCGACTATTTTAAACACCGCCAGCGGCTTATTGGGTTCGTCGGGCGGGGGCAGAACGGAGAGAGCAATGGTCAGCAGAGTAGCAGCAAATCCCACGACCGCGAGCACATGAGCAACTGGCTTTCCGCCCGGCACTCGAATGATCTCTTCTTCAGCAGGTTCGCGCTGTAATTTGAACATCGACGCAAATAAATATAGGTAGGGAATGAAGTAGGTAATCACGCTCATGCTGACGAGTACGTCATAAGCGCCTTTGACCGACGTCCCCGCTTGTCCGAGAAAAATGAAGATGGCGCCGATCACCGCCTGCGTTAAAAGCGCGACCCACGGTGTGCCCCAGCGGGGATGCAACGCTCCAAAGGATGAGGGGAGGTAGTGGTCGATTCCGGCGACAAAAGGCAAGCGCGCGACCGCGGCCAGGTACGCTCCTGAGGAACCGATGTTGCTGAGCGCGATCAGAAATGCTGCGATGGGAAGAAACCATGGAAGTCCTACACGCTCGGACGTCTTGGCGATCGCCTGCACCAGACCCTGCAGGGAACTGACTTCCGAGGAGGGGAGAGCGAGCAGCACGCAGACGGTTCCGACGATGTAACAGAAGGCGACGGTAAGTCCGCCGACAAGAAGAGCGAGCGGAATGGTGCGACGCGGATTCTTAATTTCTTCGGCCATGAATGAGCCGGTTTCGCAGCCGCCAAAGGCAAACGCGAGAACCGACCAGAAAACGATTTCGTTCAGGCGCACGCTCGGAGTCATGCTGTGGAGCGAGAAGTTAGTCGCCGATCCAAAGCGGTGATAGGCGAGCAGGCCCAAACCGATAATGATGAGAACGGGAATCCACATGGCGAGCGCGCCGACGTTATGCAGCCATTTGCCGACGTCGAGGCCGACGACGTTCAAGAGCGTGGCGCCGGCGAGCGTCACCAGTGAAAAAATGATGCAGTACGTGGCGTTCGAAGAAAGATGCGACCATTGCGCCTGCCGCATAAAAAGTATGTTGGTGGCGGCGAAATAGAGTACGGCAGGGAAGTAGGGAAGGTTGCTGGTCCAGTAGGTCCAAGCGGCCATAAAGCCGGAGAAGTCGCCGAAGGCGCGCTTCGACCAGACGTAGAGTCCGCCTTCATTCGGGTAGCGCGAAGAAAGCTCGATGACCGAAAGCGCGAGCGGCGTATAAAAAAGGAGCCAGGCGCCAAGCCATATCATGATTGAACTGGGGCCGGCCGCGGCTGCGGTCGCGATCCAGCGCAGGCTGACACCAGTGACCACGTAAAACAACACTAGATCGCGAAATCCCATGACCCGCTTGGGCCGGTTGGGATCTGCGGCCTCGGCGATAGAGATGCCGCTTCCATTCAATGAAAGCAGTTCGAGATTCGGTCCGTTCTCTTGGTCACTCACAGTGAGAAGATTTGCTCTCGATCATTAGCGACAGGAGCGACGAGGTCTGGCTGATCGCCGATCGGGTCATCCCATGGCCAGCTCGTCAGAAGTTTCCAGAGGTGTTCCGCAGCGCCGGCAGATGACAGCCGAACAGTCACCACAGGTCAGTGGATCGCCGACTTCCACCGCGCAGACCGGGCAATAGAATGTTGCCACAGGTTTCGCTTCCGGCGCGGGTTTCCGAGTCGATTCCATCCGCACGGAACTGTAGCACAAATTCCGTAGAACGTTAGGCGCTGTCTCAGTCTGGCGGCTTGCGCAGGATGGGCCCGACTTCCGCCGGTGGCAGCGAGAACGGAAATTGCCAGATTTGGTCTTTCATATAGAGGCTGATAATAAAATCTTCCCGTTCTTTCCAGGGTCCGATCCACTTGTTGGTGGTTGCGAAGAAGACCCAGCCGTGGGCTTCCGGATTGCCCGGAGTGAGCGTTACAGTGGTGGGATCCAGGCTTTGCGTGCTGACGAATTCGATAAACTCGGCAGCCACCTTCTCGTATTCGCGCAACAGGGCCGTATTTTGTTCTGCTGTTTTCGGATCTTTCTTGATCTTGCGCTCGGTTTCGAAGACTTTTGTGTCAATGTCATTCTGCAATCGATTCGAGAGCTCTGCAGGGTCTTCGAAGCCCTCGAAAACATCGTGATGACGAATAAAGTCGATGCGCACGTCGGCGGGAAACTCAAATTTGCCTTTGCCCGAGTAGGTCACACTTACATACGCGCCTAAAAGGCGATAGAAGCGGTGGCGACTCTTGGCCAACTCCTGTGAGTCGACGACCAGCGCTATGCTTAGATCCTGCCCCGTCATGATCCAGCGGTAGTGACCGTCGTCCGTCGGTTCGAATGTGCAGCCGGGAGCGCCCGCGGCCCAGCGCACGGTGGGTAAGTTTTTCTTTTTCGCTGCGTGGCCGAGTGGAGGCGAAAGAATCGCGAAAGAGAGAATCGCGACCATCGCGAGTATGAGTCGAGCGCGCAAGAAGCCTGAACCTCTCATCAACGCAGAGTGTATAGCTTTTGATCATTGACGTCACCGTCCAGGCGCGGCATCTGCCCATAAAACGCGTTCTTTGCGAAATCGCACTACACGTATGTTCGAAAAATGGGCACGGGTCACAGGGAGATGTGTCTTACGTCACAGAGGCTCGGACAAGCTTCCCCGATAATGGGAATGTCTCGTTGAGCAGAGCTGACCCCTAATCGACCTCGTCGGATCTGGACACGGCGAGACTCCCACGGAAACCCAGGATTATCAAGGAGAGTTGTATGGCGGCGAATCCCATTGTCACACCCGAATTAGAAATTGTTGGGGAACGAAAACCGACAATCGACGACAAGATTGCGGAACTCCGCCGCAAGCGAACCAAGATCGAATTGGGAGGCGGCAAGCAGCGGATCGAGAAACATCGCGCGGCGGGATTGCTGACAGCGCGCGAGCGGGTGGACAGACTGGTCGACGGTGAAAGCTTCCAGGAAATTGGAGCGTTCGCAAAGCATCGTTCCACCTACTTTGGCATGGCGGAGAAAGAACTGCCGGCCGATGGAGTGGTCACAGGATGCGCGACGGTAGATGGGCGGTTGGTGCATCTCGCCAGCCAGGACTTCACCGTGGCCGGAGGTGCTGCCGGCGAAGTGCATTGCGCCAAGATCACTTCGATGATGCAGCTTTCGCTGAAGACGGGAAGTCCGTTCATCTTTATCAACGATTCGGGCGGAGCGCGCGTACAGGAAGGGATCGACAGCCTCGCCGGATATGCCAGCGTGTTTTACAACAACACTCTGCTGTCGGGAACAGTTCCGCAGATTTCTATTATCTGTGGGCCATGCGCCGGAGGCGCGGCTTACAGTCCGGCCCTAACCGATTTCATTATTCAAACTAAAAAAGGGCGGATGTTCATTACCGGACCATCCGTCATCAAACAAGTGACGGGCGAGGACGTAACCTCAGAACAACTGGGCGGGCCGGCGGCGCAGATGAATCGGTCTGGCGTGGTTCACTTGATCGCGGAAGATGATGCTGGCGCGCTGAGCCTATGCCGTCGACTGTTGAGCTTTCTGCCGTCAAACAATCTGGAAGAAACGCCAAGGCTGTCTTACAACCAACCGCGGGAGAACGATCCGACTCTAAATTATGCCATTCCAGTGGACGCGAAAATTGCTTACGACGTTCGTACGATTATCTCGCGGGTGCTGGATTATCATGACTTTTTCGAAATTCAGCCGGGGTTCGCGGCCAATGTGGTAATCGGTTTTGGCCGCATTCAAGGGCGCACCGTCGGTATTGTGGCGAACCAACCTTGCGTGTTAGCCGGAGTTCTGGATATTGACGCATCCGACAAAGTGGCTCGCTTCGTGCGCTTCTGCAATGCGTTCAACACTCCACTGGTGACGTTTGTGGATACACCCGGCTTCTTGCCGGGTATCGAGCAGGAGTATGGAGGAATCATTCGCCACGGCGCGAAGATGCTCTTCGCTTATTCGGCGGCGACGGTTCCAAAAATAACCATCGTACTGCGCAAGGCGTATGGCGGCGCTTATATCGCCATGTGCAGCAAAGAGCTGGGCGCGGATCGCGTGGTCGCGTGGCCCACGGCTGAGATTGCGGTGATGGGCGCCGAGGGCGCGGCTGAGATTGTTTTTCGACACGAGATTGATGCCGCCGAAGATAAAGTGGAGCGGCGCAAGGAACTCATCGAGCTTTACCGCAGCACGTTTGCCAATCCGTACGTTTCGGCTGGCCGGCGACTCGTGGATGATGTCATCGAGCCGGCCGAGACCTCGAAATATCTGGCGCAGGCGCTTGCGGCGGTAAGTTCAAAGCGCGAACTTCGTCCGCCAAAAAAGCACGGTTTGATTCCCCTTTAGGAATTTGGATGCCTCCTATGTACTTGCTTACGGCCGCGCTGGTCATTGCCGGATGGGTAGTGTTGTTGATTACCTTGCGGCGTTCGCTGGAACGCACGCGTGCGGAGCTTCGCGCCGAGCTTCAGGGGCAGATCGATAAGTTGTCGGCGAGTATCAGCGCTTTGCAACAAGCAGCCAAATCGCGAAGCGAGGAAGCGGGGCAGGAGTTCTCTGCGGGGAGTGCGGCTGCGCCTGGCTCAGGTTCGGCGCACTCGCCCGTAACGCAGACCGGCGACGAAATCACGCCGGAAACCCTGGCGATGATTACGGAAAAAATCACAATTTTACTGGGCAGGAAAGTTCACGTGCGATCGGTGAAACTACTGGCGAAGTTCGACGTAGGAATCAGTCCATGGGCGCAGCACGGACGCGCCGTGATTCAGGCTTCGCACAACTTGTCCTCGTTGAGGCGCGAAAATTGAGGGCGGCAATTATGATTTGCCAATGGGCGATCGCTTCGTCGGACATGGTGTTCCCCGAGGAGAGCCGCTAGTGAAGATCCAAATCGTCATCGGCGGAAAGGCGTATGAAGTTGAGGTTGACGTCGAAGGCGGCGAGGATCAACTGGCTGTGCCCGGTCATCTTCCCGCCGGGACGGCAACCATCCAGTCGACGAGGGTGCCGACGGCGCCTCGACCGCATTCTCCATCAGACGTGGACGGGGATGAATCGAGAGTATGCCGCAGTCCGGTGGCAGGAATTGTGGCGCGAGTGTGCGTTGCGCCGGGCCAGCAGTTGCAGATGGATGATTTGCTCGTGGTTCTTGAGGCCATGAAGATGGAAACCAGTGTAACGGCGCCGGTTGCGGGAAAGGTGAAAGCGGTGAAAGTCGCGCCCCGCGAGGCGGTGAAGCTCAATCAGGTTTTAGTCGAGTTCGAATAGCGATAAGGCTTAGAAGCCGGAAAGAAGCAGCGTTATGGCAGTCAAACCTTTTGTGATTAATCGGTACGGCAGGATGGTCTTCCCCTGCAACTTCTTTCCTGAGCTCGATTTCAGCGTTTTCCATACACTCCAGCAGTTCAATGCCGTAATTCGGCGCGACTTCGGAGAAAAGGCTCCCACGGAAGCGGAAATCGTAGCCCGGGTAGAGAACGGTCAATATAAGAATCGCTACGAAGTATGCCGCGACATGGCGCTGAACCTGTTCTGGGCGCAGCGCTACGTCTTGACGATGTACGAGAAACGCCCGACCCGCTGGGGCGATCTGCCTCGGAATCGAAGCGACATTTTTCTCGGCCTGTACAAGCCGCGCGATTTTGCCGGGCCGACGGCGGCCATCGAAGCGGGCTACGTGAAGCTGCCGGCCATGTGGGATGAGGAGACTGAGGATAAGAGCTTCCGCATGTTGATGGACGTGCTGCGAAACAAGCAGGGCTCGGGCGGAGAATTTCGTGCGCTTCGGCCTACTGTGGCCGAAATTTTGACGAACCCCAGCAATCGAACCTATCGCCTGTTGAGCTATGACCGCGACTATCCCGGATACGATTATGACGACGTCATCGATTGCATCCACACCATTCCTGAGCTCGAAGCACTGATGCGGCAGGCGATGATCCTGCACAACCAATACAGGTGGGATCCCGCGACCAGCACCAGCACGGAAGTCGGCAAGCTGCAGGATGACGATTATGTTGTTGCCTTTCATCCACGAAACAGTGATGTGACCGAGTTCCTGCGGCGCGTGAAACGGAATGGGAACTCGGTACATCGACCCAAGCCTGAGCGACCGGCAACTTTGGCGTTGAGCGAGCCTGAAAAGCCTTATCCACCGGTGATCGTGCGTGACACCTTCACCGTCATGCCGCGTATCGAAGCGATTGCCGTTTATGAGGGCGAAATCCCTTGCACGAATCAGGATCTTATCAGCAACCACGCTTACTGCTGGTCACGCATGAGCGCGGCGGATGTTTCCGAAAAGACAGGGATTGAATCGCGCTGCTACAGCGAGTTGAGTCTGGAAGACATGGCGCTCCTGGCGGTGCGCGCGGCGTTGACCAAGTCGGGGCGCAAGCCTTCGGAGATCGGCGCCGTCTTGTTCTGCAGTTGCACCAGCACAACGCTCATTCCATCGGTTGCGACGTGGTTGTCGGGAGAGCTGGGGCTCCGCCAAACTCACAATTCCTGCGACATCGTCGCGGCCTGCGCAGGAATGTCCTATGGGCTGGCCGAGGCCACGCGGCTGCTGCAGGAAGTCAGG
>Ga0187859_10000402_pt1 | contig 29311 bp, 17 predicted proteins | sample June2016WEW_10_1_2_FD_133019 | JGI IMG/M metagenome (GOLD analysis project Ga0187859, IMG submission 133019) | Peatland microbial communities from SPRUCE experiment site at the Marcell Experimental Forest, Minnesota, USA - June2016WEW_10_10 | ecosystem: Environmental > Terrestrial > Soil >...
CTCGATGTTGCGACTTTTCTTTTTACCCCGCTGCTGTTCGTCGGCATCGCTTTCCTCGCGAGTTATTTTCCCGCGCGCCGCGCTACGAAAGTCCATCCCATTGAAGCGCTGAAGTGAAGTAAAAGCGTAAAGCGGACTGCAATTCCTCGCACAAATCGCTGCCAATTCACCTGACTTTAACGTGCATCGCCGGTCCAGATCATGCTATTCTAGCGCTCCTCTCCCGCCGCCCTTAGGAGGAGTGTCATGTTCCGCCGTTCCGCGTTCTCTCTTCTCGCCTTTCCCGTTCTGTCCGCGTGCCTTTTTGCCCAAGGCGTTCAACCGTACCCGGCGGCAATCACCGATCGTGCCTTCTACCCCAAGACTCCAATGACCCCGCCGGCGGCGAATACCGTCTTTCAGGATCCGGACCTCGGCGGAACCATGGTTCGCATCACCGATGAGAATACCAATCCCAAACTGCCCGACGATTTTTTTCTGAATCCTGACAGCGACGTTAATGAATGGGCTATGGATGACAGCAAGTTCTACGTAGTCGCCGGAGGCAACTCGCTGAATCTCGCGTTTGCCTTCGATCCCGACACCATGACTGTGAGCCCGCTTCCCGGAGCCGGTGCCGGCGGTGCGCTGGCCGTTCCATTGCGTGAAGGTCCCACCTTCAGCTTTGTCGATCCCGACCTTATGTATGGCACGGCTCTGAAGCAGCCTCTCACCATTACCACCTATCGCTTCTCAACCGGCGAGACGACGCCGCTTTACGATACGACGAACTGCGGAACAGTGCCGCCGCTGGTCGCTGGCCCGACGCAATCGAGCAGCGACTCCACGCTGTCGAACGACGACAGTCGCGTCGTAATTTCCGCCGGCGAAAACTCCGCCGCTCATCGCCCCTTCGTGATCGTGTATGACCAACAGCTCGGCTGCCGCTGGTATAACACGCAGACCGGCCAAGTTGGCGGAGCATGGGGGCCCGTCGGCCAGGTTTCGATCCCCGATCGGTATAACGTCAACCACGTAAAGATATCGGGCAACGGACAATACGTGAGGATCGGCGTCGGTAGATTTGGCTTTTATGTTTGGGACGTTACTACCTTGAACGTCGAGCCTTGCGACTTCGAGAAGCCGGGGCCGGATTGCAGCGGCTACGGAGCCGTCGGCAACAGCTCCTACATCAATGCGCCCGACATTCTTGATGAGTTGAATGCCTTCTCGCGTCCGCTCGGAGATCTTACGAATTTTACTCCGCTAATCAATCCTTTCCCACAACCTAACTATAAGGGCATGGAGAAGGCCTGGGCTTGGACTAACGGAGCTCTAAGTGGCAACGTGCCCGTCTGCGGTTCGACTTACAGCCCGCACGGCGATGAAGAAGTCCAACAACCCTTTGACGGGGAAGTGTTCTGCATCGAAACCGATGGCCTCGCCTCGACCATCTGGCGCTTCGCTCACAATCGCGCCGTCTGGAATCCCAAGTTTTATTGGAGCCAGCCCTACGGCTCGATCTCGCTCGACGGACGCTTTTTCAGCTTCTCGTCAAGTTGGGACCTGCAACTAGGAACTTTCTGGGACGGCGATCCGCGATCCGATGTCTGGATCGTTCGCTTGCAATAGCGGTCACAACTACAAATAATTCCGACCGGCGCCGCATGCGGCGCCGTTTTTTTGTGCCCTTATGCGTGTTTGCGCGAAACGATGACCCACACCGTGCCGCGCCCCATGCAGAACCGGCAGGTGTCGTCGCCGAGCGACTTGCCCGTGCCGCGGCATTCCAGGCATTTGGCGACCAGGTGCAACTCCTGCTGCGAGCTGTCAGGAAGCTTCGCCGGATCTTTAAATACTTCGGCATTATGACTCGCCTTCAGCCAGAAGACTAACTTGCCTTCCAGGTCTTCGCGTTCCTTGGTAGTAAGTTGAGCGCAGCATTGCGGCCACCACTGAGGAATGCATGCATAGCAAACCAGCTTGCCCCCGCCCGCATCGAAGAGCGCCCCCGGCTCCGCCCGTCGGTAATACTTATGACACCAGTGGCAGGCATTCACGCCCAGTAAGTCGAACGCCTCCTTGAGACGGTCAAGCTCGAACTGCTGGCGGTTCACCGCCTCATCGGTAGTGGACGATGAAGGTGACTCAGAACTCCGCTCGGCTTGGTCAGGCATCGATTCGTTCGCGTCGCAAATGTTGCTGTTTAGGATACACAATCCGCCGCTCGTCGTCAGTGACGCAAGAAAAAGGGCGCGGAATCATTTCCGCGCCCGAATAACAATAAGTCGACCTACAAAGTGTCCCTTACTGCACCGTCAACGTAAAAGATGACGTGGTGTTTTGCGTCGGGCCCTCGGTGGCCGTCACGGTGAGCGGGTACAATCCCGGGACGGTTGTAGGTGTGATCGTTACGGTGGCCGTAGCCGTCTTGCTCGTGTCAGCTTGGGAAGTCGCCGTGATGGTCGCGCTTCCGGGCAAACCGGCGGCGGCCGTCGGAGCGGTGTAGACGCCAGCCGAGGTGATCGTTCCTCCATTGGCTGGGCTTACCGACCAGCTCACAGTGGTATTGCTGTTGTTGGTGACGGTTGCGGTGAACGTTGCCGTTTGTGGTGGCCAGTTGTCACCTGCAGGACCGCTCGCGAATACAGTCGCCCCCGCGGGAGTCACGCTGACGGCTACTGGCGGCGTGCTATTGCTTCCGCAGGCGACCAGAAGCCCAAGGAGCGCGAGCGACACGCAGAGGGAAGCAACCACCGAATACTTGTATTTCTTTCGCCCCGCAAAGCCGAGCATGACGATGCCGGCCAGCGGCAATGTCAGAGGGAGCCAGGGAGAGCGATTGCCAGCCAATGGTCTGCCCTTCTTAGTCCCTCCGGATTTATTAGGCCCGCTGGTTGTAATGGTGACTGTGACTGGAACTGGCGTTATCCCAGAGGTGCCAGCTGCGATCTGTGTTGGGTTGAATGCGCAGGCGACGGTCGTATCAGGAAGACCGTTGCAGGCGAAAGTCACATTGGACGCGAACGTTGTAACCCCCGTTCCAGTGGGTGTCACCGTGAAGGTGGTGGTCGTGGATTCTCCGGCGAGTATGGTCGCAGGAGTGGTGGGAGCCGACAAGGTGAAGGTCGGTGCATCGATCGTTTCGATCAGCGCCGCCGAGGTGCTGCCCGCATTATTCGCGTCCCCACCATAGACGGCAGTGATTGAATTTGCGCCGACAGCCAAAGTGGACGTGGTGAAGGTTGCGACTTGCGAACTGCCCACGGTGCTCAGGGTTCCGCTGCCGATCGATGTAGTTCCGTCGTAGAAAGTCACGGTGCCAGTCGGCGGGTTCGCGCCCACGGTGGTGACGGTCGCAGTGAAGGTCACCGCGACACCTGCATTCGCCGGGTTAAGACTGGAAACAATCGTCGTGGTTGTGGCCGAGCCAACAACAAAGCTGTACGCCCAAATGCCGCGCCCATAAGTGGATACCTCAAGCGCCTTAGTCCCGCCCGAATTAAACAACTGAATGGCCGAGACGGGCACGTTGGGCAAGTAACCCGATCCGCTGCCCGGAGCCGGGCCGACTTCAGTCCAGCTCGCACTCGTCGTTGAGCTGACAAATATGCCGACATCGGTTCCGGCATAAATCTGCGAGGGACTGACCGAGGAGTCCACCAGCAACGCGTTGACAGGAGAATCCGGCAGATTGCCAGTCCAATCCGTCCAGTCGCTCGTCTGGCCAGTGCCGCCGGCGTCGGTCGTCTTCCAGACGTGGGAGGTATTGAAACCCATGATTCCGACATACGCCGTCTTGCCGGTTGCGTCCGAGTTATCCATCGCGACCGAGGAGACCGTGTAATTGTTGCTGGTATTCCCAGGGGGTGAGACGTTGGACATCAAAGTCGTCGCCGCGTCAGTCGTGACCCAAACCTCGCCGCCAGTGCCGAAGTTGTAGAGAGGACCGTAACCTTCGGTGGCCGCGTACACGACCTTGGAGAAACCATTACTATCTGTGGGCCCGCCAGTCGCCAACGAGCGCACCTGATTGATTTCGCCGCCCGAGCAGAGAGTCGAATCCAAGGTGTCGAAATCGACGCTGAGTTCGCTGAAATTTCCCGTCGCCGTGGCTCCGCGCCACACTCGGCACGTGCCAATCAACATCTCGCCAGTGCTCTGCGGGTCCAGAATAAACGGAGTGTAGAAAGCGCCGAAATCTATGTTTCCGATAAAGTCGGGACTTGCGAGCAACAAGAAGGTATTGTCGTTGCATGTAATACCGGATTCGCAAATTTGGATTTCGGAACCTGGATTCGACGCGAACCATTCACTGGTGTTATTTGGGTTGATGGCATTGTAGCCGCCATCCCCTCCAAGAACGGTGATGAAATCTGGACTCGTTGTCCCTGTGTCGGTTGCGGGCGAGCCGTTGTCCTGTGTCCCGCCTAGGACTATGTTCTGGTTGGTGGGATGGGTTGAGAAAGATACAAACTGTGTCATCGATCCGATGGTGGCGTTGAGGTTGTCAAACTCGTTAGGCGTCCCGCAGGTACCGCTGACAAGCCCCGTGAGCGAGTTCAACGAACGGTAGACTCCGCCATCGTTGCCAAAATAGGTGACCGCCTGCCCACCCACCATCTCGAAGCCGAATCCATGTTCATCCGGATGCACGCCGGAGATTTGAGGACAGCTATATACCTGTGTGAGGTTAATCCAGCTACTCGGTTCATTGCTGTCAATCGTGGCGCAGCTTTGTGTACCGCTATTGACCCGGCACTTATACAGATTGACCAACCCAGCGTAAAGATCCGTGTTGCTCCCATTGGGTATCGCGCCGAGTTCAAGATTGTAAAAAGGCTGCAACATTCCGCAGGGAGTGTTGTTTGGGTCGGGGTCAAGAGTGCATTGACTCGACGGCTGCACTTGCGTCCAGCTAGTTCCCCCGTTTAACGATTGCCAGATGCCATGGTCCTGGTCGTTCGTATCGATAAACCAAAAGTACATCTCATTGCGGCCGGGAACCACGGCAAGCTGGCCGCGGTAAAGCGGACAGGTAACATTGTTAAGATTGGTGGAGAGTGGACAGTTTGCCAGAGAAAGGTTGGTGGGGCTGGGCTGAGCCGCTAAACGTGTCCAATTTGTACCGTTCGTCGAGCTGTACACGCCGTGGTATTGAAGTGACGCGAAGAACTTTCCTGCCGACGCATTGTAGACAACATCGGTGACAGAAAAAATCGGCGTGGTGCCGTCGCTAGGAGCCTGATAAGTCCAGCTGGCACCGCCATTGGTCGACAAATATATTCCCCAGTTTGGGTTATTGCTCCAGTCGCCCGTCTGGTCTCCTACCGAAGTTTCCGCCGCCGCAGCAACCACCGTGCTGGTCGATCCCGTTGCCGTATCCCACGCGAACTTGCTGAATCCCATGCCCGCAAAGGGATGTCCATCAGTGCTCTGAGAAACTAAGGTCCAGGTGTTGCCCTTGTCATTGGAAACCAGAATACCCGACCCGAAGTAGCTGTCGATCGCGTTATCCGGCTCGCCGGTTCCTACCAGGACGACGCTACCGTCCGACTTGACGGAAACCGCTCCGTTGGTCAAAGAGGCCTGCTGGTCGGTCACCGGAGTCCAGGTCACGCTGGCAGCGTTGGAGGTCGCGGCGTTCGTCGATTTCCATACACCTCCAGAGGCTCCTCCTGCATATACCGTATTGCCCGTCGTGTCGCTGGGGTCAACGGCGATCGCTGTCGAACGCCCTGAAACCAGGCCGAAAGCATCACCGTCGGACTGTAGCGGCGCCGGCCCCACAAATACCCAGCCTGAGGATAGCGAGTTACTCTTTGGCGAACTTCCGGCTCTGGCGGCCACCGCGCGCGCAGCACGGAGTTCCATCTTCTGCTGATGGGCACGCAGGCGGAAGGCTGCGGCCGATTGTCCTTTGGGAACCTCGCGCCCGCGCATCATCCATTCCGCACGTTTAGCAGGACGATCATCGTCCCTTTCATCGGCCGACTTGGGAGGCGTTTTCGGTTTCGCACCCTGAGCGAATGCCACGGGCGACAAAACCGACAAGGCGACCAAGGCCAACAGGATGAATGTCGCAAAGAAAGCCGTCAAAATCCGACACGAGGGCAGGGCCGAACGCGTATGTCGCATGGTTACTCCGTGGCACTACAGAAGTTGTTGGGGAACTTGGAAGCAATTATCCATGCTTCTCCTTGTCTGAGCAAGTTATTCCTGTTGGGGTTGTATGGCGAGGAACTTAATTATGAGCCCAAGTTTCGCGAAGTTGCATACGGAACCAAAGCCTGGTTCTTCTTTGAAACCCTGAAACCTTGAATCTTTGAAACCTCAAACTTCCGCCAACTCCTCTTCGAGTAACTGCTTGTTATAGAGATCGGTGTAATACCCGTTGCGGGCGATAAGTTGGTCGTGGGTGCCGAGTTCGACAATGCGTCCCTGATGGAGGACGGCGATAGCGTCGGCGTTGCGCACCGTCGAGACGCGATGGGAGATGAAGATAGTCGTGCGTCCGCGCATGATTTCGCGGAGATGGTTGAGAATCTTATCCTCCGTGTGCGTGTCGACGCTCGAGAGCGCGTCGTCGAGAATCAGAATGCGCGGGCTGCGCAGCAGGGCGCGGGCGATGGCGGTGCGCTGCTTCTGGCCTCCGGAGAGCGTGATGCCGCGCTCGCCGACCGTCGTATTATAGCCTTCAGGGAAGCTTTCGATGTCCTGCGCGATGTTTGCGGCTTCGGCGGCTGCTTTGATCTCGTCGAGCGTCGGAGTGGCGTCTTCGCGCGAGACTCCATAAGCAATATTTTCGCGGATGGTGTCGCTGAAAAGAAAAGTCTCCTGCGGGACAAATCCTATATTGCGGCGCAGCGAATCGAGAGGGAATTCGCGGAGCGGCCGGCCGTCGATAAGAACGGCGCCGGGCGCGGCATCGTAGATGCGCGGGATGAGGCTGACCAACGTCGTCTTACCCGATCCGGTCGGACCGACGATAGCGAGGCTTGACCCGGCGGGAATGCGCAGGTTGATGTCTTTGAGAACGGACGCTCCATTGTAGGCGAAGTTGAGATTGCGGAATTCAATTTCGCCAGTGAGGCTGCGAGCTGCGAGCTGCGAGCCGCGAGCGATCGACTGGCTCGTAGCTCGAAGCTCGTAGCTGGCGGCTGGCTCTGCCTCATCCCTGATCTCGGGCTGCTGCGAGAGAATTTCTTCGATGCGCACCATGGACGCTGTTCCCCGCTGGAAAATATTAATCACCCATCCCAGTGCGATCACCGGCCAGGTCAGTTGCATCATGTAAGTATTGAAAGCCACGAAATCGCCGACCGATATTTTTCCCTGAAGAACTTCTCGCCCGCCAAGCCACAGTACGATCACCACCGCCGCGCCTAGCATCAGTTCGAGCGTCGGCCAGAGCATTCCCATCAGTCGGACCAGGCCGAGACTGCGGCGAATGTATTCCTGGTTCGCGCTCTCGAAAGCAGCGATCTCGGACTGCTCCTGTACATAGGCGCGGATAACGCGGGCGCCGGAAAAATTCTCCTGGGCGCGGGCCGAAATGTCCGAGAACATCGACTGAATGCGCTCGAAGCGCTCGTGAATGCGGCGGCCAAAATACTGGATAATGATGCTGGCGATGGGCAGCGGCAGAAACGCATAAATCGTCAGCTTGGGGCTGATGGCCAGCATGAATCCCAGCGCGCCCGCGGTAAAAACGATCGTATTGGCGGAATACATGATCGCGGGGCCGAGCAGCATGCGGACGGCGTTGAGATCGTTCGTCGCGCGCGCCATGATGTCGCCGGTGCGATTGCGCTGATAGTAGGAGTAAGACAGGCGCTCGAGGTGGGCGAAGAGATCGTTGCGCAGATCAAATTCGATATCGCGAGAGATTCCAATTACAACCCAGCGCGTCAGAAACTGAAAAATCCCTTTGATCAGAGCGATGGCGATAATCAGCAGCGAGTAAGTGAGAAGCTTGTGGCGGGTGACTCCGGTATTGAGGTCGTTGATGGCGCGGCGCAAAACCTGAGGAAAGAGAATCCAGACGCCGTTATTGAATAAAACGCAGATTCCGCCCGCTAACAGCCCGTTGCGGTGTCGCTTGAGATAGGGAACTAGAGGGCGTAGCTTCTTCGGCACCATGATCTTGATATAGGGTAGTGGAACGTCTTGATGAGATTGTAGCAGCGCCGTGTGCGGATTTTCGCGAAGACGGAGCCAGGAAAATAAATGCGGCCGTGAGCAGGAGCGCTGTCCAGAGCGACAGCATCCCGGCGGTGAACATCAAACCCGAGTAGAGCAGGTCGGCACGTTCCATGATCTGGTTCCTTCGCGTTCTTCGTTTCCGAAGCTCTGGTAAAAAAGGCCGGGCGAGGAATGGAGGTTTCTAGTTAATTTCCTCACCCGGGTCGGAGAGAGCCTTTGCTGGAGGCGCGGCTGGCCGCGTCTCCAAGATGAGACAAGCCCACCTCTTACGAAAAAGCTAGTTAGACGGCGACGCCTGATGCTGGCTCATGCGCGCCGCGTGACTTGCCTCGATCTGCGCTAGCTTTGTTTTCTGATCGGCGGTCAAAATCTGCATGATTTCCGATTTGATGCGCTCGTGCTCGACCTGCAGATCGATCATGGTCTGGGCATTCTGTGTAGCTAGGGCGCGCGTCTTGTTTTCGTCGAACGGGCCGCTCGCCTCGAGTGCTTTCATTGCCTGACGATTTTGGTGCATTTGCTGCATCAGCGGCTGCAGCGTCGGCTTCTCTTTTGCAAAGATGGCCTTGACCTGCGCGTGTTGATCCGTGGTTAGGTCAAGCTGCTTTAGCATGCGGTGAAATTCGCCGCCCGGGCCACCATGACCGTGCATACCTTGCGCGACGGCAACTGCCACCGCAAGCATCACAGCGGCGCCGATAGTGAGAATCCGGTTTCGTGTAGATTTCATTGAACACTCCTTTGAGTCGTCCAAATCTTGTAGGGGTCCGGGAGTTGTCCCGAACGTCGTACACAGATAAGAACACTATTTCAGAAAAGAAGAGGTAAAGAGTCGGTCAATCGCGGTAAAGTTTTGTAAAGGGCGAAAGACGCCCTTGGCTTTTTGCCTTTAGCTAAAGGCTACGAGCCCAGAGCGAAAAGCGCGCTTGCTCCTAATCACAAATCTTTACCACATTCACCCCGGCGAAGGTGTTTAGATGATTAAACGAATGGATCACGTACTCATTGTCGATGACGACGTCGAGCTTTGCAGCCTGGTGCAGGAGTATCTGACCGCGGAAGGCTTCAGCCTGAAGGCTGTCCACGACGGCGAAAAAGGACTCCAGCAGGCGCTCACCAACGAATACGCGCTTGTTGTGCTGGACGTAATGCTGCCCGGGATCAACGGTTTTGAAGTGCTGCGTCGAATTCGCAGCGTGTCGAAGATTCCGGTGCTGCTTCTGACCGCGCGCGGTGAAGATGTCGATCGCATCGTGGGGCTCGAGATCGGCGCCGACGATTATCTTCCAAAGCCATTCAATCCGCGCGAGCTCGTCGCTCGCATCCGCGCCATACTGCGCCGCACCAGTCCGGTTCGCGCGGCGGACGTGGTGCCGGAAGTGCTGAGCGTGGGCGACGTTGAACTCGATCCCGCAACTCGTAGTGTGTCGCGCGCGGGTCAGCCGGTCGATCTGACTTCGGTCGAATTTAATCTGTTGGAAGTGCTGCTGCGCGAGGCCGGGAGGGTGGTGACGCGCGAGCGGCTGGTCAATGCCGTCCTCAGCCGCAAATTTATGCCCTTCGATCGCAGCATTGATATGCACGTCAGCAAGGTGCGGCGGAAGCTCGGCGACTCCGAAGAAGATGGCGACCACATCAAGACGATTCGAGGAGTAGGTTACATGTTTGCGCGGCCGGCGGCGAAGGCGAAGAAGTGAAAAGTCTCTTTCTCAAGATTTTCCTGTCGTTCTGGGCGGCCCAGGTGCTGTTCGTCGTGCTGGCCATTCTGGCGACGATTGCGCTCAGCCCGGCGCGGCATGGCATTGAGAGCGAGAGCCCGCAGATTCTCGCGGAAATCGTGAATGCTTACCAGAGCGGCGGCGAGCACGCCGCCCACGAATACGTCGAGGATCTCTGGCACACGCAGCATGTCTGGGCATCGGTCTTTGACCCGTCCGGCCATGAGATTACGGGACGGCGGCCGCGTATCGAAGATCTTAGGCCGGGTGGCCCTCCGTCCGACAGTCCTATGCGCGGTGGACCTCCGCGTCACCGTGGCTGGCTCGACTATCTCCTGCCCGATCGCGTCATCCGCCAGGCGCTCACCTTGGATGGCAAGCGCTATACGCTGGTGTTGGTACTGCCTCCGGGGCCAAGAGTATTTTTCGGTCCGCATGACATCCCGTTGCTTGGAATTGCGATCGCCATCATCACCTCCGGATTGATGTGTTACCTGCTGACCTGGTCGATCACAAGTCCAGTAACGCGCTTACGGCAGGCGGCCCAGAGCCTGGCGGCTGGGGATTTGAGCGCGCGCGCCGGAGCCCCGGCTGGCGGCCGTCGCGATGAACTCACGGAGTTGATGCGCGATTTTGATCGCATGGCGGAGCGTATCGAGGGCCTGGTCGATTCGCAATCGCGGCTGCTGAAAGATGTTTCGCACGAACTGCGCTCTCCGCTCGCACGGCTGAGTGTCGCGCTCGGGTTGGCGCGGCAGAAGACATCCCCGGACCTCGCTCCAGAACTGGAAACTTCGCTGCAGCGTATCGAACTCGAAGCCGACCGGCTGAATCAGTTGATTCAACGATTGCTGACCATCGCGCGGCTGGAGTCGGGCACCGACGGCTTGCGTAAGCGCAAACTGTCACTGCTTGAACTCGTGGAGCAGGTGGCGCACGACGCCGAATATGAGACCCCGGAGCAGGGTTGCAGAGTCATCACGGATGTTTCGGCGAGAGCCGCTGCCAACGGCGACGATGCCGATGAATTTCTGGTCGATGGCGATCCTGACCTGCTGCGCAGCGCCATCGAGAATGTCGTGAGGAACGCAACGCGTTATACTGCCAAGGGTACGACGGTGGAGGTGCGACTGGAACGGCATCAGGCCGCGGATGGGCAACAGGAAATTGTTGTTCGCGTGCTTGATTCCGGCCCCGGTGTTCCCGACGAAGAGCTACGCAAGATTTTTGAGCCCTTTTATCGACTGGACGATGCCCGCAACCAGCAGACCGGGGGCGCGGGATTGGGCCTGTCGATCGCGGATCGGGCGATAAGGCTGCACGGCGGGCAACTTCGCGCATCCAACCGAAAAGAGGGTGGGTTAGAGGTCGAAATCCGGATTCCGGCGGCTGCCGGGTTTGCTCTTCCCGCTCATTCCTGATACACAAATATATTTCAGCCACAAGCTTCGGTTTGCGTAACTGCTGGCTAGGGAAGCGCCTGTGGACGGGAAGCGGCTGACCTCCAATCGGCGAGAAGCACGCCGATGGGGATCCCTCGAAAAATAGAGACTCGGAGAGTAGAGAATAGATGTCGAGAAAATTAGGTGGAGTGGTTGCTCTGGCGGGCGTGTGCGCCCTGAGTCTGTTTCTGTTGAGTTGCGGCAGTTCTTCGACTCGGCCTGCGGGCGTGCTCTATGTGCTGACCCAGGGAGAAAGCGGCTCGGGGAACTTCGTGAGCTCGTTTTCCATCGATCTTTATAGCGGGAACCTGTCCCTGATCAATTCGGTTTCCGATGCGACCACTTGCCCCACCTTGCAGGACACCCCGCCTGTGGCTTGCGGCATTCCGGTGAACATCGTGATGGGACCCGGGGGCAGCACGGCGTTCGTCCTGAATCAGGGCGCCCCGTGCCAGCCGTCAACAACTGGGCCGACCTGCGCGGTCGATCCGCAGACCGGCGCGGCCACAGTGTCCGTTCCGCCTACCATTTACCCCTACATAGTCAACCAGGATGGCAGTCTGTCAAAGCCCGGCACAGCCCTGCCGTTGAACCATCCTATGAACGCCCAGGACACCGAAGACGATGCCGCTTCGGCGATCGTTATGGCGCGCGATGCGGCAGGACAGTTTCTCTTCGTGCTCGACAAAGGCTCGCCGCTGAGCACTCCGAATGGCTTCCTCCAGAATTGCCCTGGGCCCTTTTCCACCCCAGGTGAGAACTTTACGGCTTGCCCTGCAATCTGGGTATTCTCTATGCAATCTGGCTCAACGACGCTAACCCCGGCCAGTGGAAGCCCGTTCTACCTGAGCAAAATTCCGTCTGCGCTTTCCACGATCACGTTTACTCCGGAAGGCGGGTCGCCGGAAGAGCTCCTTTTCGTAACCAACAATCATGACCTCAACCAGAGCGAGCATTACGACAATACCGTCAGCGTCTATAGCGTGAGTTCGTCTGGCGTACTGACCGAGCAGGTGGGTTCGCCCTATCTGGTCGCGGCCGTCGACCCCATCTCGGTGCAGGCGGTGAACACGAACCCGCCCAACCAGCCAAATAACGGGGGTGTTTTCGTGTATGTTGGCGCTCAAAATAACAACGCCGGACAGCTTTATCCGTTCCAGATTTGTACAGTCGTAAATACAACGTGTACCACCCAGCAGGAAGTAACCAACAATCTGATGCTTCCGCTGGTGCAGCCGTGTTCATCGCCGCCGTGCCCTAATGTTGCGCCCACCTCGTCGGGATCCTATCCCGGTCAGATGACGGTCGATCCCACGAACAATTTTCTCTACGTGGCGAGCGCATTTTCCAGCCAGGTTTTTGGATTTCGCATGAACACGTCAGCCGGCACATTGACTCCGCTCGCTCCAGCCAACGCGCCAACCGGAAGCAATCCGGTGTCAATGGTCCTGTTGCCGAGCGTAAATAGCGTCGGTCAGAACTTTAACGGCTACGGCCAGTTTCTCTATGTATCGAACAACGGATCGAGTAACATTACCGGCTTTACAATGAGTACGACCGACGGAGCTATTGGCAATCCCATTACTGTATTGGCGCCGGCGTCGCCCACAGGCATGGCAGTGCAGTGAGACTACATCGGGTGATCTGGCGATCGGGACGATCTAGGGTCAAAAGCAAGAGCCTTTGACCTTCGATCAGCCGATCCCGCACTCCGCTCAGGTCGGCAGGCGGAGTATTAAGTATCCTCCGATAAATCCAAAGACTAGATCGGGCGACCAGGCAGCGACCGTGGGTGGAAGCTGGCTCAGGTTGCCCATTGCCTCAAACAAGCCGCTGATCGTCCAGTAGACAACTCCAATCCCGATGGCGGTCGCAACTCCAGCAACCGCGGAACGTTTGCCCGCGGAGAGCGCGAAAGGAATGGCGAGCACCGCCATCACCAGCGTGATCACCGGGTAGGCAATCTTTTTTTGCAATTGCACGCGCAATCGCACTACGTCAAAGCCGCTCTCCTCCAGGTCGCGAATGTAATTGCGCAGTTCGTCGTAGCTCATCTCGGACGACTGTTTAATTTCCTTTTTGAAATAAGAAGGCGCCTCCGCCAGTTCCGGATAGGTAGCCACGTCGAACTTGCGGTAGTTGTCGATGGCCGATCCATTCAAACTGCGTTCCCATCCCTCCTCATAAATCCAGCGGCCCATTGAATCGGACCAGTGCGCGCGCACGGCGGTGATGCGGTGCGTGATCTGAAAAGTGTGCGGATCGAACTGAAACACCGAGACACCGTCAAAAATATTCCGGTCGGCATCGAAAAATTGATAGTAGTAAATGTCGGAGTGCTGGCCGAATATCCATTTGCGATCAGGACGTAGATAAGTTTGCGCCGGCTTGCCTTTAATCTGATTGCGCAGCGCGTCCTGACGCTTATTGGTGTAGGGAAGATAGAGTTGGTCGGAAAGAAAAAGCACGCCCGCCACCATCGCCGAAGCGATGAGGACCGGAATAATGATGCGATAGAGACTGATGCCGGTCGCCTTGATCGCAGTGATTTCATTCGACCGCTGCAGGAGTCCAAACGTGACCAGCACCGCCAGCAGCATGCTGAGCGGAGTAGTGCTGTAAAGAAAATAAGGGACAACGTTCAGCAAGTATTCGCCCACTGTCAGCGGCGAAATTTGATTGCGCAAAATATCGCTGAGCAATTCGAACAGCGTGAAGACCAGCAGCAGCGTCAAAAAAGCCGCGACGATGAGCGCAAAGTAAAGCGCGAAGCCGCGCAGCACGTAGTCGTCTAGGATGGTCGGGAAGTGCAGATTGAATAAGCGCCGACGGGGGGCGCGGCTGACGGCCCGTGCGACAACGCGTGATGACTCGCCATTCTGGGTTAAGATCCCGGCCGACGCGTCTGCCAATGAACCCCGAGATGATAAACCTCTGAGCCATGAACGTAGCCCGGCGATTTCGATCGGGCGGCGCTCCGATTGCCAAAGGAGAAAAACTCCTCCCACGAGGAACACAAAATCAGCCAGCCAGACTCCCGCGCCCGGAGAAAGCCGGCCCTGCTTCGCCAAAGAAACCCCTATCAATGAGACAGAGTAGTAGACAAAGACCAGCAGAATCGTGAGGACAAATCCACTCGATTTCCCGCCTTTTTTCGAGGAGAGACCAAGCGGAATGCCCACCAGCGCTAGCACGACGCAGGCGGTCGGCAAAGCGAGGCGGCGATGGAACTCGATTAAATCCCATCGGCGATTGACCGGGTTGGCGGTTTGCGCCATGCGCAACAGGTCGCGAACTTTAATTTCCCCGAGCGACGTGGGTTCGTGCTCTTGACTGCTTTGCGTCGACGGAACCTGCAGCGGTATGTCTGTGGTCTTGAAAGTGGAAATCTGATATTGATCAGGATTCTTAGGGTCGGTCTCGTGCGTTGAACCGTTGGTGAGGTGCAGGTCCAGCCTATCGGCCCCCTGGCTGACCAACAGGCCCTCGCGCGCTAGAGTGATGCTCGGCGCCGCTGGATCGGTCAAGTCGGCGAGAAATACGCCTTTCCACAACGCCCCGCCCGCCATCGCTTTGACGTCCTGCACATAAAGGATGAGCTTCGGAAATCCCTCATAAAATACGCGCGGCTGCACTTCGAACGATGCCTGCGAAGATTTGAGGTTGTCCTCGAGCTGCCCGAGCGCGGCGAGCGAGCGGGGCGCGAGATAAACGCTGTTGCTAAGCGCCAGCAGCCACGCCACCATCACAAAGATCGAGATCACACGCAGGAAAGTCCAGACGCCGAGGCCGCTCGCGCGCATCGCAGTAATCTCGCTGTCGGCGGCGAGACGGCTAAGCCCGATCAGGATGCCGACCAGCACGCCCATCGGAATCGTGTAAGTGAGCGCGACCGGAACGGTAAAGAAAAATACTTCAGCAACGCTGGGCAGCGGCGCGCTGTTGCGCACGACCAGTTCTAGAATGCGGCCAAGGTCGCGGGTGAAAAGAACAAAGGTAAAAACCGCCGCGCCGATCAAGGCGTGGGAGACGACTTCTCCCAGGATGTAGCGCGTGAGGATGCGCATCCGCAAAGGTTGACTCAAATGCGAGGATAGCATGAGAGCGGGCAGGAGCTAAGGGCGGTCCTGAGTGCTTGGTTAATTGTGAATTTCCGGGGCGTTATGTTTTACACATTCTTTACATTCTTATGACAAGTGGCCCGTCGACGCAGAGTATATATGTGGCGCCTCACTGAGGGGGGAAATCCCATGCCAAGCAAAATGCATGCCGTCGTTTCCGCCGCGCTGCTTGCTTGCTGCGCTTACGCCGCTGGGCAACAGCTGACCGCAGTGCACACTTTCGTCTGCAAGAACCCACAAGAGATAGGACCTTGCCCTCAGGGTGGTGACGTTACCGCTCTGATCCAGGGTTCAGATGGGAATTTTTATGGCACGGCTGAAAGGACCGGTAGGGGCGGCGCTGCTCCAGCCGGCGGGTTGATATTCTCGCTGACACCTTCGGGCACATTCACGACGCTTTATAAGTTTGCTCCCGGAAAAACCGGAACCTACCCGAACGGGAGCAGCCCGACCCGGCTGATCGAGGGACCCGACGGCACGCTTTACGGCAACGCCGGCTTTGGTGGTCCGAGCGGCGACGGGAATTTGTTCCGAGTCGACAAAACGGGAAAGCACTACCAGGTCCTGCAGAACTACTCGATTAACGAGTTTGCGGCGAACGGATCGTCGCCAACCTCTTTGGCTGCGGGCAACGATGGCAATGTTTACGGGACGACTTACTATGGTGGAAGCGGCAACTGCTTTTACTTCAATTGCGGGACGCTCTTTCGCGTCAATGCTGCAACTGGAGCCTATGAAGTTGTCGTTAACTTCGATGCCGCCACCAGCGGAGCGAATCCCACTAATCTGGTGGTAGGCCCTGACGGGACCTTTTATGGCAGCACGAATAACGGTGCGATCCTCTTCCATTACATCGAGGCAACGGGAGACCTGCAGACAGCTCAGTTGTCCTTCCCTACGATTGGCGGTTATCCGACCGGGGGAGCCGTCTCCGCCATCGGTCCGGACGGAAATCTTTATGGCACCTATACCGGAGTGTTCTTGGGTGGCATCGGGGTTTTCGAGGTTCAACTTGACGGCAGCAACCTCCAGCTCTTTCCGGTCTACACGACCTACCCGGCTAGCAGCCCCGATGGATTGGTGCTCGCAAGTGACGGCAACTTCTGGATGGCAGAATATTATGGCAGCGTCGGTTTCGGCGACATCGTAACCGTCTCGCCGGCTGACGGAAGCCTGATTCAGAGAATGACGCCATTTTCATCGACGTCGGCGGACGGCGGGGCGCCGGTTGAACTCTTCTCTGCCACCGGTGGAGCGTTGTGGGGCGTGAGCTCACTGTACGGCCAAGCGCCAAAAGGTTCTTATGGCGCCGGAGTATTGTTTACGCTGACGCCGTAGCGGCCAAGCGCGGTTCTGCTTCTGTGGCAAATTTGATCGTCTCGCCCGATTCGCTGGTTTCTTCGTTCCTACGGTTGCTTCAGGCGAGCTGGACGTTTTCCCGCCGTGGCAATCTGCTTTCTCCCAGCGGCCACTTTTTATTCCCGACAATCTACGGGCTCACCGTCTGACTGACGGTGCCTGAACTGCCGTTGAAGTTCGTTTCGCCGTTATAAGTCGCCTGCACGACGCTTGTGCCGACCGGTAGAGTACTCGTCGAGACACTGGCCACGTTTCCAGTCAGCGTAGCCGTCCCCAGCGTTGTCCCTCCCGCCGTGAATGTCACCGTGCCAGCAGAGTTCACACCTGTCGATGTCGTGACCGTCGCAGTGAACGTAACAGTTTGTCCTTGTGATGACGGATTGGGCGACGACGTGACTGTCGTAGTGGTTGAGTCTGGATTCACGACCTGATTCAAGGTAGAAGACGTGCTTGGTGCCGATGCGTCATCTCCTTCGTACTCCGCCGCGATCGCATATGTACCTGTGTTGAGCCAGATCTTCGTGAGTGTGGCCACGCCACCGCTCAGCGTTGCCGTGCCAAGTCCGGCGAATTTTACTTTTCCTGTCGGAACGTAGGGTCCGGTTGAGGTGACGGTCGCCGTCCAGGTCACGCTTTGTCCATAGGTCGAGGGATTCAGGCTGGAAGTTAGTGTCGTGCTCGTCGAGTAAGGAGTCACAACTTGTGTGACAGTTCCGCTGCTTGTCGCAAATGTCTCATCCCCGGCATAGGTGGCCTTGATGTCGTGAGTTGTGCTTTTGAGCGTGGAGGTTGTAAACGTTGCCACGCCACTGCTCGTCGTGCCGGTACCGATCTCCTTGGCTTTATCGAAGAACTTCACGGTCTCGCCGTCCGGAATCGCTCCGTTCGGCGATCCCACCGTCGCTGTGAAGGTGACCGGCTGACCGTACTGAGATGGGTTCAGACTCGACGTCACCGAGGTTGACGTCACGTATCTCCCGCTGACCCTTTCTGTCTCAAAGGGAGAACTGCTTGCCGCGAAGGCCGGACTGCCGTTGTAGGCTGCCGCGAAGGTGGTCTTGCCTGGGTAGCGTGAGGCAACTGTGTAAGTTGCGACGCCCCCGCTTAGCGTGCTTGAGACGTTATACCCGTTCATGTGCGGCAGACGTATGTAGAAGGAAACCGATCCGGTCGGTGTTCCATAGGCTGACGTGACATTCGCTGTGAAAGTAACCGGGTCGTCAACGAATGCCGGATTCGGGCTGGCTGAGACAGTGGTGTTGGTCGACGCGATGATGACCTGGCTCAGGCTACCCGTGCTCCCTGTATTGTTGGCATCGCCGCTGTATTGCGCAGTGATCGGATAACTTCCCGGAGTCGAAAACGAAGTCGTGACCGAGGCGGTATTGGCGTTGAGCGTCGCCGTACCCAACGTCTGGGATCCCGAGGAAAAAATCACCGAACCTGTTACCGCACCGCCGTATTGGCCGGCCACAGTCGCGGTGAATGTGACGGACTGGCCCGCACCATCGGGATTCGACGATGAGGTCAGAGCCGTTGTGGTCACTGCCGTGTCAACGACTTGCGTAAGCGGGGCCGAGGTGCTGGAATTAAAACCAACCGCACCCTGGTAGGCAGCGGTGATCGACTGTGAGCCAGCCGGTAAAGATGAGGTGGAAACCGATGCGATGCCGTTGGACAGCGTGGCACTACCAATCGCGATCGATCCGTCATAGAAAATAACGGTGCCAGTCGGCGTGCCCGAACCAGAGGTCACGGTAGCGGTGAAGATGACAGCTTGGCCGTACGTAGTGGGATTGGGCGACGAACCGATTGACGTGGTGGTGGCTGCTCCATTCACAACTTGAGTCACTACACCCGACGTGCTTGGTGAGTAACTGCTTGAACCCTGATATGCGGCAGTCATCGGATCTGAGCCCGCAGGCAGAGACGAAGTCGAGAATGTTGCAGTGCCGCTGGAAAGTGTTGCGCTGCCGATTTGAGTTGAGCCGTCGTAGAAGATGACGTTTCCCGTGGGCGGCCCAGAACTGGAGGTCACCGTAGCGGTGAAGGTCACCATCTGCCCGTAGTTAGAAGGATTGGGCGTCGAGCTCAGGGTCGTGGTCGTTGCTGTCTCTGTCCCTGGGTTGTTCAGCAACACGCTCACCAAGCCGGGCGACGTCGTATCTGCTAGAACAATGTCCAGTCGACCATCGCCCGTGAGATCCGCGACCGCGACCGAGTCGGCGCCGTTGGCCGAAAGGGTCTGCGCCGCCTGGAAAGTACCGTTGCCGTTGCCCAGCAGTACGTTAGCACCGCCGCCCCAGTTGGCTGTTACCGCATCCTGTTTGCCGTCGCCGTTCACGTCTGCGACGGCTATCGAGAACGGCGAGTTCCCCGCGGCGTAAGATACGACGGACTGGAAGGTTCCGTCGCCGTTTCCCAGCAAAACACCAACGGTGCTCCCAAGGTTGGCCGTCAGAAGATCGGGTTTGCCGTCCCCATTCACATCCGCGACTGCTACATTTCGGGTTTCGACCCCACCCGCGTCATACAGCACCACGGGCTGGAAAGTTCCGTCGCCGTTCCCCAGCAGCACGCCAACATTGCCGTCGCCGTTAGCTTCGCCTCCAAAGTTCGTGATCACTAGGTCGAGTTTGCCATCGCCCGTCAGATCGGCGACCGCAACGGCACCCGTCGCGGCGGCGCCAGAGGAGTAGGTAACGACCGTCTGAAACGTCCCGTCACCATTGCCCAACAGCACGCCGACCGAACCGCTTTCGGAGTCGGAATCGGCAAATTCGTTCGCGACCAGCAAATCGAGTTTGCCGTCGCGGTTCACGTCCCCAACTGCGACGGTAACGGCATTCTCCCCGCCTGAGCTATAGGCCACTGAGGGCTGGAAGGTACCGTCGCCATTGCCCAACAAAACACCTACCGTACTGTTGTTCCTGTTTGCCACGACGATATCCAGCTTGCCGTCTCCGTTCAGGTCCGCAATCCCAAGCGAGTCGGGAAAGGGGCCGCCGGAGTCGTAGGTCACCGCTGCTTGAAAGGTGCCGTCGCCGTTTCCCAGCATCACGGCGACCGACCCATCGCCGTTGGCCTCGCCGCCCTGGTTTGCGACGATCAGGTCGAGCTTACCGTCCCCGTTCACGTCGGCGACCGCGACCCAGGTGACTGTGGAGCCACCGGAGTCGTAGGTCACCGCCGGCAGGAATGAAACGGACGTCGCAGCCGTGGCGATCGAGAAGAACAGGGTATTAGAAACGCCTCCGCCCGGACTGGGGTTGACTACTGTGACTGCGGCCGTTGCCGCCGTGGCAATGTCGGACGCAAGAATGGTCGCGGTCAGTTGGGCGCTGCTCACAAAGGCCGTGGCACGCGCGCTGCCATTCCAATTCACTACCGAGGCCGCGACGAATCCCGCGCCATTCACCGTCAGCGTAAACGCAGGACTACCGGGGGCTGTGGCGTCTGGCACCAGCGGCGGATCAATGAAGGGCACAGGATTTTGAGCCGTGGCCGGCGCGGCAAATACCGCCAGAACGCTGCAGGTTACGACGAACAGAGTCACGACGCTGAGGGTTCGGTGCTCGCGGGCGAAGTGGCGGGGCATGGAGTCCTCCTGTGGAGCAACAGTCAGGGCCCTGAGATCTCTTTGACCTCATTTAAGAGAGCAACGATCAAAAGATCAGCAGCGTGGCGAGCCTAACAATTCTGGCCGTAGCGATGCTTCGGCGAGTCACGGGCCACTCCTCGAACTAGGAAACGAGTAGATTTTTCGGAGCCCAGATCAACTGTGTGGACCGAGGGAGACGGAAAGTGGCGCCTCAGCTACACGGCCACAAATGATGTTGCAAGCCCGAGGGAAAGTCAAGGAGTCAGATCACGAGGTGACGTAATGGTTGCTCAATACGCCTAGGGGAGGCATTGCGATTTTCGATGGGTGTAAAGGTCCCACTTCTCGTGCAGCACACAAATGCTCACGAAGCATCTGAACCTTCGTAAAAACGATGTAACAGCACGCAATAGCACTCACTGACCACGGTTTCAGGTGAAGAAATGGCGCAAACTTGTGCTAACGTGGTTTCGACAATCACCCCCGTAAGCCGCAGCCATGGGAGAAATCGCTGTTTTCGACAGTCGATATTTAACTTCCGCAGTTGATCCTTGGTCGAGTATTGGTCGAAGTCCACTCGCTTGACAACACCCTATTGGGGAGGCAGTATTCCTCTGGACGGAGTCCCGCTTCGCCGCCGTACTCTTCGATGGAGTTCGTCCCTTGCCTCAATCCTGCAACTGGGAATCACTCGGGTTCTGGGCCTCAAATAAAAAATTAAAAGGGGGCTAGATGACAAAACTTTCAGGTTATGATTTCCGGTACGCGCCTGCTTTCATGTGGGTGCAACGCTTAGGCCGTATCCTATCGGTTTGTTGTTTTTCAGCGGCCGTTGCCTCGTCTGCGCAGACCTTCCAGACACTCGTAAACTTCGATTCCAGCAACGGAGCCAATCCGTATGCAGCTCTGTTCCAGAGCACGGATGGAAACCTGTATGGCACCACGGTGAATGGCGGAGCAAATAGCTCCGACTACTGTACCGCGGGGTGCGGCACGGTATTCAAAATGACGCCGGCGGGCTCCCTTGACACGCTTTACGACTTTTGCAGCCTTGCGCTGTGTTTTGACGGTTACGCTCCGTATGGTGGGTTAATTCAGGCGAGTGATGGCAATTATTACGGTGCAACCACGTATGGCGGATCGAACGGTAACAATTCTGGCGAAGTTTTTGAACTATCAACCAGTGGCCTGCAAACGTGGCAAATTTTCTTCCCAGCTCTTAACAACCCTGTTGCCGGTCTCATTCAGGGATTGGACGGGTACTTCTACTTGACAACCCCCGTTTGGGGCGTTGAGGGCGGGGGCATATTTAAGTTCAAGCCGGAAGCTGGTGGGAATTATTACGAAAAGGTCTGGAAATTCTCCGACAAGGGTGTGGACGCGGGCGGCAACCCCGAGGCAAGTCTTATGGAGGGACCTGATCGGAATTTCTATGGCACAACTCAAGATGGGTATTCTGAGAACCAGGAAGGCGCGATTTACAAGTTCACTTCAGAAGGAAAAGGCGACATAAGCTTGTTTTACAGTTTCTGCGCCCTGCCGAACTGTGCGGATGGCGAGCTACCGAAGGCCAGTCTGATTCTTGGCTCCGACGGCGACTTCTATGGCACGACGACGGCCGGTGGGGCCAACGGGTACGGAACGGTTTTCAAGATCAGCTCTGCTGGTGTGTTGACGACTCTGTATAGCTTCTGTTCATCTGCCAACTGCAGCGATGGAGCAAATCCTGTCGGTGCCACGCTGGTCGAAGGGAGCGATGGCAATTTCTATGGCACTACGGGCTATGGGGGAGCAAGCGTTGGCCTGTGTGGCGGGTCCGGTTGTGGAACGGTATTCGAGATGAGCCCCAACGGAAGCTTGACGACCTTACACAGTTTTCAAGGTACAGATGGCGAAATGCCCTATGGCGGGCTGATTCAAGACACCAATGGTGTCTTCTATGGAACGACGGTATCAGGCGGGTCGAGTACGATCTGCGACTCGGGCTGCGGAACGGTGTTTAGCTTGTCGGCGGGACTGGGCCCGTTTGTGCAAACGCAGCAAGACGCCGCCCCTGTCGGGTCCACGGTTGCCATTCTGGGAACTAATCTGAGCGGCGCGAGCGTAGTCAGTTTTGATGGTGTCAAGGCAAAGTTTGAAGTGGTATCGGATTCGGAAATCACAGCCGACGTCCCGCGAGCAGCACTTACGGGCGCACTAACCGTTGTGACCCCGACAGGTACACTGAGCAGCAGAATCCCCTTCCGTGTACTGCCGGGAATCGCCTCGTTTTCGCCGACAAGCGGCCCGGTTGGTACCCAGGTGCAGATTACCGGGCCGAGCCTCTTGCAGACCACATCGGTCGCTTTTGACGGTATGGCAGCCAGTCAATTCACCGTAAACTCCGATCGCGAGGTTACCGCGACTGTGCCGGTTGGCGCTTCCACTGGCAAGATTACGATTACTACGCTGGGCGGCTCGGTAACGAGTGGCAAGAGTTACAACGTCACGAATTAGACGCTGAAGACTCTTTTGGCGCCGATGCATTGATCTCGGCTAGGGCAAATCTCTCTCAGTCCAGGAACGGGGCGTCAGGAAATCACGAGGCAATGGTCGGCACCGGAAACTGCGCGCTGCTCGTCAATTGTTGCGAAATCCCGTTAGCTCTCACAACGCAAACAGTGCCGGATCCGATCTAAGTCATTCCGAGGAACTAGGCCTTCTTCAGAAACAGCGCTCCCAGCGGCGGCAGCGTGAGCCATAGAGAAAACGGGCGCCCATGTTTTACCTCGGCCAGCGCTTCCGCGCCGCCCATGTTGCCCATGCCGCCTCCCCCATATTCTCGGCCGTCGCTATTGAGAAGTTCTCTCCAGTAGCCGCCAGAAGGCACGCCCACCATGTATCCCACTCGCGGCACCGGCGTGAAGTTGCACGCGATGAGTATAGGGTCTTCGTCCGGCTTGCCTTTGCGCAGCAGTGATACCACGCTCAAAGGTGCATCATTGCAATCCACCCATTCAAAGCCGTTGGGGTCGTTATCAAACCAGTGCAGCGCCGGTTCGCTGCGATAGAGCCGATTGAGCTGCTCCACCCAGCTCATAAGTCCGCGATGCACCGGATACTGCAGCACGTCCCAATCAAGGCTACGATCGTGCCCCCACTCGCTGACCTGCCCAAACTCGTTGCCCATAAACAGCAGTTTCTTTCCAGGCTGCGCGAACATGTAAGCAAACAGCAATCGCAGATTCGCAAATTTCTGCCACTCGTCGCCGGGCATTTTGCCGATCAGCGAACCTTTGCCATGCACCACCTCGTCGTGGCTAAGCGGCAGCACGAAGTTTTCCTGAAACGAATAAAGCATGCGAAACGTCAGTTTGTTGTGGTGATACTGGCGATGAATCGGATCCTGACTGAAATATAGCAGCGTGTCATGCATCCACCCCATATCCCACTTCAGTCCGAACCCCAGGCCGCCCAGATAATTGGGCCGCGAGACCATTGGATATGATGTCGACTCTTCGGCGTAGGTCTGAATATCCGGATGCTCTTTATAAGCCTCAAGATTGAAGCGCCGCAAAAAATCAATCGCCTCGAGATTTTCACGCCCGCCGTACTTGTTCGGAATCCACTCACCCTCCTTGCGCGAATAATCCAGATACAGCATGGAGGCGACCGCATCCACGCGCAATCCATCAGCGTGATATTTGTCGAGCCAGAACATGGCGCTCGACATGAGAAAGCTGCGCACTTCGGTGCGGCCATAATTAAAGATGAAAGTCTTCCAGTCAGGATGGAAGCCCTGGCGCGCATCGGAGTGCTCGAACAGATGCGTCCCGTCGAAAAATGCTAGCCCATGGCCATCGGAAGGGAAGTGCGACGGCACCCAGTCAAGAATCACCGCAATGTTGTGCTGGTGCAGATAGTCGACCAGGAACATGAAATCCTGCGGCGTACCATATCGCGCCGTGGGAGAAAAGTAGCCGGTCGTCTGATATCCCCACGAGCCGTAGAAGGGATGCTCCATGATAGGAAGCAGTTCGACATGCGTGAAGCCGAGCCTGTTCACGTGCTCGGCAAGGCGAGGGGCGATCTCGCGATAGCTCAGCGAACGGTTGCCCTCTTCGGGAATCCGCATCCACGAGCCCAGGTGAACCTCGTAGATCGAAATCGGCGCGTGCAGCGAGTTCGCCGCCGCCCGCGTTTCGAGAAAAGCTGAGTCATTCCATGTGTAGTCGAGATCCCAAACTACCGAAGCGGTGCGCGGAGGCGTCTCGCTGAATAGTCCTACGGGATCGGCTTTTTCAGTCTCGTGCCCTTCTGCATTGGAGTTGATATGGAACTTGTACAGCGTTCCCTTGCCGATCCCAGGGACAAAACCCTCCCAGACTCCGGACGAGCCGCGCGCCTTCAGTTGATGCGATTGCGCGTTCCAACCGTTGAAGTCGCCGACGACGGATACATTGCGCGCATTGGGTGCCCACACACCGAAGATGGTGCCCGTGGTTCCGTTCGATTGCGCGAGATGTGCGCCCATCTTCTCGTAAATCCGGTAGTGGCTGCCTTCATTGAATAAATAAAAATCTTCCGCCGTCAGCAGGGAGACGTCGTAGCGGACGGGCGACGTTTCTTGAGTTGTAGAATTCGGCGTCATGATTTCGCTGCGGATAGTCTATTCCTTTTGCAAGCGAACTATCGGCGCTTGGTTCCTTTGCGGGTGCCCATCCTTGCGCGCTCTTTGCGCAAGGGTGGGATTCGAGACACTTCAGCGCCCAGTGCCGACCGATCCTTTTCTGCCGTTCTGTGCTTCCCGCTTCGCGCGAGCCCAGCCTTCTTTAACGCTCTGTCGCGCTCGCCCCAGCGCCAATGCATCCGCTGGCACATCTTCAGTGATGCAGCTAGCGGCTGCGACGTACGCGCCGCGTCCAATTTTTACTGGAGCGACCAGCGTCGAATCGCTGCCGACGAACACGCCGTCTTCGATCACCGTCTGATGCTTGTTCACCCCATCGTAGTTGCAGGTAATCGTGCCCGCCCCGATGTTTACGCCCTCCCCAATTTCCGCATCGCCGAGATAGCTCAGATGATTTGCCTTGGAGCCCTTGCCCAGCTTGACTTTCTTAGTCTCGACAAAATTACCGAGGTGCGCCCCCTCGCCAACCTCGCTTCCCGGCCGCATATGCGTGTAGGGCCCGATTACCGCGCCCGCGTCGACGCGCGACTCTTCCATAAGTGTTCCCGGCCTCACCATAACCCGGTCGCCAACGGTCGAATCTTCAATGATGCTGTAAGAGCGTACGCGGCAATCGGCGCCAATTTTCGTTTGCCCCAGCAATTGCACAAAGGGTTCGATCACCGTGTCGGCTCCCACTTCGACGTCGCTGTCGATCACGCAGGTGTGGGGATAAAAAATCGTTACGCCCGCGTCCAGCAACTCGCGGCACTTGGCCAGCCGCAGCCGCGCATCGAGCATCATCATCTCCGCGCGCGTATTGCTGCCGAGTACCTCGCCCGCATCTTCCGTTTTGATCGCCACCACCTTCTTGCGCGCCCGATGAAAGACGTCCGCCATGTCCGTGAGGTAATACTCGCCATGCGGATTCGCAGTCGATAGCTGACCAATGTGTTCATATAAAGCGGGCACGTTGAAAGCGTAGAAGCCGGAGTTGATCTCGCGGATTTTTTTCTGCTGCGCACTCGCCGACTTTTCCTCGACAATCGCCTGCACCTCCGCCCCTTTGCCTTTGCGAATCACTCGCCCATATCCGAAGGGATTGTCGAGATCGGCGCTGAGCAAGGTCATTGCAGACTTTTCCGCACCGTGAAACTCGCTCAGTTTGCGAATAGTTTCTGCCGTGATCAGCGGAGCGTCGCCGGAGAGCACGATCACCTGCTCATAACCGGAAAGGGCATCGCGCGCCGCCATAAGCGCGTGTCCCGTGCCCCGCTGTTCAGCCTGCAGCACGAAGTTCACGCCCGTGCCCCCGACGGCTTCGCGCACGCGCTCCGCCTCATGGCCGATGATCACGAAAATATCCTGAGCGGGCACGATCTTCTGCGCTGTGGTTATCACATGCGCCAGAATCGGCTTGCCCCCGATTTCATGCAGAACCTTGGGATGTTTCGATTTGAGCCGCGTGCCCTTGCCCGCAGCCATGATCGCAATCGCGACGCGCGGCCGCGATGAACTCGAAGAAGGGTGCTTTTTCTTAGCTCTGTTTTTTTTTGCGGTATTCGGCGCTTTTGCCATTCTGACTCAATATACCGCGACCGAATCAACTCCGCAGGGTCTGCCGGTCGGGAGCCTGCGCCATCAGCGCCATCAGATCGTGCGCAACGTGATCGGTCGCGTGCCGCGCCACCGTGCCCTCGTCGATATAATCCCCGAGGAGCGGGCAAACGCCGAGCGCCTCGATCGCTTCCAGATCCACAACAATCTGCGAAGCGCCTTCGAGTGCGTACTTCGCCTTCATCTCCGGCGAGGCGGGCTTGCGGTTGATCAGGGCATAATCAAACAGCTGCACTCCGGCGTGGTTGTTGAGCGCGCGAATGTGATCCGCAGCAGTTAAACCAAGACTTTCATTTGCCTGAGTCATCAGGTTGCATACAAATACCTTCACGGCAGAAGATTCCTTTATCGCCTGCGGGATTCCGCGTACCAGCAAATTCGGAATCAAGCTGGTGAAAAGCGACCCTGGCCCGATCGTGATCAGGTCCGCATTCGCGATCGCATCCAGCGTTTGCGGCAGCGACTCGACGTCCGGAGGGAACAAGGCCAGCGCGCGAATCTTGCCTTTGCTCGCTGTGATCTGCGTTTCGCCGCGCACCTGCGTGCCGTCTTCCATCAGAGCTTCCAGTTCCACGCTCGTCATGGTCGCCGGATAAATATGTCCGCGCGTCAACAAAATCTCCGACGACAACCGCACCGCCTCCGCAAAATCTCCGGTGATCGAAGTGAGCGCGGCTAGAAAAAGGTTCCCGAAGCTATGGCCCTCAAGCCCCGAGCCCTTTTGAAAGCGATGTTGAAACAATCGCGCCAGCAGCGCTTCGTCTTCGGAAAGAGCAACGATGCAATTCCGCACGTCGCCCGGCGGCAGCATATTAAATTCTTTGCGCAGCCGCCCGCTCGATCCGCCATCGTCGCTCACCGTCACAACGCCCGACAATTCGCGAATCGTCGGCTGGCCGGGCGGAGCGAGCGACGGTGTCATGACATAGTGTTTCAGCCCCTTCAGCAGCGTGGAGAGACCGGTGCCGCCGCCAATTGCGACCACGCGCAGTTCAGGCCCAGCCTTGCCGTTGTCCGATGGGTTCATTGACGATTGGGGAAGCATACCGCCTCGCGGAAGACGAATGTGGCGAGCCAGTGCGAGGCGGCTAATACGCGCTCGCTTCTTCTTCCTCCGGCTCCGCTTCCGCACCCGGGTCGGGATAGAGCAGTTCGGTGAAACGCGGATCCTCGGCCAGATTTTGGAAGTCAGTATCATTGCGGGCCTGGAAGCGCAGTGCCGGTTTCACCTGAATCGCTTCGTTGAGTGTCTTAAGCGATTCCTCCACGTGACCGGTCAGACAATGCAGCGCGGCCAGTCCATAGAGCACGTATTCGGACTTCGGATTCTGCTTCAACAGCGCATCGAGATGTTCGCGCGCTGTCACGTAGTCGCCCGAATTGACCAGCGACACGGCATAGTCGTAGTGCTCCTCGACCGACTTAAACTGCAGGCTCAGAACTTCGAGATGCTTGTCGCATGTGAGGATGTGCACCTGCGCACGGTCTACCAGGGATTTATTCGGTCCGCTCAATACCTTTTGCAAATGCCCTTTGGCCTTGTCGAACTTATGCTCTTGCAACGCGCGCAGTCCGAGTTCATAGCTCTGCACCGCCTGTGTGTGTCGCGGATCTTCGGTCGCTTGTTTCTTCGGGGTTAACTTCAATGCCATCAAACCGCCTCGAGTTCGAAATTTAGCTCAAACTAAAATCATAAAGCCCGCTCTTGCCGTCCTCTGTGCCCTCTGGGGTAAAGCCTTTTTGCAGCGAATCACAAGAATGTACAGGGATCCCGCTCAATTAATGCTGGCGGCTGTCGTAAGATCGATCGACTTCCACTCGCCTTTAATAATCCCGGTGCGAATCTGCCGAGCCGTCTTGCCCTGCTTATACATCGTATACGTGTAATAAAGCTCCCGGAGGCACGTGCTGCACTCCGCGCCGTGCGTGCCTGAAAAGCAGCTATGCAGGCTCGTGTGTCCCATGCTGCGATCGCAGTAGCAATAACAAGGCTGCTGAAAAATCACCTTAGGAATCTTCGCCGCGAGCTCATAGGCGTGTGTCTGGTAAGGAAACTGTGCGTTAGCGCCCCACAACTGATCCTTGGTGAGAATCGGTGGCAACTTGCTGCCAGCGGCCGGAGAACTCGCATTAAAATGTGGAACCCCGTCGTCATCCTCCGATTGCAGCCACGGCGCCGATACCATCGTGACCAGTAAAAACAGTACAACCGACGCGAAAATCCGTGTACGCATGCCCCTCAACCTCAACCGCTTATTTTACCTGAAGGCGCGGGATTGGGGATTACCGCGCGGGTTCGGACAAGGCGAGTCGCGATTTATCCCCTAAAAAATGCGTTGTCATCCCGAGCAAAGCGAGGGACCTGCAGTTCTCTCGCGAAAATGCAGATCGTTCGCTCTGCTCGGGATGACAATTCGACCCTAGTCTACCCCAGCTTCTCAAAGAACAAGCAAATCGTCTCAATCCCGCGATGAAAATTCGGAATATGAAACTTCTCGTTCGGAGCATGCAAATTATCGTCCGGCAGCCCAAACCCCATCATCACCGACGGAATCTTCAACACATCCTGAAAATCCGTGACGATCGGAATCGATCCGCCCGAGCGAATAAACACCGTCTCC